>Ga0181520_10003343_pt1 | contig 28333 bp, 22 predicted proteins | sample PEATcosm2014_Bin_29_FD_132451 | JGI IMG/M metagenome (GOLD analysis project Ga0181520, IMG submission 132451) | Peatland microbial communities from MTU Mesocosm Facility, Houghton, MI, USA - PEATcosm2014_Bin02_30_metaG | ecosystem: Environmental > Terrestrial > Soil > Wetlands > Peat | place...
GAAGGCGCACCGGCGCCGGCGGCTGCGTTTATCGCCTCGGTCTCCAAGGTTGCCAGTTTCGCGCTGCTGCTGACGGTGAGCGCAAGTCTGCTCAGGCCCGGCGGACCGATAAGCGGTGAAAGTGGGGTTGTTGAACCTTACTTGCGAAACGAATACGAGACCTGGCAGTCGTTGGCCCTGATTCTTCTGGTAGTTGCAGCGGCCTCCATGGTTGTCGGCAATCTGGCGGCGCTGGCACAGGTGAGCGTGCGCCGTCTGCTGGCCTATTCGGCGATTGCCCATGCGGGGTACATTTTGCTGGGAGTGGCCACGCAGCGCGCATATTCAGGGCAGGGAAGTCCGTTCCACTTCCTCCTGAGCACAATTTCGCCGTCTTTTCTCACCACCAATGCGGTCCTCTACTACATCCTCACCTACGGCCTGACCACCATCGGCGCGTTTGGCGTGGTGGATGTGGTGCAGCGGGCCACGGGCTCGGACAAGCTGGATGCCTTCCTGGGGCTGCACAAACGCAATCCCGCGCTGGCTGCGGTGCTGCTGGTGCTGTTCCTGTCGCTGGCCGGCATTCCGCCGCTGGTGGGCTTCTGGGCCAAGTTCAACCTGTTTGCCGCAGTGCTGGGCGTCGGCGCCGGTCCGGTTCCGTTTGCGTTGGTGGCGCTCGCGGTCGCCTTCAGCGCGGTCTCGCTCTACTACTATCTGCAAGTGCTCAAACGGGCTTACGTGATGCCTGCGGTGGATGAGACGTCCATCCAGGCGCATCCGGTCACCCTGGCCGTGCTGGTGGGGATCGCCGCAGCCGTGGTGCTGCTGGGTTGCTTCCCGGCGCTACTGCAAGAGTGGATTCAGAGCTTTTATCCAGCGCTGTAGCCCGGCCAAGAAAGTCTCTACTTCAATCCGAGGCGAGGCCTTGGCGGAGAATACGATTGCTGAAGGATGAGGTTTCCGCCCGCCGACAGGTCGACCAACCCTGGCGTTGCGCGCAAGAAACCAGCAAGTAAACTATTTTCTGCACGGAGTGTATCGTTAACGTTAGCGTTACATATTGACAAATGCGAGACTTCTCCCGCTATACTTCTTAGCGATTCGCTTATGGCGAATCCCGTCGATCCAGAACAGTTAAGCCAGCAGTGAGTGATTTTCCAGGGTTCTCAGTAAACGATTTCACTCGCGCGGGCGTTGCGGCGCGCAGAAGCCTCTTCCAGAGGGCAAGCCGGGGAGCCTCGTACCGGTGCTTCAATACTTCACGGGTTGACAGTCCTGGGCTGGAATTCCACAGGGAATCTATCTTAGCGCGCTCTACCAGACATTTCAGAGCAATGAACACAGGAGGTCCAAGGATGAACTTCGGTAGAAAAGGTTTTCATTTAGCCCTCGGGGCATATCTGCCCTTAGCCATGCTTCTCTGCCTCCCCCCGAATGCCAGCGCACAAGTGACCGGCGTGCCCTCCGCTACTCCACCGATGGGATGGAACAGTTGGGATTCCTATGGCACAACCGTGAGTGAAGCGGCAGTGAAGGCGAACGCCGACTGGATGGCCAAGAACCTGAAGGCCTTCGGCTGGCAGTACATCGTGGTGGACATGGAGTGGTTCGTCACCAACCCCATCCCCGAGGGCAATGCCAAGGATTCTCTGTACAGCATGGACGCAACGGGCCGATACACTCCTGCTCTGAATCGTTTCCCCTCGTCGAAGGATGGCGGCTTCAAGCCGCTGGCCGATTATGTGCACTCTCAGGGTCTGAAGTTCGGCATCCATATTTTGCAGGGTATTCCCAAGGAAGCAGTCAAAAAGAACGATCCTATCGAGGGCTCGGCGTATCATGCCGCCGATGCGGCCGGTACGGGCACCTGCCGTTGGAATTACGACAACTTCGATGTGAAGGACACGGCAGCGGGTCAGGCCTATTACGATTCAATCGCTCGCCTCTACGCAGGTTGGGGTGTAGATCTGATCAAGGTGGATTGCATCGCCATGCCCTACAAAGGAAGCGAGATTCGGATGCTGAGCGCGGCCCTGGCCAAGACTGGCAGACCGATTCTCCTCAGCCTCTCGCCAGGTCCCGCGCCGGTTGAGAAAGATGCGGAGATGGAGCGATACGCGACACAGTGGCGCATCTCGAACGACATCTGGGATATCTGGCATAATGCCGAGTTCTATCCGCAGGGACTGAACGACCAGTTTGCCAAGGTAGCGGCCTGGGCTGCCGCGCCGCGCGACGGTCGCTACCCGGATGCGGATATGCTCCCGCTCGGCTACCTGGGACCCGCAGCCGGATGGGGCGCGCCGCGCTGGACGCGCCTGAGCCACGACGAGCAAAAGACCTTTCTGACGCTTTGGGCCATCTTCCGCTCGCCGCTGATGATGGGCGGCGACCTGCCGCACAACGATGAATGGACCACGTCGCTGCTGACCAATCGCGAGTTTCTCGATGTGGATCGGCACGCGCGCGACACGAAGGTTGCTGTCTCGTCAGACCAGGAAGTGGTGTGGACCTCGAGGCCGGAGAGCGGTGCGGGGAACTACGTGGCGATCTTCAACCGGACCGAGGCGCCCCGAACACTGCACTATACCTGGGCGCAACTGGGCATCCCCGAAGGCAGCTATCGGCTGCGCGATCTGTGGGAGCACAAGGAGTTGGGTGCGGCGAAGGATGTCATCGTGACCCTGGCGCCGCACGCCAGCGTGCTCTACCGGGCGCGGCCTTAGTGAGATCCCCGTCAGTTTCAGTCAGAATCTCACAACCGTCTTTCCGACAATAGACTTGCCCTTCCGCCGAAAGAGGAGGATCGATGTCCATCTCCGTCACCCGCCGTAGTTTTATCGGGACACTCAGCGCCGTGCTGGGTAGTGTGCCATTCCTCAAGCACAAGAGCGCGGCTGCGCTGGCGGAGCGCGTCGCAAATGCAGGCGAGCCGCGGGATATGGCGCTCTGGTACCGCGACCCGGCAGAACGGTGGAGCGATGCCCTGCCGGTGGGCAACGGACGCCTGGGGGCGATGGTCTTCGGTGGCGTCGGGTCGGAGCGCATCGCGCTCAACGAGGATACGCTGTGGTCCGGCGCGCCGAGAGACTGGAACAACCCCGAGGCAAAGAGCCATCTCAGCGTCGTGCGCAATCTGGTGCTGGGCAAGCAGGACTACCAGGCCGCCGACCGGGAGTGCCGCAAGATGCAGGGCCCGTTCGGTCAGGCCTTCGAGCCGCTTGGCGACCTGGTGATCGATTTTGAGCACGACGGCGATTACACCGCCTACAAGCGCTCGCTCGATCTCGACAGCGCGATCAGTACGGTGGCCTACACAACCAGCATCGGCCAGGTGAAGCGCGAGGTTTTTGTCTCCGCTCCCGATCAGGTCATCGTGGTGAGGCTCTCGGGGAACAACGCACAGGCGTTGAATTGCACCGTGCAGCTCAAGAGCCAGCTTCGCTCTACCGTGAGGGCGAAGGACAACACCATTGTTCTTTCCGGCAAGGCGCCCGCCAACTCGGCGCCCAACTACCTGCACAACGACAGCCCGGTAACCTATAGCGATGAGCCGGGAAAAGGAATGCACTTTGCCGCCGTGCTCTCTGTCCATGTGACGGGAGGAAGGGTCGAGGCGCAGGGGAATGCTTCGCTCAAAATCGACGGCGCCTCGGAGGCGATCCTTCTGATTGGCGCGGCAACCGGCTACCGGAGATTCAATGAAATGCCCGATACGCCTTTGGCCGAGGTCGTTCGCGCCGCGCTAAAGCCGGTAATGGCGGCACTGGCCAAGTCCTATGCGCAGCTCGAGGCGCGCCATCTAGAAGACCACCGCAAGCTCTTCCGCCGCGTGCATCTCGATCTCGGCGGGCACGAGGCGGCGGCCATCCCGACCGACCAGCGAGTCGCCAATTTCGACCCGAAACCGGATATGGCGCTGCTCGCGCTTTACTTCCATTTTGGCCGCTATCTGCTGCTTGCCAGTTCGCGGCCCGGCACCCAGCCCGCCAACTTGCAAGGCATTTGGAGCGCTGAGCTGCGGCCGCCGTGGAGCTCTAATTGGACTTCGAACATCAACGTTCAGATGAACTACTGGCTTGCGGAAACCTGTAATCTCTCGCCGTGCCACGAGCCACTGATTGAGATGGTTCGCGACCTGAGCGAGAACGGCCGCAAGACAGCGGAGGTGAACTACGGCATCCAAGGCTGGTGTTCTCATCACAATATCGATCTCTGGAGGCAGTCAGCGCCCGTAGGAGAGGGATTGCAGTTTGCCGACCCCACCTGGGCCAACTTCGCGTTCAGCGGCCCGTGGCTCTGTCAGCACCTCTGGGAGCATTACCGTTTCACTGGTGACAAGGAGTACTTGCGCTCGACAGCCTATCCGGTTATGAAGGGTGCGGCGGAGTTTTGCCTCAACTGGCTTACCGATGACGGGAAGGGCGGGCTCACCACCTGCCCATCGGTGTCGACAGAGAATAGCTTTCTAGCCCCCAACGGCAAGAGCGCGCAAGTGAGCGCTGGATGCACGCTCGACATTGCGCTGATGCACGAGATCTTCGAAAACTGCCGGCAAGCGAGCCAAATTCTCGATATCGACAGTGACTTTGCCTCCCGGCTGGTCGAGGTTGGCAGGCGCCTGCCAAATTACCAGGTTGGAAAGTATGGCCAGTTGCAGGAGTGGTCTGTGGACTTTGAAGAGAACCAGCCGGGGCAGCGCCATATGTCGCATCTCTATCCCGTCTACCCCGGAGCGGAGATTGCGCCGCGCAACAATGCGGCATTGGCTGCTGCGGCGCGCAAGTCTCTGGAGCGGCGGCTAGCCAACGGCGGCGCCTACACTGGATGGAGCCGTGCATGGGCTATCGGGCTCTGGGCACGGCTCTGCGACGGCAATCAGGCGCTCGAATCGCTGAAAATGTTGATGCTGCACAGCACCGGCATCAACCTCTTCGATCAGCATCCATTTGGCCCATCGATGGCCAAGGCCATGCAGCACAGCACAGGCGCAAAGCAGGCAACCGCGGACAAGAGAGAGCGGCCATCGGCGATCTTCCAGATCGACGGTAACTTCGGAGCCACGGCTGCAATCGCGGAGATGTTGCTGCAAAGCCATGACGGCGAAATTGCCCTGCTGCCAGCCTGGCCGGCCGAGTGGAAGACGGGATCGGTGCGCGGCCTGCGCGCGCGCGGTGGCATCGAATTGGAGATTGCCTGGAACGATGCGCGAACCGTCACAGCGAAGGTCCGCGCGATTCGTTCCGGCGAACACCAGTTCCGTCCGCCAGCCGGGTTCCGCTTCCTGCCTGTTGGCGATGCGCGCCCGGAAGCGAATGGCGCGATTCGACTTCGCGTTGAAGAAGGGAAGAGTTACCTGTTGCAAGCGGCTCTGGTCTAGCGCCCGATCCACCCTTGAGTTGGCTGTTGCGGAATTGGCTGAATCGAGCGCGATAGGGAGCCGGGCAGCACCGAATGGTCTGAATTTGAAGGAGAGGCATGATTCGCAGACGCGAATTTCTCATGGGAAGCGCGGCGGCGCTCATTTACGGCGCGGGGCACAACGGGATTGGGCAGGCTTTGGCGCCAACAGCGGGCAAGTCGGTCACCTACGATGAGCGGTCGGTGATTGTGGACGGGCGCCGCATGTTGCTGACCTGTGGAGAGATGCACTACCCGCGCTCCACTAGAGCCATGTGGCCCGCGCTGCTCAAGCGCAGCAAAGACCTGGGACTGAACACGATTACCTCGTATGTCTTCTGGAACTTCCACGAGACAAGCCGTGGTATCTATGACTTTTCCGGTGAGCGCGATCTCGGCCACTTCCTCGATCTTTGCCAGGAGCACGGGCTCGCTGTCTTCCTGCGCGCAGGGCCGTACATCTGCGCGGAGTGGAATTTCGGCGGATTCCCGCCCTATCTGCGCGACGAGCCCGGCATCACCATTCGCACCATGAACACGGCCTATACGAATCGTGTGCAAGCGTGGTTCGAGCGGCTGGCCGAGGTGGTCAACCCGCGCCTTGCCTCGAATGGCGGGCCGGTGATTCTGGTTCAGGTTGAGAACGAGTACAGCAACGTCTCAAAGCGCTACGGAGAGCAGGGACAGGAGTATTTGCGCTGGATCGTCGCATTGGCGAATCGGCTTGGATTCGGCAGCGTGCCCTCGACCATGTGCGAAGGAGGCGCACAGGGCGCCATCGAGACCTCGAATGGGTTCGCGATTTCGCCCGAGCGCATTGAGGCAGTGCGCAAAGCGCATCCGGGGACCCCGATGTTATGGACGGAGATCTATCCGGCCTGGTACCGCGTGTGGGGAGGAGGCGCCATACCAACCGGAGACGGCCGCTTCATTGCCGGCGGCATTCTCGACTTCATCAGCCGCGGCGGCTCTGGCATCAACTACTATCCGTGGCACGGCGGCACGAACTTCGGTCGCAATTCTATGTACCTGCAGACCACCTCGTACGATTTTTCCGCGCCCCTCGATGAGTATGGATGCGTGACTGCAGCAGGCCAGTATCTGGGCCGGATGCATGCGGTATTGCAAGAGCACTCCGCGATGCTGTTGGAAGGCGACAGGAGCGAGAGCACTGAGGGTAGCACCAGAAACGTTGTCTGGCGCAAGTCGGGCGAGGAACTGCGTCTGGTTCAAACGATTCCTGCCGAACAACCGCATCGGGGCGATGGGTTTCCGCGCATGCAGGTGAAGAGCGCACGGCTGCTTGACGCCAAGGGCCAGGTGCTCTTCGATGTAGACGCGACGTGCGAGGCGGTCACACGGATTTTCGTTGCGGAAGAGTGGAAATCGGTGGTGGCTGAAGGCCGGCAATCCCTTACATGGCAGAGTTGGGACGAACCGCTTCCCAGTGAACGCGGCGACCAAGGCGCCGTCGCGCAAGAACCAGTCGAGCAGCTCTCGCTGACCAGGGACAGTACCGACTATTGCTGGTACAGCGCCAGCGTGCAGGTCGCCGCGGATGGCCCGCAAGAAATTGTCATCCCCTATGGGGCTGACTTCCTTTATCTCTATGTGGACGGAAGCTTTACGGCAACCTCGAAGCTGCCGTTGAGCGAGGACCGCGGCCCCATCACTCCCGAGGACCCGGCGCATCCCCGGATTTTGGCGAACATCAGCGAGAAGGATCGGGAACACGGATTCCGGCATGTTTTCAGTCTGCCCAATTTGTCACCGGGGACCCATCGCATCGATCTGTTGGCCACTGCACTGGGAATGATCAAGGGAGACTGGCAGATCGCCAGTCCGATGAATTTCGAGCGAAAAGGCATATGGGAAGGCGTGCTGTGGAACGGCAAGCCGCTTGAGAACTGGACGATGCGGCCGGGGCTTATCGGTGAGAAGCAAAATCTGGCCAGCGATGCGGGTGTGAAGGGTTTCTTCGCGCCAGTCCCGGCTGGGCCGCGGCCTCTGCGCTGGTACAAGACAAGCATGACTGTACCGGCAGCTCTTCTCGCCGGGTTGGCCGTCTTTCGGTTCGACGCCGCCGGCTTGGGCAAAGGTATGATCTGGGTCAACGGCAGATCCCTCGGCCGCTATTGGCTCATCGAGGCGCGGGGCCAGTCAGGGGTGCCGTCGCAGCGCTACTACCACATTCCGGCCGACTGGTTGCGGCCGATCAACGAGGTGGTGATTCTGGAGGAGCAAGCGGCGTCGCCCACAAGGGTGCAGTTGCAGACGCGGGTGTGATCAGGGTTGCGTGACGTTGGAAGAGCGCCGCCTTGGAATAGCCACGGCGGCGCATGGAGGTTAGAGCCGTCCGTCGAGCCAGCCTTGCAGCTTCTCGATGGGCAGCCGCACGCCGATGAAGAACTGTCCAAAGAGAGCATAGACGGCGCTGACCTCGTCAAAACGCATCTCGTAGATCAGCTTCTTGAAGACCACGGGATCTTCGGCAAAGAGGTCCACGCCCCACTCCCAATCGTCCATGCCAATCGACCCGGAGATGATCTGCTTCACCACGTCGCCGTAGCGCCGGCCGATCAGTCCATGCTCGTGCATCATGCGTTGGCGTTCGGTAAAGGGAACCGTGTACCAGTTCGCTTGCTCGCTGCGCTTGCGGTCCATGGGATAAAAACAGAGGTATTTAGCCTCGGGTACGGCGGGGAAGAGCCGGGGCGCCATGGCGGCGGTGCCTCTCTGAAGGCTGGCTGCCACCTCGGCCTGCCACTCCGGCGAATTTGCCTCAAATCCCTTGGCGGCAGCGGCTTCATAGGTCTTTCGGCTGGACTCGTAAAGGCCCAGCTCGACGACGGATACGTAAGAATGAACCGGGGTCAGAAATCCGTACAATTCGGTTTGCGCAAGATCCAGTTCCACCTGGTTGAGGGCTTCAAGGGAGTCGCGGAAGTGCATCAGGATGAGATCGCCTTTGTGGCCGAGCTGGGAGAAGAGCGCCGTCTGGATGGGCGAATCTTGGCTTTTGCGCTCCAGTCGGCGGAGCACGGCAGAACCTTCGGCGGCAATGTGTTCGCGGTCGGCAAGTGGGGTGGCGCGCCAAGACTTCCAATCGAAGCGGAAGAACTGGTGCAGCAGGCTGGAACCTTCGAGCGTCAGGGGGACAGGGGGGAAATCGACCAAAGGGAAACCTCTCTATTCAATTCCCCTCATCGTAGCAAAGCAGGGAGGACTTTCCTGAAAGTCCTCCCTCCGTTCCCATCATCGCATTCATTATAGGATACTTACGGTCGCAGTCGATCCTGCCCGTCGTTTTCGTGCCGGGGAATGGGATTTGCGTCCCACGGGAAGTGAAGGTTACAAGGCCAGACCCCAGGTTCGGCCTATATACTGAAGGCGCCAATGAGCGAAAAAATCATTACCTTCCTTGTGGGGTTCGTCACACAGGTCATTGCTGCCGGGGGGTATGGCGGCATCGTCGCACTGATGGGGATCGAATCGGCTTGTATCCCGCTCCCTTCGGAGATCATTATGCCGTTTGCCGGCTACCTGGTCTACGCAGGCCATTTCAACCTGTTCTGGGCAGCAACTGCCGGAGCAGCAGGCTGCAATCTCGGCTCGGTCGTCGCCTATTGGATCGGCGCTAAGGGCGGCAGGCCCATGGTTGAGCGCTACGGCAAATGGGTGCTGATGAGCCATCACGATCTGGACCGGATGACTCTTTTCTTCGAGAAATATGGCTCGATCACTGTCCTCGTGGCGCGGTTGTTGCCGGTGGTTCGGACCTTCATTGCGTTCCCGGCGGGAATTGCCAAAATGCCGCAACTACGTTTTCACGTCTATACATTCGCGGGTTCCTGGCCATGGTGCTTCGGCTTGACGTACGTAGGTATGAAGCTCGGGGAGAAGTGGCATACCGACCCGCGTTTCCATGAAGCTTTTCACCGCTTTCACCTGGTGGTCGAGATCGCTCTAGTGGCGGGAATCGTGTGGTTTGTCTGGTCGCACCTCAACCGGGGAAGGCAGCAAGAGGCAGTTTAGCCAGGACGGAAGAGATTGAAGCTCTTCACAGGGCGTACACTGTTGCGTCCGCCGGAAGATGAATTTGGCGAGTCTCAAAAATCAGCAATCATTAACTGAAGGTTAGGAGAAGAGATGTCAACTGAACAGCAAGGCGGCCAGAAGACCGCCACAGCGTCGAAGGTTGCGCCCGCCACGGGCAAACTGGGTGTCATGGTGGTAGGCCTTGGCGCCGTAGCCACGACAATGATCGCCGGAGTGGAGGCTGTCCGCCGCGGACTGGCCAAGCCCATCGGCTCGCTCACGCAGATGGGCACCATCCGCCTGGGTAAACGCACCGAAAACAAGGTTCCTATGATCAAGGACTTTGTACCTCTTGCCAAGCTGGAAGACATCGTTTTCACCGGCTGGGACATCTTCGAGGACAACGTCTACGAGTCGGCTGCCCACGCCAAGGTGCTGGACGAGAAGACCCTGGCAGAGCTCAAGCCTTATCTTGAAACCATCAAGCCCATGCCCGCTGTCTTCGACCAATACTATGTGAAGCGCCTCCACGGAACTCACGTAAAGCAGGGCAAGAACAAGCGCGACTTGGCCAACCAGGTCATCGCCGACATCCAGGCCTTCAAGAAGACCGTTGACCGCGTAGTCGTGATCTGGTGCGGTTCCACGGAGATCTTCCTCGAGCCCACGGCGGTGCACGAGTCCATCGAGGCTTTCGAAAAGGGCCTTGAAGACAGCGACACCGGTATCGCGCCCTCGCAGATCTACGCCTATGCGGCGCTATCGGAAGGTGTACCCTTCGCCAACGGCGCTCCCAACCTGACCGTGGACACCAAGGCCTTAATCGAACTGTCGAAGAAGAAGGCTGCGCCTGTTTGCGGCAAGGACTTCAAAACCGGCCAGACCTTCATGAAGACCGTTTTGGCGCCGGCCTTCAAGGCTCGTATGATCGGCGGCGCGGGCTGGTTCTCGACCAACATTCTGGGGAACCGCGATGGCGAAGTTCTGGACGATCCGCAATCGTTCAAGACCAAGGAAGAGTCCAAGCTGGGATCGCTCGACTACATCTTCCAGCCGGAGCTTTATCCCGACCTGTACAAGGACATCTACCACAAGATCCGCATCAACTATTACCCGCCCCGCGGCGACGACAAGGAAGCCTGGGACAACATCGACATCTTCGGATGGCTGGGCTACCCGATGCAGATCAAGGTGAACTTCCTCTGCCGCGACTCGATCCTGGCCGCGCCCATCGCGCTGGACCTGGTGCTCTTCCTCGACCTGGCCAAGCGCTCGCCGGAATTGCGCTCCATCGGCATTCAGGAATGGCTGAGCTTCTACCTCAAGTCACCCCAGACCGCTGCGGGCCTTTATCCCGAGCACGATCTCTTCATCCAGTCGATGAAGTTGAAGAATACCCTGCGTCACATCATGGGCGAGGACCTGATCACCCACCTCGGGCTGGAATACTACGACTAGGTACCTGCGGTTGGTCCAACTGCCTACTTCGCTTGGAAAAGCAAAAGCCTCATCCCACAAGGGTGGGGCTTTTGTGCGTGTGGGCTGGCCGTTCTTTCATAGCGAGCCTTCCGCGGCCTTGCGAATTGTTTAGAAAATATTGAACACCTTGCCGATAGGGAAGTGTGGCAGGTATTGCCGCGGAAGCCAATGCAGTCGAGACTGGCGGGCGGAGATTTGGATGCAAGGTGGGATTCGTTTCTAGCAGAGGTTGAGGATCTGAGCATCGCGGTTTCCGCAGGCGATCTCAAGCGTCGTCTCGTCCCCGAGCGCCATGGCGCAGAAGCGGCTGATGCCTGCCGCACCATGAATCGCATAGTGGAAACCATCGTCGGGACCTTCGACCGGGCGGTGACTTCGGTAGATGGGATGGCCAGGGGACAAATTCCCGAACCGTTTGAAGATGGATTTCCGGGCGATTTCTCTCGCGCCATGCATGTCTGCAACGACTTCATCGATGTCATCAACCGCCGCAACAAGCAGATAGCCAAAATGACGGCTGCTGCAGCATGCGGCAACCTCCGAGTCCGCGCTAACGTGGAGGAGTTTACAGGTGTCAATCGACGCATCTTCGAGGGCTTTAATGCGATGTTTGACGGCTGGCTTGCACCTGTTGCGGAGATTCAGCGGGTCCTCACAGCTCTATCTCAAATGGACCTCAGCGCTCGAGTCGAAGGCAAGTACGAGGGCGATTACGAGCGCATCGCAACGGCACTGAACATGGTTTGTTCAAAGCTCACCACGGAAGTGCTGCAGATCAGCGACCATACAATGGTTCTGGCGTCCGCATCTGAAGAGTTGAGTGCAATAACCAAAGAACTGGCAGAGGGCGCTACGGAAGCCAGCCGCATGGCAAGCTCCGTGGCGAGATCGAGCGAGCGGGTCTCCAGCGGCCTGAGTGCAGCCGTGGCCGGGTCAGCCGATATGCTGAATTCGATCCGAGAGATCTCTCAAAGCGCCAGCAAGGCGTCCTCGGTCGTGAAATCGGCTGTCAGTGCGGCCGAGAGCACTACCCAGAAGATTACCCATCTGGGACACTCTTCTTACGAGATCAGCAAGGTCGTCAAAGTCATCACGCGTATCGCTCAGCAAACAAATCTGCTGGCGCTAAACGCCACCATTGAGGCGGCGCGTGCCGGGGAAGCGGGCAAGGGGTTCGCTGTTGTCGCCACAGAAGTGAAAGAACTGGCCAAGGGAACAGCAAAGGCCACCGACGAAGTGGGCAAGAGCATCGATGCAATCCAGCAAGATACGCGAGAGAGCGTGGCGGCTATCGCGGGCATCACCACGGTGACCAGAGAGATCAGCGAAATTTCCAGCTCCATCGCCGCAGCCGTCGAGCAGCAGACAGCCACTACGAACCAGATGGGTCGTCACGTCACAGAGGCTGCCGATACCGCCGCCGCAATCGCCAGGGAAATGGGCGGGCTCTCCGAAGCCGCTCGTGCCACCAGTGCCGGAGCAATGCAGACCGATTCGGCGATTTCCGAGTTGAACACGATTCTCGGGCAACTCCGGAGCTTTGTCCAAATGTTCCATGTCTGATTCACGTTCGATGCCGCACCGATGAAGTTCCAGAGCGCACTTCGCCACACCATGGGCCAGGGCTACCTGCGGTGGGGCCAACTGCCCCGCATTATTCTGTAAACGCAAGAGATAAAAGGCTCATCCGCAAGGGGCTATTTGTATATGACATCCACCGGAGTGGCCCCCACGGGAGACGGCACGCGCCGAGCGCATCCGTCCGCTACCGCCTCTGGTCCGCGGCTATTCCGCCATCTTACTCGCATGTTCGTTTGTATTGTGCAATTTGCAACATGAAGTGAATCCTGTTCCTAGGCCTTCTGTCACCCTTATGGCGCCTCCTCATTTGGATGGTGAGAACCCATGGGCAATCCACGCCTGGCATGATCGCTGAAGGAACTCTTCGTGCGATCATGCGTATGGAATGGAGTGACACCATGAGCATCAAGCGAGCTTTCGCCGTAGGTATTTCCGTCACAGCCCTTTTACTGGCCGCTGCGCCAGCATATGCCGACGGCGACGCTGTAAGCTTCGGCAGCAATATCCATGTGGCAAGCGATGCGTCGGTTCATGATGCCGTCTGCTTCTTTTGCAGCGTCCACGCCGAGGGCGAGGTTCAAGGCGATATTGTCGTCTTTTTCGGCAGTATTCACCTCTCCGGCGCCGCCCGCCACGACGTAGTCAACATCTTCGGCAAGGTCACGGTGGCAGACGGTGTCTCCATTGGGCAGGACCTGGTCAGCATCTTCGGAGTCGTCCGGTTGGGCGAGAACGTTTCCATCGGCAAGGACATGGTGGCCATGTTCGGCAGCGTGCGCGCACCCTCCTCAATCACCGTGGGCAACGACCGCGTCATCCAGCCCGGCTGGATTCTCTGGATCCCGCTTCTGGTTATTGGCCTGATCATCACCATCATTGTGCGCGAGTACCGCGCATATCGCCGGAGACTTTTGCTGCGCGGATATCCGTTCCCCAACCAGCCTCCGCCCCCTCCTCCTGCGCAGCCGTAATGCGCCGCCCCCCCCACCATCCCGGCGCTGTACGCTGAATTCATGCAGACTCTTTCAGCGGTGTCAGCCCGCCCCCTGCGCATTGTGATTCCCGGCGGCAGCGGCCTGCTCGGCCATGTGCTGGCGCGCTACTTTCAGGAGCGGGGACACCAGGTGACTGTACTGACCCGCGGCCCCTACACTGCTCCCTGGCAGACGGTTCACTGGGACGGCGAAGAGCCCGGCCCCTGGACCCAGTATCTTGAAGGCGCGGACGTCTGCATCAACCTGGCCGGGCGTAGCGTGAACTGCCGCTACGACGAGGCCAATCGCCAGTCCATCTACCGTTCGCGGATTCACACCACGCGAATGCTCAACCAGGTCATTGCAACCCTTGCCGATCCGCCCAAAGTCTGGCTCAATGCCTCGACTGCAACGATCTATCGCCACGCACTCGATCGCGGCATGGACGAAGCTACCGGCGAGCTGGGCGGACAAGAACGCATCTCGAAATGGCGTCACGCTCCGGAGACCTGGAACTTTTCCGTCGGTGCGGCCAAGGATTGGGAGGCCGCGCTCTTTGAGCCTGAAACGCCGCGCACCCGCAAGGTAGCCCTGCGCAGCGCGATCGTCTTCAGCCCCACGCCGGGCAGCGCCTTTGGCGTCTTTTCGAATCTCGTCCGTCTCAGCCTGGGCGGCAAGCAGGGAAGCGGCCGACAATTCGTCTCCTGGATTCACGAGGCGGACTTTGCGCGCTCCGTCGAGTTCCTCATCGCGCGGGACGATCTTGCCGGCCCCGTCAATCTCGCCGCGCCCAATCCGCTGCCCAACCGCGAATTCATGGCCGCACTGCGCTATGCCTGGGACGTGCCCAACGGCTTTCCCATTCCATGGCCGGCCATTGAGATTGGCGCATTCTTCCTGCGTACCGAGTCCGAGTTGGTGCTCAAGAGCCGTCGCGTCATCCCAGGCCGCCTGCTCGGCGCGGGTTTCGAATTCGAGTTTCCCGACTGGCCCGAAGCCGCCGAAGATCTGGTGCGGCACTGGAAAAACAGGGAATAGGGGATAGGGCTGTATGCGACTGTAACGGTCGGCTATGCCTTGAAAGGGCACGACTTCAGTCTTGCCGCAATTGGTCCAAACTGAGATGGGCATTATCCCCTGAGGAAATACTCTCCGAGGATTTCAGCCCTTTTACAGTCAGACGTTCGACCCTCACTACATCGGGCCCCGAGGCCGGTCTTCTTGCTGGGCCAGTCCCTAGTCCTGAGTCCCTCAGTCCCTGCTTTTTCACTTCTTCGCCGGCGTAATGTCCGTCACAGGCAAATCCCAGTGGCCCAGCAAAATCTCGAACCGTCGAACCTCTTCCTTTTCGTAGGTCGCCTGGTCGGGCCAGAGCTCCTTCTTGAAGGCCTCTTCGTCGGGGTTGGCGGTGGTGGCCACGGTCGAATTCTTGTAGCGAATCGTCACCCGGAAGTCCCAGCGGCCGTCTTCGGTGGTGTGGTAGGCCGGCGACTCGATCTTCAGCGAGAGAATCCGCCCCGTGGACTGGATCTTCTGCAGCAGCGGGTAGTGGTTCTTGAGGAAGAGCTGCAAAAACTCCGCCTGGTGGCCCCACTGGCATTTGTAGTAGTACTCGACGGTGTACGGCTGATCGGCGCTGACCTGCGGCGGCGCGCCCTGCGCTTTTAAGGGCACGGACAGAGAAGCGGCAAAAAACAAAGCAAGAGCGGCGAGGAGAATCCTGCGCATGACGCCTCCATTCAAACGGATGAGAGCATTGTAGCGTAGAGCGGTTTAAACCGTTGCCCTCCCGCCACAAATGTCCGGGCAACCGCATGAAGGTTCCGAGCGCATGAGAATCTGTTTTGAAAGTACACGACTTTTGAGACTGCGAAAAAATTCGGATGAGTCGAGTTTTGCAACATGGCACAACTTCAGGCGTCCAGCAAGATGCTGATAATAAAGGATGAGCTTAGCCCCGTGAGGGAAGGCTCTAAATCCTTCAAGAACATCCATCGGCGGCTAAAGCCGGCACAATTTCAGGCTCGAAATCGGCACGGCTGAAGCCGTGCCCCTTCAAATCAGCTGTTTTTCCTCAGTCACGATCCTCGTGCAATTGCCCAACCACAAATGCCGCGCTCCATCCTTGCCTCTTTGTGGTTCTTGCGGCAAGGGTGGGACAGCAAAGCCCTCAACCGGCCAAGCTCATTGGGAGCCCTTTTCCCGAAGATGCAGCAGTCGCTTGAACTCCGGGGAAAACTCCTGGGCCAGGTGAATGGCTCCCGTAAGTCCAACCTCAATGTGCCCAGTTTGCACTCCCTGCACCAGCGCGGTGTAGTGATGCGGCCACCACATGGTCTCGATCATCGAGCTGCCGTAGATTCCTGAAAACTGCGGAACATCGAGCGTCTTGTGCCCATTTTGGGTGTAGGTGAGAAAGGTCATCTGCAGCGCGTGGCCGCTGCGGTGGAAGAAACCCGTGCAGGCGCAGGCAAAGTAACGCGGATCGGTACCTACTACCGCAGCCATGCTTTCATGTACCGAGTTCTGGATCAGGTTGCCGCCATAGCTCGAGCCCAGGCGGCGGACAAATCCTCCCGTGCTTCGGTTCCAGGCAGCCGGATCTCCAATAGCCTGCAAGTACCCGGCCGTTGCAATGGACTGGAGGTGAATCGCACCGGAGGCGCCGTCCTCATTCACCCAGCGCTGCCATCGCGCGGGCCCGTAGAGCGGTTTGTAGGTTTCCGCATTAAATGGAGCATTGACGCTAAACGACTGTGCCGAGGCAAGGCACGGCGCAAGAAGGGATACAAGCAAAACAGTTCTGAATTTGGGGGGCACTTCTACATTGTGAACTAGAAACGGTATTCCTGCACTGAAGACAGGCGAGCGAAAGGCGATCTTCCGCGCTCATGGAATACGTTGCACCAGTTGAGCCGACAACGCCAAAGCAACCTCGGCCGCGGGAAGACTCTCGGACTCGGCAAGGTAGTGCCCATTGCCAAAGACGCGAATCCACTCCAGGTAATGCGCCTTGGCCTGGAATCCCTCCTCGCTCGGTTGCACCCCGCAATCGCGACCGGGAGCCCGCGCCTCGGAGAAGATGCGGCAGACGCTGAGTTTGAGATCAGCCCTTTGCACGATATGCGATTGTTCCCGCCACTACGCGATCAAAAACGGAAACCACAAAAGCCTCATCAATCTGGTCGTGGCGGATGAGCAAGCGGGCCAGCAGCGGGCCGATGATGGCATCCATAACCCCCCCGGCTTCCGTCCCTGTGGGAAGCTGCTGTTGCTGGATAGCCTCTTTCACCAAAGCACGAATCTCTTTGTCGCGCGGGGAATACACGCGTTCCATGAATTCCTTGCGCAGAGCCGAATTGTCCTGAATAGCCGTCAGCAACCGGGCTACAACGATGCCGTTTTCGCCGGTGAAGAAACGCCCCGCCTGGAGCACGTATTGCTTCAGGCGCTCAAGGGGAGTGCCTTCCTCCGCAAGGGTAAGTTCGGGATCGGCCTTGTGAAGAAATGCATCCAGCAGCAAGGCCTCCTTCGTTGACCACCATCGATATACAGTCGCCGAGCTGACACCAGCCTTGCGGGCAACATGAACCGTTGATATCGAGGAGATCGGCTTGCTTTGCAGAAACTCATAGGCCGTCTCCAGAATGGAGATGCGGGAGGCTTCGCTCCGCGGCCTCCCGGCGGAACGATTCAACTTGCTCGTGTTTTTGCCTTTTTTCGGGCGCATGAGTTTGCCGGTACTAGTGTAGTATCATGGCAATAATATACGAAACAGAGTGTGTCGTTTTTATAATTGGCCAGAATGGAGGATTCTGTGACTGCCAGCCTGCCAGACCGGGACTGGGAACCTAGCTACAATCCCTGGTTGGTAGCCGTAGTGGTCGCCATTGCCTCGTTCATGGAGGTTCTAGACACCAGCATCGCCAATGTGGCGCTTCCTCATATCGCGGGGAACCTGGGGGCAAGCCAGGACCAAGCCACTTGGGTGCTCACGACCTATCTGGTCGCTAATGCGATCGTTCTTCCTATCACCGGCTGGATCTCCAGCGCCATGGGCCGCAAGCGGTTCTTCATGCTCTGCATCGGTCTATTTGCCGCAAGTTCTCTGCTCTGCGGACTGGCCCCCAGCATGCCGATTCTCTTGCTCGCCAGAGCCCTCCAGGGAGCCGGAGGCGGCGGGCTCCAGCCCATGTCACAGGCCATTATGGCGGATTCCTTCCCACCGAAGTTGCGCGGAGCGGCATTTGCTCTTTATGGCGTCACCGTTCTGGTTGCTCCAGCCCTGGGACCCACGCTGGGCGGCTGGATCACCGACAACTACTCCTGGCGCTGGATATTCCTGATCAACTTGCCGGTGGGGCTTCTGGCTTTGGGCCTGGTCTTCAAACTGGTGGAGGACCCGCCATTTATCAGGCGGTTCAAGCCCGGCGAAATGCACTTGGATTCCATCGGACTCTCCCTGTTGGTCCTGGGAGTGGCGGCGCTCCAGATATTTCTGGACAAGGGACAGGAGGACGACTGGTTTGGTTCGAAATTCATTCTCTCGCTCGTCGTGCTCTCGGTCGTCTGCCTCGGCTCTCTGATCGTGTGGGAGTGGCGGCAAAAGGACCCTCTGGTCGACGTCAAGTTATACCGCAGCTTCAATTTTTCCAGTATCAACCTGATGATGTTCTTGGCCGGTGCTGTCGCGTTTTCCTCTACCGTCTTGATGCCCCAGTTTCTACAGATGCTGGCTGGCTACACGGCAGAGCAGGCAGGGTTGGTGGTCTCTGCTGGAGCCGCGATCCTTTTCTTGACCATGCCTCTCGTGGCAGCCCTCACCGCCAAGGTGCCGGCCAAGTACGTGATCGCTTTTGGCTGGCTTCTCTCCGCAGGAGGGTTGTTCCTATCCACAAAACTCTTGACTCTGGGCGTCACTATGGGGGTTGCTTGCGGAATCATGCTGTTGCAGTATGCCCCACTGGGTTTCATTTTCGTTCCTGCGATGACTGCTTCGTATTTCGGTGTTCCACAGGGCAAGAGCGATGCGGTATCTGGATTGACCAATTTCGTGCGCAACATTGGGAGCAGCTTCTGCGCCTCCGTGGTCACAACCATCCTCGCCCTCCGTCAGCAATTCCACCTGGTCCGCTTGACCGAGCACCTCAGCCCGGGAGCGCCGGCTCTAACTCAGGCTTTTCAAGCCCTGGGGGGGCAGGCGCACAGGATGGGCGGCGCCGGAGGCCAAACCATGGGATTGGCGCTGATCTACCAGTTCTTGATGGGACAGGCGGCCGGATTGTCGTTCATTGACACCTACGTTGCCCTGGGCGCAGCATCGGCAGCGATGTTCTTCCTCTCGTTCCTGCTCAAATCGAACGATCCAACACGTACCGAGGTCCATACAGGACATTGATGGGCCGCGCTCAGGCAAGGGCCTGCAAAAGGGAGCTGTCTGGAGCTTCAAGTTAGGCGCGGTGACAGATCTTATGGAACGCGGCTGGCCAGTTGAATGGCCAGGGCGACCGCTTCCTGGGGACTGGAGAGGTTCGCGTATCCACCCAGAAAACGCCCTTTGCGAAAGACGCAAATCCCTTCAAGGTATTGCGCTTTGGCCTGGAATCCGTCCTCGCCGACCTTCGCTTCGGTGGCTCCATCAAACCGAGCGCGCAGCTTTTTCATGACCTCGGCGGCAGACTCCGGCGAGTCCTCCAGAACGATAAACGCCTGTCCTTGCTTGTATTTGGCAACGTAGCCGCGTTTCAACAGCCGCAATCCAAGCACGCTCTCCGGTATAAGTCGCGCAGAGGTAAGGTTCTCCTTGGGAAACCACTCCAGCGCCTCGGGAGGCGTGGTCCGGCCTTCGATCCGCTCCTCCATCTTGCGGGCGAAGGCCTCCAGCATCGCGCTCCGGCCGCTCTCTGGTGCATCGCCGGTCACGACCAGTTCCACGTAGTACTTTCCCTTGGCAAAGCTGGCGCTCTGCGACTGAACCTGTCCGCCTATCCCGATCTTGGCGACAGGGAGCTTGGAATCGCGGTTGGCCGTGAACAAGCCGTAGGCGGCGTCGGCGTCGGTCATCTCCGAGACATCCACCGCCAGCATCTCAGTGCCCGATTTGCAGTCGATCCCAGTCATTCCGGTGAAGCCGAAGATCAAGTATCCTTCCGCCCCGCCGTCCCGGTAGTCGTAGAGGTTCTCAGCCGTGTACTGGCGCTTCGCGCCGGACTGTTCCCAGCCCGGTGCAAAATGGCAATTCAGATACTCTTGCGCCTGAACCGTTCCCGCCGCGCATGCCAATCCCAACAGAAAACACGCAGCTCTCATGCAAATAATTCCTGCGCCCGCGTCATCCGGCTCTGCACCGCAACGCCAAACGGACACTTCACGGTACACTCCGAGCAATCGCCACATCGTACCGCTGCGTGTTCTTCCGCCAGTTCCTTGAACCGCTCCCGCCCCAGCGCAAACTGCCCGTAGCCGTCGGCATAAGTCAAGAAACGCAGCACGTCGGGAACCGGCAACCCCTTCGCGCAGGCGCCGTTGCACTTGCTGCACATGCGGCAGTAGAGCGGCCCAATCCGGTCAAGATGCGCCGCCAGAAGCTTTTCGTCGGTCGCTGTGAGTGGATTTGCCATGGCCTTCAGGTTCTCGTCCAGTTGATCCATGTCGGTCATGCTGGGAATCGTGGTTGCGATGCTGGGCTTCTTGATGACCCACTTCAGCGCAGCCAGCAGCGCGCCTTCCTGTGTCAGCTTCTTGTAGAGCGGGTCGCTGGGCTTTTGTCTCCTCAGCCCGCCCGCCATCACCTTCATCCCTACCACGCCGAGGCCCGCCTTGGCGGCAGCTTCAATCGCCTGGTCCATGCTGGCGTCCATGGTGAAGTTGTAGCCGGTCAACACCACGTCGAATACGCCCTTCTTCGCCATCCACGGCAGCAATTCCTGCTGCCCGCCGTGAGTGCTCACTCCGGTGAAGCGGATCTTGCCCTGCTTCTTGGCCGATTGCTGCACCTCGATCAGGTCGTCGGTAATTTCTTCGGGCTTGCTCTTCGCGTGCAGATACCAAATGTCGATGTAGTCGGTGTTCAGTTCCTTGAGGCTGGTATCGAGATGGCTCTGGAGCTCTTCCTTGGTGGGCGCGTGCGACTTGGTGGAGAGCACAATCTGCTTGCGTTTCGTGCCCAGCGCAGCCGCCACCATGCGCTCGTTGTTGCCCTGCTGGTACCCCCGTGCCGTGTCGAAGTAATTGATGCCCAGGTCGGCGGCGCGCTCAATCACACTGGGATCTGACGTGATCATGCACCCGAAGCCCACGGTGGTCACTTTAAGCCCCGTGCGGCCCAGGGTCCGGTAGTCTAGCTTGACCTCGGAACCGGCTGGCTTTGCTTTCGGCTCTTCAGACGGCAACAGACCCATTCTTGCACCGGCGCCGGCAACGGGAAGCGCCAATCCCGCTGACAGCCCGGCCGAGAGAAATTCGCGACGAGAAGTATTAGAGCTCATGAATTGCACCCCTTTTGGTCGACTGAAAATCATAGACGGCAATAGTCACTCTCGGCCAATGCCGGTGTGCGTGAAAGGAGTCGCCGATCTCTCCCCATTTCACCGGCACGGCGAGTCCATTCCTATGCCGCCAGCGCCTTTGCCCGCCGGCGAACGGTGAGAACGGTAATGTCGTCTTCCTGGCCGAATTCCTTGGCGGCGTCGGCCAAATAGAAGGCGGACTGGTTGCTCAGATTGTGTACACGGTCGAAGCCGAAGAGCTCTCCCGATGGGCGGCGGGCCTCGACCACTCCATCGGAGAGCAGCAGGACGCGGTCTCCTGGGTGCAGGTAGAGGCTGATCTCTTCATAGTTGATTTCCGTTAAAACTCCCAGCGGCAGTCCTGGCGGCACTGCGATTTCCTGACTATTCAGGTAGGGGGGCAAGTGACCGGCGTTGGCCAGAACGAGCTCGCCGTGAGCGCCAAACCAGGCGGCCTGGCACGTGGTGAAGCTTTCGCTCCCTACCAGCACACGGTTCAGGGATTCCAGAATCTTTGCCGGGCTGGACTCCGGATTGCGGCGCAGTGCGCCCATCAGCATTGAGACCGTCATAGCCGCCTTAAGTCCCTTGCCTGCCACGTCGCCGATGACCACCAGCAGCCCGCCGTCGCCGGTTGCTTGCACGTGGTAGAAGTCGCCGCCCACCTCGTTCGCAGGGTCATAAACGGCATCCACTTCGAATCCCGGCGTTTCCAGCTTCTCCTGGGGAATCATCAGTTCCTGCACGCTGCGCGCCGCAGCCAACTCGCTGGAGGCACGTTCCTGGTCGCGGTGAATGCGCAGGAAGCGCACAAAGATGATCAGTACAATCACAAAAATTCCAGTGAAGTCGGCAATAGAAGCAAAGCTGATGGGAATGGGTCCGGCCTGAATGGTCAGTGGCGAGCGATAAGGACGGCCTCCAAAATCGGTCATCCCGGCGGTGAACAGCGGCTCGATCCAGCCAATCAAGCTCAGCACCAGAGGAATCAGCAGCAGTCCGGCTTCGAAATTGCGCTTCGCGGTCGCCGCAATGAGGGTGGAGAAGATGAAGATCAGCCAGCAGGTCATCCAGATGCTGCCAAAGATTGCCAGCACCACGAGCAACACTGTAACCAACTCGCTATGACCGGGAATCAGGAGAGCCGGGCAGATTCCGGCCAGGATGGGCGCGGTGAAGCGCAATGCATAGATGTACCAGCGTTTGCGAAGGGCCAGGAATGCAACCAGAAACTCGAAATAGAGGTATGCCGAAGCGAGCAATAATTGCGCCACCAGAGCCAGATACCAGAAGTGCTCCAGCCAGGCCGAGCTGCCTGCAAGATCGACGTATCCAAGTGGCGCCTGAAGCAGCTCATAGAGCGCCAGCCACAAATATTCGTTATGACCCTTCTGGTTGAAATAGAGGGCCAGCATAAACAAAGCCAGCACCGTCAGCAGAATGGCATTCACCAGGCGCGGCAACCGCTGAAAGAGACTATGGGCGGACCAAAGTTCCAGCGCGCGATCCAGATCTTCATGATTCCCCAGCCGCAACTTGCGGAAGGCAAAAAAGCCGGTATAGGCTCCATAGCCCGTCGGAATGAAAGGAGTACGAACCACGAGCGTGAGCGAAGCCTGGTTGGGCGCCAGGTTCAGGTCGTAGATGCGGGAGATTTGCTGGTAGCGCTCAGGGGCATCTCCGTGCGGACCCTCCGGATGAATCAGGACTCCGTTGGCAAAGACATCCAGCCCAATGGTTTCGGAGCTATTGGATGCGTTATGCATCGGTGGCAGTTCGACAAGCAGAGCGAGCGGCCCATGGTTGGGCGCAAGTTTGACATGGAGCCGGAACCAGGCGAATGGACGCTGATGGCCTTTGGGGTGGGGGGCTTTGGGGTCCCAATTAGGCGCGTCGGCGGGATGGTCTTCGTCGGGGACGTCGGCAAAGGAATCCAAGGCATCGCGCAGCGCCCAGGTGGAGTCGTCGAAGTCGGCCTTGGCGACTGCCGGATTGCTTGAAATCCCGACGCGCCAGCCTTTATTGAGCACCAATGGGGAGCCGAGGCCTGACGCGTCGAAGACCACATCCGGAATGCGATGTGCATTGGCCGGGACCGGTGGCATGTGCCGGCTGGGCCTCAGAACCTCGTCCAGCGGGTTTTGAGGATGTGGGTGCTGGGCAACCAGTTGCATCGACCCAAGCGCGGTGATCAGGGAAATTGCAAAAATCGTTGCGCGCAAGGCTCCTCCCGCAAATTCCGCGTGCTCTCCACTCTAATTCAGACGGATGGAAGCTCCAAGAGGACCGCACCCTAGTTTGCGGTGGAAAGATACTCCGAATCGAAGATGGCAAAATAGAGACTCGCGGGCCGAAGGTAAATATTCGCTTCTCCCGATGCCCAAGGGCGGATACTAACGTCTAAAGAATAGAGCGAAGCGGCGCGGCCTTTGCGAGCGGCTCCACGCGGGAGGTTTGGTCATGAGGGCAGTTTCCAGGGATTCGAAGATCGAGATGTTGACCGGCATTGTGCTGCTGCTTGCCGTTCCGGCATGGGCTCAGTCCGCTCCCCAATCGGCTCCATCTGCCACTCCCCCGGCAGCAAGCACCCCGTCTGCCCAGCCGGCGCCAGGGACCGCCCCCGTCGCAGGCGACACGCCGGCCAGCACCCCAAAAGACAAGAAACCCGCGCCGGGGACTACCCCGGTGGAAGGCGATACGCCGGCCACTGCCGTGAATCCTGACAAGGTTGTCGAGGTCGGCAGCCAGAAGGTCGAAGTCAAGAAGGGCAGCATCGACGACGTGAGCGCGGTGGGCAACCGCGATATAGGCGGCCGCGGGGTAGGGAACTGGTACTCCACAGACACCGAGATCAAGATGGGCAAGATGTATGCCATGGAGATCGAGAAGAGCACCAAGTTCATTACCGACCCGGTCATCACCGAATATGTGAACCGCATCGGCCAAAACATCGTCAGGAACTCCGACTGCAAGGTGCCGTTCACTATCAAGGTGATCGATTCGGATGAGATCAACGCCATGGCCCTCCCTGGCGGATTCTTTTACGTGAATTCCGGCCTGATTCTGAACGCGGACGAAGAGGCTGAACTGGCCGGCGTCATGGCCCATGAGACCGCACATGTCTGCGCCCATCACGCGGTGCGTGAGCAAACCCGCCTGAACTATACCCAGATCGGCATGATCCCGCTGATCTTCATCGGCGGCTGGACGGGCTACGGCATTTACGAAGCCGCATCCATCGGCGTCCCGCTGACCTTTCTCAAGTTCTCCCGCGAGTTCGAGGCGCAGGCCGATTATCTTGGCGTTCAGTACATGTATCGTGCCGGATACGATCCCCAGGCCTTCATCAGTTTCTTTGAGAAAATTCAGGCCCTGGAGAAGCGCAAACCGGGCATGGTTTCCAAGGCGTTTTCCGACCACCCCCAGACTCCGGACCGCATCTTGCACTCCCAGCAGGAGATTGCCCACATTTTGCCGGCCAAGGATGAGTACACGGTTACGACTTCGGAATTCGACGACATCAAGGCCCGGCTGGCTCGCATCGAGAACAAGCGCCGCCTGGTCGATTCGAAGGATTCGAAGAAGCCCTCATTGCGCCGGGCCAGCACCGGATCGGGGGATCCAACTAGCCCTTCGAGCACCTCCAGCACCGACAGTTCCAACTCGAGTGCGGACGACAAGCCGACGCTGCACCGGCGCGACGATCAGAACTAGGGCCTGCGCGCACAGAACTCCGCGCAGTTTGGACCCGTTTGCATCACGCTCAGCTCAGGCTTGGTTCGTGGACTTGTGTTGAATCCCCCAGGGCGATACATTTGTTTCGGAGAGGTATCGGGCTGGCGTATTGCCCAGCCGGTGCTGGCGCGCCTGATTGCTTTCGGTGTGGATAGGCAGCGCAACCCAAGGACGTTTCCCGCTCATGAAGAAGATCGCCATCTTTACTGCAGCATTTGCCCTTATCCTGCTCCTCACCAAGATCGCCAACCAGGTTCCCCCGGAGTCGCCAGGCGGAACCGCGTTTTCTCTCAAGGCTCAGCAAGTAGTGCAGTGTTCCGCGACGGAGATTACCCTGGTGGACAACCATCAGAAGGCTACACATCTCGAAAAGGATGAAACCTGGCCGGACTGCTCCGCCTTCCAGAGAGACGAAGTTGTGGATTTCTACCTCTCTCGTGGCGAGAAGACCCGCTTTCTGAGCTACGAGAGAACCACTTGGTGGCGCAAAGCCATGTAGGCCACTGGGGCGGGGAACCGCCATTGCAATTGAGACCATGGGCCACAGACCCCTTCCCCCACCCCCCCCGGTGTGTTTGGATCAGGTTGTTTGTTTTCAATCTACTGGGAGCATGGTTCTACCGTAAGTTGTTTGTTTTCAGGAACCTGGAAGCCAAGTTCTTGAAAACATGGAATCCACCCGGATTCGTGCGCGGCATTGAGCCGGCCGCAACGCCGCGGGCCTGCAGGGCACACAAACCTTCTTGAAGACAGGTTAACGCATGGAGAGAAGATAATCGGCAATGCGGTCTTTCGTGGAAATCGCTGACGATAAGGGAGAACTCTTCAGAAAGTGGGGAACAGGGCTTGACACGCAGTTTGGAGCTTTGTTCTTGGACGGGATACGGAGCAGCCCCGCTCGACGCCCGCGCCGGGCGGATTTCTTGCTTCCCGCACCATCTGCTTTAACAACCCAATCCGTTGGGGAGACCGGTGCCGGTGGCCCAACCTGCGGGGCTCGGGGTTGAATACGGCCCGTTCCGCGCGTTTAGCGGCGCGGCGAAAAGCCGATGAATTTCCGGTAACTGTCTGAAAATCCTTGAAATCCCAGGTGAAACCGCGCTATATACAAGACTACCGGCAAGTTTGCCGGAAACCTATCTGAGGCATCGCTCGGCCAAGGAGGCAATCATGCGCAGCGCAGCCCGTTCCAACCTGCTGGTCCCCGAGGTGCGCGAGGTCATGGACATTCGCCAGGCCTCCGACTACCTGGGCATCTCGCCCGACACGCTCTACAAGTACGCCTCCGAGGGCTTTGTGCCCGCCTTCAAGCTCGGCAACCGGTGGCGCTTCAAGCGCAGCCGCCTCGACGAGTGGATGGACCGCCAGTCCGACCTCCAGGCCGCCGAGCTCGAGATCGACCCCAACCAGAAAAAACCCGTCCGGCCAGCGATGTAAAGGCAGGGAATAGGGAACAGGGAACAGAAGGGATGCGTTGCTCCCAACGGGGCTACAATGTCGAAGATTGACCGGTCATTTCTCTTGTTTCTTTTCGTAATGGCGGCTGCGATATGTCAGGCCTCCGATGCGACGACAGCTCCCAGGATTGTCCGAATGACAGAGGTTGCGACGTTCTCGGCGGGGTCTGCACGGAGCGAGTGGTCAATCCCAATCAAGTCAACGGACGGTCGCACCGTCTATATTCTTTCGCTCAACCCCGAGTTTTGGGCAGGGGCTCAAGAGGTTGAGGGTCTAGATCTTGTGCTTCGGCGCTCATCCGAAAAGCGCAATGCGACAAATCTTCTTGCTCCGACGGGGAATTGGCACGGCTTGCAGAGCTTCAACTTCCCCGCAGTCGATTTTGCGAACGGTGTGGAGAAATCAGTGTTCGGCGGCAAGAGAACAATATTCGTCAGGAGATTGGGCCTTGCGATTGAGGTCGAGATTCTGAAGGCGAAGATCGGCCCAACGCGATTAGAGCAATACGAACTGGAAGAGTTGGGACTCAAGATTCAGATCGACAATATTCCCGGTGTACCAAATGCAGGCAAATGAACATCAAGGACCATCCGCTGATAGAAAGCAGTGAGGAACGGTTTTCTGCTCCCGATTCTTGCGCTTCTTACGCTGTGGACTGCCTCCCCTGGATCGTTTCAGCTCAAGAATCGCCAAACGGGTAGAATGAGTGGAAGGGGATCTATATGGACCTAGCATCCGCTTCCGTCGTTCCGCTCAATCCAGCGGAGCTGGACGACCGCCGTCTGGCCGTGGAAAATGCGATTGGGACGATGCGCATCGAGAATCTTGAGCCGGACGAACCCACCCGCCAGATTCTCTACCGCTACGTGCATGGTGAAATTGAACTTCCAGAGGCAAACCGCCTTTTGGATCAACTCAGCCGCGCCATTCTCTGACCACGATGGCAAAGCAAGATTCGCAGTTCTCCGATCCTCACTTCGACTACGAGCACAATATTCTAAAGAATCTTCCGGGCTTCACCGATCAAGAGCTGCTCGACAAGTTCGAGCGTATACAAGCCACAAAAGCCATTCTCAATCTCCCACTTAACCCCGTGATGGGCCAGTTCGACACCGCCCATCTCAAAGCGATTCACGCCCGCATCTTCCAGAACATCTATCCGTGGGCAGGCGAGTTCCGCCGGGTCAACATGCACCGGTCAGGCTCCTATCCCTTTGCGGCGGTTCAATTCTTGGAAACAAACCTGAAGGCGACCTTCGCCAAATTGGCTGCGGAAAACCATCTACGGGGCCTGGATGCTCCTGCGTTTTCCAACCGTGCTGCGTACTACCAGGGCGAGTTGAACGCCATCCATCCCTTCCGAGACGCCAACGGACGCGCGCAACGGGAGTTTGTTCGCGAACTGGCCGCTGAGGCTGGCTACCGCATCAACTGGAGCCGCGTTACGCGGGAGCAAATGTACGCAGCGTCCATCGAAAGTCACCACCGAGGCAAGAATGCCGCCCTTGCCGCGCTCATCGCCAAGGCAATCGAGCCGACTCGGCATCCCTGAACACTGACAACTGACCACTGACAACTGACCACTGACAACTGAAACCGATCCCTGGCCCCTGTTATGCTTTTCGAGTGGACCACTTTCGCCGCATCGGCCTTCTCCGCCGCCGTTTGACCAAAGCCGGGCTTCACGGGCTGCTGGTCACCCATCTTCCCGACCTCCGCTATCTCTCCGGCTTTACCGGATCGAGCGCCGCGCTGGCCATCACCCGCCGCTCGGCCCGCCTGTTTACCGACGGCCGCTATACAACGCAGGCTGCCGAAGAGGTGCAGTGCGCGCAGGTGGAGATCGTCTCCAGTTCTCCCTCGGTTGCCGCCGTGCAATGGCTGGCCGCGCAACCGGGCGTCGAGTTCGCCGGCTTCGACCCTGCCCAAACAACCGTAGCCAATCTGGCTCGCTTCAAGGCCGCGCTGCCTTCGCGCCTGCGCCGCGCCTTTCTTGCCGCGCTGCCCGCTCCCATGGTCGAGCCGCTGCGTCTGGTCAAGGACGAGGATGAGCTTCTGCTGATGATCGAGGCCGCTCTCGTGGGCTGCAAGCTCTTCGACCACATTCTGGGCTTCATTCAGCCGGGCATCTCCGAGATCGAAGTCGCCGCGGAGCTGGAGCACCAGGCCCGCATGCTC
>Ga0181520_10003344_pt1 | contig 28330 bp, 23 predicted proteins | sample PEATcosm2014_Bin_29_FD_132451 | JGI IMG/M metagenome (GOLD analysis project Ga0181520, IMG submission 132451) | Peatland microbial communities from MTU Mesocosm Facility, Houghton, MI, USA - PEATcosm2014_Bin02_30_metaG | ecosystem: Environmental > Terrestrial > Soil > Wetlands > Peat | place...
CACGCTCCGCTGCGCCTCGTCGAAGGTAACCAGAACCTCGTCCTCGCCCACCGGTTCCACCATGGCCGCCGCCGCCGGATGCCGATGGCGAATCTTCGCCTCCACCCGCATCGGGCGTTCGAGCCGCGCAATGGAAATCCAGTTGCACCCCTTCGCCCGGAAGCTCTTCGAGAGCAGCGCCTCCGCGCCGCCCACCACCACTTCCCTGCGGTCTCCGCGAATCTCCACCACGTACAGCGGAGAGCCCGTTGCCACGCCCAGTCCCTTGCGCTGCCCGATGGTGAAGTTATGGATGCCCGCGTGGCGTCCAATCACCTCGCCCGTCGTCGTCACCAGCTCACCGGAAAGGTCCGGCAACTGCTCACCCTGCTCTTCCATGTAGGCGTCAAGGAAGGCCTTATAGTCTCCGCCCGGCACAAAGCAGATCTCCTGCGAGTCGGGCTTATCGGCCAGTACGGTCAATCCCTGCTGCCGCGCCTCTTCGCGAACCTCGGGCTTCCGCATCTCGCCGACTGGAAACAGCGTCCGGCTCAGCTGCTCCTGCGTCAGGCCGAACAGAAAGTAAGTCTGGTCCTTCGCCCGATCCGCCGGACGCTTCAAGATCCAGCGCCCGCGCCCGGCGTCCCACTCATTGCGCGCATAATGCCCGGTGGCAATCACGTCGGCGCCCACCGAGCGCGCCATCCGCAGGAGCTGATCAAACTTCAAGTGATTGTTGCAGAGTGAGCACGGAATTGGTGTCCTGCCAGAGAGATAGTCCTCCACAAACGGACGCACTACGTCGCGCTCAAAGCGCTCTTCCTGGTTCACCACGTAGTATGGAATTCCCAGCCGCACGGCCACCGCACGCGCGTCATACACATCGTCGAGCGAGCAGCAGCGCCCCGCCTGCGGCTCGCCCGAGGGATTCGCCTGTGGTAGCCGCCGCTGGTTCCACAACTGCATCGTCAGTCCAATGACGTTGTAGCCGTCGCGCACCATCAAGGCCGCCACCGTCGAGGAATCCACCCCGCCGCTCATTGCCACTGCAACCGTCTGCTGCTTGTTTTCGTCCTTGTTCTCGTTGAACGCCACGCCTGCTCCTACTGCTTTCCTGCCCACACCGGACTCAACTCCCTCAGTTTCCGCACCACCTCGGGAACCGTCGCCAGCACCTGCTCCACTTCTTCTGCCGTATTCTGCTTGCCCAGGCTAAAGCGGATGGAACTGCGCGCGTCTTCGCCACTCAACCCCATCGCCGTCAGAACGTGCGAAGGCTCAATCGCGCCCGACGAGCAGGCCGAGCCGGTCGAAACCGAGATTCCTCTCAGGTCCATGGCGATCACAAAACCCTCGCCCTCAATCCCGTCAAACACTATGTTGGATGTATTCGGAACCCGCTTGGCCGCAAAGCTGTTCACCCGCGCACCTGCGACCTCGGCCAGAACTCCCAACTCCAGCCGGTCGCGCAATCCACGCATACGCTCAGGTCCGCCTCCCGCACCACCCTCGGCCAGCCACTCCGCGGCAAGTTCCGCAGCCTTGCCGAATCCCACAATTCCCGGCAGGTTCTCCGTCCCCGCTCGCCGCCCCCTCTCGTGCCGTCCGCCCACCAGCTGCGAGCGCAGCAGAGTTGCCCGCCTCACAAACAGCGCGCCCACCCCTTGTGGCCCGTGCATCTTGTGCGCCGCAATGGTCAGCAGGTCGCAGCCAATCTGCTCCACGTCAATCTCCACCTTTCCCGCAGCCTGCACGGCATCCGCGTGGAAATACACATCCGCCGCGCGGGCAATCTCCCCGAGCTCTTCCACCGGCTGCAACGCGCCCGTCTCGTTGTTGGCCATCATCACGGAAATCAACTTCGTCTCTGGACGCAGCGCCGCCCGCACCTCCTCCGGACGTACCACCCCATCGGCGCCGCAGCCAACATAGGTCACGGCCGTCCCCATCTCCTCCAGGCGCTTGCAGCTGTTCAGCACCGCGTGGTGCTCAATGGCCGAACTGATCACATGATCGCCCGGCCTCACCAATCCGAAGAGCGCCAGGTTGTCGCCCTCCGTGCCGCCGCTGGTAAACACAATCTCACTCGTCCGCGCCCCAAGTAACGCGGCCACCTGTTCGCGCGCCTGCTCCACCGCCGCCCGCGCCTGCTGCCCCTGTTGGTGGATCGAGCTGGCATTGCCAAAGCTTCCCAACAGGTAGGGCTGTATCGCCTCAAGCACGTCTGGCAGCAGGGGCGTCGTCGCGTTGTTGTCAAAATAGATTCGCCGCATCGCTGTTTTTTATTCTATCTCCCCTTCTCTGCCCACCCATTGCTCGGACGCGCATCGAATATTGGATGACGAAACCGGCCCCCACTCCGTCGCCGCAGCCGCCCCATGTACTCCCGCCTCGCCCACTCTGCCGACCGGCGGCATCGCGGGCCGCTACTCTCTGCTTCTGGACGGTTTTTCTGCTTTTCCTCGCCTCCCTCGGCTTTCTCGCACTGCTTGCCTACAGCCGCAATTCCGGACAGGCACAGCCCAATCCCGGCAATCAGGGCCCCATCTTCTTCGGGTTCCTGATCGTTGGCGTCGCGGTTGCCGTTGTCATCGGCGTCATCTCCAGCCACCACCAACATCCGCGCTGAACAGGCAATAGAAAAGCCCGGCCGCACCTCTCCGCATTGCAGAGCAGCACGCCGGGCTCAACCTGATTCCCGCGACCTACACCCGATCGTCGATCGCAACCCACTTTGCCGGATACGCCGGTCCCATGTACTCCGCGCGCGGACGGATCAGCCGGTTATCGGCCAACTGTTCCATCACATGCGCCGTCCAGCCCGCAATGCGCGATACCGCAAACAGCGGAGTGAACAGGTCCACGTCGATCCCCAGGGTGTGGTACGTGGAGGCCGAATAGAAGTCCACGTTCGCGTTCAGCTTACGTTCCGAGTTAATAAAGTCCTCACGCGCCTTTGAGTATTCGAACCACTTCGTCTGCCCGCTGGAGTACCCCAGGTCGCGCGACATCCGGCGCAAATGCGTGGCCCGCGGATCTTCCGTGGTATACACGCGATGCCCAAAGCCTGGAACCTTCGCCTTCTGCGCAAGCATTCCCTTGATGTAATCCACCGGGTCTGCGCCGTTCTCGTCGATCTCCATCAACACCTTGAACACGGCTTCGTTAGCGCCGCCATGCAGAGGACCTTTCAGCGCGCCAATTGCCGAGGTGATTGCCGAGTGCATATCGCTCAGCGTGGCGGCCGTTACCCGCGCCGCAAACGTCGAAGCGTTCCACTCATGGTCGGCGCTCAGGATCAGCGAAATATCCAGCGCCCGGATCGCCGTCTCGCTCGGCCTTTCGCCGTTCAGCATCAGCAGGAAGTTTCCTGCGTGCGTCAGCGAGCGGTCCGGCTCAATCAGCGGCAGCCCCTTGCGAATACGGTCATAGGCGGCCACCACCATGGCAACCTGCGAAAACAGCCGCTGCGACTTGTGATAGTTCGCCTCCAGGGTATTTACCTTCTCTTCCGGATCGAAGAAGGAGAGCGAGCTCACAATCGTGCGCAGCACGTCCATCGGTAGAGCATGCCTGGGAGCCTGCCGCAGCAAGCTGATAATCTGCGCGTCCAGTTTGCGCTCCCGCGCCAGTTGCACGCTGAACTCAGCCAGTTGTGCGCGCGTCGGCAGCTTGCCGTGCCACAGCAGGTACGTCACTTCTTCAAACGATGCGTAATCCGCCAGCTCATGAATATCAATGCCGCGGTACGCCAGAATTCCATTCTCGCCATCGATGTAGCAAATAGACGAAGAGCCTGCAATGATATCTTCCAGACCCCGATTTGTCGTTGTTGTCGTGGACATCCGTCCCTCTCTGCCTCTGCATTCAGTTGTGAAAAGAATCGCGGGGCCGACCGGTCCGCCGGCGGGCATCGATAAGCTGCCATCTACAGTTTGCCACCTACAGTAGATGATTGCAGCGCCTAGAAGGACCTTTTATATCACAAGCTTCGCCCGGTATCTTCCTATTTTATGCGCCATCGCTCCGGCCGTCACTCCCGGAGGCCTCCAGTGTGCTGTTCTTGCCCATCACCCGGTCAGGTTTGCTTCGTCCGGCACCACCCGAGTACCATGCTGATGCCCTCGTAAAACCTCTTCCATCTCCTCGCCAGGGCCGGAGACTATTCCAATGTTCAAGCGCATCACCTCTCTGCGGTTTGCCCTTTTCCTTGCCGTTCTCCTCTTCGCCGGCTCCGCCGTGGCCGATGAAGGCATGTGGCTCTACAACGCCTTTCCCGCTGCCCGGGTCAAGGCGCGCTACGACTTCACTGTTACTCAGCCTTTCCTGGACCATCTGCGCCTTTCCAGCGTGCGCATGGGAGCCTCGGCCAGCTTCGTCTCGCCCGACGGGCTGATCTTCACCAATCATCACGTCGGCGCCGGATGCGTCCACAATCTCTCCACCGCCGCGCACGACTACATCAAGGATGGCTTCTACGCCCCCACTCGCGACCAGGAGCCCCGCTGCCCCGGCATCGAAGTTCAGAACCTCATCGACATTCGCGACGTCACTCCCGAGGTGCACAAAGCCGCCAAGCCTGGCATGAGCGATGCCGACGCCAACTCCGCCCAGCATGCCGTTATGTCCCGCCTGGAGGCCAAGTGCTCGGACCCGGCCAAGAACATCCGCTGTGAAGCCGTCTCCCTCTATTCGGGAGGCCTCTACCATCTTTACAAGTACAAGCGCTACACCGACGTCCGCCTAGTGATGGCCCCGGAGTTTGACGCCGCCTTCTTCGGTGGCGATCCGGACAACTTCACCTACCCCCGCTACGATCTCGACATCACCTTCTTCCGCGCCTATGAGAACGGTCAGCCCGTCCACGTGGAAAACTACCTGCCCTTCACCACCGCCGGAATCAAAGAAGGCGACCTGATCTTCATCTCCGGCCATCCCGGCTCCACGGGACGCCTGCTCACCACCGCGCAGCTCGCCTTTCTGCGCGAGGTCAGCTATCCCGCCCGCCTGAAGCAGCTCAAGCAATCCATCGACACGCTGCTCGCCTTCAGTGCCGAATCGCCCGCGAACGCCCGCGCCGCCGAGCGCGTCCTCTTCGCCGCTCAAAATGGCTATAAGGCCACCCTCGGATACAATGCCGGGCTCAGCGATCCGGCCACCATTGCGCGCAAGCAGTCGGAAGAAGACAAACTCCGCCGTGAGGTTGCTGGCAATCCCAAGCTCAAGGACTCCGCTCTCGCGTGGAGTGAAATCGCCACGGCCATGCAGTGGCAGCGCGAAAACTTCCAGCGCCTCACCTGGCAGAGTGACGCCGCCATCCCTGGCCTATTCGCCAACTACGCCCGCACGCTGGTACGCCTCGCCACCGAACTGCCCAAGCCCAACGACCAGCGCCTGCGCGGCTTCCAGAATCAGAACCTGCCCACCATCGAGCAGGCGCTTGCATCCACCGCCCCGCTCTCGCGCCGTCTGGAGATTCGCCAGCTCACCCTCGCCTTCGCCAACCTGCAGGAGAACCTCGGCCCTGCCAATGACTATGTCAAGCTGGTACTCGCCGGGAAACCTCCCGCCGAACGCGCCGCCGAGCTCCTGAACGGCTCGCACCTCGACGATCCCGTCTTCCGCCGTGAGCTTTACAAGGGCGGCAAAGCCGCCATTGATGCCGCCGCCGATCCCATGATTGTCCTTCTTCGCCAAGTCGATCCCATGACCCGCGCCAACCGCAAAGACGCCGAAGATCACGTCGATGCTGTAGTCCGCAGAAACGGCGCGCTCATTGCGCAGGCCCGCTTCGCCCTCTATGGCACCGGCGTTGCCCCGGACGCCACTGGAACCCTGCGTCTCAGCTATGGCACCGTCAAGGGCTACACCGAGGATGGCAAGAAGATCCCCTGGAGCACGACATTTGCCGGAGCCTTCGAGCACGAAGCCGCTCACGGCACCACTCCGCCCTACCAGTTGCCCGCCAGCTACCATCGCGCGAAAGACACCCTTGACCTCAGCACCGTGCTTGATACGGTGAACACCGGCGACATCATCGGTGGAAACTCCGGGTCGCCCGCCGTCAACACCAAGGGTGAAATCGTCGGCATCGTCTTCGACGGCAACATCCAGTCGCTTGCCTGGGACTTCGAGTTCAGCGACGAACAGGGCCGCGCCGTGCTCACCGACTCACGCGCTGTCATCGAGGCGCTACGCAAAATCTACAACGCCTCGCCCCTCGCCGACGAGCTCATCCCACCCGCAAAGAAGTAAACGACGACTCGCGAAGGTCTCCCACATCTGCCACTTCTAGCAGATGTGGGATTCTTGCTGGTTAACCCACAACCGCCATCCTCTGGCGATTGTGGGTGGCAGGAATGTTGTTCCGCGTCCGCCGAATCCAACAGCAGCTTATGCCGCCAGCACACCGTTCGGATCGATGACGAACTTCTTGGCCGCGCCCTTGTCAAACTCCTTATAACCTTGGGCAGCCTGCTCCAGACTGATCACCGTGGCGTTGACGACCTTTGCAATCGGCAGCCGGTCGTGCAGAATCGCCTGCATCAACTGGCGGTTGTATTGCAGCACAGGTGCTTGGCCGGTATGGAAGTGCAGTGACTTCGACCAGCCCTTGCCAAAGCGTATCTTCAAAACCCCATGCTTCGAGTCTTCATTCGGCGCACCTGGATCTTCTGTCACATAGAGTCCCGGGATGCCGATTCCGCCCGCGACGAAATCAATGTCCATCAGCGAGTTCAGCACCGCTGCCGGAGCCGCTTCGTTCGGGTTGCCGTGGTTGCTGGCTTCAAATCCAACGGCGTCGATGGCGGCGTCCACCGTGGGCGAGCCGGTGATCTCCGCAATCTGTTCACCCAGGTTGTTGTGCTTGCCGATGTTCACGGTTTCATAACCGATCTCACGCGCGTGTGCCAGGCGTTCTTCGTTCTTGTCGCCCACAATGATCACCGCCGCGCCCAATATGTAGCTGGAAGCGGCGGCCGCCAGTCCAACCGGCCCCGCACCGGCAATGTACACCACCGATCCCACGTCTACACCCGCGGTGCGTGCTCCGTGGAACCCGGTCGGGAGAATGTCAGACAGCATGGTGAGGTCCGTAATCTTCTCCATCGCCTGCGCTTTGTCAGGGAACTTGAGCAGATTGAAATCCGCGAAGGGCGCCATCACGTATTGCGCCTGGCCGCCCATCCATCCGCCCATGTCTACATAGCCGTAGGCTCCGCCCGGCTGCTTCTCATTCACGTTCAGGCAAACCCCGGTGTTGCGCTCGCGACACGCCCGGCAGCGTCCGCAGGCGATATTGAAAGGTACTGAGACCAGGTCTCCCTTCTCAATGAACAGTACGTCTTTTCCCTTTTCAATCACCTCGCCGGTAATCTCATGGCCGAGGATGAGCCCCTCGGGAGCAGTGGTGCGGCCTCTCACCATGTGCTGATCGGAACCACAGATGTTTGTGGTCACGACACGAAGAATCACGCCATGCTCAATTTTCTTTCCCTTGGGGTCTTCAAACTTAGGGAACGGTATGCTTTCGACTGCAACCTTGCCCGGTCCCTCATAAACAACTCCGCGATTTTCTGCCACGACTTCACTCCTAATAAGTGATTTCCTGCTTCTGCTTCGCTACCGAATTGGTTGTTGACTTTGCCCGGATCACTTTTCTCGCCTTGTCCAGGATTGTTCCGCGAGAGACCCAGAGCCTGCCTTGCATCCAGCGTCTTTTCCTTCGATTCAGCAACTCCTTCCCGCAGAGCTCCGCGCCGCAATGGAGTAGCCCACCCGGAAGCCTCCGCAATCTTTCGTGTCATCACTACAAAGTTTGGATGTCACGGACAAAGTCTCGGAAACCGAAAAATCAAGATCCAAATCAAGCGGCGAGGCGCACTCGCCCAAGCTCGGCTGCGCACTCCGCCCCCGCATAAAATGCGGGTCTGGACGGAGCCGCTCCACGGTTCACGCGTGACAGCAAAACAAACTGCCTTATCCCTCTTTCTCATTCTCCTAAACATTTAGTTGACAGGCGGCCATGTTTGCGTCAATCTACGAAAGATTTAGGAGGTAACGTGTCCAGACAACGCACCCTCAATCACACTCTTACCCCGCTTGAGCTCGAAATCATGCAGGTGCTCTGGGAGCTGGGCTCTTGCACCGTCGCCGATGTGCAGGCCAGGCTACAACCCGAGCTGGCCTACACCACTGTGCAAACCATGCTCAACGTCCTGCTTCGCAAGAGCAAGGTGAAGCGCGTGCAGGAGGGCCGCGCCTTCCGCTACCGGCCTACGGTCAGCCGCGAGCGCGCCACCGGCAGCGCTCTTAATGACCTGGTGACCCGCATGTTTGGCGGCTCCAACGAGGCCCTGCTCATGGCCATGGTAGATACCCGGCAGATCTCGGCTGAAGAACTGGCCCGCATCGCACGCCGCTTGGCGGCAGCCGAGCGCGCCGCCGGCAAGGAGGAGTAGCCATGGAGCGTATCCTTATCGAGTACATTGCCAACGCCTGCTGGCAGCTCCCTTTGCTCGCCGCGGGAGCATGGTTGCTACTGCGCGCGATTCACGCCACGCCGCAATGGCAGCACGGTGTGTGGCTCGCCGTTTTGGTCTTGGCCGTCCTGCTTCCGGCACGCGGCATCGGAGGCCCGCTGTCACCGGCAGGTCCCGAGCAGCCCGCCGCCCGCAAGCCCGTGCCGCAAGCTGCGGAGCTCCCCAGCCTCGCACCACTCAATCGCGCTGCGCCGCCGCGCTGGCGTCAGCTTCCCTCGCTCGTGCGCCGAGTTCACATCGCCCCGGCCCTGGCGCACGGCATCTCCGGGTTGTATGTGGCGGCGCTGCTCTTCGGCATCGTCCGCCTCGTGCTCGCCTGGAGCGCCGCCCAGCATCTCGCCGCCTCGCCAACCGCAACGCTTTCCCCGCGGAACATGGCAGTCTTTCAGAATTGTGCCCGCAAGCTCTCGGTCAAGTTGCCACAGTTACGCGAGTCTGCACTGATCTCGACTCCCGTCACCATCGGCGTAGTGAGACCGGTTCTGCTGCTGCCTCTGAACTTCGGCCATCACACGGCAGACCAGATCCAAGCCGTGCTCTGCCACGAGCTGGCCCACATCCGGCGCCACGACTGCCTGGTCAACCTGCTCTGCCAGGTGGCCGCTTTGCCCGTAGCCGGCATCCCGTCATTCCGGCCGTGCAGAGGCGCATCCGTACCACCCGCTAGATGCTCTGCGATGCGGTGGCTGCCTTGCAGATGCGCTCTGAGATCGGTTACGCCCGATGCCTGCTGGCATTGGCGCAAAACCACCTCGGCACTCCACTGCCCGCGCAAATACAAGCCATCGGATTATTCAGCAACAACACTTTGGAGGAGAGAATCATGCGGCTGACGGAAACGAAAACCGTGATGAGTGTGCGGGCAACCCTGGCCCGCCTGTCTTGTGGCGTCACCGCGATGCTTGGGGCCGTCGCGCTGGCCGCTGTCTTTCACCTGACTCCCGTCTTCGCCGAGTCCAAGGCGCTTCCGCAGGATGCGCAGACCTCGCCCGCCCAGCCGCCTCAGGCCTCGCCCGGCGCGGCACCGGCAGCGATTGCCCAAGACGAAGCCCCGGCTGCTCCGCAACACGGAGCCGTCGCTCCGGCCAATCCGCAGAACCGCAAGGCCAGCGTCGCGCCCTCCACCCCGGAACCTACCGAGCTTCCCTCGTCCGAGCAGTGCCGGGTCGGAGGCGAGCGGATGGCCGAACTCCGCAAGCAACTGGACGAGTTGCAGGCCACCGTCGACAGTCCGGAATTCAAGCAGCAGATCGCCGACGCGAAGAAGCAAGCGGATGCCGTGCGCGCTCAAATCAACAGCCTTGAGTTCCAGCGCCAAATCGCCGATGCCAAACGCCTGGCGGCCGATGCCGTTCTCCGCAACTCTGAATTCCAACGGCAGATGGAAACGCTGCGGAAGCAACTCCAGAGCGGAGAAATCAGGAAACAAATGCAGAGCGCCCAGAAAGAGCTGGAGGGTGGCGAGTGGAAGCAGGAAATGGAGCAACTACGCAATCAACTGCAAAGCGGAGAAATCCAGCGCGAAATGCAGCAAGCTGCGCAGGAACTGAAGGAAGCGCAGGAGCAGTTCAAGAAGGACGCACAGGAACAGTTCAAGAACCAGCCGTCCCGGTAAGCTGCGCGTCCGAAAGAAAGTGGTCACGCCTCATCCCAACGTCTCGTCTGCTGGGATGGGGCTTTTCCAACCTACTGCGCAATTCTTGCCATGCCAGCCTTCTTCGCCAGCATCGCGCGTACCCAGCTCTGTGCCGCAATCTGCCATTGGCACACTTGCATTTCCATGCAACCCAGCTTCTCACAAAGCGGCGGCAACTCATCCCACTCGCCTTGGGCGCTCGCGATCGCAAGATCCAGCACCAGCCGCAACTGATTAGGCGCGCCGGTCAAAGCATCACGGCACGGTGTCGAAATCGGAATGAGTTCGATAATCTGCGTCAGCGGGCGATCCAGAATCGCATCCAGCAGCGAGAACAGGCCGGTCAGGAAGTAGTCCGTAGTTGGCAGTCCCAGACTTTCGGCAAGCAGCTCGCAGAAGCGCGCCCGCACCAGCGCCATATGAATCAACTCAGCTGAACGTGGTCCCGCCAGGCTGATTGCCGCCACCAGCGAGACCCACTTCCGCAGCTCGTTGCTGCCCAGCAAATTGAGCGCATGCACAATCGAGTACACCGGATAATTCCCGAAGGCGGCCGAGTTCAGATAGCGCAGCAGCCGGTAGCAGAGCGAAGGCTCTTCCCGAATCGCGCGCTCCAGGGCCAGGTAGTCCAGCTCGGGCTCGTACACCTTGCGCAAAATTTCCATGTAGCCCGCGCTCACGCTAGGCAGATCCTTCGCCTCCATCGTCTCAGGCCGGCAGAAAAAGTATCCCTGGAACAGCGTGTAGCCCATCTTGATGGCGTCGTGGAATTGTTCGTGCGTTTCCACCTTTTCCGCCAACATCCGTATATTGCGCCTTCTAAAACGCTTGGCAATTGCCGCCTGTTGCGCCGTATCGGTGAGCCGAAAATCCACCTTCACAATGTCAGCGAGCTCAAACAACGCCAGCCGCTCGGTGGTCGAAACAACATCGTCGAGCGCAATGCGATATCCGGCGCGTTTCAGGCGCTGGCATTCGCGAACCGTTTCTTCGTCTGCCGGAACGTTCTCCAGTACTTCGAGAACCACATGTTCCTTGGGAAGCGTGTTCACGATGCCAGAGCAGAGGGCCTCGCGCGTGCAGTTGATGAACGCGGGACGCCCTTCGGTGAACGACCCGGCGCCGAGCAGCAGGGAAAGGTCCAGCGTCGAGCGCGTCGCCGCCTCGCCGTCCGCGTCGCAAAACGTCGCGGTGGCACCAGCACGGAAGAGTAGCTCATAGCCGTAGATATTCTGCTTGCAATCCAGGATGGGCTGGCGCGCAATGAAGCGAACCTCACTGTCCTTGTCTTTATCTTTGTCTTTCGGCGGCAAGAACGAAGGATTCGGCAGGCCTAGGGATTGGGGGTGATGGGACATGCACTACGTTTGTACCACCACGTAGACCACCGCGCGCGTTTTTGCGCAATTGCAATCTGCTCCCCGGAGTCCCCCTCGTGTTCCCTTATTGAACAGTTGCATTTCTGAGACAAGGGGCAGAGCCGCCCAAGAAGCTTGACGGTTTACGAGCTAGTCAACAGTCCGCGCCATGGATGTTACTCACCTGAGCATTCGTTCGACGCCCGCCGGAACTCCATACCAAAAGGTAAATTCCTCTCGGGAAACGATTCACCGGATAGCTAATGGTTGTGGATCTGGACATAGCCCCATTTCCGAGCACCGGAGCGCAGACTCAAGCCGCCGTGAATCCCCGCCAGACCCCGTTGCGCGCGGGGTTGCGTGGACTTGCGGGATATAAGTGCCGGCGGCGAGTGCGCTCCGGCCCCGGTGGACGTCCGCGTTGCATACTACCCCCAATCGCGAGCTTGGCAACGGAAAAATTTTTGTTCCCCGTCCGCCGTCCCGCATTGGTCCTGAAACTCGCCTTACTCACACCCGCTTCTCTTGGCTGGCCCGGCTCAGCTACAATGCAGCAAACTTACTGGAGGCCTATCGTGCGCAAACTCATTTCCGCCGCTCTGCTGTTCTCCGCGATGTTTGTCTTCTCTGCCGTCAGCCTGGCGCAGGCTCCCCCCGCGCCCGACCCTGACAAGCCTTATGTGATGGAGTACTACTACAAAACTCACTGGGGCCACCAGGAGGAGTTCCTTGCACTCTTCAAGAAGAATCACTATCCCGTGTTGCAGAAGGAGATTGCGCTGGGCCGCATTCTATCCGTGCGCATGGACACTCCCGCCTATCACATGCCCGAGCAGGAGCGCTGGGATTACCGTGTCACCATCGTCTTCAAGAACGCGCAGGCGGCCTTTACCCCGGTGGATGAGCACGCCATCCAGCTTCAGCTCTATCCCGATCAGAAGACCTTCCAGGGCGAAGAACAGCGCCGCTTTGAGATTCTCGAAGCGCATTGGGATTTAGCCATCTCACAGATTGCGCTTGACAAGAAGTAGCAGGCCGCGCGCGCAAACACGACGCCCCTCCATAGCGAGGGGCGTCGTGTTTGCAAGGAATACCTGGACTACTGGACTAGAAGTTACAAGTTACGCGGCAACTTGCGAGGACATTTCGCTCACCAGTTCGCGAATACGTAACCGCGCCTGATGGAGTCCCTGACGCGAGTCATTCTCACTGATGCCAAGCGTGCGCGCGATGCGGGTGTGATCGTAAGCATCACCGTCGTGCATACAGAAGATCATGCGCTCGGTATGCGGCAGCTTCATGATCGCGCGTTCCAGCTCCACTCGTTTCGTGTTGCGGCGAATGTTGCTCACCTCATGCACCGTAGCACATTGCAGTTGCAAGGGATCAAGAGACACGGACTCCTCGCTGCGCAGCTCGCGCAATAACGCCCGGTCGATCATCTCCTCGGTGGGCTGGTCGCTAAGAGAGAACGCCCGCACAAACGTGCGCTCGGAAATGTCTTCTGCCATGATTTCACTATCCGTCATCCAGAAGGCAAATGAGTACACGCGATGACGGTTCGCTTCATAAATGGCCCGGTGGAACTTCCGGCGCTTGCTCTCCGCACTCGGAAGGAACTGCACGATCGCGGTGGGTAGTGTTTGCGGATATGAACTTGACAATGGATGCTCCCCCTGCACTGATAAGCTCCTTGCGGAGCGGGAAATATTCCCATGGAGTTTCCATTTCGGCTCACGCCCCACCGCACCGTGCCCGGTAGTTTGCGTGATCGAAAAACGAAGACCGCTTCGCCATGACCTAGTGCAATCGCCCTGCCCAAGTTTCAGCCACCTGCCCTGGCCTTTGTGGAAACCTCAAGAACCCGGATTTGAATCAAGTACTTCCGGAGTTGAGATATTTTCCGGCAAAGCACGGGAGGTAGTTCCTTCGCCTTACGCAGTACTATTCCTTGCTTTTTTGGTGGTATTCAGAAGGATAAAAGTAGTACTTAACTACCAAGATTACGCCGGTACCCGGAAATAATTACGCAGTGAGAGGGCAATTCTAACCGTTCCCAAGGTTGGATGCACGTTACTCTGGGACCCGTTGTGAAATCGTCTCGGTGGAACTCGAGAATTTTTCCGTCGCCGCGATTGGCAGCTTGAGCTGGAAAACGGCACCGCCCGCTTCGTGATTGAAAGCAACGATGTCTCCGCCGTGCTCTTTTACAATCCCATAGCAGATGGACAGCCCGAGGCCGGTGCCCTTGCCGATTTTCTTGGTGGTGTAAAAAGGATCGAAGATCTTATTCAAGTCCTTGAGGCCCGGTCCGGAATCGTGGAATTCGACACAGGCGCGATTGTCTTCGGCGAAGATCCGCACCTTCAGCGTGCCGCTCTGCGCCGTATCCATGATCGCATCCACCGCGTTGTTGATGATGTTTAGAAATACCTGCTCCAGTTGATGCGCGTCGCCGGTAACGAATGGCATGGCAGGATCGTAGCCGCGCTCCACGGTTACGGCATTCAGCTTCAAGTCGAACTCACGCAGGGTGAGCGTATCTTCCAGCACTCGCCGCAGATCCACCTGCGACTGGATGGGCTTGCGCTGCCGCGAAAACGAGAGCAGATTTTGCACCACGCGATGAGTGCGCTGTGCCTGGCGGTAGAGCTTGCGCACAAAATCCTGAGCCCGCTCACCGATCGGTTCGGTCTCCAGCAGCTGCGTGTAGCCGAGGATGGCCGTCAACGGATTATTCAGCTCATGCGCCACCCCGGAGATAAGCTGGCCAACGGCAGACATCTTCTCGCTCTGCAGCAGTTGCTCCTGGGCGTTGCGCAGGTTGTCATAGGCGCGGGCGGTCTCCTCATAAAGCAGCACCTTCTCCACGGAGTTTCCGAGCTGTCGTGCGATGGCGATGGCAAGGTCACGGTCGGTCTCGCTGAACCGGTCCTTGTCCGGGCTGCTGATAAGCAGGATTCCCAGCGTTTTGCGCTGCGAGTAGATGGCAACGGAGACAAAGGATGCGTAGCCGTGAGCGGTGAACCAGGACTGGGCCGGCGCAGGAAGCCGCGGCATATCCTGCTCGGTAATCACTTCGCTTCCTTCCCGGGCAATGAACTCGGCCAGTTCGTCCTCGGCCAGTCCGCGTAGTCCCTCCCGTACCTCGTCACGGTTTTCGCAGCTGGTTTCCGTGCGCATGACGCTGCCGGATTCAACATCGAAGAGCAGGATGTCGCATTGCTGCGCATAGAGTTCGGTGGTCCAGCGCAGTGTATTCTGCAGAATCTCATCGAGATCAAAAGTACGGGCCGCGATGGTTGCCATGGCGTTGAGCGCACCCAGTTCCCGGTTGCGCCGGCGGATATCGTCCTCGACTCTCTTCTTCTCGGTGATATCCAGTAGAAATCCCTGGTAGCGCACGATGACCCCGTGCGAGTCCCGGCTGGCAAAGCTGTTCTCCATGAGCGTGACGACACGGCCGTCCTTGCGGCGGAGAGTAACCTCGTAGCTGCGCAGGTATCCCTGAGCTTCCATGGCCTCGGTGTACTTGTTGCGCTGTTCCGGCTCTAGAAAGAGCTCCTTTGCAATATCGTTCCCGAGCATCTCCGCCCGGCTTTCGTAGCCGAGCATGGATGCGAAGGCGGGATTGCAGTCGACCAGCCGCCCTTGCGGAGTCGATACGAAGACACCCTCATGCACCGAATCGAATAACAAGCGGTAGCGCTCTTCCGCAGCGCGCCGCTCTGTGCGGTCACAGATGATATGAACCGTACCGAGCCGTCCGCCTTGCTCCTCGGCATAGGAAGAGGTGGAGATGAATGAGTATCCGCCGAAGCACGGATCGGGAACCTCACCGTCGTTCTGCTTCGCGATCTGGCAGTACGGACATCCCCCCTGTGAGTTCGGCAGCACCGATGCCAGTGGCCTGCCGGTCAGCTCCAGCAGCGGACGCCCAAGGCGACGCGCCAGCGCCTTGTTCAGCCGCAAAACCCGCGGTTCCGAGTCATGCACCAGGATGTAGTCGTCAATCGCGTCAATGGTGCTGAGCCACTGCCGCTGCGAGTGGGAAACGCGCTCGAACATGAGCAGGTTCTCCCGCGCAATGCCTAACTGCTTTGCCATGGTCGTCAGGAATCGCCGCTGTTCGGCGGTGGACGAACGGCGGCCGGGCAGGCCGAATCCGAGCAACCCAGACATGATCTTCTTGCCAGGCACGGGAGCCATGATCATGTATTGAATGCCAACTCGTTCCAGATCCTCACGCAGCTCTGGGGAACAGCTTTGGACGCTGACGGTGGTGCTTTCAGATTCTTCATGCAGCAGAATGGCGGTACTCTCACGAATTGGCAACCGGGCGCATTTGGCAACGAACCATTCTGGCAATCCCACCTGTACTTCCAGCACCAGGGTTTCACCACTTACCAGTTGGAACCATGCACATTTAGCACCGTAAAGCTGACATAGCTCGTGCATTGCAACCAGCATCATGTTGCCGGAATCGCGTGCGCCTATGGCGGCGGTTGTAATCGCGCTCATCACCTGGACACGCCGCTCGCGCGCCTGCGACTCTTCAAGCACCACGAGCAGAATACTGAGCCGAAGCGCAAGTTCTGTAGTGAACTCGTAGGTGCCGCTGATCGGTCCGCCGCCGGCTGTCGCGCTGGGACGCAACAGCAACAGGGCTAGCGCGAAACACCACGGCCCGGTCTCGTGGCGTCCCCACGCAAACACAAGCAACCGCAGCGCCGCCAGCACCAGAATGGCGTAATAGAGGATCTGGAAACAGCGCATGGCAGGAATCGAAGAAGGCAGCCAGATGGCATGAGTAAGCCCCGCGCCCAACGCGAGCGGGGCGAGAATGCCGAACCATGGCAGGTACCGCCGCGAATCCGTGTAATACAAGACGGAAATGGAAAACAATGTGACCGCCAGGACGAAGCAAACTTGCCCCAGCACAAGGGCCTCGCCCGGCATACCGCCTGCCGTGAGGTTCGTTGCGTTCCGGCTGATTAGGAAAAATCCCCACCCACAGAGAAATAACAGCAGATAGCGCTGACGGAAGCCAGCGTAAATCAGCACTCCGGCAAACAGCAGGCCCAACACGGTCGTCCACTGCCCGATAGGCAATGCTGGTGCCAATGCGAAGACGCCGACCCAGTTCACAGTGCTATGTGTATCATGTAGAGGTCTATTTGGTGTATATCACATCGAATTCTCGCTGTACTCAGGTTTTCCATGGGGATGTTGATTCGGTTGTTTCCGGTTACAATGGCATCCTGCTCCTTACTTGACTTGTTGATTTTCCCGTGAGGCGGATGCTGATGTCGGTCGAGCGAATCCTGGTTGTCGATGACGAAGAACCGATCCGGGAAGTGGTCTGTTCTATGCTGCAACACGCCTCCTACCATTGCGAGCAGGCAAGCTCGGGAGTGGAGGCGCTGGCAATTCTTCGCAATGGCAGCGATTTCCAACTTGTGCTGTCCGACCTGATGATGCCGGAGTTGGACGGCGTAGGGTTGCTGGAGATTATCAAGCTGCAATACAAGGACTTGCCGGTGGTGATGGTGACCGCCGTCCACGATATTTCCGTGGCATTGGCAGCAATCCGCAACGGCGCCTATGACTACCTGCTTAAACCATTCGAGCGCGAACAACTGCTGGCCGTGGTGCGGCGCGCCCTGGAAGCACACCGGCTGCGGTTGGAGAATCGCACCTACCAGTCCAGTTTGGAAGCCTTGGTGGACCAGCGCACCATGGAGCTTCGCGAGACAATCGCCGAGTTGGAACGCTCCTACGACGTGACCCTGGAGGCCCTGGGGGATGCGCTGGATCTGAAAGACGCGGAGACTGAGGGACACTCCAAGCGTGTCACCGCCTTTACCATCCAGATCGCGCGCGCAATTGGGCTAGACCCGGAAACCCAGCGCATCCTGGCCCGCGGAGCCTTCCTGCATGACATTGGGAAGATGGCGATTCCCGACGCAATTCTGCGCAAGCCATCGCGCTTGAACGAGGAAGAAAAGAGGATGATGCGGGAGCACAGCTACCTCGGCTACAGGATTCTAAAGAAGATTCCCTTCCTCGCCGAAGCCGCTGAGGTCGTCTATGCGCATCAGGAACACTGGGATGGCAACGGGTATCCACGGCAGTTAAAAGGCGAGGAGATTCCGCTAGGAGCGCGAATTTTTTCGGTGGCCGACACCCTGGACGCCATCACCTCGGATCGCCCGTACCGTCCCGCGCGCAGCGTGGACGAAGCGCGCCAGGAAATCGCCGAGTGGTCGGGACGCCAATTCGATCCCGAAATTGTAAGCGCCTTCCTCGCCATCCCTTCCTCAGTATGGGAAGATCTGCATCGTGAAATCGACGCACAGAATGAGCGATTTAGTTATAGTGAACATCTTTCCAAGCAACCCGGTTAGACCGGGAAGGAGCCTGCCATGGCGGTCAAACTGCAAAGGCAACAGGTCGCCGAAGGGCTGCAGGGGCTTACGGATTGGACCCTGCAGGGCGACCAGATTGAGCGCATCCTGACGTTTGAGAACTTCGTCGATGCGATGATTTTCGTCAACAAGGTAGCTGAGATCGCCGAAGAGGAAGGACACCACCCGGACATCCGTATCGTTTACAACCGCGTCACCCTGGCACTTACCACCCATGATGCGGGCGGGCTTACCCAAAAGGATCTCCAGATGGCGCACCGTATCGATTCTCTTTTGCGATAGAAGAGCAGACAGACAATAGGAAACCGGCGCACGCGGCGCCGGTTTCCTATTGCTGAATCCACTTATCGTGCGGAATGAGTTCCTAATGATTGCTCGAGTTCCTGTACCGCCTGTTGAATATGATTCAGTTCTCTTTGTGCTGAGTCGTTCCAGGCCGCCAGCCGTCCCGGCGCTGTCTTAAAATGCTCCGCTGCGGAACGGATTAACTTCCGGCCACGCGGGGTGAATAAAAACGCGCCCAACCCGCTCAGCCCTACAAATGTCAATGGTATGGTCCACTTTCGCACGCTCACCTCCAACTGCTGTGTCACTCATTTTTCCGCAATTCATCCCGAGTAGCAATCAGAAAACCCCGCTAGCGGCAAAGATATTACAATCACCTGCAAATCCGCGCGTTCCCAGCTCATCCGGGCCGCCGCGTTACTCGGAGATCACGATGGATCGCTCAAGAATCTCTTGGATCTTGCCACTATTGTTGACGGCCGCCAGCGCGCTGGCACAACCTGCCCCAGTTTGGCCAGACACACTGTGGGCGAGCGGCGATGGAAAATTCGAGAGCGCGCCCGACACTGCGCTGGTGCGATTCTCCATCTCCGTGCAGCAGACGGAACCGAAGGCCGCCTACGCTCAGGCACAGGAATCCGCACAGATGATCCGCCAGAACCTGCGCAACAATGGCATCGATCCCAAAGACGCTGAGATCGGCTCTTTCTCGATTACGCCCGCCTACGACTGGAATCCAAAACGCAAGCTGGTGGGCTTCCAGGTAAATAGCCATGTCACCATCAAGGTGCGCGATTTTAGCAAGCTGGGCGCGCTGATCGAGAGTTTTTCGCAGGCGGACAAAACCGACAGTCTCAACATCAGCTACACCTTGGAGAACATGGAGACCGCCAAAGCAAAGGCAGTCGAGGACGCCTATCGCAAGGCGCATCTTAACGCCGAAGCGGTGGCCCACGCTGGAGGCCGCACGCTGGGCGCAATGAGTTACGCCTCGGTAGATGCTAACGAATTCGTCCCCCAGCCGCGGCCGTTAATGATGAAAGCGCAGTTCGCCCGCGGCCCCGAAACACCTTCGCCGGTGCAGGACTTTGCGCCAGAAAAAGTTACAGTTACGGCCCACGTAAACGTGCTTTTTCAGTTGAAGTAATGGTTGAGCAAATGCCCGTAACGAATTGCTTTAGCGAACCACTCTGACACTACGCATATTCGAATCTCCGGCACGATCGTGCTCTACGGTAATCGCGCGCTCCAGCACCATGTCTACCAGGGTGCCGCTCTCGATGCGCACGTCGGGCCCGCGCGTCAGCAGCACCGAGGCGAGTCCGGCTCCGGCCCCGAGCAGGCCACCGGTGGCGGCTCCTCCGGCGCTGCGAGCCACCACCGCGCCGATCGCCGCGCCGGTTCCCGCCGTGGTTGCAATGGTCCCGGCATCCTTGCCCTTGGTGCCCTGACTTTCGATGGTACCTTCCTTTTTGTCCTTCATATCCGTCTTCTCGGCGCCGGGAACGCTGTCAATGGCACCGGGAAGCAGCAGGGTGTAGCCGGAGGGAAAGATCAGGGTATTGAAGTGGATGACCAGTTCACCGCGTCCCTTGATGCGTCCCGGACGTTGCGATCGTTGAATCACTCCCTGCACGTAGGTTCCCACGGGAATCACGACATGGCCGTCGGAGACCACCGGGAACGAAGTCTCGGCATAGACGGGATCGTTCTCCCGCGCGTTGCGGGTAGAGATGGCGTGCTTGAGCGTCACTGCGATGCGCGTGCCCGCCGCCAGTGTGTAAGCCTCCATGTTCGGAGTCGAGCCCGCGACGGCATGCACCGTGGGTGCGGTCACCGGGGCAGCCTTGGGATCGGTCAGCGCGGGAGAGTCGCGTTCGGTCTCGGGCGCGTTCACGTCGGGCGAAGGCGCTTGCTGCGCGGCGGCCAGAGTGGACAGCAGAATGACGGCCAGGAGGGCTCGCATCGGATCACCTCAATCGATAACCTTAATCCCGAACGGATGCCGGGAACAGAAGGATTCGCTGGGCTCGTGCTGCGGATTCGCAAGTTGAACTATGTACGGGCATATCGCGACGCGCGGTCTGCTCATTCCGGCGAGTTCTGAGCAGCATCTGGCGTACGGTTTGCATCTTACTCAACGAGATATCTTAAATGAAGTCCGAGCTGGAGAATTCGATTCAATGGCAATATTGAACGCCGGAAGCGAACCGCCAGATCCGGAGGCGACTACGGACAGCAGGACAAAACAACAGTCAGCCCTGGCGGAGTTCAGTCAGCTTGCGCTGCTGAGCGGCGATTTAGCCGGATTGCTCGACAATTCAATGGGCTTGATTGCGGAGACGCTGCAGGTTCGCTTCTGCGAAGTGCTCGAGTTTCAGCCTTCCAAGAACCAGCTCGTGTTCTCAGCCGGGCTGGGCTGGAAGCCGGAAAGTATGGGCATGACCGCCATTCCTGTGACCCGTGAATTCCAGGCCGGATATACCTTTCTGACGTCGCGGCGAGTCGTCACCGAAGATTACGAGGGAGACACACCCTTTTCCCGTTCTCCGTTGCTCGATGAGCACCACATACGCAGCGGTATTACTGTACACATACCGGGACATGATCTGCCGTTCGGAGTGCTGGGCGCCTACAGCGCAGCCAGCCGCAGCTTCAGCCCAGACGAGATCAACTTTCTGCGCTCCGTTGCCAATATCATTGGGACTGCCATGCAACGCAAGCGTGACGAGGAAGCTGTGCGACGCAGTGAACTGTATTTTCGCGGCCTGCTGGAGTCGGCGCCAGACGGTATGGCGATCGTCGATAGCGAGGGCCGCATTCTGCTGGTCAACAAAGAGAGTGAAAGGCTCTTTGGCTACGAGCGTTCTGAACTGGTGGGCAAACGAATCGAGACACTTGTCCCCGAGCGTTATCGCCAGTACCACTCTGGCCACCGCAGCGACTTCTTTGGGGATCCGCGGGTTCGTCCAATGGGCGTTGGGCTGGAGTTGTTCGGCCTGCGCAAGGACGGTTCGGAGTTTCCCGTGGAGATCAGTTTGAGCCCGATGAAGACTCCCGAAGGCACGGTCGTCACCGCAGCCATCCGCGACGTCTCTGAGCGCAAGAAGGCCGAGGCGCAGATAAAGAAGTTGAACGCGCAGTTGGAGGAAGCCCTGCGGCGCTCGGAGCGGCTGGCCGCCACCGGGCGCCTCGCCACCAGCCTGGCGCACGAGATCAATAATCCGTTGGGGGCGCTGACTGACATCCTCTTCGTGCTCAACGCGCAGGAAGGGCTGACCGAAGACTCCAAAACGCTTTTGCAATCCGCAAAAAAAGAAGTGGAGCGTCTGGCCAACATCGCCAGGGAGACGCTCGCCCCGCATCGCAGTTCCGGTGAGCGGGTCAAGATCCACGCCTCGGAACTGGTCGATGCATCGCTAGAGTCCTTCCATCGCCAGATGGCAGAAGGGCATATCAACGTGGAGCGTCGCTATGACACGGCGGCGATGATTGAGGTCATCCCTGGAGAACTGCGCCAGGTCTTCACCAACCTCATCTCCAACGCCATCGACGCCATGCCTCAGGGCGGGTCACTGATTCTAGAGGTGTGCGAGGATGGGCAGGATGTGAAGCTGATCTTTTCCGATACCGGCTCAGGGATCGCTCCGGAAAAACTGGAAGAGATCTTCGAGCCCTTCGTGACCACCAAGGGCGAAAAAGGCTTGGGAATCGGCCTTTGGATTTCGCGCTCCATCGTGGAAAAACTGGGCGGCAGCATCCACGTTCGCAGTACCACGTCGGAGAGCGGACACGGCACGCATTTCACCATCTGTCTCCCCGCAGCCCAGACGCAGCGAAACACAAACAAGACCAACATCCGCCTGGTTTCGTAAAAACTAACGGCGTACGCACAAAAAGCGCGAGCATGAAGCCCGCGCTTTTTGTGCGTCTGATTCTTTCCTATTTTTCGCCAGCGTCTTCGTGTGGTGAGTCCGGCGATTCAGCCGCGACTTCGGGCGCGGCGTCCTTTTTACTCTTTAGCCGGACCACGATCACCTTCGCAAAGCCTTCGTCAAACTTCGGCGGCCGCAGCTTTTGCGCCATGCGCAGCATCACCTCGTCGGGCACATTACGCAGACGCTTGCGGTTGCGCTCCATGCAGACCTCGGTGGGCACGTCAAAGAAAACGGCGTGCGCCTCATAGCCAAAGTCGTGCGCCATCTTGATCCAGCTATGGCGCTCCTTGGGCGAGAGGTTGGTGGCGTCGATAAAACTCATCGGACGGCCTGCGATCAGGCGCGCGCGCAGCAGCGATCGCAGCGAGGAAAACACTAAATCCTGGAAGCGCTGCTCGGTGGCATCGTCGAAAAGCAATCCGCGCACCAAGTCGCTAGAGAGAGGGATGATGTTGTGACGCTTGAACCACGAGCTTTTGCCGGAGCCAGGAAGTCCGATGGCGAGAACCACCGCGCCCTTCTTGCCCTTGGGCGCAGCAGCTTTGCGCGGCACGTCGGCGGCATCCAGTTCGGGCACTTCCGCACCCGATTCCGGCTCGTCTTCGATTTCGGCCGCCTCGCCAGTGGCCTGCCCAGGAACAATGGGCAGCCCTGGAGCATTGCCCGATGCCTGTGCGGCCTTCTGCTGCTGATCGGTACGGTTGCGCCCACGTCCACCACGCCCGCGGCGGCGCGAGCGATCACGACGTATCTCAGGACGGCCAGCCGCGGAGCTGTCCGTCTCGGCATCGAACGGATCTTTCTCCGGCTGGGCCTCATATACGGGCTGAGGCAAGCTATCGGCAGGAGCATCGGCACGACCTTCACCGGCATCCCCCATGAAAGCTTCACGGTCAAGAAATGTCGGCTGGAGTGGCGCTGGCCCCTGCTGTGGTTCGTCGGACTGCTGCGGATTCTTGTTCTTCTGATTGCGACGCTTCACGCGATCGCGCATCCATCTGCGCATTATGGACTTATACCACGTCCGAGGAATTCGGGCGAGTCCTGCCCGCAAGATTAGTAGGCCAATTGGGGTTGCTACTCCGTCTGCGGCCAAGGATGGCCCTGCATGGATTCAAGGTTGACCAGCGGCTCTTATAGCCGCGAGTGTGGCTGCAGGCTCCCGTTTCAGTCAGGGTGTGGAAACAAATCCGCAACATTGCGAAAAATGCAACATGATTTCAGCGAACGGTTTGCTCCCGGCACGAGGCGGGTGCTAGCATTTCTATCGACTGCAAGGAACGTGGGCGGAGCTGCCCCAATCGACCCGCGCCTTTGTGTTTGTTAACGCCTGGAGGCAAGAATGGCAATTAAAGTTGGAATCAATGGTTTTGGCCGCATCGGCCGCAATGTTTTTCGTGCATCCCTTAACGATAAGAATATCGAAATCGTCGCTGTAAACGACCTGACCAGCCCGAAGACCCTAGCCCACCTTCTTAAATATGACTCGATCCTCGGCAATCTTAAATCTGACATACAAGCGGAAGGCGACTCGATCGTCGTCGACGGCAAGACCGTAAAGGTCTTCGCCCAGAAAGATCCCGCACTGTTGGACTGGAATTCGCTGGGCGTTCAGGTTGTTGTGGAGTCGACGGGGCGCTTCACCAACGCAGAGGATGCCAAAAAGCATCTGCGCGGCACCGTGAAGAAGGTCATCATCTCGGCTCCAGCGAAGGACGAAGATATCACCATCGTGCTTGGCGTCAACCATGACAAGTACGATCCGGCAAAGCACCACATCGTTTCGAACGCATCATGCACCACCAACTGCCTGGCTCCTGTTGCGAAGGTTCTGCAGGATAGCTTCGGCATCGTCAGCGGCTCCATGACCACCATTCACAGCTACACGAACGATCAGGTGATCCTGGACTTTCCGCACAAAGACCTACGCCGCGCCCGCGCCGCCGCTCTGTCGATGATTCCGACCTCAACCGGCGCCGCCAAGGCAATTTACCTGGCAATCCCCGAGTTGAAGGGCAAACTGGACGGCTTCGCCGTACGCGTCCCGACCCCGAATGTCTCGGCCGTCGACTTGGTCACCATCGTCGGCCGCAATGTAACCGTGGATGAGGTCAACGCTGCCATGAAGAAGGCCAGCGAGACCGCTCCGCTGAAGGGCTATTTCAACTACGAAACCGAAGAACTGGTCTCCTCTGACTTCAAGGGCGATGCTGCTTCTTCGACGCTCGACTCCAAGCTGACCCGCGTCATCGGCGGCAACCTGGTGAAGACCTTTGCCTGGTATGACAACGAATGGGGCTACAGTAACCGCGTCAAAGATATGATCACCTTCTTTGCTGAAAAGGGACTGTAAGAACGGAACGGGTTGGAGGCAACTCCTTCAACCCGTTTTCACCTTCCGCAATCTACAATTCGCCGGCAGTATCGAATCATCCAGGGTAAGCATGCCATGTCCAAACTTTCGATCCGCGACCTGCAACTAAACAACAAAAGAGTTCTGATGAGAGTGGACTTCAACGTCCCTCTCGACAACGGCCGCGTAGCGGATGACACTCGCATCCGGGAAACGCTGCCCACAATCGAATACGCGCTGCGCCACGGCGCCAAGCTTATTCTTGCTTCGCACCTCGGCCGCCCCAAGGGCAAAGTCGATCCCAAGTACAGCCTGAAGCCAGTGGCCGAGCGCCTGCGCATCCTGTTGGATGAGCGCATGGGCCGCGGCCAGAACGTCGGGTTCTCGCCCGACTGCGTTGGTATGCAAGCAACAGAGATGGCTAACCAGCTCGAGCGCGGGCAGAGCCTGTTGCTGGAAAACGTCCGCTTCCACGCAGAAGAAGAAAAGAACGATCCGGCGTTTGCCAAGCAGTTGGCGAGCCTGGCCGAGATCTACGTAAATGATGCGTTCGGCTCGGCGCACCGCGCCCACGCCAGCACCGAGGGCGTCACCCATTTCCTCTCCAAGAGCGCTGCCGGTCTACTGATGGAGCGCGAATTGGAATACCTGAGCAAGGCCACGGAAAATCCGGCCAAGCCTTTTCTGGCAATCCTGGGCGGCGCCAAGGTCAGCGATAAGATCGGCGTGATTCGCAACCTGCTACCCAAGGTGGATGCGCTGATCATCGGCGGCGGCATGGCTTACACGTTCCTCAAAGCCCAAGGCCAGGAGATTGGCAAGTCTTTGCTGGAGGCCGATAAGATCGCGCTGGCGACCGAGTTGCTTGCCGAAGCCAAGACAAAGAATGTCCGCCTGCTGCTTCCGGTGGACCACGTGGTGACCGATAAGTTTGACGCCTCTGCCGTGGGCACCATCATCCCGGAAGGCCAGCCAATTCCGGCTGACCAGATGGCGCTTGACATCGGTCCGGCGACCATCGAGCTGTTCTCCGAGGAGATTGCGCGCGCGCGTACGATCGTCTGGAATGGCCCCATGGGCGTCTTTGAGTTCGACCAGTTCAGCAAAGGCACCACTAGGATCGCCGAAGCCGTGGCTGACAATCCGGGAGCAATCTCGATTGTGGGCGGTGGCGACAGCGTTTCGGCGGTGCACAAGGCTGGCGTGGCCGATAAGATTACGCACATCTCTACCGGCGGCGGCGCTTCGCTTGAGTTCCTCGAGGGCAAGAAGTTGCCCGGCGTGGAAGCACTCACCGACAAATAGAATCGTGAAGACCATTCTGCGGCTCGACCTCGGAGAAGGTTCGCGAATCTTCTTCGAGGCCGGCGACATCACGGAGCAGTCCACCGACGCCATCGTCAACGCGGCAAATTCCGGCTTGATGGGCGGAGGCGGAGTTGACGGTGCAATCCATCGCGCCGGTGGTCCTGCCATTTTTGAAGAGTGCCGCAAGATCGTGGCCCGGCAAGGCCACCTGCCTCCTGGCGAAGCGGTGCAGACCACGGGAGGAAAACTTCCGGCGGCGTTTGTGATTCACACCGTCGGCCCAGTGTGGCGCGATGGGATGCAGGGTGAGAGCGGTATTCTGGCCAATGCATATCGCAACTCACTGCGGTTGGCCGACCGCCTTGGCTTACACTCGCTGGCCTTTCCGGCAATCTCCACGGGAGTGTACGGCTATCCGGCCGACGCCGCGGCGGCCGTTGCCGTGTGTACCGTCGTCGATGAGTTGAGCAATGCGCGCAGCGTTCACGAGGCGCGCTTTGTGTTGTACAGTCCTGATATGCTGTCCGTATTCATACAGGCTGCGAAAGACGAACAGCGGAGGCGTAATGCCTCCGTCTGGAGCTTCGCAACCATTGCACTCAATGGAAACATTCCTTCAAGAAATGAATGAGGCAAACATGAGCCGCAAGAAGATCATTGCTGCCAATTGGAAGATGTACAAAACTCCTGAACAGTCGCGCCAATTTATGGAAGAGTTCGTGCCCCTGGTGGCCGGACACAGCCGCGACGAAATCGTAATCTGCCCGCCCTTCGTGGATATTGCCGCAGTCGCCGACAAGGCCGAAGGCACGAACATCGAGGTTGGCGCGCAGAATATTTACTGGGAAAAAGAAGGCGCCTTCACTGCCGAAATCAGCGCTGAAATGCTAGTCGGTGCCCGCTGCAAGTGGGTCATCATCGGACACTCCGAACGCCGCCAGTACTTTGGCGAAACCGATGACACGGTGAACCGCCGCCTGAAAGTTGCGCTGGAGGCCGGACTCGCCCCCATGGTTTGCGTTGGCGAAGTGAAGGAAGAGCGCGAAGCCGGAGTCACCGGAGACGTGCTGCGCCGCCAGTGCTCCAGGGCTTTTGCCGGCGTCTCTGCCCGCAAGGCCGCCAAGATGGCCGTTGCCTATGAACCTGTTTGGGCCATTGGCACCGGACTGACGGCGACACCGGAGATGGCGAACGAGGCGCACCAGTTGATCCGTCAGGAAGCGGCCAGCGTTTTTGGCGATGAGTTCGCACAACAGCTTCGCATCCTCTATGGTGGCAGCGTGAAGCCGGAGAACGCCCACGCGCTACTCTCGCAAGAGGAGATCGACGGCGCGCTGATCGGCGGCGCCAGCCTCAAGGCGGAGTCGCTCGCGAAGATCGTCAAGTGGTAAGTTAAACCCTGGAAATCCGGCCGCGCGAGCAATCTTTGCAAACGAGTGCGGCCGGAATTCCACAGTTAATGTGGGCTTGTGGCGAGCCAAGGCTTCCCAACCGCGTTGAGTTTGTTATACTCGATTTGCCTCTGTATACGTTCTTTGGAAGTTTATAAGTCGTTGCCGCCCAGGCGTGAAGCCCGGCGCGCGTAGCGATGGTAGTGCGGAAGTGGTGGAATTGGCAGACACACCATCTTGAGGGGGTGGCGCCGAGAGGCATGCGGGTTCAAGTCCCGCCTTCCGCACCATACGTCCTCTTTCGGCTTCGTTAGGCCGGAGCTGTACGTTCCAAATTTCCCAGACAGGCACAAGTTTTAGAATTCCGGTGTGTGTATTCGCCGGGAAGGAAGAGCATGATTCTCGTTCTGGTCACCATTGTTCACGTTATCGTATGCCTGTTCCTGATCGCGGTAGTTCTGCTGCAAAGCGGTGCCAGCGCCGACTTGGCTGCTGCTTTCGGCGGAGGACTGGGCAGCCAGACGGCCTTCGGTCCGCGCGCAGGAGCCAACCTGCTGACCTAACTTACTACGTGGGCGGCGATCATTTTCATGCTCACCTCGTTCACTCTGGCCATTATCTCTGCCCGCCACGGTGGTAGCGGTGGTTCGGTGCTCGACAATAGCAAAACGGTTCCGGTAAAGACCGCGCCGGCCAAGTAAGTTTCAGCTTCCCAGGTGGAACCCTCGCGGCAGGCATTCACTTCAGAGTGAAAACCCTTCGCTGGAGGGTTTCGATCTGACCTCAGCCTACAGTTAGTCTGCTCTGCCCTCGCAATTCCTTACTTCTGCAAGAACGGATTCTCTTCGCGCTCTTCGCCAATCGTGGTCAGCGGCCCGTGACCTGGAACTACGATTACATCGTCGGGCAGTTCCAGCACCTCGGTATGCAGCGCGCGCAGAATCTTCTCGTAACTTCCGCCCGGCAGATCGGTACGGCCAATCGATCCGGCAAACAGCGTGTCGCCCGCAATCAGCTTCTTCTCCGGCTCAAAGTAGAGGCACAGCGAGCCCTCGGTGTGTCCCGGAGTCAGCGGAATCTCTCCGCTCAGCGCGCCCGCTACAACCTTGTC
>Ga0181520_10003345_pt1 | contig 28322 bp, 27 predicted proteins | sample PEATcosm2014_Bin_29_FD_132451 | JGI IMG/M metagenome (GOLD analysis project Ga0181520, IMG submission 132451) | Peatland microbial communities from MTU Mesocosm Facility, Houghton, MI, USA - PEATcosm2014_Bin02_30_metaG | ecosystem: Environmental > Terrestrial > Soil > Wetlands > Peat | place...
ACCGCTTCAGCCTGCTGGTTCATGGGGAACGCGCGCCGCTGGTGGGCCGCGTCAGCATGGACTCGGCGGTGATGGACGTGACCGGAATCGCCGGGGTCGAGCCGGGCGACGAAGTAGTGATCCTGGGCGAACAGGGCGGAGAAAGCATCACCGCCTTCGACCACGCCGAAGCGACGGGGACGATACCCTGGGAGGTCTTCACGCGCATCGGGGCGAGCGCCCCGCGAATTGCGGTGTAAGAGCTTGCCAGGAGGATTATTCTGGACGAGAATTCAAAAAGGCCATGAAATGAGGCACAGGAGATGCCAAAGCCGCAATCCAATTCCGCCACGGAAAATGCCAGTTCTGATAGCCAATCCCCGAAAAAGAGGAGCCTCCTTTTTAGAATGTTGACGGCGTTTTTCCTGATTCTGATCGTATACGCCGGAGTTCTCTTCATTCCCGCAGGGACTCTGAGCTTTTGGCAGGCATGGGTCTATCTGGCTGTCCTCATCGTTCCCACATTTAGTGGCTACTGCTACATCTACCGGTTTGATCCGGAATTGCTGGAACGCAGAATGCGGCAAAAAGAGCAGGTCCGCGAACAAAAGCTGCTGATGCGATGGGTAAAGCCACTCTTTCTCGTATTCTTCATGGTTCCCGGCCTCGACTACCGCTTCGCCTGGTCGAAAACTCTTCTGGGCGCCGTGCCGCTGTGGCTCACCGTGCTTTCCAATGCCATTGCTCTAGCGGCAATTCTATTCGTGATGTGGTGCTTTAGCTACAATCGTTTTGCCGCGCGCACCATTCAGGTTGAGGCTGAACAAAAGGTCATCACGACCGGGCCATACCGCTTTGTTCGTCATCCCATGTACGCAGGGAGCGCTGTACTGTTTTTGTTCACCCCGCTGGCGTTGGGTTCGTGGATTGCGATGCCTGCCGTTGCTCTGTGGGCGCCCTTTTACGCCGTTCGCATTCTCAGCGAGGAGAAGGTTCTGCGCGAGCAACTGGCTGGCTATTCGGAGTATTGCGAGCGCACACGCTGCCGGTTGATTCCGCTGGTGTGGTGAGTGACTTTATGTCAAGAGATTTCGCGTATCTAAATTTACGACGATACAACATCAACTCCGTTTTTACAAAATCAGGCGCTGTAGCCGGAGTAGTATCTTCCTAAGGAGAAATTCACGCATGTGTTTTTCTTTCCGTCCAATCATCCTTGCGTTATTGGTTGTTGCACGAACTGAGACCCTCTGTTTTTCGCAAGCAGTGAAAGATACCCAGCAAAATACGCCTTCCTTCCTTCTTCCACAGCCACAGCATATTACAGGTCAAGTCATTGCGGAAGACGGGAGCCCAATTGCAAAGGTTCGCCTCGCCCATATCGATCTGCCTGGCGATTGGGTGACAGACTCGAACGGCCAATTCGCCTTCGATACATCGGCACCAATCTTTGTTGTTCAAAAGCCAGGATTCCAGAGTGTTTTTGTGCGCACCAGCGATGCTTCCAATCTTCAAATAATTCTCCGCAAAATACAGCGCTCAACCTCATTTCCTGTCTGTTCTAACGCTGGTCTATCTGACCGGGAGCCCGGATGGGGAGGGATATTTCAGATTCCAAAGACAGAGGACGCTGACGTTAGTCGCGAGGTTCTAGATGTTGACTATTGGTCACGTACCATTCAAGTGAATTCGAGATCAATACCAATACAAGCCATGCAGGGGCGTGGTTCAATGTGGGGCGGAGGGGAACCGAGAGACGAACTGGTTTGGCACTCCATTCAGTACAGCGAACAAACATACGATCTGGAGGGTCACCTGCTCACTGATGCGAAAGGGTGGCTACCGAATGGTAAGTGCTGGCGCACGGTTGGAGTGTTTAGTGAATCAGTATCCTACTCCGACGTAGATTGCACCCTCACTGAACCCGTCGACCGTATTCTTGATGGACTCTGCGTAGTCCCTGATGCATCAAAGCATCTATTTCCATAATCACTCATCGTGTTTATGTCCGTACTCAGACAGACAAAAAACAGGCGCAAGAGGTTGAATTCTCTTGCGCCCAATTTGTTCATTCCGGTTGATTCGTGCGCTCACTATTGTTTGACGGGCGGTGGGGGAGGAACCTTGGGCTCCTTGAGCTGTTTTCCCTCGAATCCCGGCGGAATTCTGTGGTAGGGCGGAACATTCAACATAGGGATCTTGAGTTGAGGCGGAGTAGCCGGTGAAAGCGTAGAAGGAGCGGAGGGGAAGCCCGGGCCTTTCTTGATGTGCACGTCGCCGTTGCTGGCGTCGAGCACGATCTTCGCTGCGCCGGAACCGATGGTGAATGTGGCCAGCTTGTTCTCGCCGGATGTCGAGGGAACTGGATAATCCGAGAGGATATCGCCATTGTGGGTGTGAACGCTTACGCTGGCGGAGGCGTTAGGCGGCAACGTTACCTCGACGTCGCCCTTGTTGTTTCTGGCTTCCACCGAGTAAGCGCCGGCCGGCTCAACCGCGATGCGGCCATTGCGGGTTTCCACGTAGCTGTCGCCATAGATCTGGTTGAGATCGATGTCCTTGGAGTGGGTCACCACGCGTACCTGCCCTTTGGACTGATTGATGCGCAGGTCGCCGGAGTCGAGGGTCAGGTCGCCGGGCAACTCCGCCACCTCGATGTTGGTTTGCGAAGTGTGCATATGCAGCGGTCCATGGATGTTCTCCATATGCGCGCCGCCGAAGATTTCGCCGCTCTGCGTGACCTTGCCTGTAATCTGGGAGAAGGTAATATCGCTCGAATCCCCATCGAGGGTCAGGTCGCCCTGAATATCATGGGCGGAGATGTCGTGGCTTCCGTGGGTGAAGTGCGCCTCGACCGGACCGGCAATGGAGTTGAGTTGCATGTCTCCGCGGGCAGAGACAGCAATGCCAGCACCCAGGCCGGAGACAGTCACGTCTCCCTTGCCGGCGTTCACCGTCACCTTGGCGGTCTTGGGCACGGTAACGGTCAGGTTCACTTTCCCATTGGAATTGCTTTCCGTCTTGACCAGCACGGAGCTGCCGTTGGGGGTAAGACGCGCGGCTTCGGCATCGAAGACTTTCTTTGCATCCGAGTCGGAGTTGGCGTAGGCCACTTCGTGCGCCTGAACCTGGATGGCGGAGCCGTCGCCCGCGGTGATGCTTACGTCGCCGCGCGGATTTTCGATCTGGATGGCGGCATTGGCGGGAAGCTGCTGCGAGAGCGCTTGCTGCTCCATGTTGTGCTCCGGCAGGCCGAAGGAGTTGAAGAAATCGTCGCCATCGTTGTTCCAATGGTTAAACCAGGGCCGCGTATGATTCCATCCGGAAGCGCAGATGCCCACAACGGCCAGAACGATGAGAATCCCTACGAAGCTGCCGCCGCGGCGGACAGGGGTATCGCGGTGCAGATCCATGGCCCACTCGCCGAGCAGGGCCAGGCCGGCGCCGATCAGAAGCAGCGGCCACCATTGGCCATACCAGCTCCAGAACTCAACGGAATTGATGCGGCCGGTTACCATGAGCAGAGCGATGACGCCGACAGCAATCAGGATGATGGGGCCGACGATGGAGGGAACGCGCGGACCATATGCGGCCACGTAGTTAGCCTTCCAGGCATGACGCTGAGCCTTCCATGTATCGCGCTGCGTACGCCATGCGGCTTTCTGCTGTTCCCGGTAAACCCGCCATTGGGTCTTAGGGTCATAGGGCGGATAGGGGGGGATTGGCGCTCCACTTCCTGGTGGTGTATTTGGGGGCATATTTGGGGGTGTGGTGCTCATAATTTTCCTTCCTGGGAATCTTTCCCGAACTCTTGCGCGCTGGCAGAAACGGTGGCCGAGTTATCGGCCGGTGGAGATGGCGGGACACCGCCTGGATTTACGCCTGGGTAAGCGCCGGGATAGGGCTGGCCGCAAAATGGGCCTGGCGGATAGCCGCCCTCAGCGGCCAGCGCCATGCGCTCGGCGAGCATGAAGACGCCCAGCATTATGAACAGCAGCGGCCAGAACCAACCCCAAAAGTGATGAATCACGTTTATGTGATCGAGTAGCGCAACGAATCCGATCAGCAGCAGAATGGCTGGGCCGCGCAGGCGGCGAATCATGATGTAATGGCTCATTTGGAGCCTCCTCTCGAATCTTCGATACGGCGAACAATCAGCCAAACTCCTAGAGCAATCAGCAGCATTGGCCACGTTAACCCAAAAAGGCGATCGCGAAAGACATCCAGCTGCCCGAGCAGGAATAAGACGCCCAACGCAATCAGCACGATGGCTCCCACCGGCGCTCTGCTCGGAGCGCAAATAGGCGGCGGCGGGAATGGGGCCTGAGAAAGCGGCGGCGGCTGATAGCCCTCGCTTGGCGGCACTGGAGGAGTCTGACCGGCGGCGGGCTGGCCGTTCATGCCATGCCGCTTGCCCGGCGTGATCAAATTGCTTAATTCGTTCAGGCCTATTGGGTCGGGCGGCGGCAGGCCATCGCGTAGCGCCCTGGCGGTGTGATAAGCGTCAAAGGCTTGATAGAAGATCCAGGCGGCAATAAAAAAGCCGAAGATGGTGTCAATGGGGCTATGGGCTTCACTTGCGATCGAGACCAGCACCGCGAAAACGGCTACGTGGATGAAACCTTTGACGAACTGGCCGTTGTACATGGCGCCCACGCCGGGAATCAGTCCCAGCACCGCGGCCGCCTGGGGATGGGGTCCGCTACTTACGGGAGGCGGAATAAACGGCTGTTGGTAGCTTTGCCATGCAGTCAGGCAAGGCGCGCAGAGAATCTGACCTCCGGCGGCGTTGCGCACGCAACTGGCGCAGAGCGGCTTGCCGCAACTTTGGCAATAGGCTGTCGCGTTGATGCCACTGTGATTTACGCAATCCATTTTGTGCTCCTTTCCCGTATGTTCATTGGGGAGCCGCCGGAGTGCGCGGACCGTTTGTGCAACGTCAGGGAAGTTTCTAAAAACTCTGAATGTTTGAACGTGGGTTGAGCAGCGGGGCCAGCAGCCAGAGTGTCAGGCTGTTGCGGAGGGGCTGTTCGCTGGCCCCCATTGCTTGGCACCTGTTTTGATTCGCCTGGCGCCAGGTCTTGCAGCTTCTTCTGCGTGTCGTCGCCTTCACCCTGCTCGCCAACCCCGGTAGTCTGGCGCAGCTCACGCACCTTGGTCTGTACCTCGTAGGCCAGCCGCGAATTGTCGTAGTAGCGGATGATGGGTGTCGAGGCCATGTTCAACTGCCGTTCCATGTAGGAGCGCATCATCCCGGGTTGCAGTTCGCTTAGCCGCAGGCTGCTGAGCCGGACGCCGGTGATGTTGAGGGTCATGGCGATGGAAAAGAAGGCCATGGCCGCCGTCATCAGCAGGCGAGGCTCGGCAAAACGCTGCACGCGCGCCACCAGGCCAGGACGCTGCCAGGGGGGGATGGTGACCGGACGGATGGGAATCACTCTGCCGCCGGCGGTAGCCAGCCTGTGGCCGGCCTCATGTCCCGGACCGGTGTGGGCCAGTATCTTGTCTAGAAGCCCGGCCGGGACCTCCGGCTCCGGGGAGAGAAACTCCAGCCATTCGCGGCCCCGGCGCGCCTCCTCAAAGAGCGCCGAGCAGGCCGGGCAGGCGACCAGATGGGCGTTAAACGCAGCCTCATCACTGGGGTTCAGTAGTCCATCCAGAGAGTCCGCCAAAAGCATCTCCCACTGCACGCAGGCGGGGGAGTTCGGATTGTTATTACGCTCTGCCATTTACATTACCTCCCGTCTATTACGTTCCAGGAGCCTCGCAAGTTCCGCGCGGCCCCGGCTGATGCGGGATTTCACCGTTCCTTCGGGAATTCCCAGCACACAGGCGATCTCCTTGTAGTCCATATCCTGTAAGTCTCTTAAAATGACGGCTTCGCGCAGATCGACCGAGACGCGGGTCAGGGCCTCCTGCACCATCTTCGCCAGCTCATTGCTGGCCGCCGACTCGTGAGGCGAGACGCCGCGAGAGGTGAGCCGGTCAATCGGTTTTAGCTCCTCGGCTGACTCCCAACCATCGTCTAATGAAGAAGTTGCACGTTGGTTGCGGGTGCGGCGGAAGTTATCCACCAGCAGGTTGCGGGTCATGGTCGTGATCCAAACCTGGAGGGAGCCGCGCGCGGTGTCAAAGCTGGCCAGGTTGGAGTAAATCTTCAGGAAAACATCCTGGGTCAGGTCCTCGGCGTCTGTGGGGTTGCCGGTAAAACGGTAGCAAAGCCCGTAGACACGCCTATGCTGCGCGCGGACCAGCTCGGTCCAGGCGCTGGAATCGCCGTCCATGCAGCGGCGGACGATTTGGGACCAATCGATCTCCAGAGAAGCAGCCTCCCCGCGCGACCGACGGACGGCTGGCGCAAGAGCCGGGGTTCCCGCGGACCGGTTCTGGTCCACAGGACGGAGAGCCGGGGTAACCAACTCAACCTCGCTCCAGCTTAATGTACCCACGCCTGGCATATTGCGCTAATACGCAAGATTTACCTGGTTAGTTCCCAGGAAACACACTTTCGTTCCTCTCAGCGCACTGCGGCCGAGCGAAGCTGGATTACGCGCCTCTGTGTCTCTGAGATGCATCAAATAACAGCCGGTCAGAAGCGAAACGGCCCAGGAGACTCTCATGCTCAGAACGATTGCACTGCGCAGCGCCTATATTACTCTGCTGATTGCTACGCTCTTCTCCGCCGGATGCAGAGCGGCGGCTAAACCTCCCATCCCCGCCGCTGCCAGCGACGCCCAACTGGCGCAAACGCCGGGAAAACAGACGGCGGTCTTTGCCGGGGGCTGCTTCTGGGGCACGCAATCGGTCTTCGAGCGCGTCAAAGGCGTGCTGAAGACGACGGCCGGTTACGCCGGCGGCTCGGCGGAGACCGCGACCTACGCCCAGGTGACCACGGAGACAACCGGACACGCCGAATCGGTGCGCGTGGTCTACGACCCGTCGAAGATCACCTATGGACAACTGCTGCGGGTATTCTTCTCCGTCGCTCATGATCCCACGCAGCTCAACCGTCAGGGGCCGGATGTAGGCACATCCTACCGCTCCGTCATTTTCTATACCAGCGACGAACAACGGAAGATCAGCCTTGCTTACATTGCGCAGTTGGATGCCGCCCACGTCTTCCGGAAACCGATTGTGACCCAGGTTGTGCCGTTGAAGGGCTTTTACGACGCCGAGCAATATCATCAGGACTACGCGCTGCACAACCCCGATAATCCATACATCCAGGTCTGCGACCGGCCCAAGATCGAAGCGCTCAAGGCGCAGTTTCCGGAGCTATTTCAGGATTACAAGGGGAAGTGAAGCATATTCCAGGTTGAGTAATTGATCAGTTTTCGATAACTTCCGGTTAGCCGGTGACTCGACTGGAATGCCGAATTCAGTCTGTTAGCCGCAACCCTCGATAAAAGAGATCGCTTGTATTGTTCCTGCGTAGTAGCGAATAATTGTGCCATCCTCGGTCTCGAACCTTATCCCATACTTCCGATCTGGAGAAAACAAAGTGAGATAGTGACCGCTCTCGGGCATATAGGCATGAGGTTCAATTCTCAACCGTTTTCCGTATACTTGGCGCGCCCTTGCCTCAGAATCGCCGTTATGGATTCCCTCTGCGGTGCGAGCTACACCGTTATCGATGTCTACGCGAGCAATGCGACCATTGAGCATCATCACCCCGACCTTTGGTTGATTCGGCACGTCAATGTAGTAACAGGACCGTTCTTCAGGATCGGATGGTCTTGAGTAGGACGTGTGAAGTGTCCTATTCAAATTTGACAAGCTCATCCCTACCCGCACTGCTCCAATGCCGTCGAAGCGAACGATTGACGGTTGGGCAACAACTGCATGAAGTGGAGCTGCGAAGATGCATGCGAGCAAGATTTTGGGAATGTGTGGCATGACAAATTGTACTCCATAGCGAGCAACTCTCATGTCGTCGCCCACCCGGAACTTAGTCAACTCCCGCCGCTCAGGCCAGCTTCACAAAGCGCATAGCTGCCGAGTTCATGCAGTAGCGCAGGCCGGTGGGGCGCGGTCCGTCATCGAAGACGTGACCCAGGTGCGCGTCGCAGCGGCGGCAGGAGACTGCGATGCGGTCCATCCCCAGGCTGGAGTCGCTGGTTTCCACCACGTTCTCGCGCGCAATCGGTTGCCAGAAGCTGGGCCAGCCTGTGCCGGATTCGAATTTGGTCTCCGAGCTGAACAGAGCCGTGTCGCAGCAGACGCAGCGGAAGATGCCTGTATCGTGCAAGTTCCAGGTATCGCCGGAGTAGGCGCGCTCGGTACCGGCGTGACGGGTCACACGGTATGAGATCGGCGAGAGTTGCTGCTTCCACTCGGCGTCCGTCTTGACGATGCGAGGAACGGTCACCTTGCCGGTCTTCTTGCCATTGGCCGCAAACTCTACGATGGTCACGTTTGCCGGAGCGCCCGATGCGTCCACCATCTGCGGCTCAGTGAGATAGGTCTTGCGCAAGAGCCAGAAGCCCGCGCCGCTAACCGCAGTTGCCGCGGAAACGATGAAAGCGCGCCTGCCCAGGCGCTGAATGCGGGCACTTGCGGCGGTTTCCTCGGGGTGTGATTGCTGTTGATCGCTGTTGTTCATGGGGGAATCCTATTCTGAAAAATTTGATCGTGGTCAGTTTGAAAAACCATCCCTCAAGGGCTAAAGCCCGCGTTTGTCGCACCAGCTTAATGTACCCGCGACTAGCATACTGCGCTAGTATGCAGGTATTTCCAGATTACTTCCGTTGGCCGGAAAAGGATTCTGAGGAGTGCTGTTCCACCCAGGCCCCAACGATGCGAGCCGCTTCTTCCAGGAAGCGACGGTCGATGGCGGAGAAGGCAGCGGAGGTGTGGCTGTCGATGTCGATTTCGCCAACTACGCGGCCGTGAGCGCGGATGGGGACGACGATCTCTGATTTTGTGCGGAGGGAGCAGGATAGATAGCGCGGGTCGGAGTTCACATCGTCAACGACTACGGTTTCTCCGGAGGCCACGGCTGCGCCGCAGATTCCTTCACTGACAGGAATGCGGATGTGAAGGGTTGGCTCGCCGACAAAGGCGCCGAGGACCAAGGTCTGCGGGTCGGCGGGATCGAGCATGTAGAACCCGGTCCAGTTGTAATGAGGGAGCTCTTTGGCGATGGCTGCGACGATGCCGGTCTCCAAGGCATCGAGAGAAGGCGCCACGGCGGCCAGTTCGCGAATGCGAGAGAGCAGGGAGAGCATCAGTGGGGTAAGTGCGGGCATATTCATCACGGTTTCAGGTGTAGCATAGTGATCGCAGATATCAAAATAGTACCTAGTTTCCCAACACTTAGAACTGGAATTCCGATTAATGTACGCCTAGAATCAATCCCATGAATTCCAAAGGATTGGCACTCGTCGCCATGCTGTTGTCCGCGGCCCCTGTTTACGGACAAGCACCGATAGAGATTAAGAAGTTTGTCCTTTATCCAATAAACGCTGTGGTAAAGAAGGAAACCAAAACCGCTATTGCGACGGAGATCAACGTCGGGAAAGCTGCACATAAGGTTATTTACCAAGTTTATTGGTCACGAACCACACCAAAACATGAGTTATTCCGCATTGAAATTGGCGATTACTCCAGTGGGATGCTTGTTAAAACATGGCATTACGGCATTGCTGCCGAGGGTGACTTCAATGGCGACGGTTTGCCGGATTATTCGTGGTATGGCGGTGACGACACGGGAGAAGAGCGATATTTATTCTTGTCGTCAGAAAGCGGATACAAACGCGTTGATTTACTAAAAACCGTTGAAGCAGCATGGCAGCGCAGGTTCAATAAGCCCTCACCCGACCTAGGAGAGCTAGAAGGTAAATATGAACTTGACGATTTGGAACTTGAGAGTTCGGTGGCGGGACTGGTACTCGACGCAACAGTTCGTCCCAATCCTATGTCTGCGAAGCCGATGACGACAAAACGAAACTACCGGTTTAGCATTGCACAAGCTGACTTTAAACCGTAGTTTAGAGCGAATCCCAGGTTCCAGAATCGGGACCTGGGGTACCCATTTTTCAAATCATATAAAAGGCATCAATAGCGCAGCGAAAACTCGGGATCGACGGGATTCTCGAAGAGCGAGGCGTCTCGGGTGACGATGGTCAGCCCTGAAGGGGTGACAAAGTAGCGGCGCTTGTCCTCCACGGGGTCGTAGCCGATGACCGTGCCCTCGGGAATGTGGACATGGCGGTCGATGATGGCTCTCCGAATGCGGCAGTGGCGGCCGATGTTGACGTGCGAGAAAACGATGCTGGCGTCTACTGTCGAGTAGGAGTTGACACGCACATCCTGCGATACAACGCAATTCGATACGGTGGCGCCGGAGATAATGACGCCAGCAGTGATGATGGAGTCGACGGCCATGCCGGAGCGGCCAGGCTCGGCAAAGACGAACTTGGCCGGCGGATACTGGCGCACTCGCGTGCGGATGGGCCATTTCTTGTCGTAGAGGTTGAAGACCGGCGATACGGCGCACAGGTCCATGTTGGCGTCGTAGTAGGAGTCGAGCGTGCCCACGTCGCGCCAATAGAGCGCCTGCTGCTTGTTCTCATCGACGAAGTTGTAGGCCATCATCTTTTTCTTTCCCAGCATGCTGGGAAGAATGTCGTGGCCGAAGTCGTGTTTGGAATCCGGATTCTCAGCGTCGGCGATCAGCGCCTTCAACAGCACCTCGGTATTGAAGATATAAATGCCCATGGATGCATCGACGGAGTCATGGTTGAAGGGCGAGCGGAAGGTGGTAGAGGCAGGCTTTTCGAGAAAGCCGAGAACCTCACCGGTTTTGTCCACTTCTACCACGCCGAAGCGTTTCGATTCGCTGGGCGAGATGGGCAGCGTAGCCAGCGTCACCTCCGCGCCGGTTTCTTCGTGTTGCGCCAACATGCGGCTGTAGTCCATCTTGTAGATGGCGTCGCCCTGGAGAATAATCATGTACTTGGGCTGCTCGCTGCCGATGGAATAAATATTCTGATAGACCGCATCGGCGGTGCCCATATACCAGTTGGCGCCGGTGCGCTGCATGGGCGGCAGCAACTCAAAGAACTCTCCCAGCTCCTGGGCCACAACGCCCGTCCATCCTTCACGGATGTGCCGGTTGAGGGAGAGCGCCTTGTACTGCGTGAGGATGAAGACCTTGCGCAGGCCGGAGTTGATGCAGTTGGAAAGGGTGATATCGATGATGCGGTAGTGCCCGCCAAATGGCACGGCCGGCTTGGCGCGATCGCGTGTAAGGGGGAAAAGACGTTCTCCCGCGCCGCCGGCAAGCAAGACTCCAAGTGTGTCTCTCATAGCTGTTCAACCCTGCCTTTGCCCGGAGATTCACGCCAGCGAGCAAAAAATAGTCATTGCAGCCTCCGGATAATTACTCGGATGGCCGGCTCCGGGCCATAAAGCGCCACTACCCACTACAACATATTCTCCATGAATACTTCGATAACATGCGGTACCGAGGGGTGGAGAATCTCCAGTTAACCCGGCGTCACCTATCACTGTATCGAAAAAGGCTTCCCAATAGGCAAAACGGCAGCCACAGACGCCGAATCCGCGACACAGAAACTCCGCATTTGGGAAAATTACAGTTTGGGTACGGCGGTTTATTACCGCTTCTTACTGAACTTGTACTCAACGCCCACCGAGATGGCAAAGTTGACATCGAACTGGGAGTACGCCGTCGGGTGAAGTGACCCATATCCGGTGTAGTGCGTCATCACCGCGTCGGGCGTGATGCGAAAGACCCAATGCGCCGAGCGATTCAGGTCCATGTGTCCGCCGATGATGGCCGCCGGAGCAATCTGGTTATTGTAGAAGGCCTCCGTCGCAGGTGAGACATTGCCTAGATGCGCATCAAAGTAGGCTCCGCCAAACAGCGCATGGGCAATGAGCGCGCCGTGCTTGTTGTGCGGCCCCAGCCATTCGGGTCCGGCGACAAACAAGTACTGGCTAACGAAAGGCCCGTGGACAACATTAGGGTTCACAGCACCGGCGCCGCTGCTGCCGAGGTAGCTGCGGCCTGAGCCTTCCACGCCCCAGTGCTTCAAGAGCCAATAGGAGCCGGAGAGATCCAGCCCGCCCAGATTGGCGCCTTGCAGCACGCTCGGCCCGGCCTTTATGTGGTCGTAGGCCATGCCGAGCGAAACGTCGTAGCGGTTGTCGTAGCGCACAGCGGAGAGCGGGTCGCTGGCAATGTAGGTTCCATTGCCGGCAGTTGGAGAGGCGGTGCTTTGCGCATGGGTACGAGTAACAAAAGACAAAGCCAGAAGGGCTACGACGGTGAGAACGGCGGAAAATCTAACAGAAATACGCATTGTTTTCAGCTTACAGGAGGATACCGGTAGAGGACAACGCCCACCGGGTGAGAATTTTCACGCTAAGGCTGGCAACGCTCTCTCCAGCGCGACCAAACCAGGTAGCGGATGGTCTTCAAGGTTTCGACGGATGCCACTGCCCAAGGGTAAGCAGCGGGCTCCGGAGCATACTGAGGTTCCAGCGGCAGAGCGGCGTGTGTTCGCCACTCCAGGGGATATTCGCTGAAGATGATGGCGGCGCGGGGCAGATGGCTGGCGCTTGAAACCACCTCCGCCGAGCGCCAGTCGTGCGCCTTCATGATGCGGGCCGCGTAGCAGGCGTTCTGAATGGTGTCTAAGGCCTGCGGCTCCTCAAAGATGGCGGAGTTGGGAATGCCCTGCGCGTGTGCGGTGGCCGCCATCACCCGCGCCTCGACAAACTGGTTGTGCGCGGCTGCTCCGGTCAGAATCAGCCGGGGGGCGATGCCGCGTTCATACTCACGGACCCCCTCGGTGACGCGGGCCAGCATCTCTGGCGAGGGGTTGCCGTCCGAGTCGGCGGGCGTTCCCAGCACGATGATGGCATCGAAGCGGGTGAGCGAGGTGTTGGAAGTGGGGGCCAGAAGGCGGGCGAGCACTCCCCAGGCCAAGAGACATAGAATCAACAGGATAGTGGAAAGTATCAGGCGGACACGCCAGCCCATGCGTAATCGCCACGAAGGGGTGTGCTTGTGACTGGGACGGCGGACTAGCTTCTTGCTGGATAGGCGCGTGTTGGGCACTAGCAACTCCCCCGCATTCACTGTAACGCGAATGGCAGGGATGGCGGAGGCTACGCGTGGATCAGCCGAGGTTTGCCGACTCGCCCCAGGCGGATAAGACAAACTCACTCAACGGCTTGCGGGAGCGGGGGGTGGTTTCCTGAGCAATCAATTTCTCGTTGGCGAGGGCGGAAGGTTCGCCCTGGTAGCCGAGGGCAATCACCGCGCCAAGCAGATAATCCTCAGGGATTGCGAAGGTCTGGCGCGCGGCGTCGTGATCAAAGCCGGCCATGGAGTGAGTCTTCAATCCGAGCGAGGCGGCTTGCAGGCAGAGAATGGCGGAGGCGGCTCCTAGATCGTGGAGCGCGTAAGCATTGGGGGAGCCGTTATGGCTGAATTTGCTGCTGGTTACGCCCAGAATCAAGACCGGCGCAGCACCAGCCCAGCTCTTGTTAAAGCCGACCAGCGTCGAGAATATCTTCTGATGCGTCGAAGAGTTGCGCGTACCGACGAGATAGCGCCAAGGCTGTTCGTTATTGGAAGAGGCTGCCCAGCGAGCAGCTTCGAAGACTCTCCTGAGATCAGCAGGGCTTACGTCGCGGTCGTCAAAGGAGCGCGGGCTCCAGCGAGAAAGCACCACCGGAAGGACGCCCTCGACAGCAGGAGCTTGCTTCAATTGATTGACTTCCAGAGCAGAGAGAGTCATGGGAAGAACTCCTATGAGTTGGATGACCTGCCTGCGTGTCGCGCTTCAGATTCCTCATGGGTAGATGCGGTGGAGGGTGCGGGCGAAGGGAATAGTTTCGCGGACGTGGTCGAGGCCGCAGATCCATGTGACGACGCGCTCGATGCCCATGCCGAAGCCGGAGTGGGGGACCGAGCCGTAGCGGCGCAGGTCGAGATACCACTGGAAGGCCTCTTTGGGCAGCTTGTGGTGATCGATGCGCGCGTTGAGCAGCTCGAAGCTGGAAACGCGCTGCGAGCCGCCAATGATTTCGCCGTAACCTTCAGGGGCGAGGACGTCGACGCAGAGGGCGAAACGCGAGTCTTTGGGATCGGGCTCCATATAAAAAGCCTTCACGTCGGCGGGATAGCGATGGACCATGACGGGCTTGTCGAATTGCGAGCTGAGCCAGGTTTCGTCTGGGGAGCCGAAATCGTTGCCGTATTCGAAGGGCTGTTCGAGCTGGCCGTTTTTGTGGGCCAGGTTGAGCATCTTGCAGGCATCATCGTAGCGCAGGCGCGGAAAGGGCGGGCAGACGGCTTCGAGCTTGGCGGCGTCGCGGCCGATGACAGCGAGTTCGGGAGCGCGGTTCTTGAGAACGGATTGGACGATGTGAGAGATGAAGTTTTCGGCGAGATCGAGGAGGCCATCGAGGTCCATGAAGGCGACTTCGGGCTCGATCATCCAGAATTCGGTGAGATGGCGGCGGGTTTTGGATTTTTCTGCGCGGAAGGTGGGGCCGAAGCTATAGACCTTGCCGAGGGCGAGGGCTGTGGACTCGATGTAAAGCTGGCCGGATTGGGTGAGGTAAGCAGGGTCGCCGAAGTAGTCAACGGGGAAGAGAGTGGAGGTGCCTTCGCAGGCGGCGGGGGTGAGGATCGGCGGATCGGTGCGGATGAAGCCGTTGGAATCAAAATATTCCGCGGCCGCGCGCATGATTTCGGCGCGGATACGGAGGATGGAGGCCTGGCGCGGCGAGCGGACCCAGAGATGGCGATGCTCCATGAGGAAGTCGACGCCATGTTCCTTGGGGGTTATGGGGTAGGGGTCGGACTCGGGGACGCGCTGGACGACATGAAGGTCGAGGACGTCAAGCTCGTAGCCGCCGGGGGCGCGCTTGTCAGCGCGGACAAAGCCGGTGACGATGACGCTGGATTCCTGAGTGAGGCCTTTGAGGGCCTCGAAGACTTCAGGGGAGACACTTTTTACGTGGGCCACGCCCTGAATTGTGCCTGTGCCATCGCGAAAGATGGGGAAGAGGAGCTTGCCGCTCTCGCGGAGGTTGTAGAGCCATCCGCGGATGGTGACGGACTGGCCATCATGCTGACCGATGGTAGCGATGGTGGCGACGGGAGGTGGCACCTGCGGTGTGGCGGGCGCGGCTTGCGCCGCAGCCACCTGCGGTGGGGCAGACGCCGCTTGCGCGGCAGAAGTGGTGGGGTTATCGGGCATAGAGTTCCTCTTCGGACTTTAATAGCCGAACAGATAAGGATAACGCGTGAGGGAGCGCGGAGTGTATTTTGATGTATCCCACCTTAACCGATTAGCAAAGATCGCGAGTCGGCGAAGGTGAGGTACCTGGCACACGCGCGATATTGCTGGATTCTTCCGTAAACTAACGCCCCTTGTGTTTGTGCTTTAATTCTTTACGCTCTAGCCCCAAGTGATAATTGTGATAGTCGTCATCATCACGTTCATTGTCCAAACGATCAAAGGTAAAAGCGCGGCCTCTCCTGAACGGGCCAAAGAGTCTGGCGAATTCTCCTTGGAAGTAATGAAAGGTGCTCCAGTCATCATCTATGCCACCGTCCCGCACCTTAAAGTCCTTATCCCACGGACGGCGTCCGTACTCATCAAAGGCGGTAGCGGTACCGTCTTTGTATCCGATTATGATTTCTCCTCCGTAGTTGACAGAGCGTGGATCCGGCATCAATAAATATCCTTGTCCGTACAGATTCCAATCCGATTTTGTGACATATTGCTCTGGGTATAGCCACTCTTCGCGCGCCGCCCCGATATAACGCAACGCCCGGCTTTTGATGATGAAGTTGATCTCCCTAACTTCTTTCTCGCTCAGATGGCGTAGGGTCTGAATGTCAGTGACCTTGAACATCGCATTTCGAAACGGATTCGGATTCGGTCTTACCCCAACTTCCGACTGGTAAGGATTCCTCACCCAAGAAAGGTTTGTGAGAATGAGCAACTTATCCATGGAGAGCGGGAATATGGTATGAGTTCCATGAAGCCGAATATCGGGATCATTAAACCCGCGGCACCATTGGGACCGGGGACCGCAGCGGCGGTTGTACACCGTGATCGGATGATCGGAAACGATGAATTTCGTATTCGATTGTGTCGCGTCAGCCAAGAGCCAAATGCATTCGGTCCAAATCGCGCAATGGAGCTGTCTCAGTTGGAACATCGTAACAAGAAGCTGATTCCGATCTGTCGCGCCTGTCGTTTCGCGGAGCCAGCCCAGACCCTTCGGCGTGCGAAGCTTCTGGGTGCTCATGTACATCATCAGCTCTTCTAGCGCATTACCGCCATCCCACGGATAGGCGAAGTTTGTGTAGTACTCGACAGCCTTGCGGCCTTCCCGGTCAATGGCTCCAAAGAACTGCTTTTCGATCTCCGTAGAATCCACCCCATTCAACTGGATCGTATACAGGTCCCGCTCTGCAAAGCAGAATTTGAAGCCCCAGCGATGCAACCCCGTTCGCTTGTGGACTCCCCCCTTCCCATCAACGAATGATTCCGGCCGAAGATCGAGGTAATACAGTTCGCGATCGACCTGGTTGGGAGGTATAAATCGTTTCTGGTACCACTCGGGAACATAATGATTGTGTCGAAATTCCTGGGGCATTTCTCTCACGATACTCCACAATCATCGCCAGTGAAACTGTTCCATCACTAAGGAGAATCATCCAGACATGTCGAGCGGACACACACTTACCGGACTGGCTCAGTAACACACTAAATAGGACACCCAAGTCAGCGCGATGCAGAGGTCTTATGAAATGAGGGTACAGAAGTTCTTGCTGGCGAAAAAAGGGGGATTGCGGCGGCTCCGGGACTTTAGTAGGATGAGAATAGTTTTTGATGCGCGCAACAATTCCCAGCGCGAATTGCGTGCGTCTGGAGGGCCGATGGGCGAGAAAGCAGTGGTTCGCAACGACGAGACGCACAAGTCGCAGGTGGATACGGAGACCACGGCGCGGGTGATTGCGGAGAAGCGGATCGGCGAGCGGATCAAGCGGCTGCGGCTCAAAAAATCCATGGGGCTGGTGGAGCTGGGCAAGCACACCGGGCTTTCGGCGAGTTTTCTGTCGCAGTTGGAGACGGGGCGGGTGGTTCCGACGCTGCGCAACCTGGCGCGGATTGCGATGGTGTTTTCAAAGGATCTGTCGTATTTCTTCGAGAGCGATCCGGCGGCGGTCTTCAAGATTCACCGGCGCAAAGAGCGGGTGCGGATGCCGCAGACGGGGGTGGAGGTTCCGACCTATTCTTTTGAGAGCCTGGGCTACATGGTTGCGGACCGGCAGATGGATCCTTATTATGCCGAGTTTGTTCCGCTGACCAAGGAGATGGAGCCTAAGGCGCACATGCATCCGGGAAGCGAGTTTTTGTATGTGCTGGAGGGGGAGTTGGAAGTTCGCCACGGAGAGCAGGGGTTCATGCTGGGAGCGGGAGATGCGGCGTACTTCGACTCGAGCACGCCGCACGCCTACCTGTGCGTAGGCAGGAAGCCGGCTGGGGCGATTATCGTGACCCTGCATCAGGGGCAGGCCGTGGGGCAGGCGCGAAGTGCGACGACGCGGGTTGCGCCCAACGGTCCGGCGCGGCCGGGCAACAGCGAGAGCAAGTAAGTTTGGCGCGCATCAGCCGTGGTTTGTGTAACCCATGCCTGCCAGAACGCCGCGCATATAGGCAAAGCTGCTGATGACGCCGGGCATGGGATCGTCGCCATGAATCTCATATTCCAGATCGACGAAGCCTTTGTAGTTGATGTCAATCAGGGCGGCAAACATTTCGCGGATGGGCATGATGCCATCACCGACGGCGACCTGACTTTCTTTGCTCTGGAAATTCGTCAAATCCTTCACATGCATGTTGAAGAGACGCGGGCCGACTGCGTGAATGGCCTCGACGAGATCAGTTCCGGCACGAACGGTGTGGCCGATATCGATGCAGCAACCGATGCGCGGGTCAGTGTCTTTGAGTGACTTGAGCACATCGAGCGGCGAGGGCCAGAGCTTGTCTTCAGGGCCGTGATTGTGGATGGCAATGCGGATGTCGTAATCCTTGACGAATTTCTCGAGGCGGGGCAGCATTTCGGGCGTGGGGTCGCCTGCGACGATGACGGAGATGCCGGCGCGCTTGCAGTACTCGAATTTGGCGCGGATATCGGCGTCCTCGTTGTTGCGAAAATAGATGGCTCCGGCGGCGTGGAGCTTGATGCCGGAGGCGGCGTAGTCGGCGAGCGCCTTAGCCTCCTCCGCCGGGTCCATGGGGAGATGATCTTTGACGTCCTTGACGTTGATGTCGGCGAGGTTGAGCTGCTTGAGGAAGCCGATCATCTGGGCGCGGGTGAAGTTGCGGAAGGTGTAGGTGGCCAGGCCCAGATGAATGGGCAAGCGCTTGCCAGAGGCTGGCTTGGGCTCGGCGAATGCGGGGACGGCGCCCGACGCGGCGCAGGCTGCTGCCGCACTTAGAAGAAAGATTCGCCGGTTAAGGTTTTCCATAGTGCTTATATTAGGTTAGTCCGGCGGCGGTTGTCCTCAACGCTGAATCGCGGAAAAATATTCGGCAACCTGTTGCCAGTTGTCCACACGCACAAAGCCAGTGTCGTCCAGGTTGTGTGGTGCGGAATAGAGCAGGCCCTGACCTTGAAAGCGGAGTAGGTTTTTGGGCAGATCGTCGATGAGATAGTCGGCGCGGAGAATTGACTTGTCTCCGCAGAAGACGTATTGGGTAGGCGGGATAAAGGGGAAGTGGCGCTGCAACCAGCGGTACTTGGGGCCGAGGGAGTTTGGGACGGCCATGGCCTGGGTGGCGATGTAGATCTCGAAACGCGTGGAAAGTTCCCGGAGCACATCTTGCGAGCCGGGCATGAGGGCGAGATCTTCGAAGAAGTCCTCCGCGTCGAGAAAGGCGCGAAGCTGCTGCTGGCGGTCGAGAGGAGTGATCTCCCAGAGGCCTTTGCCGACCAGGTCCTGAGGCGTGACGTCTTCATCGAAGGTCTGGTTGTAGCGGCGGATGTGCTCGGCGAGAGTGTCCGCTATGACCTCATCCATGTCCACACAGATGCGCAGCACGACTACTCCTCCACGGGGGGCTTGGAGATCTTGCGTTTTGTTTTGGCGGTATGTTGCGGGGGATCTGGAACAGGAGCAAAGGCGGGGTCCCAGTAAAGGAGGCGAGCGCAACTGTCGCAGGAGAGCAGTTCGCCATCGCGGAGCTGATTCCAGGTTTGGGGACGGACGCCCATGCGGCAGCCGGTGCACTGCATGTTATCGGCGCGGGCGATGCCGGTTCCGCGAGAGGTGCAGAGGCGGTCAAAGCGGGTGAGCCATTCAGGCTCGATGAGCGGGCGGAGGGCATCGCGCTGGGCAGCGAGGGCGGCTTGTTGGCGTTCCAACTCAGCTTGTTTCATGCGAACGCGCTCGCGGGTCTGGTCGAGGGCGGCGGCGAGCAACTCGACCTGAGCGCGGGCGGCGGCGAGCGCGGCTTCCTGAGCTTCGGTGCGCTCCAGGCTGGCGAAGGCTTCGTTTTCCAGGCGCTCTGCCTCAGCCTCGGCAAAGTGGAGCTCGTGCTCGCTGGCCTTGGCCTGATCGGTGGTGGTCAGAGTGTTCTGCTGGTCGCGATAGCGGGCGGCCTTTTTACGGTGGGTGGCGATCTCGCGCTCCATGTTGGCGCGGAGAGATTCTTCGCGAGTGAGTGCGGCGGAGGCCTCGGCGGCCAGACGCTGGGCGGCGGCGAGGGTGGCCTCAGCCTGGGTAATTTCAGCCGGCAGTGCGCGCGCGGCTTGCGCAAGGCTGGTGCGCTCCAGCTCCACCGCTTGCAGCTTTACGAGATTTTCAATGTGCGCTTGCATCCCTGATTGAAGTCTACGGCATGGGCCGTGAATTCATAAAGTGGATGCAAGCGCCCAACAAGAAACTAAGCCCATGTGCGGATGCCGATCACTCCCCAATAAGCCAGATAAACAGCGGCAATTAGCAGCGCCGAGGTAACGACAATCGAGAGCCAGCGGACGCTCGCGCGTATCTCCCGTTTCCGCGCCAGCCACAAAGCGACGGCGCTGGCCAGCGATGCTGCTGCAAAGATCAACGTAGTGAGAAATAGGCTGAAAGACCAGATAGTCAGGGTTCCCAGGCTCGCGAATCCGTAGTTGCCTGCAAAAATATAGAGCGTAAAAAACGCCAGAATGCTCAGCACCGCAATCAGTGGCCAGAGGCGCATCATGCGCTCGGCCGGACGACGGCGCTTCTTGAAGAAGCCGCCGATGATCCAGAAGGGCGCATAGAGAATGATGGAGACGAATGCCAGTAAAAAACAGATCGTCAAAGCGATGCGCATCAACGCCAACCATGCGGGGACGCGTTTGAAAGTAGTGCCAATATAAACAAACCGGCCATCGGTATTAGGCGCAAGCAGAGCCGCTGTAGCAATCGGTTCGGCCGTGCCCTGCTCCGGAAGCCTGCGAAACAAAAGGCCGCTGACCGGGACGAAAGTTTGCTTCGACAGCCCGAAGGCCGTAAGCTGTAACTCGCCGTCCTTGAAGCTCAAATGTTGTGAGAGTACCTCACCAAACTCCATTATCTTGGAGCGTATTGCAACGGGCTCGTACCAGCCCGTCCACTCCTGCGCATTAGCGGGTAACTGCCCTGCGGCAGGCACAGTCGGCCTGATCAGGTTCCGCGTAATGTAGGCGCGAATGGCGTCACCAATCTTGCTGAAGGCCTCGCCGTTAGCGGAGTTGATGCTATAGAAGTAGCCCACGCCATACTCCGGAAGATAGGACAGGTCCGTAATTCCGCCTGGCACGGATCCGTTGTGGCCGTGATATACGAATCCGTCGTGAATGGATGTGAAGTTGCTCAAGCCGTAACCAGATTTCAACCCGGCCTGCGCCTCCCAGGCGCGCGTAGGAATCTCCATTCGGTCAATGTAGACTGATGGCAGAATCTGCTTGCCGTCTACCATGCCTCGATTGAGATAAAGCTGGAGGTAAGCAGCCATGTCTTTAGCGGATGCATTTATAGCTCCGGAGGGGCGTTCAATCATATTCCGGTATGGATACGAAGTCTTTCCATCACCGTGATAAAGAGTCGTTAGCCAGGGAGATGGCAACTCGAAGTATGTGGCTGTCTTCATGCCAATCGGCAGGAAGAAATTCTGCGTTACATAATCTTCAAAACGTTGTCCGGTGATTTTCTCAACAATGTAACCGGCGACCAGAGGACCGGAGTTGCAATAGGACATACGCGTTCCGGGACGCCAGCGGGAGGTGCGCGAGTGGTGGTCGTAATCGAGGCCTTGGCGCAGGGTCATGTCCTTGGCGTCTTTGGCGTACTCTCGAAGGTGCATGTCGTCCCAGCCGGTGGTGTGTTCCAGCAAATCCACCACGCGCACCGGGTCGGTGGCTTCCCAGCGATTCTCAAACCATATCTCGGGGACGAGTTTATGCACCGGGTCCAGGAGTGACAACTTGCCTTCATCCACTAGCTTGAGGATGGAGAGCGATGCGAAACCCTTGGAAACGGAGCCGATGCGAAAGAGCGTCTCGTCGTTGGTGGCCTGATTTGCGGCTACATTGGATTTTCCCAGTCCCGCGACCCATTCAGGACCATCGCGATGCACAATGGCGACCGAGACTCCGGGGGTATGCGTGTCGGCGAGGATTTTTTCCAACTGCTGGCGCAACTCCGCGATAGACTGCGCGGGCTTGGGCGTATCGTCCTTCTTGGCCTGCGCAAAACAGGTGGATACTAGCAAGGAACCTACAAGCAATGGGACGCTGAACCTCATCTTATGATCCTTTCGATCTTCGCGCCGGTCCCGATGGTTAAGAAGCCAATCAAGTTTGTTCGCAATGCCCCCATTGGAAACGGATCTAACAGCAACCGCCAATGCATTTAAAGATATGCGCGCCACATTCTAGAAGTTTCCGCCCGGCACAAAAAATATCATAGCTCCGAGGGGGCGGAATTCATAGAAAGGAATTGAATGCCAAGTTATATGTGCAGGCGCTCTGCGACAATGGAAGCCAAACGGGAGGCGGGTGTGGCGGAAGATCGGCATTCGTTATGGCGCAGGCACAGGTGGATGAAGTGGGTTGCCGGCGGGTTGCTGGCAGCGCTGGGTGTGACGGCTGCGATGGTGGGCGTGGCGATGCATCGCGCGGAGCCGTACCTGCGAGCGCGCATCGTGGAGGGGCTGGAGGATCGATTTCACGCGCGAGTGGAGCTGGACAGCTTTCATGTCTCGCTGGTGAAAGGGCTGTGGGCTGAGGGCAAGGGACTGCGCATCTGGCCACCGGCGAAAGTGGCCGGTATAACCGTGCCGCAAGGGCAGGGCGAGCCGCTGACTCGCCTGGATGAGTTTCGCTTTCATGCGCCGTTGCAATTCAAGCCGGGCAAGCCGATTCACATATCCGTGGTGGAGCTGAAGGGGCTGAGCATCCATCTTCCGCCGAAGTCGCACTTTGAGCACGGAGTTACTGCTGATGCCAAGCCCAGAGGCGGAATGGCAACGTTGGTGCGATTTGAAGTGGACAAGATGGAATGCACCGGCGCGGAGTTGGTGATGGAAACCGACAAGCCGGGCAAGCTGCCGCTGGAATTTCAGATTGCGCACTTCAAAGCGACGGACATAGCCGCTGGAGGGGCGATAAACTTTGACGCGGAGTTGACCAACCCGAAGCCGGAAGGGACGGTTCAGACGAGGGGAAGCTTTGGGCCATGGCATGGAGCGGACCTGGGCGATAGTCCACTCAAAGGAGACTATCGCTTTGAGCACGCGGATCTTGCCAGCTTCAAGGGGATTGCGGGGATTCTCTCGTCGACCGGTCACTACGAGGGCACGCTGCGCGAGCTGGTCGTGGATGGGGAAACGGATACGCCGGATTTCCGGCTGACGCAATTTGGCGCCGCGCTGCCATTGACGACGCACTTCCACGCGCGGGTGGATGGGACCAACGGGGACACATGGCTGGAGCCGGTGGACGCGATGCTGGGCCACTCGCACTTTACCGCGCAGGGAGCAATTGTTCGTGTGCCGGGGGCGGTGGTTGCGGGCGCGCAGCAGTACGTCGGGCACGATATTGCGCTCACGGTCAATGTGGACAAGGCGCGGATCGAGGATTTTCTTCGCCTGGCCAGCCACACGGGCAATGTGCTGCTGACCGGGGATGTGACGATGAAGACTACTCTGCACATTCCGCCGGGGACGGCTGCGATACATGAACGGCTGATGCTGGACGGCAGCTTTGCGCTGGAGCAGGCGAGATTTACGAGTGACAAGATACAGGGGAAGATTGTGGAGCTAAGCCTGCGCGGGCAGGGGCGGCCGGATGAGGTGAAGAGCACCGATCCGGCAAGCGTTGTGTCGCAGATGCAAGGCAGCTTCCGGATGGCAAGTGGAGTGATCACGCTGCCGGCGCTGGAGTACACCGTGACGGGAGCGAAGATTCAGCTTGCGGGAAGATATGGGCTGGCGGACGGCACGCTGAAATTTGCGGGCACGGCGAAGATGGAGGCGCCGGTGTCGAAGATAGTGGGCGGCTGGAAGGGAATGCTGCTCAAGCCGGTCGACCGTCACTTCAAGAAGGACGGAGCGGGGACCGAGGTCCCCATTCACATCGAGGGAACGCGCGAGGCGCCAATGTTCGGCATCGGCATCGAGCGCTAGTGTCGGCGGGGAAGCGATAGGCGATTGCTGGCCGGGAAAACCATACTCTCGCTCCTGTAGAATCTGGCGTAGCTTACAGACGCCGCTGCTCCAGCCCCAGCCAGCGGAGTTGCACCATGGAGATCGCCATGTATCAGACTACTGCCACGCTTCGCATCATTCTGGCCCTGTTTCTCTGCGCCACGCTCACCTCAGTCGCGCAACAGGCTCCCGCCAAAGCCGCGCATCACGCCACCGCCGCCGAGCGCGACTGGTGGAAGAATGCGGTTATCTATGAGATCTATCCGCGCAGCTTTCAGGACTCGAATGGGGACGGCATCGGCGACCTGAACGGCATTACCGCGCGGCTGGACTACCTGAAAGAGCTGGGCATCGACGCCATCTGGCTGACGCCCTGCTACCCATCGCCGCAGGTGGACTTCGGTTATGACATCTCGGACTACGAAAACATTGACCCGCAGTACGGGACACTAGCGGATTTTGACCATCTTGTGGCCGAGGCCGGCAAGCGGCACATCCGGATCATCATGGACATGGTGATGAACCATACCTCCGACCAGCACAAGTGGTTCCTGGAGTCGCGCTCTTCGCGCACCAACCCTTATCGCGACTGGTACATGTGGCGTGAGGGCAAAGGCGAGACGGCCACTGGCAAAGGCCAGCCGCCCAATAACTGGCAGTCGGGCTTCGGCCACTCGGCGTGGCAATGGGACGAGACGACGCGACAGTATTACTACCACAGGTTCTATGCGCAGCAGCCGGACCTGAACTGGAACAATCCCAAGGTGCATGACGCCTTCAAGGAGATCATCGGCTTCTGGCTCAAGCGCGGTGTGGCAGGCTTCCGCTTCGATGCGATTACTTATCTTTTTGAAGACCCCAGCCTGGCCGACGAGAACGTCGTCAAGGACAAGGACGGCAAGCCGGTGATCAACGCCTACGGCGACCCGCAACTGGATAACTCCAGGACCGACAACCAGCCCGGCGTGCACGCGGTGATGCAGGAGATGCGCGCCTATGCGGATACGTTCAGCTCGGCGGACTTTCCCGGCACGCGCGTACTGATCGGCGAGACCTACCTGCCCAACATCACCGAGCTGGCCAAGATGTATGGGCCGGCCGGCAAGCCGGAGTTTCATCTGCCGATGGACACGCAGGTGGCCTTTATTAATCAGTTGGATGTAGCTGCCTTCCGCGACAAACTGAATGACGTGGAGACGCAGATCGGAGACAATACGCCGCTGCTGCTCTTTGATAACCACGATAACCCGCGCGTGCAGGCTCGCTACGGCGACGGCGTACACGACACCGATATTCAGCGTGCGCTGGCGGCGGTGCTGTTTTTGAGCCGGGGAGCGGCGCAGTTCTATTACGGCGACGAGCTGGGCATGATGACCACACTACCCACGCGCAAGGAAGACGTGAAGGACCCCATCGGCATCACCGGCTGGCCTCTGGAGAAGGGCCGCGACGGCGAGCGCACGCCGATGCAGTGGGACGCGAGCGCGAATGCCGGCTTCTCGAAGGTGACGCCCTGGCTACCCGTGCCCCCGAGTGCCGCGACCATTAACGTTGCGGCCGAGAGCCGTGATCCTGACTCGCTTCTGGCCTGGTATGAGAATGTGATCCGCCTGAAGAAGACGATTCCGGCCTTGGAGCACGGCCGCAACACCATGCTGGACACAAAGAACGAGAAGGTTTTGAGCTGGATGCGCAAGGCTCAAGACGGGCTGCCGGTGGTGGTCTTAGTGAACTTCACCTCCGAGCCGCAGACGGTCAGCTTGCGCGTTCCCGGCTTCAACGGCAAGCTCAAGACGCTGCTGAAGACTCCCGGAGCAGCCGATCCGGAGTCGCTGGGCCAGCTCCAACTGGGACCGTTCGGAGTTTACATCGGAGAAGTTCAGTAGCAGCCGTGGGCGTTTATGTCGAGTTCGACCGAGGCATGTAACCCGGCTGGAATCGCTACCCTGTATAATTCGCTGTTGCACCAAAAATGAATTGATGGAGGATTCAAATGGACGTATTGTTCATGATTCTGCTGGGGGTGCTGGGTCTCATTCTTCTTACCATGATTTTGGGAAGCTTTTTTACCGTGGAAACGGCTCAGGTGGCCGTGATCACGCGCTTTGGAAAGTTTCTCCGGGTGGCTGATCCGGGATTGAATTGGAAGATGCCATACTTTGATACCGTGGCGGGCGTCGTGAGTCTGCGCGTCAACCAGATTTCGCTGACCATGGAGACCAAGACCAAGGACAACGTTTTTGTCACCATTCCGATTTCGGTGCAGAATCGCGTGCGCCCGGAAAAAGTCTTTGACGCTTATTACAAGTTGTCCGACCCGACGGCGCAGATTAAATCTTACGTAGAACAGGTGATTTTGGGCCACGTGCCCGGGATGACGCTCGACGAGGTCTTTGCCTCGCAATCTTCGATTGCCGCGGCGGTGAAGCAGGAGTTGGACGCGGATATGGCAACCTTCGGCTTCGAGATTGTGAACGTGCTGGTGACGGACATTGTTCCCGATCAAAAAGTGAAGTCGGCGATGAACGACATCAACGCGGCGCAGCGCGAGCAGGTGGCGGCCAACGCGCGCGGCGAGGCGGAGAAGATTCTGGTGGTGAAGAAGGCGGAGGCCGAGGCGGAAAGCAAGGCGCTGCAAGGCCAGGGCATCGCCAACCAACGCAAAGCCATCATCGAAGGGCTGCAGGTTTCCATCGAGCAGTTCCAGAAGGTAGTGGACGGGGCGTCATCGCGCGACGTGATGCAGCTGGTGATGGTGACGCAGTACTTCGACACGCTGAAGTCGATTGGCGAGAGTGACAAAACCAACACGCTGTTTCTTTCGCACTCTCCTTCGTCGGTGAAGGAAGTCTCGGATCAGATAATGGAATCCATGCTGATAGCGGGGCAGGCGAAGAAGTAATGAAGACGTTGGGCTCCTCATCCTTTCAATGGTTTTTTATTGTTAAGCCGTCGAAAATGATGGGGAGCACACCCCTAGTTTGATCCCATACGGCTTGAATATGAGTAGTTGGGAAAGCTGACTTACATTTGGACAGGGTGGGTCGACGATGCCATCGACCGCGGAGTTTGCGGGAGAGTTGGCCAAGGAGGGAATCCCTATATTAGGATGCCGTTTTGTGGGAAGCCTTTTTGAGCAGTTCCTTTTCAGCGCGCAGCCAGTCCTGCTCCTCGAATCCATCCTGGCAACCACGCGCTTCCCAATAACTTTTTGCAAGACGCGCGATCTCCTCGCGAGAGGGCTTCGCCGGCTTAGATTGTTGAACGACTTTCTCTTTCTTTGTTACGGCCTTGTGTGGCTTAGCGGTTGTCTTCGTCTTCTTCTTTGCAACTGTCATTCGAATTCCCTCCATTGTGTTCGCCGCAAACGTACGGGGCATCCCCTACAGGGTACAAAACTCCTCCATGATAGCGATGCGCAATCCGGATTGGTGTACCTTTCTGCTCAACAAGCGGTATCAGGAACAACGGCGGTGTGGCTAGATTTCGTCTGCCTTGCCCGCGCACGGCTCCGCATGTTTGACTTGATTGCTAAGAGGGACCGGCACAATGGCTTACATTCTTGCATTGGACCAGGGGACAACCAGCTCCCGTGCGATTCTATTTGACCAGGCGGGCGTGATTGCCGCAGTGGCGCAGCATGAGTTCGAGCAGTTCTTTCCGCAGGCAGGCTGGGTGGAGCATGATCCGATGGAGATTTTGACCAGCCAGCTCTCTTGCGCAATCGAGGCGCTGGGCAAGGTTGCCGCGCGCCCGCGCGATGTGGCGGCCATCGGCATCACCAACCAGCGCGAGACGGTGATTGTGTGGGAGCGGGCGACGGGCAAGCCGATTCACCGGGCCATTGTCTGGCAGGACCGGCGAACTGCCGCGCGCTGCGCGGAGTTGAAGGAGAGCGGCGCGGAAGAGACGGTCTCCTCGAAGACTGGATTGGTGCTGGACCCGTATTTTTCCGCGACCAAGGTGGGTTGGATTCTGGACAATGTGCCTGGCGCGCGGGCGCGTGCCGAGCGCGGCGAGCTGGCCTTTGGCACTGTAGACAGTTGGCTGATTTGGCACCTGACCAGCGGCGGGCGCCACGTTACGGACGTGACGAATGCATCGCGAACACTGCTCTTCAATATCGTCAAGGGCGAGTGGGACTCGGAGCTTCTGAAGATCTTCAACATTCCCAGGAGCATGTTGCCAGAAGTCGCTTGGTCGAGCGAGACAGTGGGTGAGGTCACGACCACGCTCGGTCTGGGTGGCGTGACCATTGCGGGAATCGCCGGCGATCAGCAGGCGGCGCTCTTTGGCCAATTGTGCTGGAAGGCGGGCGAGGCCAAGAACACATACGGGACGGGCTGCTTTCTGTTGCAAAATATCGGCACGGGACGCAACGGCAACGGGACGGGATTTGTGCGCTCCAGGCACCGGCTGATTACCACGTTGGCGGCCAGCGCCGAGAAGCGCCTTGAATACGCGTTGGAAGGCAGCATCTTCATCGGCGGGGCCGTGGTGCAATGGCTGCGCGACAATTTAAAGCTGCTCGGCTCCTCGGCCGAAGTAGAGGTGCTGGCCGCCAGTGTGCCGGACTCCGGCGGCGTGGTATTTGTGCCGGCGTTTGTGGGGCTAGGAGCG
>Ga0181520_10003346_pt1 | contig 28322 bp, 9 predicted proteins | sample PEATcosm2014_Bin_29_FD_132451 | JGI IMG/M metagenome (GOLD analysis project Ga0181520, IMG submission 132451) | Peatland microbial communities from MTU Mesocosm Facility, Houghton, MI, USA - PEATcosm2014_Bin02_30_metaG | ecosystem: Environmental > Terrestrial > Soil > Wetlands > Peat | place...
CTCGGCGGCGTCAATGGTCGTGCCGCAGCCGCAGAACGGGTCCAGCACCACGTCGCCGGGATTGCTGCTGGCTTGGATGATGCGCTCCAGCAGCGCCACGGGCTTTTGCGTCGGGTAGCCGAGACGTTCATTCGCGCGCAAGCGTCCACAAGTCCCGCACCAGAAAGCTTTGAAAATCCCGAATTTGCTCACGCAATCGCTCGTTAGTCAGCATGTCCGGTCGAGGATCAACGTAATAAACCCCGTCCAGTTTGTTCAAGGCAACCGTGTAGCCGAGGAAGTGGTTGGTTTTGAATGTGGAATTGATTCCAAAAATACTTTCACCGCGTTTAGCCCTCTGAACATCGTGGAGAAAAATGGCAATCACCGGAATGTCGCGGCCAAGCAGCTTGGTCAGGAGAAACTTGTCGAGGAAAACCTTGTCTATCCGGTCTTTGCTGGTGGTCTTAACTGAACCGACCACTTCCGCCGTGTGTATATGCTTCGTCTCGGACGCGATGATGACCTTTTTGCGCGAAAATACCAGGTCCAGTTCGTATGACATTTCGCGTCCGGGGAATCCCGGAATGGGAATGTTGATGACATGCGGTTCGCAAGTAACGCCGATTTCCCTGATGATGAGTTTCACCATTGACTCGAAAAGCTGGCCGATGCGTTTGCGCGATTGATTCTCGTTCTCAAACGAATCCCCGACGCAACCCACCGACTGCTGCAACGTGTAAACCACCCGATTGATTTCGTTGGATCCCAGATACTTCTTACGGCCTTTGCCATCGGCTGCGGCCTGCTTGTGCTTTTTCAAATCGCCCAGGAATTGAATGAAACGGTCAAATGCAGCCGACAATTCATTGCCAGACTCGAAATACAAGCGCGTATTCAGCGGGCGGGTGATTTTGTTCCGGTTGGCCTTCCCGTATTGATAAAAACGTAGTGTTCATTGGTGGGCGAAGGAGAAACGATCCGCGTTGGCCGTTCCGTCTCCAGCAGTGCAAGAAATGCCGAGCAGAACCTGGCGTAGTCAGACAGTCGGGTGAAACCCGACTTGTCCGCCAAACTTTCCTGCAAGTCACCAAGGGTTATTTTTCTCATCGGATGGATTTTCTCCTTTCGGAATTTTGTTCATCGTAACGCAACCACTTTTCCACCGGCCAATCTTCGACCAATTCGATTCGATCCGCCGCATAACGACAAAATTCGGCGCTCAAATCACAACCCTTCCATTGGCGCTTCAACTGCTCCGCCACGACCGCCGTCGTGCCAGAGCCAAGGAAGGGATCAATCACCACGTCGCCGGGACTCGACGATGCCAGCACAATCTTCCGCAACAGCTCCTCCGGTTTCTGGGTCGGATGCGGCGTCTTTTCGTGCATTCCATTGCAGGTCGTCGGGATTTCCAGCACGTCCTTCGGCTTCGCGCCACGCGGATGCGGATGCCAGATGCGGTCTTTATTCGCGGCCTTGCCATATTGGCTCGTCTCGGCCTGCGGATGCGCCGGATATTTCAGCGTATGTTCGCCGTATGGAATCCGCACGTCATCCACATTGAAAGTGAAATCATGGCTTTTGCGAAAATGCAAAATGCTTTCGTGCGAACGTCCCCAATCATCGCCCAAGTTTGCCTTGTTCTTGTAGTGCCACACGATCCAGCGGCAGCCCTTGAAAAATCGCGATGCCGGCAATCGCAAGTCAGCGAGGATTTCTGAAAAGCCACAGATGTAAAGCGTCCCTTCCGGTTTCAAGACACGCGCCGCCTGCTCAATCCAACGAACTGACCATGCCACATATTCCCGCTGTGACTCAAACGTGTCCCACTCTGCTTTCTTGATGTTGTAGGGCGGATCGGCAAACACAAGGTCAACCGAACCGGATTCCAAACCACGCAGCCATTCAATCGAATCACCCAGCCAGATTTCGCCATGCTGATGAGAATAAAATAGGCGTGGCGAATTGTTTTCAACCGGCGAATCAACCGGCAGTCTTTCGCCTTTGTTTAATCGCTGACCGAAGAATTCCGGGATTTTAGAATTGCGAACAAAATAAGTCGCCGAAGGCTCTTTCAATTCCAATGAGGGCTCGGATGAGACAACCAACCGCGTTTGCCTTTTTACACGAACCTTTGGCTTCAGCTTTGTTTTGTAATTCGCAGGCATGAGCAATTAATTTATACCAAAGAAGGTGAGGTAGGCCATCATGTCGTTGCCGCCGAGAAATTGGTAGAACGCCTGCATCACGTCGGAAACCCTGCCGGGCTGCCCGGTGACGGCGTCATAGGCTTTTTTGGTTTCGATGTCCCAATGCCAGGTGTCCTCGAAGGCGTGAATCTGGCTGGCGGCGGCGGAGCCGTCCTTTTCCTGAAAGAAGGCGTTGTAGTTCTGGGCGGAATTGAAGGGCGGATCGAGATAGACGAGATCAACGGATTCGTCCTTGAGGTAACGCCGGAGGATGTCGAGGTTGTCGCCGTAATAAAGCGTGCCCATGCGCCGAGTGTGCGCGGGAAACGGGGCGGAGGCGAGCAAATTTGCGAATGGTGATTGCAGAATGCGGGATGAAGAAATCCGACACCTCACCTTTAATTCCTCTCCGCAAAATGGCCTCCGCCCAACAACCCTCACCTGTCCTGCGGACATCCTCTCCCGCTCCCGCGAGCGAGGAATCCCGTTCGAGGCGGAGAGGAAAACCAACGGCATCCGGCGACCCACTTGACAATTTTTGTTTTGGCGACACATTGGAGGCATGAAAATCAATTTTATCGTCCGCTGCGCAACCCTGTTTGCCGTCCTGTTTCTGGCCGTTGGCCTCGCGGGGCGCGCACAGGCCCAACCCGCCACCCCCAACCCGGCCCTCGCCCTGCTGGATGACGCCTACGCGACCCTCGCCCAGGCCGACCATGACTACAAGGGCCATCGCGTCCTGGCCATGAAGCAAATCGAGCTGGCCGTGCAGGAACTTGGAGGCAAAATCAGCGGCAACGGGAAGGGGCATGAGCCACAGGGCACTTCCGACGCGCAATTGAAAGCCGCCCAGATTCTGCTCCAGCAGGCCGGCACCGGGCTTGCCGGCAAGGCCCTCACCCACGTGAACAACGCCATCAAGCAGATCAACACCGCGCTGGCGATCAAATAAGTCCGGCCTGACAACCGGCTGAATTCCAAATCCAACACGGCCGCGAGCCGTGTGCATGGACTTTATTTTCACCGTCCCGCCCGGAATGCGCCTTGACACGACGGGCGGTTGAGATTTCCATTCCGGCAGTCAAAAGCATTTTCCGAGAACCGATCATTTCATGCCAAACGCAAAACCAACGCCGCAGGCCGGACCGATGGACGGGCTGATTCAGGAGGGCCAGTTTGTCGGCTGGACATACCAGATGGATTACGAGCAGGCGCTCATCCTGACCTGCGACGACTGGAAGCTGCGGGCCAGGGGCGTGCCGCTCCATTGTTTTCTGGTGGCGGCCAAAAAAGCGGAAGCGCCGCGCGAAATCGTGCTGATGCGCGTGACCGGGGCGGCGGCGCTGCCGCAGGACGGCGAGGCGGCGCGGGCGAAAATCGAGGCGTGCCAGGGCCGCGCGGCGGACCAGGCCGGCGACGGCGCGAAGGATGAATTCCAGTTTGGCGGGTTGAAATGCCGGGTGCTCGGCACGTTTTACGAGCGGGAAGGCCGGCTGCGCCTCGGCAGCGACATTGAATCCTACGACAGCGCGGCGCAACTGGCGGTTTATCGCCCCGTCGGCGCGGCGCTGGAAAAGATTGTGAACCACATCAGCCCGGAGCGCGCCATCGCCGCCGAGGAGGAGGCGCGGCGGCTGGGGTTGAAGGGCGAGCTGCCGCGATTTCCCATCGGCACGGTGCGCTACTCCTCGACGGACCGGCAGCAGCGCGGCGAGGGGGCGGAGCCGGCGGCATTCCACCTGAACGCGGTGGATTTTCTGGCGCGGCGGACGGCGGTGTTCGGCATGACGCGCACGGGGAAATCCAACACGGTGAAACAACTGGTGTCCGTGGTGAAGCGCACGGGCATGGAACGCGGGCTGGAAATCGGACAGATCATCTACGACCTGAACGGGGTATACGCCAACGCGAACCAGCAGGACCAAGGCTCGATTGCCAAGGTTTATCCGGAGGACACGATCCGGTATCGGATGATTCCGACGCCGGGCTTTGAGCTGATGCTGAACAATTTTTACCGGCAGATTTCGGAGGGGCACAACACGCTGCGGGGATTGATCGAAGGCAGCAAGCTGACGCGGTCCGCCGACATCGAGGCGTTTTTGAACATGGATTTTGAGGAGCCGAAGAAGGAGGACAGCAACAGCGACCACGAATACCAGCGTCAACTGGCGCAGCACCGGCTCAAGCTGGCGGCCTACCAGACGATGCTCACGCGCGCCGGTTACGAGCCGCCGCCGGGCTTTGAAATCCGGTTCGAGGTCAATCCCGGCATCCGCCAGAAGGTGAACCGCACGGTGGACCCGGCGAACGGCCTGACCCCCGCGCAGGCCTACGACTGGTTTGACATGGCGCGGCAAATCCAGGAGGAACTCATCACCATCGGCGGCGCGTCATGGATCGGCCCGGACACAAACGTGCTGATGAACCTGCTGCTCCAGAAGAACGACCAGGGCGGCTACATTCCCGGCTTCCGGCTGCTGCAGCCGTTCAAGGATTACCACGCGCCCAACCGCAACACGGATGTCTGCAGCGAAATCTACGACCACCTGACGGCGGGGAAAATTGTCATTCTGGATTTGTCCGTGGGCGACCCCGCGCAGCGGGAACGGCTGGGCAAGCGGATTGCGCGGCTCATTTTCCAGAATTCCATGGCTGTCTTCAACGCGGGCCGGCTGCCGCCGCACATGGTTGTCTACGTGGAGGAGGCGCACAACATCATCGGCCGGGACGCGGCGCTCACGGAAATCTGGCCCACCATCGCAAAGGAGGGCGCCAAGGCGCGCATTGCCATGGTGTATGCCACGCAGGAAGTCTCGTCCCTCCACCCGAACATCCTGGCCAACACGGAAAACTTCCTGGTTTCCCACCTCAACAACGAAAATGAAATCGGCGAGCTTGCCCGATATTATGATTTCCGGGACTTTGCGGTCTCGCTCATCCGCGCGCAGGATGTCGGCTTTGCCCGCGTGAAAACCCTGTCCAATCCATTTGTGATCCCGGTGCAAATTGACAAGTTCGATCCCGAAAGGGAAAAGCAGCGGGCGGCGTCGGCCAAGGCCAAAGGCTGAAGCAAATCACAAGGCGGCGCGGCAGCACCGCCCTACCAATTGAGGCTGTCAAGAATCCGTTCGATTTGCCGCGCGTGGGCGGCGAGCGTCCCTTCCGTCCAGATGACAAAATCGGCGCGGGCAATTTTCTCCCCGACGGGCATCTGGGCGGCGACGCGTTGCCGGATTTGCTCCGGCGTCCAGCCGCGCGCCAGAAGCCGTTCCCGCCGGGTGGCGTCGGAACAGGCGGCGCACAGGATTTTGTCGAAGTGCGACTCCGCCCGCGTTTCAAACAGCAGCGGGATGACGACGACGACAAGCGGATGATTTCCCCCCCTCCCGCCGTCGCTCCGCTTTGGCGCGGCAAGCCAGGCTTCGACCTGGGCGAGCCATTGTTCGCGGATGGGCGGGTGGAGAATGGCCTCGAGTTTTTTGCGGGCGTCCGCGTCCGCAAAAACGATCCGGGCAAGTTCGGCGCGGTTCAATCCGCCGGTTGAAGCGATGACGGTTTTGCCAAAGGCGGTTCGGATTTTGTCGAGGGCCGGCTGGCCGGGCTGGACGAGTTGCCGGGCGAGTTCGTCGGTGTCCACGATTTGCGCGCCGCGTTCGCGGAGAAACCCGGCGGCGGCGGATTTGCCCATGCCCACGCCGCCGGTCAGGCCGCAAATTTTCATGCGCGAACCGCCGTCACATGCCCTGCACCGCGCGATAGAAGCGGTCGGGGTATGGCGAATTGATGAGGTCGGTGAAGATGAACGGCGGATTGTTCGTAAAGACCGGCACCCAGTTGATGAGATTGGTGGACGCCTCAATGACGGTGGGCAGAGCGGAACCGGTGATGGACAACTGGAACTGGCCGCCGCCGGCGGTGACCGCGCCTCCGCCAATATGGGGCGGAGCGGGAACGGCCACCGCAACCGCGGCGCTGGCGGTATCGTCATCCGGATTGGGATCCGGCGTGGACGCGCTGACTCTGGCGGAGTTGGTGAAGCTGCCGATGGAATTGGGCGTCACCGTCAAGGTGAGCTGCGCGCCGGCGTTGGTGGCGAGCGTGCCTATCATCCATATTGATCCATTGACAGAGCCCTGGGTGGCGCTGGATGAAACCGGCGTGACGCCGGACGGCAGTGTGTCCGAAACCTGCACATTGGTGGCAGCCGAAGGCCCGTAGTTTGTGACCGAGAGGATGTAGACGGCGTTGCTGCCGAAGGGAACGCTGGCGGCGAGACTGGTCATCAGAATCTGATCATCCGCCGCCGCGCCGACCGGGTTGGCGAGGGTCAGGGACAAGAACCAGCCGTTGTAATTGGTGCCGTTGTCCAGGGACGTGTCGTCCTGCACGAACAGTTCCCAGGCACCATTGGGATTACCGCCATTGAGGGCGGACATGGTGGAACCATAGGGAGCCGGCGGCGGTGAAACGTGGAGACTGGTGTTGCCGACGAGGGCGGCAATCAAGGCGGGTCCGTTGGGCGTGCCCAAGCCGGTGCAGAGGTCATAACCCTGAACGGCACGAAACAAGTTGGGGCTGCCCGGCCAAAAGTTGTTGCCGGTGGTGATGTCGTGAAAGAGGTTGGTGTAATCCGGCCCGCTGGCGAGCGCGTAAATCGCCGGGTTGATGAAACCGATGGCGGGTTTGCTTTGGGCGACAGCCTGCTGATTGACCAGGGCCATGAAACCCGCCCACAGCGGTGTCGCGGCGCTGGTGCCGCCGGAAGCCCCGGCAAGGCCACCGCCGTAAATCAAATAAATATTATCCGCCGTCAGCGCGACATCGGGAACATTCCTGAAGGTCGTGGAACCGCCGTTCCTCCGCATGACGATGTTTGTCTGCCAGTCCGGGATGGCGTAAGAGGTGCTGATGCCGCCGCTGCTGCCCCAATATCCGTCCACATTCCAGGCGTTGGGGCCCAACAATCCTGAATTCCAAACCGTTTCCGACGCCCAGGCTCCGGCCGGGGTCGTGGTCAACGTGGTTCCTCCGACAATGGTGATATAGGGATCGTCACACGGAGTGAAGATCGGCCCCACCCAGGCCAGGCCATCACCAGAACAATTGAAAAAGGACTGCCCCTGCGCGGCAAACTGCTGGAAAATCTGATCGGAGACCGGGTCAATCGGATAACTCCAGGAGGCGCTCAATTGCCTGACCTGATTGCTCGCCGCCATGGAGTTCAAAATGTCGTCCGTGGTGGATCCTTCAAAGACATAGACCGTGGAAAGCCCCGGCGCCATGGAAATGGCCATTTCAATGTCCAGAGACACTTCGTCCGGACCGATGCCCTGACCGCCGTCATACCCGTCCAACAAGACAGGCTGGACGGGCACGCTGGGCAGGCCGGCCTGGGTTTCATAGGCCGTGATGTCGCTCTGAAAGAAACCGGAATCAAATTCCAACAATCCGACCGACTGTCCGGCGCCGGTCTGGGACGCGCCCGGGACGTAGGCGTTTCTGAAATCGTAGCCCATGTAGGTGCCGGCCGGCCCCGAACCCAAAGCCGACGTCGCGCTGGACAGCGGTTTTGTGTGCAGCGCGGGACGCGGCAAAATATAATTGTCCAGCCCGCTGATGTGCAACACCGGCACGCCGGCGCTGATGGACGGCTCAACATCCGGCGCATAAAACTGGCGCGCCTCGGTTGGGTGCTGATAAGTCCGCATCGTCACATGCAAGGCCTTCTCGATGTCCGAAACCTTTCCGCTCACATCCACCAGCATCCGGTTGCCGTGCGTCCTGGTGACTGTCAACCCGGCGGCCTTCGCGAAATCAATCACCTTCTGGTAATCCTGTTCCGTTGGTCCGAACCGGGCGGTGAATTCATCCGGCGTGAGAAATTGATGGTAATTGGGGCTGGCGGGGTCATACAACTGCCTGAGCAGGCTGTCAAGCGCCGCCTGATTGCGCAACGGCAGGCCGATGGCCAGATTCAGGTTCGTCGCACCCTGCAACCGCCCGGTGGCCCGCGACCGCGACACCGCCGCCGGCACATGGCCGCGCAAGGACACCGCGCCCGCCGGTTGGGCGACGCTTGTATAGACCGCGGCTCCTGTCACGGCCAGGCTCATGCCAATTGTCAGTAAAATCTTCCTCATAAAAGCTGTTGGTTTGAGGTTGTGCATCGGGCGTCAGGGGAAAACGGGCACCGGCAGGTAGCTGGTGGGCAGATAAACCCCGTTGGTGATCGTGGCGTCTTGAGGCAGGGAGTTTGTGGCCGCATCATCAAATTTGAGGGTGGCATTATACATGCCATAATTGCCACCCGCGTGCGACATGAACAGCACGTCATACTGGCTTGGCGACACCAACAGCGCGTCAATGTCCGACGGCGAAGTGTGGGTGACGTTGGTCCAGGTGATGGTGGTCTTGACCACTGTTCCCGAAACGCCGCTGACGTTGATGACGGACGGGTAAGGATTGGCGGGGCCTTCCGCAGACGTGTAAATGTTATCGGGGATTTCAATGAGAGCGGTATTCGAATAGGTGGCGGTCCAACTGCCCAGCGTGTAGCCAAAGACGGCCGTGCCGATGTTCGTGGCAATGTTGTTCACAACGTTTGTCAGCAGGAAGGTCGCGACGATCTGCTGGCCGTTGGTGCCCTGCGCCGTAAAGGTGAACTCCCGGAACACCGAGTGGCCATGATAATCCAACTCGCCGTAATCCTGCGTCGGCGGGCTGGTGGTGAGATTGGCGAACGGCGAGGTGATGCCGTTGGTGGCGAGCAAGGTGGCTTTGACGTCGGCCGCGTTGTTGCCGCCGGCATCCCGGAGGGCAATCAGGATGGTGACGGTCTCGTTCGAGTCAATCACGCCGTTGGGCGCGCCGGCCCCGGTTTCGGAGACAAGCCTGGAACCGGCCGGAACCACGTAACTGCCGGTGTTGTCGTGGATGGTGAGCGTGGCCGCGCTTGGAGCCAGCAAAATGCCATTGACGGGACTCAACAACTGGAGCAGCACCGTCTTGTCCGGTTGAACCGCGGGGTTGTCAATCACCTGCACCATGAAGGACTGATCCGTGACGCCGTTGGTGAAAACGAGCGTGCCGGACGCCGGAACATAATCCAGACCCGGAATGGCCGTGCCGTTGGTGGCGGTGTAATTCACGGAAACCACGCCGTCGGTGAAGCCGGTGCGGAAAACATCAATGGTGGCCGCGAGACCGGTCTTGAGCACGGTGTAGGTTGGGCTGGAGAATTCCAAACCGGAGTTGCTGTCAATAATGGTCACGGTCTGTGTGCTGGGCGGGACCAACTGGCCCGGCGGCGTGGGACTGGACAGCGTGACGTTGAACGTCTTGTCGCCCGTCACGTTCCCGTCATTGATGATGGGCACGGTGAAGGTGTTGGTGGCGATGCCGTTGGTGAAGACCAGCGTGCCGCTGGTGGCGACATAATTCTGGCCCGCGACGGCCGTGCCGTCGGAAGTGGCGTAATTCACGGACAACGGGACGGTGTTGGAATCCACAATCACCGGCTCAACATTCGGATTGGAGCAGACCACGGTGATGACCGCGCTGCCGGCGCTCTTGAGCACGTTCATGGCGGCGTTTGTAAAACTCAATCCGGCATCGGCGTCCTGGATGACCACCGTTGTGAAGCTGGGCGCCATCAACTGCGCCGGAGCGGCGGGCGAAGACAGCCCCACCGTGAAGGTCAAATTGCCGGTCACGTTTGTATCGTAAATCAGGGGAACGACGACGGGCTTGACGGATTCGCCGGGGTTGAAGGTCAGCGTCCCGCTGGTCGCGTAGTAATTGACATTGGCCTGCGCCGAGCCGTTGGTCGTCGCGAAGTGAACCGTCGTGACGTTGGTGATGCCGTAGAGGCGCTCCACATTCAACGCCACAAAACCGGCGGTCTCGCTCACGGCATTGGTCGCGGCGGTGAAGGCCAGTCCGATGTTCTTCTCCAAAATCGTCACCAGCGAGTTGGTCGGAACCGCCAGCACCGCCCCGCCCGACGGATTGGACAACTGAACGGAGAAATTCACCGGCCCCTGCACGACGTTGTTGTCCTCAATCTGGATGGCGATGGTGTTGCTCGTGGCGCCGTCGTTCAGCGTCAGCGTGCCGCTGGTGGTCTGGTAGTTGAGACTGGGCGTCGCCGTGCCGGGAACCGTCGTGTAATCTACCGTGACCGCGCCCGACGAACCGTCCGCGCGCACGACGGTGAGATAGACATTCGTGTTGCCCTTGACGACAAAGACATTGTTCGTGGCAAAGCTCAACTGGCCGGGCGCATAAACCGTGTCAATGATCGTCAGCACCGCGTTCGACGGCGCATACACCGCCGTGCCGGTCGCGCCGGCCAACTGCATCGTCACCGTCCGGTTGCCCTCGGGGATGGCGTTGTTGATGACCGGAACCTGGACAGTCTTGCTCGAGTCGCCCGCGGCGAACGTCACCGTCACATTCGTCGGATAATAATCCACGCCCGCCACCGCCGTGCCGTTGGTCGTCGTGGAAAACACCACCGTGCAACCGCCGACGGTGCTGCCCTGGCGCACCACGTTGATCATCCCCGCCCCGTTCGCCGTGTCCTTGGGCACCGAATAATTGACCGATGAAAAACTCACGGCGCTGTCCACATTGATGATGGTGAGCACGGACGTCGTCTGGTTTCCGACGCCCGCCGGCGGCGTGGGATTCGACAGCGCCAGATTCACGGTCAGGTTGCTCGTGATGACGCCGTCATCCAACACCGGAATCTGGATCGTCTGCAAAACCTCGCCCATCGGGAAATCAACATTCGTAATCACCGTGTTGTAATTGATTCCGGCCACGGCGGAGCCATCGCTGGTGGCGAACTGGATGTAGACGTCGCCGGACCCGTCCGCATTCGGGCCGCTCGTGCCGCCGGTGCGGCGGACGACGACATACGCAAAGCCGCTGTTCTCATTCGCGGAATAGCCGGGCGAACTGAATTGGAACGCCCCGGAGCCGGTCATTGAGCCGCCGTAAAGCCGGGCGATGTGATCATGCGGCTGGTCGTTGAACTGCGTGAACCCGCCGCCGATGACGAGCATCCCGTCCGCCGGCTGGATGACCAGCGCGTTGATGGCCCCGTTCGCGCCATCGCCAAAATTGATGGTCGGGTCCACCGTGCCATCCGGCATCAACCGCGTGATACTGTGCCGCGTCACGCCGTTCGCGCTGGTGAAATCACCCGCCAGAACAATCCGGTTGTCCGCCTGCACCGAGATGGCGTTGACCACGCCGTTGACGCTGGACGCCACATTGGCCGCAAACGCCGCATCCACCGTCCCATCCGGGTTCAACCGCGCGACATGGCCCAAGGCCGTCCCATTGACCGACGTGAAATCGCCGCCGATGAGGATGCCGCCATCCAACTGGATGGCCAGCGCGCGAACCGTCCCGTTGGCCCCCATGTTCGCGATGAAATTCGTGTCCATCGAACCATCCACGTTCAGCCGCACCAGATTGCCCACCGCATAATTGTTGAAGTTCGAGAACGCCCCGCCCACCAGCACCTGGCCCGCGTTGTAAATGGAGCCGGCCGGATACGGCGCCACGGCATACACCGTGCCGTTCGCGCCCAGCCCCGGGTTAAACGTCGAATCCACCAACCCGTTGTCGTTCAACCGCGCCAACGCCGGCAGCGACTGCCCGTTGACCGTGGTGAACGCGCCGCCCACATAAATCGCCCGCGACCCGCCGATGAACGTCTCCGCCAGCGCGAAAACCGAATTGTCCACACCACTGCCCGGATTGAAACTCGTGTCCAGCGAACCATCCGTCATCAACCGCGCGATGCGATACCGCGTGATGTTGTCCACACTGGTGAACGCGCCGCCTATCACGACGCGGTCATCCGTCTGGCTGACCAATGCATTCACCGGCCCGTTGGCCCCGGCCAGCCCGTTCAAGTAGCCCGTGTCCAGCGTCCCGTCCGTGTTCAACCGCACCAGATGGTTCAAGGCCGCCCCGTTGGCGATGGTGAAATTCCCGCCCGCAACAATCTGCCCGTCCGACTGCAACGCCAGCGCCAGCACGCTGTCATTCATCCCGGCGGTCGGACTGAACGCCACGTCCGGCGAACCCGCCGGCTGGTTGTAAGTCTCCGCGTCCACGATCTGCACCAGCGCGTTTGCCGGCGACCCCAGCGACGCCCCCGCGCTCGGATTGGACAACTCCACGTTGAAGAAGAAGCTGCCCACCGGCGGATTCGTCACGCCGTCATCCAGTATCCGCACCGCGAAACTTTCCGCCAACTGCCCCGGCGCAAACGACAGCACGCCGTTCGTCGCCACATAATTCGTGCCCGCAAACGCCGTCCCGTCCGCCGTCGCAAAATTCACCGTCGCGTTGCTCGCCGCCGAACCCGTGCGCGTGACCGTGACCGTGGCATAGCCCCCGTTTTCGTTCACCAGATAGCTCGGCGCGCTGAACTGGAACGTCCCGTAGCTGTTGTCGTTGACGATCAGCAACCCGGTGTTCGTGAACGCCCCAAACAACGCCGGCGCGCTCACCCCGTTCGTCGTGGGATTGAACAGGCCCGCCCCAAACTGCTTGTCCGGCCCGATCTGATTGTTGTTGATCAACGGAATCAAAATGACGCGCGGCGTCACGTCGCCGCTGTTCCACGACAGCGTGTTCGTCGAGCCGACAAAATCCACCCCGCTCACCGCCGTGCCATTCGTCGTGGCATATTGCACCGTCAAACTCCCCAGGCTCCCCACCGTGCGCGACACCGTCACCGCCATCACGCCCGCGCTCAAATTGGCCGACTGGAAGTTGGTCACGAAACCCACATACCCCTGATAATTCGGGTTGATGATGCGCAGCACCGCGTTCGTCAATCCCAGCGACGCATTGCCGTAGCTCAAATCCTGCAGGCTGTTCAATTGCAGCCCGACCGTCTTCTCCACGCTCGAAATGTAGCTGTTGTTCAGCACCGTCACCGGGAACGCCGCGCTCGTCTGGCCCGGATTGAACGTCACCACGCCCGCCGCCGACTGGTAATCCACACCGGGCACCGCCGTGCCGCCCGTGGTGGTTTGATAAGACAACTGCACCGAGCCGTAGGAACTGACCGCGCGCCCGATGCCAATGGTGGCCGGCGAACTCGTGGCCGTATAACTCGGCGCGGTAAATCCGAACACGCCATCCTGATGGCTGTTGTCCACAATGGTGAACGGCGCCGCCGGCTCGCCCAGCGCCACGCCCACCGGGATGAGCTGCCCGCCCAGATAGAACATATCCGCATTCGGGTTGGCCATCTGGAACTGCGCGCTCAAATTGCCCTGCGACGACGTGTCGTTGATGAGGCTCACGATGACGGCCGCCGGACCCGTGAGGCCAAACGATTCCGTGAACTGCCCCAAACCTTCCGTCATCAAGCTGTTTCCGCCCACCATGCCGTCGCCATGGATGCGCGATGGGCCGGAATATTCCCAGCAAATGGGATAAATGGGGGCGGTGCCGCCATAGGAGTAATCCACGCCATTCACGGCCAGGCTCGGCTGCACCGTGAAATTGGCCGACGCATAACCCAGAAAACCGTTCGTGCGCGTCAACGTGACGGACTCAAACGACTGGCTCTTGTTGGCCGCGTAACTGGGGGCGGTAAAACCGATGTTGCCCGGCCCCGGCGTGGCCCCGCCAATCAAGCGCGCCACGTTGCCGCGATTGCGGATGCCCTCGCGTGTCTTTGGCTCCGGCCACACGTTCTGGTTCAGATACACCCCCAGATTCGGGTCCAGCGTATAATCGCCCGGCCTCACATCCTCGCTGAACTGCCCGCCGCCCACCTGCGCGAAGCTGCCGGCTATCATCACATTCCCGTCACTTTGCAGCCCCGCCGAATACACCGTGCCGGGCGGATCGCCATAATGTATCCGCGTAAGACCGGCGAACTGGTTGTAAGCCGTGTCCATGAACGTGGTGTCCACCGTGCCATTCGCATTCAACCGCGCAAAGCCCAGCCGGTGCGTGCCGTTGAACGTGGTGAACGTGCCGCCCAGATACAACTGGCCTCCCGCCAGCGACTGCATGATGCTGTAAATGGTGTTGTCCGCCCCCACGCCCACGTAGAAATTGGCGTCCAGCGTGCCGTCCGCATTCAGCCGCACCAGCCGGTTGTAGGAACTGCCATTGACATGGGTGAACGCGCCGCCCGCGACAATCTGGCCGTTGGACTGGTAATTCAAGGCCCACACCGCGTTGTCCGGCCCCGAACCGGGGTTGAACGACGTGTCCAGCGAACCCGTCAAATCCATCCGCGCGAGGTTGGCATACGTCTGCCCCGCCACATTAAACTGGCCGCCCACCACCAGCGACTGCGGCGTGCCGAGCGTGGCGGTGTAGGACCACGACGTGGCGATGCCGTTGGTGATGCCGCCCGGATTCATGACGATGGTGATCTGGCTGGCGGTGAGGCCGCCCACCGGGCCGTAGTTGAGCGCAAATGTCACCGGGCCGTTGGTGTTGTAGCCCGTGTCGTAAAGCAGAACGCCCGTCCCCCCCGCCACATTCGTGTCGCCATAATACACCTGCATATCATTCGACATGGCGAGGAAATTATAAGTCACCGTCAGCGTGCCGGACGTGAAATTACCCAGATTATTCACCAGGGGGATGGCCTGATCGTCCTCATTGGTGATGCCCGCCTGTTGGCGCGCGAAGGTGTAGTAGACCGAACCCAACGCCATCGAATAGACCGGGCCGGAGAGGGTGTTGGAGGGATCGAAAGTGGTGTCCAGCGAGCCATCCGTGTTCAGCCGGGCGACATGATTGCGGGTCGTGCCATTGTAACTGGTGAAATCGCCGCCAATCATGACTTTGCCATCCGGTTGCGTCAGGATGCTCCACACCGTGCCATTGGCCCCCGTGCCCGGATTGAAGGAGGTGTCCAGCGACCCGTCGTTGTTCAACCGCGCAATGTTGCTGCGCGGGACGCCGTTGAACGAGGTGAAATGCCCGCCCACGATCACCCTGTTCCCGCTCAAGGCGAGGGACCGGATGAACTCGTTGCCGGGATGGACGTTGACGCCCACACCCGGATTGAAACTCGTGTCCAGCGAACCATCCTTGTTCAGCCGCGCGATGCCACTCATGGTGTAGGTGTTGTTCTTGTCCGAGTAGGTCGAGAACGCACCGCCAATCACCGTCTGGTCATTGGGTGTCACGGCCAGGGCATAGACTTCGCTCAAGGCCTCGGTGCCGGGATTGGCCACCAGCGAGCCGTTTTGGTTAAGCAACATCGCGTCCGAGAAATCCGGATTCCAATACTCGTCCACCGAGCCGGCCGGCGGATTCAAATCGTCAAACAGGATGGTCACGTTGCATTCGTCCACCATGCCGCATTGATACGGGTTGCCGTCCTTGTCCTCCTCGAAAATGACGATGTGGAAGTCCTCGTTGAATTCCGTCAGGTTGTTGTCGGTGACGTTGAACAAAATCGGCTGCGGCGTCAATTTCTTGGCCGGGAAATCGAGCGTTCCGCTCGCGCCGCCGGAGGGGTTGAAATCGCTGTTTTTCGACTGGAATATTCCGCCGACGTCGGTGCCGCCCGGAGGCGTCGCATAGTCGGATCCCGGCTGCAACGGGAAAACATAGTTGTTGTATTCGACCTCTGTAGAGTCCAGAAAATAGCCGTCAATGACGTAATTGACCTTGGCCTCGTTCGCATACTCCGCCGCGGTTGTGGCGATCCGGTTGACATAAATGCCCACCGGCGTTCCCCAATACTCCCTGCCGTTGGCGTCCTGGTCCCGCGCCACGCGGTAGCTGGTCTTCTGGAAATTAAACACCGAGTTCGTGGGCGTCAGATTATAGACGGCATTCGTCAGGACATTCGTGACCATCAGGATGGGATCCACGTTCGTCACCATGTTGTAGGTGACGGATGTCCCAAATGAGGGATCAATGTCGCAATCCAGTATCCGGCACACGACCTGGTTGAAGATTGGATCCACCCTCGGCGCGGACACATCGGGCGATTCCGCCGGATCAGGCCGCGGATTGGACAGGACGACCTTGAAATCGCGGTTCGGCTGGGCGACTCCATCGTCATCAATGATCTGGATGAGGATGGTCTTGCTCATCTCGTAATCGTCAAACACCAGCGTGCCGCTGACGGGGTAATAATCCGTGTCCGCCACCGCCGCAAGGTCGCCGTTGGTGGTCACGCTGGCATCGCCGTCCATCGTCGTGTAATCCACCGCCATGCGGCCCGATGACCCGGCCACGCGCGTGACCGTCACCAGCAAACCGGGCGCGTCGTAATCCCAGTAGGTGCCAATCGTGCCATCATATTCACCAGCGTTCACCGCCCCGGAGATGCGCCGCGAGGTTTCCGTCTCGGAGCACTGGTAAAGAAGCATCGGGCTGCCGTTCGTGCCCACAATGCCCGTCTGGTCCACATTCTCGCTGGCAAACCGGAACACGCCGGACGGATGATACGCCCAGTTCAGCGAAATGGTTCCCCTGCCGATGTCCGTTTCCTGGTAATAGTCCAAAAGATTTGTCAAATTCAGGAAGTTGATATTCGTCAGCAAGGTGAGCGAGTAATTGGGCTTGGTGTCCACCACGAAGTAGTAGGTGGTGCCCGCCGTGGCGTTGAACCGCAGACCGCTCGGCCCGCCGAAGGGCTGGTAGAATTCATACAGCAAACCCGTGAACACGGGCACCGCAGTGGTGATAAGACCGCCGCCGCCACCGCCGCCACCACCGCCGAGACCGCCGCCGCCGAGGACGTTGGTAACGCCGATGTTGACGCCGTTGACGTTGTAAATGTTCTGGGCGGCTTCGTTGTATTGACCGTAGGTGGGCGGGTATGGCAGCGGATAGAGGTCGTCGTTGGCGGCCACCTGGTTGAGGCCGCTCAACACGCTGCCGGTGAAGACCGCCAGCACGGTGTCGGCCTTCAATCCGTTGGTCTGGAGGCTGCCGATGGTGTCCAGCGAAACTTCGCCGCTGGAGGGCGCGGTCCATTGGAACCAGACCGGCGCGTTGGGCGCGTAGGTGGCGATGTTCGGCGTGCCGTAGTCCGGCGAGCCGGCGGTGTTGTTCGCATTGGTGGCGCCCCAGTCGCCGTTGAGGATGATGGGGCTGAAGAAGCTCAATCCGTGCGGCGTGTTGGTCTCTATGATGGTCACCGTCTCCGTGGTGGGCGGCAGCAACTGGCCGGGCGGCGTGGGATTGGACAGGCTCACCGTGAAGCTGCGGTTGGTGGATTGCGCGAGATTGTTGGCGACCAGGGGCACGACTATGGTGCCGATGGCCGCGCCGTTGGTCAGTTTCAGCGTCCCGCTGGTGGCGGTGTAGTCCACTCCCGGCTGGGCCGTGCCGGGGCTGGTGGAGTAATTCACCGACACCGGCTCCACGGCCGGATTGGAGCACAGCACATACAGATAGGCGAAGCCCGCGCTCTTGGCCACGCTCATCGCGGCGGCGGAGAAGCTCAATCCCGCGTCGGCGTCATGCACCAGCACCGTGGCCGTGCTGGGCGGCGTGAGCTGCGCGGTGCCGCTGGGATTGGACAGGATGACAGTGAAGGCCAAGTCGCCCGTCACCAGCGGATCATAGAGCAATGGCACCACGATGGTCTTGAGCGTTTCGCCGGGATTGAAGGTCACCACGCCGTTGGTGGCCACGTAGTTGGTGCCGGCCACGGCGGTGCCGTCGGCGGTGGCATAACTGACCGTTGTCTGGACGTTGGTGGTGTTGAAGCGGAGGACGTTCAATGTGATGGCATTGGACACCACGGCGAATGGCGCAGGCTCGGTGGTGGTGTAGAGCGGGGAGTCAAAGGCGACGCCGATGTTGGTGTTCAAGATGGTCAGGGTCGCGGTGGAGGGATCGGCCAGCGTCGCGCCGTTGGAGCTGGCGTTGGTCGTCAGCACCAGGTTCAGGTATTCAGGCCCCTCCGCCGTGGTGGTGTTGATCACTTGCACGGCAAAGGTTTTGGCCCCCATTTCACCGTCGCCAAAGCTCACCGTGCCGTTGGTGGGGATGTATTTGACGCCGGCCAGCGCCGTGCCGTCCGCGGTGCTGAATGCGACTGTCACCGCGTTCTGCGAGCCGTTGGTGCGGATGATGGTGATGTAGGCGTTGGTGGTTCCCGCGCCGCCGCCCTCGGTGATGACGTAGTTCGGCGCTGAAAATGCCAGCTGGCCGGGCGTGTGCAGCGTGTCTATGATGGTGAGGACGGCGTTGGACGGGCTGTAGAGCAGCGAGCCGGTGGCGCCGGTCAGTTGCATGCCCACCGTCCGGTTGCCTTCGGGAAGCCCGTTGTTGTTGATGGGCACGGTCACCGCGACGTTGGAGACGCCCGGACTGAAGACCACGGTCTGGCTGACGGGCGTGTAGTCCGTGACGGGCACGGCCGAGCCGGCGGAGGTGGTGCTGAAGAACACCGTGGAGGTCCCGCTCACGCCGCCCTGCCGCAATATGTTGATCGTGGCCGCCCCGGCGATGTTGTCCTTGGACACGGTATAGGTGGAGTAGGCGAAATTGATCTCGCTGTCGTCATTGATGATGGTGAGCGTGGCCAGCGGCTGGCCGCCAAACGCCGCCGGGGGCGACGGGTTCAACGCCAGATTCACCGTCAGATTGGTCGTGATGACGCCGTCGTCCATCACCGGGATGGTCACGGTCTGGATGACCTCGCCCATCGGGAAGTCAAGATTGTTGGTGACGGCGGTGTAATTGACTCCCGCCCGGGCCGAGCCGTCGCTGGTGGTGAAGGGCACGATGATGTCGCCCGAACCATCCGCATTGGCGCCGCTGGTGCCGCCGGTGCGCAGGATGGTGATGACCACGTTGGTGCCGTTTTCGTCCACGGAATAATTGGCCGAGGAGAATTCAAACGCGCCCACGCCGCCGACGGAGCCGCCGTAAATCCGCGCCAGGTGCGCGTGGGGCTGGCCATTGTATTGCGTGAACCCGCCTCCGATGATGATTTTTTCGTCGGGCACGCTGGTGGGGTAGCCGTAGATGGTGTCGTCCTGGATGGCGATGGCGGCCACGAAATCGTTCGCGCCCGTGCCGAAGTTGATGGTCGGGTCCACCGTGCCGTCGGGGTTCAACCGCGTGATGCGGCTGCGGCTGACGCCGCTGAACCGGGCGAATTCGCCGCCCACCACGATGCGGTTGTCGGATTGCAGGGCGATGCTGAACACCGCGTCGTCCGCGCCCACGCCGGGCTGGAACGCGGTGTCGAGCGAGCCGTCGGTGTTCAGGCGGGCGATGTGGTTCAACGCGACGCCGTTGACGCTCGTGAACAGGCCGCCGATGATGATTTCGCCGTCCAACTGGATGGCGATGGCGTGGACTGAATCGCTCGCGCTGGCGACGAAGTTGGTGTCCAGCGAGCCGTCGGTGTTCAGGCGGGCGATGTGGGCGTAATTGGTGTTGCCGTTGACGGCGGTAAAGTCACCGCCGATGACGACCTTGCCGTCCGACGGCTGGACGGCGAGGGCATAGACCGTGCCGTTGGCGCCGAGGCCGGGATTGAAGGCGGTGTCGAGCGAGCCGTCGGAATTGAGGCGGGCGATGGCGTTGATGGGCGTGCCGCTGATGGAGGCAAAGGTGCCGCCCAAGAGAATCTTGCTTTGCCCGCCCACGAAAGTCTCGGTGAGGGCATAGACCGCGTTGTCCGGGCCGGAGCCGGGACTGAAATAGCTGTCGAGCGAGCCGTCGGAATTCAAGCGGGCGATGTAATTCATCACCACGCTGTTGAAATTGGTGAACAGGCCGCCCGCCAAAATGTGCCCGTCCGCCTGGAGTGCAATCGCCCGCACGGAATCACTCGCGCCCCATGTGTCCGAGGCCTTCGAGAAGCCGGGGTCCACGCTGCCGTCGGAATTGAAGCGGGCGATGCGGTAGCGGGGCAGGCCGTTGGCCAGGGTGAAGTCGCCGCCCACCACCAACTGGTTGTTTGTCTGGAGCGCCAGGGCATACACGGTGTTGTTCAAGCCGAGGGCGTCGTATGTAACGTCACCCGAGCCCGGCGGTTCGTTCACCGAGTCGGTGTCAATGATGTTCAGCACGGCGTTGCTGGGGTTGCCGAGGGCGGTCGCGGGCGATGCGTTGGTCAGCAGCAGGCTCAACGTCTTCAAGCCGTTGCTGACGCCGTTATCAATGACGGGCACGGCGAAAAACTTGCCGACCTGTCCATTGGTGAAGGTCATCACGCCGTTGGTGGCAACATAGTTCGCGCCCGCGACGGCCGTGCCGTTGGCGGTGCCAAAACCAACGGTGACGGTCCCGACCGTGCCGCCGGTGCGCACCACCGGTATCAGCGCGAAGCCGCCGGACTTCTTGACCGAATAAACCGGGGAGCCGAACTGCACCGTGCCCGCGGAATCCACGTTGTCAATGAACAGCGTGGCGTTGGTGAAATCGCTCAACGCCAGAAGATCGGGGTTGGTGTTGGTGCTGACCGTGGTGTAGTTGGTCGCGTATGCCAGTTGCAGATTGACCGTCAGATTCGAGGTGACAACGCCATCATCCATCACGGGGATGACAACGGTCTTGGTTGACGCGTCGCCGTCGTTCCACACCAGCACATTGGTTGAGCCGGTGTAATTGACGCCGTTGACCGCCGTGCCGTCGCTGGTCAGCACCTCCACGCTCAACGTGCCGCTGTTGCCGCCGAGGCGGTTGACGCCGACGATTGCCACGCCGGAATTTTCGTTGGTGGCGAAGGTCGCGGAAGTAAAGCCCAGATGGCCGGGCGTGAACACGCTGTTGATGATGGTGAGCACGGCGTTGGACTGCCCCAGCGTCGCGCCGCCAGCCGGGGTGTTTAGCCGCAGGTTGACCGTCTTGTCCGGCTGCGCGACCGTGACTTTGATGATCGGGATGGTAAAGGTCTGGCTGGTGACGCCCCCGCCAAAGGTGAGCGTGTTGGTCACGCTGGAGTAGTCCAGGTGATTGGACGCGGTGCCATCGCTGGTGATGTAACCGACCTGCACCACGCCGTCACTGCCGCCGGTGCGCGTGACGGTGATGGTGGCGGTGCCGCCATCCGACGTCACGGAATATGCCGGCGAGGAGAAACCCAGAACGCCCGGACTGGTGTTGATGTCAATGATTTTCAGCGGCTCCTCGGTCATGGTGCCCAGCGCCGAGCCAAGCGGAATGAACTCGCCGCCCAGCAGGAAGTTGGTGCTGTTCGGATTCGACAAAATCAAGTTGGCGTTCAAATTGCCGGTGATCCTGCCGTCATTGTAAATGGTCACGGGCACATATTCCGGTCCAGTGTAGCCAGTCCTGTATGTCCACGCGGGAAGAGGCCACTCTGTCGGCCAGCCGGGCGACGCGTAGAGCGGATCCAACGAAAAATCAACATCCGGGACGGCGATGCCCGGCCCGGGCGCGGCGGTGTTGGTGGCGAATGTCGCGTTGATCATTCCCAGACTGCCGTTGTTGCGGACGAGCGTGATTTCAGCGGACTGCGAATTCGTCAAGCCGGGCGGCTTGTCCCACGTGTAGCTGTTGTATGCAAACTCAATGTTGCCGGGGCCGGGCGTGGAACCGCCAAGGATCCGCGCCACGTTGCTGCGCGGGTGGGTGTCCTCGCGCGTGAGCGTGCTGTTGTCCCAGCCGCCGCCGCTGCCGAGATAATAAAAGCTGCCGCCAATGATGATATTGCCGGGGATCGCAGTGGTGGTGGTCGTGCGGTTGGTGGTGACCACGGTTTTGTTCGTGGTCAGCGTCACATTGGTGACGACATTGTAGGTCCATTTCTCCGCCGCGAGGGCATAGACATAATTGCGCGGGTTCGTCTCCGGATAAAGCGACGGATTCACCGCGTTTGGATTGTGGTAATGGTTGATCAGCCCGGCATACTGGTTGTAAGCCGTGTCCATGAAGCTGGTGTCCAATGTCCCGTCCGTCAACAAGCGCGCCAACCCCACGCGGCGGGTCTGATTGAACGTGGTGAAATCGCCCGCAACGAAAATGGTCCCGTCCGGCTGGAGCGTCATGGCATAAATGCTGTCCGAAAGGCTCGTGTTCAAATTCAACGTGCCGGTGCCCGGATTGAAGCTCAAATCCAGCGTGCCATCCGTGTTCAGGCGCACAATCCCGCTGTAACTGTCCAAATCCATGTAGGCAAACCCGCCGGCAACCAATATTTGCCCGTCCGCCTGCAACACGATGGCATTGACCGGGTCCGTGGCCAACGAGTCCGGGTTGTAAGTGCCGATGCCCGGGGCAAACGTGGTGTCCACCGAGCCATCCACATTCAACCGCGCAATGCCGCCGCTGACGACGCCGGATACCGTGTCAAAATTCCCGCCAATGAGCACGCGCCCAAGCGAATCCACCGTCACCACGTTCACCGACCCGTCCGGCCCGACGCCTGGATTGAAACTGGTGTCCACGGAGCCGTCCATGTTCAACCGCGCCACATGATTCAACTGGATTCCGTTCACCGTGGTAAAATCGCCGGCGATGATCACCTGATAATTCGTAAGCGAAATGACATTGGTGAGCGGCAGCTCGACAAACGTCTGGACATTGGTTTCCAAAGCGATGGACCAGACGGTGCCATTTGCGCCGAGGCCGGGATTGAAGGTGGTGTCCAGCGAGCCATCCGCGCCGTTCAAGCGCGCGATATAATGCCGGTTGTTGCCGTTGAACGCGGTGAAATTGCCGCCGATGAGGATGTTGCCATCCGGCTGAAGGGCGAGCGCGGCGATGAAATCATTCGCCCCGCTGTTGGGCGAAGCCAGAAACGAGGTGTCCACGTAGCCGTTGTTCCCCACCCGCACAATCCGGTTATAGGGCGCCTCATCGTAGGAATTGAAACTGCCGGCGATGATGGCGCTTCCATTGGGCTGCTCGGCCACGGCGTAGACCGTGCTGCCGGCGCCCGCCGTGCCGGGATAGGGAATAAATGGCGGAACGGAGCCGGAAGAATTATCCGCGTTCCAACTGCGGTCCAACGCCCCGGCGGGCTCCCCATAATAGTTGAGAATGGTCAGCGTGGCATCATAGACTTCACCGAGTTCGCCGTATTTGCCCGGGTCGTGCAACACCAACAACACGTCCTCGTTAAACTCCGCCAGGCTGGCGTTGAGAATGGGAATGGTGACGGCCTGCGCGTTGGCCTTGTTTGCCGCCCAGTTCAACGTGCCTCCCGTCGTCGTAAAATCAACGCCGGGCGTGGCATAATCCGAACCGGGCTGAAGCGGGAATGTATTGTCGTTATTGTTGTTGCCATTGTAATCCGTGTCGTATTGAACCGACACCGCCTGGTTTGCGTTCCCGCCCGTGCGGTCGACATAGACCGTCACACTGCCCTCATCGGACCACGTCCGGAACGTGGAGCGCTCCCAGTTGAAAATGGAGTTGGCCGCCGGTATTGTGTCCCCATCAACGTAGGTGGTGCTCAATATGCTCACCAGCCCCGTGCTGGTCAGCGGGTTCAAGGTGGGCGGCTGCAGATCCGACGATTCCAGCGGATCCAGCCGGGGATTTGAAAGGCTTATCGCGGCCACATTGGGAAGCCCCGCCAATCCGATTCCATTGTTGCCGCCAAAACCGCCAAAACCGCCAAAACCGCCGCCGCCGTTACCACCACCCGTGGAAGATTGAAACACGGGTATGTAGAAATCCGCGCTCATCTGGAAATCGTCAAACACCAGCGTGTTGGTGGTGGGGGTGAAGCCGGCGGTGTTCAACCGCGTCACATTGGTGGTGAACATGTAACTGAAAAGGGTCGTGCTGGTGATTGTCGTGTAAGCGGCATTATTGGTATAGACATCCAGCGAATTGGTGGTCCACGACGTGGAAGACGGATCCAGAACGGAGATGTTGGTGAAATCCGACCCCACCGGCCCGAAGGGGCTGATAAAGTAGTTCGTAATGTCCGTCTCGTTGGTGCTGCTGACACCGCTGATTTCCGTGCCTAGAACAAGATTAACGACGTCATACGGCGCGCTGGGGGTGGGGGGAAGCACATTGGTGACGCTGTAAGTCTGCGGCGGTCCGATCTGATACAAATCAGTGATGTTGGTCACGTCAAAAACATAGTTGACGGAATAGTAGTTCGTCAGATTATAGACGGAGGGATAAAGGACAATATTCGTGACCGTATTGGCGGTGTAATACGTGAAATTCGGAACATCTTCATTCGTCGCATTACTGGTTCCATTTCTCCTGAACATGGTGGCGCCGTTTGAAACCACCATGTAATTGGTTTTGGCGCCGGTGTTCGGGTAATACTCAACCAGCCCGTCGTAGTAATACCCAATCTGATTGTCGAAAACGGTGTTGGTGTAAAACGAATTGACCTGTGTTGTCACTCCATTGGTGTTGATGATGGTCACATAAGTATTGGTCCCGTAAGTGTTCGTTGTCAGCGTGTCGGTGAAGGACACGCCGGTCACCTGATAATCCACCAGAACCCGGCCGTTGGCGGGGGCCGGGCGCGTGACGGTGATGCGCGCCCCGTTCACGGTGTCGGCCACGTTGACGCCTGTCACGCCCGATGAGTCCAGTTCGCTCACCGTGTAGACGTTGCCCAACAAGCCGCCCAATCCATAGATGCTGTTGTTGCCGTAGTTGCCGGGAAAGGCAAACCCGAGTGTGCCCGATGGAATGGTGGTGAGGTTCCAATTGAACACATAGCTGCCGCTGTCATAAGGCGGGCCGACGTCCGCGTTCCCGTTCACCGAAATGTAATAGGTGGTGCCGCCGACCGCCTGAAAAAACACCTGGCTGTTGGTCTGCACGCCGTTGGTGATGTCGTCATTCCCGGCAATGTAAGTTAAATTGGGATCGCAGAGGCCGTTGGTGGTCGTATAAACCGCCAGAACCGTGTTAAAGGCGCTGCCAATCGTGTCAAATTCCGCGGTCCCGCTCACCGGAGCCGTCCAGGCAAACCAGACGGAATCGTCCAGGTCCACAATGTTGGTGAGGCTGTTCCCCGTCATGATGAAGGACGGTTCGCAGTTCTCCAAGGTTGCGCCCACGGTGGTGCCGTTGGTGGAGCCGGAGTAGCCGGTGATGACAAAGGCATTGGTGAAATAATCATTGGGCGGAGCGGCCTGCTCGTTCCAGTTGAGCACATAGTTGCCGCTGTCATAAGGAGGGCCTGTGTCGGCGTTCCCGTTCACGGAAATGTAATAGGTGGTGCCGGCGACCGCGTAAAAAGAAACCTGACTGGCGATGTTGACGCCGGGGTTGATGTCGTCATTCTCGGCGACGTAGGCGATACTGGGATCGCAGAGGTCGGTGGGCGTCGTGAAAACCGCCAGAACGGTGTCAAAATCCGGATCACTCCCAATCGTGTCAAATTCCGCAAGCCCGCTGACCGGCGCCGTCCACGCAAACCAGACGGAATTGTCTATGTCGGCGTAATCATCTCCCATGATATAGGTGAGTTCGCAGCCGGTGAGGTCCTGCATGGTCGCGCCCACGTTGCTGCCGTTGGTGGTGCCGGCCATGTTGGTGATGACAAAGGCGTTGGCGAAATTGTCATTGGCCGGCTGCGCCTGGGCCGCATTGATCATCCAGCCGGCCAGACACAGCAATCCCAGCTTCGCCCAGCCGGCATTCCGGAGGAGGTTTCCCAGCCTCCGGCCTGCAAATTTTTCCATGTTCATTTTCACAAGTTTATTCTTCCGGGCCGGACGCCGCGCGTTCCGCCGGATGTTCATTAACAAATCGCCCATCAACGTGTCCCGCATCGGCCCGCATCAGTAAGGATACGTCAGCCACGGTTGCACGGAGACCTTGTAATACCGCCCCGGCAACTGCACCGGGTCAAACACCTTCACATTCGCCGCCGGCCCGGGATAGGGATTCGGCGAAATGAACGGATTGGTCTTGATGTAGGTGTTTGTCAAAAGCAGCCAGGTCGCCAGGTTGGTGGAGTAATACACGCTGTTCGTCGCCAGCGGAACCGTGTTCCAACTGATCACCATGGTGTTTGCCGGATTGTTGGTCGGATAGGTCATGAGGTTGACCTGGCTCGACAGGAAGAACGGCGTCGGGTCGGATGAATTGTCAATGCCGTTTCCGTTCGAATCCATGTATGGATAGGCGGCGGCGTTGAATGTGACGGTGACGCCGTTGACGACCACATTGGTGGAGCTGTAATAGCCCGCATAAGACGGCACCCACCGCAAATGATTGCCGTTGAATCCGTTTATTTTTACGGACACGTCCGCGCCGTCGGATACGGCGTCGGCATAATAGATGACCAGATTTGTGTTGAACTCCAGCGCGCCTATGGAGGCGGCAAGGGTGTTGCGGCTGTAGTAGTCGCAATTGCCGAGCAGTTCCAGGTGGTCCACGTATATGGCGTTGCTCACGCCCGTGCCGGTGAAGTAGAACCAGGTGTCGTTTGTGGGGCCCAGGGTGTCCAGCATCAGGCGTCCTATGGCGAGGTTGTTCGCGAATCCGGCGGACGTCGGGCCAAGATCGTTGCCGGCGGAGACGTTGATGACCTGCCGGTCAATGGGCGCGTAGTTGGTGATGGTGGTGCCGAGCAGGTCGCCGTTGTGCGGGTTGATGGGGAAGCTGAATCCGTAGCCGACGGATGTGTTGCCAACTGTCCAGGTGTTGCTGTTGCCCGGCCCGCCGTCGCTGAACTGGTTCGTTCCCGCCATCGTCAGCGACTTGGGCGCCAGCATCACCAGATTGCTGGCCAGCAGCGTGCCGGCGGAGATGGAAATGTCGCCGACGGCGGACAGCGATCCGTTGGTGAAGGTGGCGTTGATGGCGGACAGGGAGAACGCGCCGGGGCCGTTGGTGAAGGTGCCGCCGTTTTCAAAGTTGTTGGCCCATATCTGCGCCCCCACGTCGGAGATCAATCCGTTGTTGATGAGCGTCAGATATGGCGACATCGGCCCGCCAAACAGCCCCAGGCTGGAAAAACGGATGGAGCCGTTGTTGGTGAGCGAGCGCAGGTTGGGCAGGGAGTTGGACCAGAGGTTGTTTGGCGGGGTGGGGGCAAACAGCAGGTTTAATTCGCCGTCCGGCGCGGCGGCGTTCGGGCCGTTGGCCGTCAATGTCAGCCCGCTCGCGTCCGCGGTGAGGCTGTGCAGCAGGTTGAACTGGTCGCTGATGACGAGATTGGTCCTGACATGGAGGGTCATGTCCCACACGGCCGAGGGCGTTGTGGCGGTCATCAGCGGCTGGTTGTTGTTGGGGCCTGTGAGCTGGATGAGCAGGGCGCGGAAGTCCCAGTTGTAGCCGGTGGCGGGGTCGGTGTAAAGCCAGTCCGAGGTCCACATCGTCATGGTGCCGTTCCACGCGGCGATGTCCGGCTCCAGCAGGTTGGTGATGGTCAGGATGCCGTTGGTGACGGCCAGGCTGATGTCCGTGTAGGGGGAGAATATCTGGGCGCCGAGGCTGCCGTTGAACTGGTTTGTGGCCTGCAGGAGGAGGTAGTTCTCGCCGGAGATGGTCGCGATGGGCAGGCTTAAATTGGCGGCGCTGATCTGGATGCGGCCCGTGAGGTTGGTGGCGAGATAGTCCACGACGTTTTTCGGGCTGGGATTGTTGGTGGCCGCCGTGGTGGGTTCAAACTGGACGGAGGCGTAGGCGTATCCGTTGCCGGTCACCGTCGCGGGATAGGGCGGCAGGAACGTGTTGCCTTCGGGCAGGTTGATCCAGCCGCTCGGCGTGGGCGCGCCCAGGGCGGTCAGTATGGTGGGCGGATACACCGTGTTTGTCATGGTGATGGTGAAATTCACCGGCAGGCCGTCGGCGGCCACGGCGGGCTGGGAGGCGCCTTGTGCGTAAAAGTCGGAGAGGATGAGATAATTGGTGTTCAACAGGCCGGTCACCGCATCCAGATAGGTCGGACCGAAAAATGCGACGTGGGCGGCGCCCGGCCCAATGGCGGTTTTGTCGAAATAAACGCTGGTGTTGATGTTGGGGTTCAGGTTTTGGATGAAAACGGCCCGCACTATGTTGGTTCCAATTGTGCTGCCCGTGTAACTGGGCTTCTCAAGATACGCGGTGCTGTTTGTCAGGGACATGTAGTAAACAGGCCCTGCATTCGCCTCGTTGGCGGCGCTGGTTGGCGTCAACGAAACGCTCGGCTGCCACGTTCCAAGAAGATCGGTTCCGACCGACTCGTTTAGAACCGTGAATCCCGCCATGCCGGTCAATGATGTTTGC
>Ga0181520_10003347_pt1 | contig 28318 bp, 29 predicted proteins | sample PEATcosm2014_Bin_29_FD_132451 | JGI IMG/M metagenome (GOLD analysis project Ga0181520, IMG submission 132451) | Peatland microbial communities from MTU Mesocosm Facility, Houghton, MI, USA - PEATcosm2014_Bin02_30_metaG | ecosystem: Environmental > Terrestrial > Soil > Wetlands > Peat | place...
ATTCACCAGCGCCGCCAGCCGGTCTTCTTTGGCCAGACCCGCAAACTCCGCCGAGTCCAGGTACGCCTGCACACGCGCGTCCGCTATCGCCGCGCGCGCCTGCTCGAACACCTTGAGCGGCAGGCTTACAAACTGAATCTCTCCTTTGACCCGATGCGCCGACAGCTTTTGCGGCAGCGCGCTGAACACCTGGCCCAGGTTCTCCGATTCAAGCGGCAGTTCCAGCTTTAAAATCTCATTCACCAGCGCCGCCAGCCGGTCTTCTTTGGCCAGACCTGCAAACTCCGCCGAGTCCAGGTACGCCTGCACACGCGCGTCCGCAAGAGATAACCGGAAATTCACATAAGCAGCCAAAGGCATGTTAATGTCCTGGATTTTTCTCCGGCCCCCCGGTAATTTGGTTTTAAGGGTGAGAATAAATAATATCAAGCTTTTTGTTCCCAGCATCAGGCTGTTTTCTGTCGCATGGCGTATCAGCGCCAGGCCGAAATCTCCTCCAAACCGGTCCACCAGGCCCCAAAAATCGTCGTCATTTGCAATGATCGCGGCGGCTCGCTCGCGATCCTCAGAGCTTCCCTGTCGATCATGTGCGGACACCCAGGCGTCTATATCCGCGCCAAATAGTTCTTCCTTCGTGATCCCGGATCCGTCCGTCCCAGCACCTACGAGATGCGCGGCGGACATATCCTGCGCATGCGGTGTCAGTCCAAACATCTGTACCAAGAGTCCCACACCGCCTAGCCCGGTTAGCCAGGGGTGATGCGTCGCGTGGCCGGCCATCATTACAATGATGCTGCCGAACGCTAAGAGATTTTCGAGAGACGATGACGGCCTTAACAGATCACAGGCCCGCCGGCGCATGGCATAGGCTTGAGGTTCGCTAGGTTTCGATATCCAGAGCGGGATCGAAGCGAGCGCCTGACTGCCGTACAGGCAGGCCTGATCCTCAAAGGGCAAGCGAGCCAGCGAGCCAGTAATTGACCGAGTAAGTGACGTCTGCCTTTTATTTACTTGCTTACTGCTTGCTGACTCACTCGCCGACGTTTGAACGGCAAGAGCCGCGACCAGCATCAGGCTGACGAATTTCGATATGTTCTTAGGGGAATTCATAGTACGCGCGCGAAGAATAGTCTAACGGGTTGGAGAGAGTGAAGAAATATGTCGAAAGGCTAAATTTTCATGGTAAACGGCCTATGATTTTTTTGCCCCGGTCGGTCTCGCTTTTATGGGCCCTGATTTTAGGAGGAGCTAAACAGCCTCAAGCATGCGGGTGATGGGTAGGCGGGCTCTGGCTGCCAGGTCCGCAGGGACTTTGACTTCGTATTTCATGTCTTCCAGAGACTGAAGGAGATTTTCCAGCGTGATACGTTTCATATAACCGCATATGGCTTCTTCCGAAACCGGAAGAAAGCGCTTGCCTGGATAAGTTTTGCGCAGGCGGTGCAGAATGCCGGTTTCCGTGGCGATTATGAATTCTGCGGCTTTAGATTTTTCCGGATATTTCAAAATGCCTTCTGTTGATAGCATGTGGTCTTTGCTCATCATGCAGGGAGTGGTGCAGCCGCATTCCGGGTGGATCAGAAACTCCGCATTTGGGTGTTTTTCTTTCAGCGCGAGGATTTTCTCTTCATCCATTGTTGAATGCACGCCGCAGTATCCGGGCCAGAGATGAATTTTTCTCCTGGTCACATGCCGCACGTAATTGCCCAGGTACATATCAGGTATGAAAAGAATTTCCCTGTCCGGAGGAATCGATTCCACTACCTTGACGGCATTAGATGACGTGCAGCAGTAGTCGCTTTCCGCTTTCACGTCCGCGGTGGTATTAACATAAGCCACGACGATCACGCCCGGGTGCAGAGCTTTCCATTCCTTCAGCGCTTTGGCGGTTACCATGTCGGCCAGGGAACATCCCGCCTCGGGATCGGGAATCAATACGGTTTTCTCCGGCGAAAGGATGCTTGCGGTTTCAGCCATGAAATGAACGCCGCAGAACACGATCACGTCCGCGTTTGTTTCTGCCGCTTCCTGCGAAAGGCCCAGCGAATCCCCCACGAAATCAGCGATATCCTGGACGTCGCCGATCTGATAATTGTGCGCGAGAATAACGGCATTCCGCCTTTTTTTCAGTTCGCGGATACGGTCAATAAGAGATGATTTTGTTGATGAAGTCATAAACTTGTCCATTGTGTCATTCCCGAATGTCTCTATCGGGAATCCCTCTAATAAGGAATTCCTTATATCATGGATCCCCGATTACACCTTCGGGAATGACAGAGGATAAAGAGGGGGACGACGACTTGATGGCCCGGCCGTCCTTTGTGATTTTCATCGCGCAGAACTTTGGTCCGCACATGGAGCAGAAAGAAGCGTCCTTGAATCCCTCCTGCGGCAGGGTTGAATCGTGCTTCGTTTTTGCCGCTTCCGGGTCAAGAGCGAGCGCGAATTGCCGTTCCCAGTTGAAGGCGAACCGCTCGCGCGAGATCTGGTCGTCACGCTCGCGCGCTCCGGGACGGTGCCGGGCAACGTCCGAGGCATGGGCCGCGATCTTGTAGGCGATAACGCCCTGGCGCACGTCTTCCGCGTCCGGCAGGCCAAGATGTTCCGCGGGAGTGACATAGCAGAGAAGCGCGGCTCCCGCTGTCCCCGCGACTGTGGCGCCGATCGCTGAGGTTATGTGGTCATAACCCGGCGCGATGTCTGTGACCACCGGCCCGAGCACATAAGACGGCGCGCCGTGACAGACCTTCTGCTGGCGTTCCACATTCATGACGATCTGATCCATGGGTATATGCCCCGGGCCTTCCACCATGACCTGCACGCCCATGGCCTGCGCGCGTGCGGTGAGTTCGCCCAAGGTGTCCAGTTCCGCGAACTGCGCGGTATCTGAGGCGTCCGCCAGGCAGCCCGGTCTCAGGCCGTCGCCCAGGCTGTAGCATACATCGTAGGCGCGCAGGATTTCGCTGATCTCGTCGAAATGCGCGTAGAGGAAATTTTCTTCGTTGTGCGCCAGCATCCACTGCGCCAGTATCGCTCCGCCGCGGCTGACAATGCCCGTGATGCGGTTTTTTGTGAGATCCACGTGCCTTTTCAACACGCCGGCGTGTATGGTGAAGTAATCAACGCCCTGACGCGCCTGCTTTTCGATGATATCGCGCATCATTTTCCAGGACAGGTCTTCGACTTTTTCCACCTCGCTCAAAGCCTGATAAATAGGTACCGTCCCGAGGGGAACTGTGCTCTGCCGGATCATGGCTTCGCGGATCTTGTCCAGATCGCCTCCGGTGGATAAATCCATTACCGTGTCCGACCCGTAATGAACGGCCATATGCAGCTTAACCAGCTCGCAGTTCACATCGGACGTTGTCGAAGAGTTGCCGATATTGGCGTTGATTTTGCAGGCGACGCCGATGCCTATGCCTATGGGGTCAAGGCGGTATTTCAGATGGTTGATGTTTGCGGGGATTATCAGCCTGCCTGCGGAAATCTCGTTGCGAACGAATTCCTGCGTGAGTTTTTCCTTTTCCGCTACCCGCTTCATCTCCGGGGTGATGATATTTTTGCGCGCTGCTTCAAGCTGTGTCATGGTTCCCTCTTTTGACTCCCTCTCCCCCTGTTGGAGAGGGTTGGGGTGAGGGGTTCACCCTCACCCGCGCTTCGCGCGGCCTCTCCCATCGAGGGAGAGGCCGTAGTCAACGGAACGCCGGCGTTCAGCACGCTGATCCGCGCCGCAGTCTTTTCCGCCGCATCAAAGAGAGCTTTGGCCTGAGGCGAACCAGGCTCGGAAATTACGATCGGAGTTCCCGAGTCGCCGCTTAAGCCCACTGAAGGGCTGAAAGGGATTTTCCCAAGCAGCGGCGCTTCGAACTCTTCGCTGAGCAGTTTCCCCCCTTCGCCGTGATAAATTTCGATATTCTTGCTGCAATGCGGGCAGATGAGCCCGGACATGTTCTCAATGACTCCGAGAATGGGGACGCGCACTTCGTTAAACATGCCTATGGAACGCCGCACATCGGACAGGGCCACTTCCTGCGGCGTCGTCACAATTACCGCGCCGGAAAGAGGCGTTGACTGAACAAGGCTCAAGGGAGCGTCTCCCGTGCCCGGAGGAAGGTCTACGATCAGATAATCAAGCTCGCCCCACTGCACGCTGGAAAGAAACTGCCGGATCACGCCGTGCAGCATGGGCCCGCGCCAGATGATCGGCTTGCCAGGTTCCACCAGGAAGCCGATGGAAATAACCTTTACTCCGTGGTTTTCAAAGGGAATGAGCTGCTTCTGCGGCGTGACGGACGGTCTCTCTGATTCCCGAATGCCCATCATCATGGGAACGTTCGGACCGTAAATATCCGCGTCGAGAAGCCCGACCCGCGCTCCGGTTTTGCTTAGAGAAACCGCCAGATTAACGGCCACGGTGCTTTTTCCCACTCCGCCTTTGCCGCTGGCAACTGCGATTACGTTTCGTATGCCGGAAGGCAGGACTTTTCCGCCGGCAAGCGATGGTGATCTGCGGACATCCGCAATGAAATCGACCTGGACATATTTAACTCCGGGGATTTTTAAAACCGCTTCCTTTGCCTCGCTGAGCAGACGGTCCTTCAGCGGGCAGGCGGGAGTTGTGAGATTCAATTTAAAGCTTACCTTTGCCCCATCGCAGACGATATCCTTGACCATGTCCAGAGCGACCAGATCCTTGTGCAGTTCCGGGTCCTGTACGTTGCGAAGAGCGTTTAAAATGTCGTCGGGTTTTGCCATATTTTCTTATCCTTTTATTCTAAAACTGGATCCCCGACTACGACCTCGGGGATGACATGATTAATATCATGTCACTTTCTCGAAAAGGGATTCCGCCTTTTGCAGGGCTTTCACTAAAGCGTCCACGTCGTCGCGGGTGTTGTATATGTAAAAACTGGCGCGCGCAGTGCCGGGTATTCCCAGATCGCGCATGAGCGGCTGACAGCAATGGTGCCCGGAACGGATGGCGATTCCCTCCTGGTTGAAAAGCGTTCCCAGATCATGGGGATGAACATCGCCGTAATTAAAGGATATAACTCCGCCCCGCTGCTCGGCGTTGCGCGGCCCATAGATCAGAACTTTTTTGTTCTGCGCCAGCAGGTTCAGCGCGTATGACGTGAGATCTTTTTCATGCGCCCGCGCGGCTTCCATGCCGATCCGGTTGAGATAATCGATCGCGGCGCCGAAAGCGATGACGCCTCCGATATTAGGCGTGCCGGCTTCGAACTTCCAGGGCAGCTCGTTCCACTTGGCGTGGTCCCGCCATACTTCCAGAATCATGTCCCCGCCGCCGAGGAAGGGGTCCATTTCGTCCAGAAGCTGCGTCCTTCCGTACAGGACGCCTACGCCGGTAGGCCCCAGCATCTTATGCGCGGAAAAAGCCAGAAAATCGCACTGAAGATCGCCGACATCCGTAGGCAGGTGCGGCACGGACTGCGCCCCGTCCACAAGCACCTTCGCGCCAATAGCATGCGCGCGCTCGATTATTTCTTTTGCGGGAGTGATTGTGCCCAGCACGTTGGACATGGCTGTGAAGCTTACCAGCCTGGTTTTTTTATTGAGAAGTTTTCCAATTTTAGAGAGATCGAGCAACCCGTCATCAGTGACCGGGATAAAGCGCAGTTTCGCGCCGGTGGCTTTGGCAATGAGCTGCCAGGGGATGAGATTGGAATGATGCTCTATTGCCGTAAGCAGAATCTCGTCCTGCGGTTTAAGATTTTTCCTTCCCCAGCTGGAAGCTACAAGATTAATGGCCTCGGTGGCATTGCGGGTGAACACGATGCTTTCCGCCGCCGGAGCGCCGATAAACCTCGCAACCTTTTCCCTGGCGCCTTCGTAGAGCTTCGTGGCCTGTTCACTCAGCGTGTGAATACCGCGGTGGATGTTGGAATTTGTCTGCTCGTAATAGGCTTTTTCCGTATCAATGACCAGGGACGGCTTTTGCGTAGTGGCGGCATTATCCAGATATATCAGCCGTCTGCCGTTGATTTTCTGGTTCAGAATCGGGAAGTCTTCAGCAATTTTTCCGCCGTTAATCATGGGTCACCTTTATTGCCGGCAGTTCCCTTGCCAGCGTCTGAGTCACAGTCTGCTCGTCGTTGACGAGATGCTGCAGCGAAATCTGGCCCAGCGCGTTCCAGAGCCGGTCGGCAATCAAATCCCATACGGGGCGTATGCTGCAGCGGGTCAAATGACCGCAGTCCGTACCCCTGTTGAACCGGCTGCAGGTCTGGGTAAAAGGAACGCCTTCCAGCACGCGGATAACCGCTCCCAGGGAAATTTCCGCGGCCGGCATTGAAAGGGCAAATCCTCCCTGGGTTCCCCGGATGCTTTTGATGAAACCGGCGCGGCGCAGCTTGAGAAAAATCTGCTCCACATAATGGCGGGGAAGAGACTCCTGCCGCGTAATTTGAGACAAAGACAGAGTTTTCCCTTTCTCCTGGAGAGACAGGAGCAATAAGCAGCGAATGCCGTATTCCGTGCGTGAGCTGACCTGCATCATAATCCTAACTCCAGCCTTGCCGCTTCCGACATGCGCTCGCGCGTCCAGGGAGGGTCAAAAACAATATCAACCTTGACCTGTTTGACGCCGGGCACGTGCTTGACCTTGTAAAGCGCGTCCGCCTGCAGCACAGGGCCCATGCCGCATCCCGGAGCGGTAAGTGTCATCTCAATGAAAACGTCAAAACCTCCCTGAGGCAGCGGTATCACGTCATTTTTATAGACGAGCCCTAAATCTACGACATTTACCGGAATTTCCGGGTCAAAAACCGTGCGCAGCCTGTCCCAGACCTGATCGCGCACTTCGTCGGCCGTCATATTGATCAGCGGAACATCTGTTCCCGTATTCACTTCTCCGGCAGGCGCCGCCGTCAGGCCCAGGGCGTCCGCATCCGTCTCATCGATGCGAACCATGTTCCCGTAGTCGGTGACTGCGGTGAACCCTCCCATCTGCTGGGTAATGCGGACCGGCGTGCCGCGCGCAAGCTTTACCGTAATGCCATAGGGAACCTGGATGGCATCGCAATCACGCGTAAGTTCTATAAATCCTTCCTGCGTCATTCGGTTGTCACCTTTTCCTTCTTTGCTTCCAGGGCGGCGCGCAGCGTGTGCCAGGGCAGGGTCGCACATTTTACGCGGATAGGAAATTCAGATACTCCGGAGAAAACCGCCAGTTTTCCCAGAGCTTCCGCGTCCGGCGTGGTTTTGCCGGTGACAAGCCCGTGGAACCGCTCGAACAACTTCCCGATTTCTTCCCCGGTCTTGCATTTTATTTCATCTGTCATAACCGAACAGGAAGCCTTGCAAATCGCGCAGCCGGATCCCTGGAAGCTGGCATCCTTTATGCGGTCATGGTCCAGTTTGAGATAGACGGTGACCTGGTCGCCGCAGAGCGGGTTGAAGCCTTCCGCCTTGCGGTCTGCGTCGGCGATTACGCGGAAATTCCTGGGCTTTCTTGAATGGTCTAAAAGAACATCCTGATAAAGGTCGCTCAGGTCCACTTAATGCCCCCCGTTAAATCTTGCAAATAACATTTCGGACAGCCCTTCGCGCAACCGAGCTATGCCCATGCGGTTAATGATTTCTCCGGCGAAAGCGTTGATCAGAAGACGCTTCGCGGCGTCCCTGTCTATCCCGCGCGAACGCAGATAAAAGAGCGAATCCGCGCTGATCTGTCCCACCGTGGCACCATGCTTGCATTTTACGTCGTTGGCGAATATTTTCAACTCCGGCTTTGTGTTGATTTTGGCGTCGTCCGACAACAGCAGATTCTTGTTGATCTGATAGGCGTCGGTCTTCTGGGCGTCAGGACGGACGATAATGTGTCCATCGAAAACTCCGTGGGATTGGCCGTCCAGGATGCCCTTGTAATATTCGTGGCTCTGGCAGTGAGGCTTTACGTGGTCGATCAGCGTATGAGTGTCCATGAGCTGCCTTCCGCTGGCCACAAAAAGGCCGTCCAGAGTGCCTTCCGCTCCCTCGCCGTTGAACACAACATTAATGTTGTTGCGTACCAGCGATCCTCCCAGAAGAACCGCATAGGAAAAAAAGCTGCTGGAACGTTCCTGTACAACCTGCATAGTGGCAATGTGATATGCCGTCGCGCTCTCCATTTCCATCTTGTAATGGTCCAGGCGCGCGTTTTCCCCCAGGCGCACTTCTGTGACAGCGTTGGATAAATAAACATTATTCGCGCTTTCACCATCCAGACCGGCATAAGTTTCGACAACTGTGGCTTTGCTGTCGCTATCCGCATCGATAATAATCCGGGGATGAGACATCACTCCGGTCCCGGCTGAGATAAAAAAAAGATGGATTGGTTCTGCGCTCGAAAAGCCTGTTGATAAACGTATAAAGGCGCCGTCCGCAAAGTAAGCGGTGTTTAACGCAGTGAAGGGCTGCCGCACATCGGCAAGCAACCCCAGTGTCTTCTCTGTTTCCCTGTCTGATGTTTGAAAAGCCTGGGCGAGCGGGCTGACATAGAGCCCCTGCATAGCCGGGACATTGGAAAGTTTGGGTGCGTAGCGGCCGTTTATAAAGACAAGCTGGATCTTATCAGGAGCAGTCAGCGATATCCGCCGCAGGGCCGCAGGATCCACATCAGGTGCGGTATCCGCCATACGGAAGCGCGCCTCCGCAATCGGGGTGGGGTCTGTGAAGCGCCAGGCTTCCTGGTGCACGGTCGGGAATCCCGTTTCAGCAAAGCGGCGCAGGGCCAGCGCGCGCCGCTCCTTCAACCAGGGCAGGTTTCCCCCCACCAGGGTTTTGGCGGCGGATTCGTACTCGGATACGTAGTAATTTTCGACAGTTGTGACCATGCGTTTGCTTTCGTCGTCCCGGCAATCTGTAGGCCGGGACCCATGAACCTTTTTTATTTGCGGCTGGATCCCGGCTAACGGATCGCCGGGGAGACGGCTACACTTCCTCTTCTATCCAGCCGTAGCCTCTCTTCTCAAGCTCCAGAGCGAGCTCCCTGCCGCCGGACTTCGCTATGCGCCCGTCAACCAGAACATGCACAAAATCAGGCTGGACATAATTCAAAAGGCGCTGATAATGCGTTACCATGACCATAGCCCGGTCCCGGGAGCGCAGGGCATTAATGCCGCGCGACACGATCTGCAGCGCGTCAATGTCCAGCCCGGAGTCGGTTTCGTCCAGTACGGCCAGCTTCGGTTCGAGTACGGCCATCTGGAGAATTTCACTGCGCTTCTTTTCTCCGCCGGAGAATCCCTCGTTGACTGCGCGCGACAAAAGCGTCTGGTCGATTTCCACGAGCGCGGCTTTTTCCTTGATCCACTTCAGGAATTCCATGGCATCGAGCTCAGGCATCCCCCGGTATTTGCGCACGGCGTTAAGTGCGGTCTTCAAAAAGTAGTTGGTGGTCACTCCCGGGATTTCCACGGGATATTGGAAGGCCAGGAAAAGGCCTTCACACGCGCGCGCTTCCGGAGTCATCTCAAAAAGGTTTCTGCCGTTGAAGGTCGCTTCGCCTCCGGTAACTGCAAATCCGTCGCGGCCGGCAAGCACGTTCGCAAAAGTGCTCTTACCCGAGCCGTTGGGACCCATGATGGCGTGAACCTCCCCCGCTTTTACGGACAAATTAATACCCTGCAATATCGTTTTCCCGGCTATTCCGGCCTGTAGATTTTTAACTTCAAGCATAAAGAAGACTCCCGTTCGCTATTTCCTTTATCCGACTGTTCCTTCCAGGTTTACGCTGAGCAGTTTCTGCGCTTCAACGGCAAATTCCATGGGCAATTCCTTGAAGACCTGCCTGCAGAAACCGTTCACGATCATACCCACGGCGTCTTCAGCGGAAATGCCGCGCTGTTTACAGTAGAAAAGTTGGTCGTCGCCGATTTTCGAGGTTGTGGCCTCATGCTCCATCTGGGCGGTAGCATCGTTGACCTCCACATTGGGGAATGTGTGCGCGCCGCAGGTGTCGCTCATCAGGAGCGAGTCGCACTGCGAGTAATTGCGCGCGCCTGTGGCCCCTTTGAGAATTTTTACCTGCCCGCGATAGGTGTTCTGCCCCCGGCCTGCGGAAATGCCTTTGGAAATGATCGTGCTGCGGGTGTTTTTCCCGACGTGAATCATTTTTGTGCCAGTGTCTGCCTGCTGGTAATTGTTCACGAGCGCTACGGAGTAGAACTCGCCTGTGGAATTATCCCCCCGCAGGATGCAACTGGGATATTTCCAGGTGATGGCGGAACCAGTCTCCACCTGTGTCCAGGAAATCTTCGAGTTAACGCCTTTGCACAGGCCGCGCTTGGTTACAAAATTATAGACCCCGCCCCTGCCGTTTTTATCTCCGGGATACCAGTTCTGGATCGTGGAATACTTTATTTGCGCGTTGTCTAGCGCAATCAGCTCCACTACGGCGGCGTGCAGCTGGTTTTCGTCGCGCATGGGCGCGGTGCAGCCTTCCAGGTAACTGACGTAAGAGTCTTCATCCGCGACAATGAGAGTGCGTTCGAATTGGCCTGTGTCGCGGGTGTTGATGCGGAAATAGGTGGAAAGCTCTACGGGACAGCGCACGCCTTTCGGGATATAGCAGAACGATCCGTCGCTGAATACCGCGGAATTCAGGGCGGCGAAGAAATTATCCTTTGAAGGGACGACGGTCCCGAGATATTTGCGCACCAGGTCCGGATGCTCGCGAACTGCTTCCGAAAAGGAGCAGAAAATAATTCCCTGTGCGTTGAGCTTTTCTTTGAAGGTCGTGGCGACTGAAACCGAGTCGATGATCGCATCCACCGCGATTCCGCTCAGGCGTTTCTGTTCTTCCAGGGATATGCCGAGCTTGTCGAATGTCCTGCGGATTTCAGGATCGATTTCGTCCAGGCTTTTCGGCGCCTGTCCCTTATTTTTGGGCGCGGCGTAATAGATGATGTCCTGGTAGTTGATCGGCGGATAGGTAACGTTCTGCCAGGCTGGTTCTTTCATTGTGAGCCAGTGGCGATAAGCGTTAAGGCGCCATTCCAGAAGCCATTCCGGTTCCTGCTTCTTGGCTGAAATCAGGCGGATGATATCTTCGCTTAAGCCATGCGGCGTTGTTTCGGTCTCAATAGGCGAAACAAAGCCCCATTTGTATTCGCTGTTTGTGATATTTTTTATAGCAGCATTTTTCTCGGCCATAAATCCTCATTTAAAGCAACAAAAATCCATTAAAGGGGTTCGCTAAGAAGAGAGCAAACAAATATTATAATACCATACCCGACATGGTAAGTCAAGTATATGAAATAGGCTATTTTCTAGATGTGTTTCTGTATATGAACAGCCAAGATGCCCTGCGGATTGCGGCTGTCTGATGGTTGGTGGTATAGTGGTCGCGTGCGGTCAGGGAAACAAAATAATATCCGGACCTGGCTTTTGCTGGCATGGACAGTTCAAAGCTGCCGGTTATTTTGTCCGGAAAAATATGAAAAGGGCGGCGTCCGAGTTTGTCTACAATCATCTCCGCTGATTTCGGATCGTATTCCTGCCAGTTGATTATCCTACCGCTGATTTTATCCAGATGTCTGCGCACGCGTTCCCCGTCCTGAGGATTCAAATCCCCCACAGGCAGAGCGCTTTCATGAAAATATCTGGAAAATTCCCGCGCTCCCACGCCGCGCAGCACCAGCCTGCGATTCAAATGAAAGGCATCGGTCCGAATATCGACGTTCCCATCATCGCAGGTAACGGCGGCGTCATAGCCTGCCCGGCGCGTGCGTTCCACAACGCGCTGATCGTATCCGCCGTATGGATAGGCCAGGAAACGTATACGGTGTCCGAGTTTGCCCTCGATGATTCCTTTTGACCTAACGAGCTCGGTATCAAGCCAGAAAAGGTAATCGTTCAGGTTCATGGCTTTTGGAGGATTTGTCAGAAGCGGGTGCGTGAGCGAATGGCTTCCGATTTCCGCACCCGCACGGTTCATTTCGCGCAGCTCCTCCCAGGTCAGCGCGCTTTTATGCCGGGAAATAAACTGAGGGTAGACAAACAAGGTGACAGGGTAATGGTACTTCGCCAGTATCGGCCAGGCTTTTTCCCAGGCTGATTTATAACCGTCGTCAATAGTGATAACTGCCGCTCTTTCGGGAACGTCGCCGCGGCCATGCAGATAATCAGAAAGCCGGGCCAGTGGAATGACCGTGATTTTCTGCACTGCCAGAAAACGCATCTGCTCATCAAATACGCGGCTTGAAACCGTATAAGGGGTGATTTTCGGACTGTCGAATGTGTGGTAACAGAGGATTGTGATCGAAGGAGGTTCGGCTGGGATAATCAGTTTCCTGCGGCATCCTGCCGCCAGGAAAACCAGGCATATCAGATAGAGCTGTTTAATCTTTATGATCGCGGACGAAGCGTTTTATGGCTGCGATATCTTTAGGGTCAGTGCCTTCGAACTTGAAGCCGATGGCGCATCGGGTGGGTTTCAGCGCCATGATATTAAGCGCGGTAGACCAGGCAACGACTGCGTTGGTGGAAATCTGCGATCTGGGAAACGAAATTGTGACTTTGACCTTTGTGCCTTCAGTCAGGAAAGTAGTTCCGGTAATGGCCATGCCCTGTTCGTGGATATTCATGGTTTCGCATTGGAAAGCCTGAAATCCAATACCTTCCACACTCACAGACAACTTCATCGTCACGCGTTTAAGCTGTCTGCGTTCCTGCCCCTGTTCGGTATCCAGAACCATAGCTACCTCTTTATCGTGGTATTGCCTGCCTAGTTTTGATTTTACTCAGGGGCAAAAGACCTGTCAAACCAGCGGAACTCCTCTACGAATCCGGCGTTTTTATTTATGGATGCAGAAAGAGGATAAGATGTCACCAGACGATACTTTTACTGAATGGTTTGATGAATCTTCCGGGAGATACGTTTCGATCTCCGTTAGGGATGTGCTGGATCAAATTGCGTTCCTATCGAGGCTCCATCCAAAGCATATCGGCATAACCGCCAAAGCGATTGAGGCGAGCATGAAGGACCGTCTCGATTCCGCATTTCAAAATAACTGATAAATAATTTCAGCTCGGTGCAACCTTGTCTTGGAGAGGTGTGTCAAACTGCCATGTTTGCCGCGCCCTCGACGGGTCGGCTACCCCAGGATCCCGGACTTGCCAAACCAAACGCGCTGAGTGTGAAATTGGCCATGGCTTTCACATTGTGGGCCATATTGATGCCGGAGATTAACAGACTGCATGCTCCTGCGGTGGTCCTGCCCGTTCCCGCCTTAAAGCTGCATTTAGGAAGGCATCATCACAGCGCTTCCTATATTTACCTGGAAGGGCAATATGACCGGTTAATTGAGGAAGCGGCGGCGCGTAATGATTTAGACCCGCTCCTTATAAAGGCGATCATCTCCGTAGAATCGGAGTTCAACCCACACTGCATTTCTCCAGCGGGCGCCTGCGGACTTATGCAGCTTATGCCTTCGACAGCGCGCCTGCTCGGAGTCAAGAATATATTTGATCCGAAAGAAAATATTTATGCAGGCGCAGAGCATTTTAAGGGCCTGATAAAGCGTTTTCACAGTCTAAAAGTCACTTTGGCTGCATACAATGCCGGCGAACTGCCGGTATTGCGCCACCACGGCATACCGCCGTACAGGGAAACGAGATGGTATGTCTACCGCGTTCTCCGCACGTACGAAACTTATCAGATTGAAGCTCAGATCCAGAACACCCATCCCGCGGAAAAATCAGCATAAACACGAATGTAGGTGATCAAGCAAAAGCATTTGAATGCTTCCTGACTTGGTCACTTTATTGCGTTGAGTCAGTAGCCTGAACCTTCTATGCCGCGGGTGCCGGTATTTCCGATGATCCCGGAAGATCCTGTGCCGTTATTCTGACCGGCTACAGAATTAGATGTGCCTACTGTGGCGGGTGGACCGGAAGGTCCATAACGTCCTGTTGAAGGCATCGCGCCTACTTCTCCGGAAACCTGTCCTGTCGGCGGTGCCGTGGTGTTGAAAGACGGAGAAATACCGTAACTTCCTGAATTGGGCACAATTCCCAAACCAGGAGCCACGGTGGAATTTGTGTCGTAAAGCGGTTGTCCGGATCTTTCCGGGTTGCCGTTGATATCCGTCGAACCGCTGACAGGGAAATCCTGGTTTTCAGGAGCCTGATAACCTTGAAGCCCCTGCTCCCCGCGCACGGGACGCGCACCAATCAGTACCAGGCCTGCGATTGATGCGAGAGTAATGATTTTCCAAAAATCTTCGTCTTCCATTGCCATTTGTTAGACAAACCAATAAACCGGGGGGTTGCATGCGTGCGAATTCGCACCGGTGTAACTTTCTTCTTCAGATGAGTGTCTAAGGCTTGCCCATGAAAATTCGTCTTTCCTTGTTAGTCCCATCGATAATATTGGCCGCCCTGGCATCGGTTGCGTCTGCGAATCCGGCAGTAACGGTTCTTTCTCCGGACCACATCGCCACAGGCAATCCTGCGTTCACTCTGGAACTGGATGGCACGGGTTTCGTCTCGGGATCGGTCATCGTATGGAATGGCACGGCAATGCCAACCACCTATGTTAACTCCGGAACGCTCAGAACTATGGTGCCTGCTTCTTATGTGGCAGCGCGCGGCTATGTGCCGCTTCATGTGAAGAATCCCGATGGTACCGTTTCCACGCCCACCTGTTATTTTGGAGTGGATCTTGTCCCCGTTATAAACAGTGTCGTTCCCTCTTCAACCAGCGCAGGCAGTCCGGCATTTACGATGACGGTGCTGGGAGCGAACTATGCGCCGGACTCGGTGGTCCTATGGAACGGGACTGCTCTTGCCACCACCTATGTTTGTGTAACACAGATCAACGCCGTAGTTCCCGCGGCAAATATCGCATCACCAGGGAGCGCTTCTATAACTGTGTCTAATCCTGATCCAGGAGGCGTTTCTAATGCAGTGACTTTTACAATAACGACAAACCCTGCGCCTCCTAAAGCGCCTGTCCTTTCAGGAATCAGCCCCGCCTCAGCGGCGGTGGGAGGGCCGGCATTTGCTCTGACGGTTACCGGTTCCAATTTCACTTCCGGCTCGGCGGTGCAGTGGAACGGTACGGCTCTTCCCACAACGTTCATTTCCGCCAGCCAGCTTAAGGGAAGTGTTTCTTCTTCTAATCTGTCTCAGCGCGGTACAGTATCTATTTCAGTTCTTGATATGACGAACGGTGTTTCCAATTCCCAGCCGTTCAATATATGTCTTATTCCGGTGATCATCAGCCTGAGTCCTGCTTCTACAAATTCCGGTAATCCCGGTTTAACCTTGACGGTAAACGGTAAAAATTTTGCCGCTGATTCCATCGCGCGCTGGAATGGTTCGAATCTGACTACAGTGTTCATCAGCTCCACTCAATTGACAGCGCAGATTGGCGCTGCGGGCATGTCCAGAGCGGCAGCGGTAACCATAGACGTGGTGAATGCGTCGCCTGGCGGAACTTCCAATACTATGCCCTTTTTGGTCGGGAATGGAACGCAGGGTGTGATATCGGATCTGTCTCAAGTTCGCGTTTTTCCCAACCCCTGGCGCGCGGATCAGCATGGCGGGGTCCTGGTTACGTTTGATCATCTGTTCCCGGGCAGCACGATAAAACTTTTCACAATTTCTGCCCGCTGGATCAAGTCGCTTCAGTCGGATAATGGAGTAGCAACGTGGGATCTGACAAATGATGCAGGCGAAAAAGTGGCTTCTGGATATTATTTTTATGTCATTACCGACAGCCAGAACGATCGTGCCCGGGGCAAGCTGGCAATAATAAGGTAATTCTAATATATGGTTAAAAAAATATCGGATGACTCCGAAGATGAATACTGGCAGAGCGCCTGTCCTACCTGCGGACTTCCTGAAGATCAATGGATGGGGGATGGCGGTAGAGGGTTTGAGCAGGGAGGCGAACTCTATTGCTGTGAAGGCTGCGCAGAGGGAGCGGGGTGTACCTGCTCTGTAATTCCTCCGTCAAAAACAATCAAGCGTAAAATCATTTCCCAGCGTTAATTGCATCAATCTAATCCGCCAAAAATCGGACGGAGGAGACTGTTTCTTGTGAGTTTTTTTACAGTCTCAATTCAATTCGTGCGTTCCCGGAGAGCCGGACTCCATCAGTCGCTCAAGCTGATCCATTGCCGCGTTCATGTACCTGCGATACCGCATGCGCCGGACAGCCTCCACATGCGCGGAAGTTCTTCGGAGCGTCCTTCCTGATTTTCGTTTCTTATGTGCCATTAATTTTATTTTAGCTCTTGCACCGGTTTAGAACACATTAAATTACTGATGGCTGCAAAGGTTTTGTATCGTCTCCCACTCAACAGGGGTAACGGGCTGGATGGAAAAGCGTTTGCGTCTGACCAGAACCATGTGCTGCAGGAGAGGATGATTTTTGATGGAGCTCAACGGCTGCGGCTTTGTGAAGATTTTCAAAAGGGATATGTCTACCTGAACCCAGCGCGGACGGCTGGGAGAGGAAGCCGGATCGAATTGATTGCCGGTGCGGTCAAACTGCGTAGGATCGGCATAAGCCTCGCGGACAATTTCCATTTCGCCCATAACAGCGCAGGAATTAGTTTCGGCATGACAGAAAAGCGCTCGATCTCCTTTTTTCATGGCCCTTAGAAAACTCCGGGCTTTATAGTTGCGTACTCCGTCCCAGCATGTAGTTCCCGCCTTCTGCAGGTCCTGAATAGAAAAGACAGCAGGGTCAGACTTGAAGAGCCAGTAGCGCATACCTTAACCCGGTTAAGATAATTTGTTCCCCTGTGTTATTTGAACGCCAAGGATTTTTTTTCGGTTCTTTTTCAGCCATGCCGCGGCTTTGTCATAAATCGATGGATCAACGTAAACATAATCTCCGGCCACGGAGGGCACTTTCTTCAGGATTTCCGAAAGTTCCGTGGAAAGGGCGATGGACTTGTCGTCCCGGCGCAGAACCGGGAACTCCGGCGTCTGGTAGGGACGCATGTTGTCCGACCGCCTGATCTGTTCTTTGGGGAATATTTCACATGCCGCCTGATAAATCCGTTTTCCAGTACCGGAAGATCCCTGTGGAGGCTCATATAACAGCGCGAAGTGCCGGCGTTCTACGATCCTGCGCGCCGAATCATGATTCGAAAGCCTTATTGAGGCAAGCACTTCGTTATCTGTCATGGACAGGTGAAAGGACGATGCCTTTATGTCTCCCTGTCTGGGATACCATTCCCGCATGAAATCCAGCAGATAAAGCGCGTAGATCTGGCTTACGGGATGGCAGTAAACCGTCTTGAACATGAAATAGCGGGCAAGCATCATCGCTTCGGCCGATGGCAGACCTCCCTGGCGTATGCCGAGAGTAAGATCTTCCGGCGACTGTTCGGAGCGTGGAAGAATGCGGATGGTGTCGATCAGCCGGTGATGATCTATATGGCCGTATGCCACTCCCACATGATAAGAGTCGCGCAGCAGGTAATCCATGCGGTCTACGCCGAAAGCGTCGCCGGTGATGATCTCGGAAAGGATTCGTTCCCATCGGGTCAGAGGTTTGTTGCCCCACGATGTCCACTTTTCGTTGCCAACAGCCAGTTTGGCTATATCGCCGGCTTTAAGTTCAGGCTGCATGTCTTTCCAGACCGGCAGAAGCAGTTCATTTTGAATCAAATCCGCCGTCAGCCGTTCGTGCGAATACTCCCGAGGGAGGATTTCTTCAGCCGCATGTGAAAAAGGAAGATGTCCTATATCGTGACACAGGGCGGCCATTCTCAGCGCGCGCCGCCAGTATGCGTTTTCCTCAGAAGATTTTGGCAAAAGTTTTGCCAGATCGACAGGTTGTTCCTCATCGCGGCTTCCGGTGATTGAATCGTATAGCCGCCCAGCCAGTTCCATGGCGCCCAATGAATGCTCAAAACGACTGTGAGATGCGCCCGGATAAAGGAGGCAGGTCAGTCCAAGCTGGCGAATGTAGCGGAGGCGTTGAACCAGGCAGGAATCCACTGCGCGCCTCTCGCTTGAATCAAAGCGAATCGTCGCATGAACAGGGTCCCGGATCTCGTAGGAAGTTTCAGCCATCGAGGACTATTGTACCGCAATTACAATAGGTCTTCCGGGCAAAAAATTTACATGAGTTAACAAATCCGTTCCTTGCGGATCCGTTGATCGAGGGCTAGCTTAGCGGTGGAGGTTGAGATGCTTAGAATACTTCCCCTTCGCTCAGCAATTCTCATCTTCGTTTTCAGTCTGGCAGTCGGAGCAGGCAGTCTCTCCCCCATTCAGTTTCTCGATCAGGCCATGCAAAGCACTTCCCTTAATGAGAAAATTGTCGCTTTGCGGTCGTTGATCCGTCTATTCCCGGCTAATTCGGCGACTTCCAGGGCGCATGACGATCTAATCTCTCTGCTTGCTTATTCCAACCGCACGGAAGAAGCCTTCCAGGAATATGTCCAGCGCCGTACTCCTGAGAATAGTCAGGATGGTCTGGATTTTACCTACTTTGATTATTTGCTGCGCACCGGTCGATACGGGCAGCTACTGCGGGAAACGTCCATCGTGCCGAATGGTATGCGCGATTTCATTCGTGATGAACAACTGATGGAGCTGCGGGTCCAGGCTCTTCTGGCGCAGGGACGCTACCAGATTGCGCGTCAGGCAGTAGAACAGTTCCTGGAAATATATGCCGGAGACGGTATTGAAGGCAGCCGCTTCGAAGGAGAAGTGCGCAGCATCCAGTTCCTTGACAGGCACCTGCGGACGCTGGAACGCAGGCAGGGGGTGGCTGGGAAACCGTTGTTCACAGGGGCCGTGCCAGACAGCCTCAGGGATTGGAGCCATCGCACCGACGTGCCGGTCGTCTATTACAAGCTTCTGCCCGCGCATCCGTCAGGCCAGCTCCATGAACCGCTTCTGGCCGGACGCCATGAAGGCGATGATTTCTTCATGGCACAAACCGTCGAATTGAACCGCGGGTTTTCATACATCAGCGGCGGTAAGTTCTCGCTTAAATTCGAAGGCGTTCACACGCTTTATGTTCAGGAAGGCGGCGTTGATCCCATGGATATGGGCGGGCGGGTCCTGACATCGCGTGTTTATCTCCATACGATTCCCCAGCTATACCGGCTGGCAGGAAAAGCATACGTGGTTCTCATAGATTTCCGTCAGTCCGCAGAATCGGAAGCCGCCTATATGGGAGACGGGCTGATCCACGTGTCCGCGAGCCATTTCAATACCATGGTTCTGATGCACGAGATCCTGCATGGGCTCGGCGCCACCCACCAGGATTGGAATACGCTTGTCAGCGAGGGGTATAAGTTCGATCCTGATGACCGCGGCCTGATGACCTTTGGTCCCAGGGGCAGCCTGCAGGACTTCGGCCTGGAAGAAAAAAACCGCGCGGTGCTTGGCTGGCCGCGCGTGCCGTTGATCCATCTTTCCTCGGAAACGGCCAGCCTGCCCGTAGAGAAAAACCTGATTTTCGAAGCAAATACCGCAGAAGCCCCACAGGACGCCCACCACCTTTCATCCTAGATGTTTTTTGACTCCTTTCCCAAAAAACAAGACCCATGAAATTCATAGGTCATCCGGGACCGTTTTTTTAGCCTCGCGGCCCATGGAAACACCGCGGCAATTGCTTTATAAAAGAGCATAAGTAATTAACGAACGGAAAAGGAAACGGTAATGACAACTCGAATGTGTCCGGTCTGCAAGCATGACATGGTTAACCGCAAGGTGGAACACGCCTACTGGCACGATGATATTCTCGTGGCGGTGGTAAAGGAAGTTCCTTCATGGGTTTGCCTGCTCTGCGGCCACCGCATCATGGAGCATAAGGTAACTACTACGCTCCGTAATATAGTGGAAGATTACATTCGTTTGGGCAAAACTTTTCCCATTCCGTCGACTATGTACCGGCCGGTCCCATCTTAAGGACGCCGGATTCTGGGGCAGACTAGGAGGATGCGAAGATGAATATAAAAAAGATCCTGTACAACGGTGGTTTTGCGACACTTGGTGTTGGACTATTAGTAGGAATGGCGGTTCTCCAGGCTAATGGACGCAAGTCTTCTGAAGACGTGCTCGCACAGGGCGATTCCCTGACGTCTTCGCAGCCGGAAACCTTTGATATGAGCTCGAATACGGCTCCTGTCAATCAGGTTTCCTCCGTGACTCCTGCTGATCCGAGCCGGAATACCCTGGCGCCGATGCCGGTAACAGCTGCTGCGCAGCCGGTCTTGAAAAATATCCGGTCATTTTCCATCTTTGATTCCGCCAACAAGGCCGGGACAAAGAAAGGGTTCGCAGTGACGAGGAATAATCTCCGTGCTGCAAAAGCCTATTACAAAAAGCTTTCGGGCTCTGCAACGGTCGTCATCAAGGCCGAAACAAAGCCCGGCAAGTTTCAGACGGTAACTCCGGAGGAGTTCTCGCAGTACATTGCCAGCCATATCGGCGGCTGAAAACAAACTCCGTCGCAGCTATAAGGGAAAGACCGCTATCCGACCCCGGTGCGGTCTTTTCCTTTATGTCTTTTGACGTCGTCCCGGTAAGCTTTAGACCGGGACCAATCAGTAAGTATTCTTTTGGGGTTGGTCCCCGGCCCGCGGATTGTCGGGGTGACGTTAAGAGAGGGCTACCGTAATATCGATTTCTTTGTTGGAGATGTTGATTAGGGCCTGTCGCGGGACGGTCATTTCGGTAGTATTTCCCGGGACCTCAAGCGAGCGGCCCTGGAGCAGAACGGATTCAATGCGGTACTTGCCGTAAGGTCGTTTATTGCGGTTCATGAAGGTTATTTTAAGGCGTTTTCCGGCGAAACCCACATGTGCGGTAACCTGTCCGCTTTTGCCAAACTGGGCAGGCATCAGCTTCGGCGCTAAAAGCAAATCCCCCCATTTGCCGCGTATCCCGGCAACCTGCGTAATCATGGTGAAAAGCAGCCAGCTCGCAGAACCGGTTAGGTAGTGATACATGCCGCGCCCTTCGCCGTTGAAATATTCCGGCAGACCTGGATAGATCTTTGCGGTGTCCGCGTTGCCGCACATTTGATAGAGACTGTCGAGCACCTCAAAGCCTTCTTTCGCAAAGCCCCGCTGATATAGTGCGTTTGAAAACATTACGATCATATGCGAGAAAAAGGCGCCGTTTTCCTTTTCCCCATAAGCGAAGGAAAACGCCCGGCCGAGAGCAGGCTGGATGTCGCCGAAATTGGTGTTAAGCCGGAACCCCCCCAGCCTGCGGTCCTGGAGAAAGCGCTTGGCGGCAAGAAACGCGCGTTCAACCTGTTCTTCAGTGGCAACGCCGGACATGATCGGAAACACCTGGCCGGTCAGCGTCATACGTACGTTGCCCTGGTTTTCTCCTTCGACGCGGTGCCCGTTATTGTCGTAATAACCGTTGAACCAGCTGTGGCCGGACTTGTGAGATATCCATTCGTGAGCGCGAACCTGTTCGGCAAGCGCTTCGCCTTTGAGGCGCAGATCATTAATGAGGGCGGAAACGGCTACGCTCCGTTTCTCACCGGAAATGCCTGCCCGGCATTTTTCGTGGTAGGTTGCCAGGCGTTTCCGCTTCTGCTCCGGAGTTAATTCCGTAGATGCGCCGAAAGCTTCGGAAAGCTGCAGAAGTTCTTCCGTTACAGGCAGTTGCTGCACTCCCCGGGCCTGCAAAACTTCAAGCAGGTCCGCCAGGCGCAGCAGGTTGCCGGCATAGACCGAGGTGAAGGCAACGCTTTCGCCGCGATCATGCGCCATATCAAGGCCGTCATTCCAGTCTGCATCTTCCAGACGTATATTGCCGTTATCGCCTACATTGAAGAATGAGGTGAGATGCTGCACGAGGATGTGTTCAAAGACTGTCCCAAAAGGCAATTCGGATTGTGGAATGCGGGATGCGGAAGAAGGTTGTTCTTGATGGAGTTTTCCAGCTTCCCCACTCCGAACTCCGTATTCCGCATTGACTGTATCACGGTCCCAGAAATAAGGGACTTCCTCCAGAAGAATGCGCCAGTCCCCGGTTTGATGGATATAAAGTTCTGTCGTCAGCCAGGGCCACACACCATGATCCATCCATGTGCGCGAGAGATTGTTCCGGTCCGCGATAAATTCGCCCGGTTTTTTGCCGATGATGGTGGCGTTGGCTCCGCTAATCCGCACGCCGGCGAAATTGTTCAAAAGAAGTTGACGAACGGAAGGGTCGAGAGCCGAGTCCCGAGGGCCGATTGATTTGGCTGTATTCTCGGTGCTGGTGTCTAGAAGTAAAAGTGCCAAGCAGTCCTGCCATAGGTCACGCCAGCCGCGGCCGCCGCGCCCGTAGTCAAAATCCGGAAGGAAGGAGCACCCAAAAATACTTCGCAGCATCGGCTGCAGCGTTACCCAGCGCAGCCAGCTGTTGAAATCCGCATCGTCTGTCTCAAGCCGCACGGCATCGAGCCGTTCTTTCCACCAGACTTTGGTTTCTTCCAGCGCGGCGTTCACTTTCTCCCCGCTTGAAAAGCGCTTCAGCCAGCGGTCGATATCTTTGCGGTCCGAGGCTATGCCCATGAGAATGGTGTAGGTGACGCTTTTGTGGAGCCCGAGTTTGCGCGTCTTGAAGCGCAGCGCTCCGACAGCCTCGCGCCCCTGCATCTGCGCGTCGGATAAATCCGGAACATCCCAGTCTTCAAGTACTGCGCGGGGCGCGTCAAAACTGCCGCCCTCGCCGGTAAAACAGGCTGCGGTCGGGAAGCTGCCCAAGGGCGCATCGCCGTCGTCTTCCAGCCCGACCACGGCATATATCGTGTCGTTCAGCGTGTGCCCTCTTTCGTCAAACGTCATTGTCGGTTTTACGAGAACGCCGTGAGGATGCGGCGTGATGCGGTGCAGCAGCGAAGTCACGTGGCGGTGGTCGCGCAGATTATCCGCGGAACGCCCGAAAATCGGTATGGCGGAAGTGGGCGTGATGCGCACCGGGCGGCGGCCCGTGTTTGTCAAAGTTATCTGCATGACTTCCACCAGGTCGCTGCCCACCGGGACGAAGTTAAGAACGTCTGCCGAGAGGCCGGCTTTGCGGTTTTCGCGGCGCATGCGGTGCCAGAGCGCACCTGCCTGAATTTTGCATTTTTCCGGGCTGGTGATTCTTTCCCGTTCGGCTGCGGCGGAATTGCCCGTAGCGGACCAGGGTTCTTTCCCATCCATGAGTACCCAGAAATTGCGCGCGGAGCGGGTATTGTGCAGGTCTTCCACAGACAAGGGAAGCGTCAAGAAATGATTCTGTCCGGTTTTGATATCGCCATGCAGCCGTGGTGTTACGGCGGAAAGGAGTCCCGCTTCATTGCACAGCGGAAAATAAAGCCTGCTGATCTGGTCCGGATTACGGGCCTCAAACGCTTCATCCCGCCCGATAAATTTCCACCAGGATAAGTCTTTTGATTTGGATGATTTCATAATGGTGTTCTGTTCTAAATCCCGTCTTCCCGGAAGGTCGTAAGCCGGGAGCCATTAATAAAGGCCTTTTTTATTAATGGGCCCCGGATAACTGATTTCCGGGGCGACGCCGATTAAGAAGTGTATCAATTTCTTCAGAATGATCGAACCTTACATCTATGAAATCCCGCATGTCCCCGGGCAGAGGGGCTGTCGTTTTCAGCGGGATTCTGGTACGGGGATGATTAAAGCTCAGCGCTAAGGCATGCAGGGCCACGCGCGGAAAGCCCAGCGTCTGCCGGTCCTCCGGCGTGATGTTGCCTGCGATCATTTTTTTATACATGCGTCCTCCATCGATATAGAGCGCGTCGCCGAGCAGCGGATGCCCTGACGATGCGAAATGCACCCGTATTTGATGCAGCCGGCCTGTCTTTGGCCAGGCCCGGATCAATGAAACTGAATGGTCGCGCGATACCGCCAGACGCACGAATTCCGTGAACGCCGGGACTGGTTCCGCAGCGGTAATACACTGGCGGACCTTGATTTCCCCGTTTTCCCGTCCTATAGAGTAGTCGATTTCCCCTCCATCAGGAGCTACGCCGTGAACGAGAGCCAGATATTCTTTTTGAATCTCGTGACGTTCCATGGCCTGCGTCCAGGAACGCGCGGCCTGCACTGTTTTTCCCAGGGCAAGGACCCCGGAAGTTTCCCGGTCCAGACGATGCAGCAGGTGAAACCGCGCAATATCTGGACGGCAATGTCTTAGAACTCCCAGTACGGTATGCAGCTGGATTTTGTCCGTGGGATGAGAAAGCAGCCCGGAGGGTTTGGAAATGATCAGATAATCGGCATCCTCAAACAGTACGGGCAGCGCGGCGTTCTCGGGAAGCGGCTTTTCGGGACGCCGGGGATAAGCGATAAAAATACGGTCCCCTGAACTGACTTTGCTGCTGGCTTTAACCAGCCGCCCCGCTCTCTGAATGCGCCCTTCGTTTAAAATGCGCTGCACGCGACTGCGCGAGTAGGCCGCCAGGCGATTGGCGAGGAAGCGGTCGACGCGGAGCCCGTCGTAGCGCGCTTCTACGGTGAATGGCACCCATACCAGTTCGGTTTCGCCTGCGGTCATTGCCGCTCGATTTCATGTTTGAGGGCTTCAACCATTTCCGCCACCTGGTGCGTGGCTACATGGAGAACGGCCCATGATGGAAAGGAGGGTTTGGGAATGACTTCAAACCGGCATATCAACTGCGACTTTTCGGGAGTGATAGTTTCAATATGCCACGATCCCTTGAGTGTTTCGAAGTTTCCGCTGATGCAGGTGAAGGAAATGCCTTTCCCGGGAGATTCGATCACCTTGAAAACTGCTTCCAGGTTGGCGGTATGAAACCAATAATGGATACGGCCGGCCTGATGTAATCTTACCCAATTGTTCTTGCGGTTGATTACGTCGCTTTGCTGAATATATGGAATGAAATTGGCGAGGTGATTGTAATCCGTCAATGTCTTCCAGATTTTTTCCTCGTCCGCAATGACGGGGATCTTCAGGATAACGTAGTAGTCGTTGGGACCAAGCGACGTCGCTGTTGACCAGACGTCTTCAGTGGCAGCTTCTAGAACAGAGGCCGTCAAAACCGCGATGAAAAACAGGGATAGCCGTTTCATTCAGGATCTCTGGCTTTCCGGCAGATATATTCAATCATTTCCGGGGAAAGCGTATGCAGTAATACGGCAAGGCCTACATAAGGCGGGTAGTAAAGATTGCGTTTTTTCTTTTCCGCCGCGCGCAGGATGGCCGCAGCCATTTTATCTGCGGAAACGCCCAGCCTGGACCGAAAACTCCCGGCAGGGATCTGGCCTTCCGTCATGGCAGTCTTAACAAACCCCGGGTAAACAGTCATAACATGCACGCCGGAAAACAGCAGATGCTGCCTGAGCGCATCGCTGAAACCGGCAAGGGCAAATTTGCTGCTGGAATAAGCAGGAGAATGCTCGGAAGCAATCCGTCCCAGAATGGAAGAGATATTGACGATTGTTCCTTTTTTCCGCCGCAGTAATCCCGGCAAAACGGCTTTCACGCAGAGGAATGGCCCCAGGCAATTGATCCGCCATGTTCTTTCGAATTCTTCAGAAGAAGTATCTTCTATGGGATGATGTTCGTTGATCCCGGCGTTATTAATCAAAAGTTCTACCGGCCCCCACTCCTGTTCTACCCGGCGTACGACACGCGGAGCATACGCGGGGTCCCTAACGTCTCCGGCAATCGGCAGGATTTTCCCCTTCCCGCTGAGCGTAATATCACGGGCGGCGGCAAGAAGAACGTCTTCCCGCCGCCCCGATATAACGACGCAGTCGCCTCTGCGGCACAGCGCTTCCGCAAGCGCCCGCCCTATTCCCGTTCCTCCACCGGTAACCCAGGCAATCATAAAGAAAAATCACCCCCATCCCCTCCCTCCCCCCTCGAGGGGGAGGGTGCAGGGTGGGGGGCCAGTTGCCGTAAAGCCTCATAGAGCACAATGCCGACTGACGTCGATAAATTAAGCGAACGCACGCTGTCGGGGATCATCGGTATCCGGTAGGTTTGCGCGCTGCGCGGCGCCAGTATGTTCTCAGGCAGCCCTTTCGTTTCGCATCCAAAAATTAAATAACTTTCCGGCTTAAATTTCGCTTCCCAAAAAGAAACCTTCGCTTTTTTGGAAAAAAAGAAAAAAGCTGCATCCACTGGAGTGGATTTGAGAAAACTTTCCCAGTCCGTATGATGAACCCAGTTCAATTTCTCCCAATAGTCCAGACCGGATCGGCGAATTTCTTTGGAATCCGTAGAGAATCCGAGTTTGCCTACCAGATGAAGCCGGCTGCCTGTAGCCACGCAGCTGCGGCCCACATTGCCGGTGTTCCAGGGGATATCCGGTTCGTAAAGGACGATATGGATCATTAAAGTTTGGTCTCTTATGATGTCATCCCCGAAGTAGTAATCGGGGATCCCTTAATAAGGAATTCCTTTCTTGATGGATTCCCGATTTAGGCGCTCGGAAATGACGTCTTTATTATTTCCGCCAGCCGTTTCGCCGTGTCCGCGAAGCGTTTCTGTCCTGCAAAAGTCTTCGCTTTTTCCCCCATCAGCCGCAGCTTTTGCCGGTCGGAAAGCAATCGCTTCAAAGCATCCTTTATAAGGACGGGAATTTGTTTTTCTTTAAGCGAGGAAACTGTTTCGCCGAATTCAGGACGCATAGTCTCTTCCGAACCGTAATGCCTGCAGACCAGAGCGGGAAGTCCGGCGCGCATAGCCTCGAGAAGGGTAAGCCCGTAGCTTTCATGGCGTGACGGAAAAACATAAAGCCAGCCAAGACGCAGATGTGCTTCCTTATCAATGGCGGTGAGGTGTCCCGGGAAAAACACCCGTGTGCGTTTCAGCCGCTGTGACAGATTCTTCAGTTTGCTCATCCAGCGCTTTCCGTGCATGTAAGCTGCCTCGCCTGCGACTATAACAGTAATTCCTTCCGCCGGGAAATCGGGTTCCTTTTCCCACAACCGCACGGCTTCCAGAAGCCTGTCCTGCCCTTTTTCCGGAGAGATCCTGCTCAGGAGGACCAGAACGGGCTGTTCCGGTTTAATAGAGTACTCCTGCGCAAGTACTTCTTTGCGCTGCTGGACTGCCGCCTCATCAAGGGATGCGTCCGTAAGTCCCCAGGGCAGGACGTGCACCCGTGATTGCGGCGTATCCGGGTAGCACCGCATGATGATATCTTCCATTTCCTGAGAAGGAACTATGATCCCTCGGGAATTCCGGACGCAATCCGCCTGTTTTTTGAATACCAGTTTCAGCAGCTTTGGGACAAGGCAATCACAGCGCATACGGGCGAGAGCGTCATACCAGTGCGCGGCGGTTTGCGGCTTGACGCAGCCGCGCAGATACATGCGCGTGAAGTAGTCCAGCACATCAACATGAAATAGCGTGTAAATGCGGTATCCTGCCTTTGATAGCCTGAGGAAATCAGGGCCTTCCGAGATATCGTTGCTTAAAACTACGGTTTCCTCAGGAGCATGCCGGAAGATTTCTTCAGTCAGCGCTTTCTGAAAAAGAAAGCAGAAGCGTGCGTAACGTAATTCCGAGTATTCCACCAGATCTTTTCCGCGCGGCGCCTGAGATTGAAGGATGGAAGGATCAAGAACCTTGAAAGGAAATGGATTGGTTTTGTTCCACTCGGCAGTCAGCTGAGAACAGACTGCGGCGGCTCCGCCCAGTGGAACATCGGGCGGAAAGCTGCCGTGGGCTGCGGTGTAAAGAACTTTCCTCAAGGTTTGGGCCAATTCAGCGCGCTGCGTATCCATAGCATTTGCGCCGTTTTCTGGGGGACCCAGTCAAAAGCCGCAATGCAAGCGGGCGACACAGCCATATACCGGGGATCTCTCGAAAGAACGCAAATGGTCATGGCGATATCCGGGTTGTGCCCGATAAGCAGTACGTTATTCAGGTGAAGAAAGGAAGCAAGAGCGTTCTGCAGGTCAATAACCGCCCCGTTGGGCCTGAGGAAAGGCGACGGAATGATTCGTGTATCCGGAAAGACTTCCGCTACGCGTTTGGCGCTTTCCATGGCGCGGCGCAGCGGGCTGGCTAGGATGATGTCGAGAGGTTTGCCTAGAGTTTTCAAACCTGCTGCCGCGGCGCTCACGTCCCGCCGGCCCTGAAGGCTGAGCGGACGTTCCGCATCCGTGGAAATTTCAGGACACATAGGAAGCGCCTCACCATGCCGCATTAAAAGAAGTTGCATGCAGGTATTTTATTTAAATTTTATTGTGGAAGTTTGACAGTTTTGGGACTAGAAGATAAACTTCTCCACCTCACCCACTTTTTCTATGTTGCTCTAAAGATTCCCGGCATCGTCGTAGCGGTAAACAGCAAAAGGATCGATACCGCTCCCGCGAGGCGATAGTACGGGAATACCGGTACTGGGCCA
>Ga0181520_10003348_pt1 | contig 28315 bp, 24 predicted proteins | sample PEATcosm2014_Bin_29_FD_132451 | JGI IMG/M metagenome (GOLD analysis project Ga0181520, IMG submission 132451) | Peatland microbial communities from MTU Mesocosm Facility, Houghton, MI, USA - PEATcosm2014_Bin02_30_metaG | ecosystem: Environmental > Terrestrial > Soil > Wetlands > Peat | place...
GGCGAGGGCCGTTCCGGGCTTCGAGAATTCCGGACTGACGAAGGCGTTGGCCGCGTACTTCCTGACGCTGGGACCGAACATCCCCGCCACGCAGACGCCGACCTTCGGGCCGGGGACGACGTTCGCCATTCCGGCGCCCGCCGTTCCGGCGCTCGCCGTCGCGACGACCTCGTAGCCCTCGCGCGGGACCCCGCCCCGCACGTCGAGCGCGACGAGGCGCCTCGCCGGGCCGGCGGCGACGACGCTCTCGAGGGCCTTCCTTCCCACGAAGTCCTTGGTGAAGTCGCAGGCCCATTTGAGGCCCGCCTCGATAGGATTGACGGAAGGGCTTATCTCGTGGCCATGGAGGGGCATGCCCGCCTCGAAGCGGAGGGAATCGCGAGCGGCCAAGCCGACGGGGGCCGTTTCGATGCCCCTCTTCTCGCCTTCCTCGAGGATGGAGCTCCAAAGCTCGAGCGCGCGATCGGCGGGGAAGAAGAGCTCGCCCCCGTCCTCCCCGGTGTAGCCCGTCCGTCCGAAGAGCAGCTCGATCCCCCCGATCTTCATCTCTCGGGCGCTGAAGCGCGGGAGGACTGAGACGGCCCGATCGGAGACGGAGTCGAGAAGCTCGACGGCTCTCGGCCCTTGAACCGCAATCATATACGTATCGTCGGAGCGATCCTCGACGATCACGCCCCCGGGCGCGCGAGAGCGCATCCAGTCGATATCGGCCCGGCGGTTGGACGCGTTGACGACGATCCACCACCTCCCGGGGAGCCTGTATACGAAGAGATCGTCGAGGACGAAGCCGCTTTCGTCGAGGAGGAGGGCGTAGCGCGCCTCTCCCTCCGGCATGTCCAGCACGCGCGCGCTCACGAGCCCGGAAAGGAACTCGTCGGCCCCCGGGCCGCGAAGCTCCACTTGGCCCATGTGGTCGATATCGAAGAGGCCCACCGAGCGCCGACAGAGGAGGTGCTCCTCGACCGCGCCCATGGGGTAGGAAATGGGCATGTCGTAGCCGGCGAAGGCGGCCATCTTGGCTCCCCGCGCGAGGTGCCAGTCGTGAAGCCCGGTCTGTAACAGGATGACCTCCCCGCGAGGCGCCGGCGATAGGCGCCTCGGCCGAAAGGATAGCATGAGGACAGGACAGGGGCAAGGCGCTTCTCGCGGGCCGTCGACTAGAACGAGTTGCGGGAGAGGGGCCTTCCTATGTAGACACCTTCGCCGCCGAGGTAATCGTGCCTCTCGCCTTCGATGAGAATCTGCACGTCCTGTACCGTCGGGAAGGAAGTCGCGGTATAGACGATCTGCTTGAGCTGGCCCGCGTAGCCCTCGATGCCGTAATGGTTGTACATGAAGGCCTCGTTGAAGTTGAGGAAGGCCGTGGAGCCTCGGACTTGGGCGGAGAGAAGCTTCGTCCCCTCGGGCACGAGGGAAATGAGCTTCTTGCGTATCTCGTCCTCCGAAGGCCCCTTGAGCAGGGCGTCGAGGGAATCCATGAGCGGCGAGTCCGAGACCGCTATGGGCCGCTTCACCTCCTGCCGCACTATGGTCCCGTCGTCGTCGACGCGGACGAAGAAGAGGGAGGCCGATCGGAGCCTCGGCGCCTGGGCCGCGGCGGGAGTCCTGCCCGAGTCGACGCCAGTCGCGGGGACCGTGGCCTCGGGCCCGGTCTCGGACTTGGGCCTTGCCGCCATCGGCGGCTCGGGCAATCGAGGCAGGGCTTCGGGCTGGGTCTCCGAGGGAGGAGGCGTTGCCGCCTTTGGCGCCTCGGCTTTGGGCGTCTCGGCTTTCGGCTTCTCGGGCGCGGGGGGCGGCTTGTCCGCTCCCGACTGAGTCTTCACTATCTCGTGGAAATTGGTGCGCGCCAGGGTATCCTGTACCTTGCCCCAATTGAGCGCGAATATGAAAAGGACTACGACGATCACCGCGAGCCAAAAGACGGTGCCGGCGTTGGATCCTGAGGGCTTTTCGCTTCGCTTTCTCGCGGCCATATCGACTTATGATATGGATCGGCATATTTCAGGTCAATTCCCGGCTCGAATGTCGTAGATGTCGCGGTCGGGGTCGGGAGCCCGGCCGGGAAGGAGGAAGACGACGCGGAAAGCGGAGGGATCGTGGAATTGCACGAACCTGCCCCCTGCGCGCAGGGCATATCTCCCGCCGACGGGACGATGGCCCGCGAACCAGAGAGCGCGCCTGGCCCTTCTCCGGCCCATGAGGGCCAGCATGCTCTCCTCGACCGAGCCGGGCTCGGCGTCGCCGTTGGCGGTCCAGATGAGGGCCTCGACCACTTCCGGCCTCGAGCGGTACTCGATGAGGTCCTCGCGCGACAGGGAGAAGGCGGGCTCTCCATGGCTCGCGACGAAATAGGGACCGAGGGCGAGGATCGGCAGGTCCAGCTCGAGCTCGCGATACGAGTCGAGGAGCTCCTCGCCGTAGGTGGCGCGGAACCAGGAAGCGACCATCTCTCCCTCGGCCGCGAATTTATAGAAGGAGTGGTCTCCCCTCCCCTCCTCGTCCGAGATGTTGTCGTGGTTGCCCTTGATGTAATGGAATCGGGAGGGAAAGGCGACCTTGGCTTCCAGGACCAGGCGCGCCGCGGTCAGGCTGAGGGCCATCTCCTCGTCCATGGATTCGCGCGAGCCCCAGTCGAAGGCGTATTCCCGGTAGGCCGCGGCCCAGCGCCGCTGCGCGCCGCCGTACTCCGAGTGGAATACGTCGCCCAGGCAGAGGAGGTTGACCTCTCCGGCGGCGAGAAGGGAATCGAGGGGCCGGTCCAGGCGGGGCGGCCTCCAATCGAGCGCCGAGGCCATGAAGCGAGGCCGGGCGTGGATGTCGGGCACCAGGACGGTAGGCAGGGCTGGCAGCACTACGAGGCCGCCCGGCCTGCCGTCGAAGCCCCGCGGCCGGAGGTCGGCGCTCTCTCCCTCGAGCGCCGCCTTGGCCGAATCGACGAGGGCCCTCAGCTCGGCAAGGCCGGGAAGGACCGGCTCGGACTCCCGCATCCGGGTTCCTATGCCTCCGATTCGATCCGCTCGAGCCAGCTCTTGGCGGCAGGATCGCTCGGGTCGATCTCGAGGGCCGCTCGGAAGAAGCCGGCCGCCTCGCCCAGTCTGTCCTGCCTGACGGCGATGGCGCCCAGGTTGACGATGATCTTGACGTTCTCTCCCTCCAGCCTGAGGGCGCGCTCGAGGGCCCGCCTGGCTTCCGGGATCCGGCCGAGCTCGAGAAGGCAGATCGACAGCTCGTTGAGGGAATCGACGTCTTCGGCCCCCAGGGCGAGGGCCCGCTCGAAGGCCGCCCGTCCCTCTTCCCATCGGCCGAGCCTGCGATGGGCCCAGCCTGCCAGGAACCAGCCGTTCCATACCGTCGGATGCCTTTCGATGAACTCCCGCGCCTTCGCGAGGCCCTTCTCCTCCTCGCCCAGGCGGATGAAATCGAAGGCCTCCTTGAAGAGATTGTCGAGGTATCCCTGGCGTCTAAGCTTCTTGAGGACTTCGCTGGCGCGTTCCTTCTTTTCGTCGTCTTCGCCGACCTTGACGTAAGTCTCGAGGAGGGAGGCGGCGCGATCGTAGTTTCGCCTGCGCAGGAAGAAGAAGGCCGCGTTGAAGAAGGCGGGCGGGAAGGGGGGCTCGAGGGCCAGGAGGCGCTTGTAGGTGTCGAAGGCGCGTTCGTCCATCTCCTGAGCCAAGGCCTCGCGCCCCGACTGGGAATAGAGCTCGGCCCTGTCCTCGGAGAGGATCGCGAGGTCGAGCAGGGGCTCGGGAGCCTCGGGATAGAGTCCCGCCAGGGCGCGGAATATCTCCTCGGCGATTTCCCAGTCCTTGTTTCGCGCCTTCGCGATTCCCGCCTCCGAGAGCTCGGGCAGGATCTGAGGCCGGACGGCCTTTACGAAGGCGCGATAATACCCGGCCTTCTCGTGATCGGGCCTCCAGGCGAGCAGCCGGAGCATGCCCGCCACGATCGCCTCCGCCGTGATGGCTCGCGCGTCGAAGCGACCGGGAAAGTCGAGTCGCTCGGCCTCGATGCCCGTCTCGACGGGCAGGAGCACGGAAGGGTCGGGCGTGAAATCGCCCATGGGTCGGGCGAGTCCGGCCGGGAGCTCGATGAAGACCAGGCGCCGGAGGGCGGCCTCGCCCGCGGTTCGGGATTCGTCCATTACGCTCCTCTGTCAGGTTTTGACTTCGGCGGCCGGCGAGTGGGGCCCGGTCTCGTCGGTCCGCGACTGGCGCACTTGCCCCAGGTAGTCGTTGACGTGCATCTTGAAGGTCATGGGAACGGCCTGCTCGTCGAAATGAATGGCTATGGCCGTGAGGTCCTTGCGGCCCTCGACGTCCTCGTAGCGCACGATGGTTCCCTTGACGTCCAGGCTCTCGCGGGGATCGTCCATTTCCACGCGCAGCGTGCACTCCCTGTCGACGAGGAACTTGGCCAGGCCGACGATGATCGCCTTGGCTCCCGAGAATGAGAGGTCGCGGAGGATGCACTTGCGGGGCACGCCCTGGACGAAGACGAAGCTTTCCTTGGATAGCAGGCCCATGCGGCGCATCGCGTCCGGATTGAGGAGTATGCGCTCGTCCCGCCTCCGGGTCGAATTCATGTTCGCCTCGAGGAGCCTGCCCAGGATGTCGATGAAATCGTCGGGAGGACGCTGCGTATACTGCAGGCTCGCGTATTGCAGCTCTTCCGTGCTTTTGGGATAGCTCGAATAGCCGAGGACCTTGGCGCCGATGAAGAAGCTGACCGGATCGGGCTTGTCCGACAGCTTGAAGCTGAATCGCAGGCTGACGGCCCCGTTGGCCTTGGCGATGCGATCGGTGAGGGCCTGCTTGGAGCTGACGATGACCTTCGCCCCGAGGAAAGAGCTCGAATAGACGACGCAGGGCCATTGCTCTCCCACGCATTTGAGGAAGACGCCCCGGATATCCAGGCCGGTAGCCTTTATGATCTCTTTGGTATAGGTGACATCTATGGTTTTATAGAGTTCGAACCATTTCCCGATCTGTTGACTGGTGGTTACGGCCATATCCAAGCTCGATAATAGCCGTCGCGGCTCCACAGGTCAACAATGATGGCCCGCCGGTCATTCCTTCCAGGGGAAGAACATGCCCTTGAGGCTCCGCTTGCCGACCAGATCCCTGTCCTCCTCGAGCAGCTCGTCCCAGGGAACCGCGCGCCTGTTCGCCTCGGGATTGGCCTCGAGCCAATCGTACTTATGCATCCGCAGCCTGAGCCCGACGTTCTGCGCGAGGCCGACGCCGGCGAAGCCCGGAAGGAGGAAGGCCAGGAAGAGCGAGAGGGCGAGGGCGAAGGCGGAGTAGAGGAAGAGGAAAATCGAAAAGCCGGGATTGTCGAAGAAGATGAGGAAGCTCTTGCGCAGGTTCTTGCGCAGGCCGCCGCCGAGCCTGGCCCGCAGCGGGATGTAATACTGGAGCGCGAGGAGGATGATGACGGCGCACCAGAAGATCACTCCGGCCGCGAGCGTCCCGAGGAGGCCGCCCAGCGAAAGGTAGAAGGGCAGGCCGACGGAGACTACGAGCCAGCCCGCGACGAGGACGATCCCTATCTGGAGGCCGGGGACGAGGCCCCGCTCGAGGTGAGAGCGCAACTCCCCGAGGCGGAAGCTTCCGAAGTCCGAGATGCCCCTCGTCGCGAAGACGCAGGTCGACCACCACACCGAGCCCGCCGCGAGGGCGAGGATGCGGATGATCATATCGGCCCAGGCGGGCAGGGGGATGCCGCCCGGCAGCATGACGCCGATCGCGAGTACGACGAGGAATCCCGCATTGAGGAGGATCAAGGAAAAGAGGTGGTCCCATCCGTCGAAGAAGGCCTTCTTGATGAAGAAACCGATCATGGATGCGGTATAGCCTATTCTTGACACGATGGCAAGCGCGCAATTATGTTTAGGCCTCTTCCGCCGCGCGCGGACGCAAAGGAGGTCGGAGAGTTGGTAGAGACCCCGTACAGTTTTCCCCTAGAGAACTTCATGAGCAAGGAGCGCTTCGAGCGCATCAAGGCCTTCGGCAAGGACAGGGAAACGCCCTTCCTCGTCATCGACCTGGACGTGATCAAGGCCAACTACGCGGCGCTCAGGACCAATATGCCTTATGCCAAGGTCTACTACGCGGTCAAGGCGAACCCCCACGACGAGGTGATAGCCGCCCTGCGCGACCTCGGCTCCAACTTCGACATCGCCACCCGCTACGAGCTGGACCAGCTGCTCCGGCTCGGCGTGAGCCCCGACCGGCTCTCCTTCGGCAACACGATAAAGAAGGAACGCGACGTCGCCTACTTCTACGAGAAGGGCGTCCGGCTCTTCGTGACAGATTCGCCCCTCGACCTCGATAAGATCGCCCGCGCGGCTCCGGGCTCGCGCGTATTCTTCCGCCTCCTCACCGACGGCATGGGCGCGGACTGGCCGCTCTCCAAGAAATTCGGCTCGCACCCCGATCTCACGCGCCAGCTCGTCAAGCTCTCGGTTCGCCTCGGCCTGGTGCCCTATGGGATATCCTTCCATCCGGGATCCCAGCAGCGCGACGTCGGTTCCTGGTCCTCCGCCCTCACCACCGTGGGCCAGCTGTTCCGCTGGGCGCGCGAGGAGGCGAAGGTCGACCTCAAGATGCTGAACATGGGCGGGGGCTTCCCCGCCGATTACATGGAGCCCACCGACACCCTGCAGCAATACGCGGAGGACATCAGCCGCTTCCTCGACAACAGCTTCAACGGCGAATGGCCCGAGGAGATCATCATCGAGCCCGGCCGCTCGATGGCCGGCGGCTCGGGCGTCATCGTCGCCGAGATCGTGAACATCGCCAAGAAATCGGTTCACGAGCGCTATCCCTGGGTCTTCCTCGACATCGGCAAGTTCGGCGGCCTCATCGAGACCCTCGACGAGGCAATCAAGTATCCGATCTTCTTCGAGCGCGCGGGCAAGGCCCGCGAGATCATCATCGCGGGCCCTACCTGCGACAGCATGGACATCCTCTACGAGAAGTGGACCTACACGATGCCCGACACCACGCGCATCGGGGACAGAGTCTACATCCTCACGACGGGGGCCTACACGCAGAGCTACAGCTCGATCTCCTTCAACGGCTTCCCGCCACTGGCGGCGTATATCCTCAAATAGGGGGAGCGCGGCCGGGGACCCAAGCGCGCATTTATCGCGTAGCGCCGCGGGGCGAGGTCCTTGCCTGCGGTCGCCTCCGGCACCACCGCTCGGGGCCTCAGCCTCGGCCGAATTGCTCCCGCGTAGAGAGCTTCCGGCTTTCGTGGCGCTCCATCATCGCCGAGAAGGCCCGGGCGAAGACATCGGGCAGGGCCTCTTCGAATACCTGGGTCCCCGCCTCCGTGGCGCCGCCTTTCGTGGCTACTCTTTCGATGACGGAGCGGAAGCCTCCTCCGTTCTCTCGCAGCAGTTTCGCGGTCCCGTACAAACTATCCGAGAGCATCGATTGAGCTTCCTCGTAGTCGAAGTCTCCTCGGCGCATGCCCGCGCGGACGTAGTGATCGCATATCGCCGCCAACAAGCCGGGAGCGCAGCTCGTGAGGTCCGCTCCGACCTCGAATCGCCGCTCGTCGATCTCCCTCACAGAGCCGAGGCCGCGGAGCAGGTCCCGCAATTTCTTCCTCGCCTCCTGCCCGACGCGATCGCCGTGGCAGACGAGGGTCGTGCCCTCCAGGACCTCGGCCAGGATCGTCGGCATCATCTTCGTCACCGGCCCCTCGAAGCAGGCTTCGACGCTGGCGAGCTCCAAGCCCCCCGAGATGAAGACGAGGTGGCTGTCCGCGCGCAGCGAATCCTGGATTTCCGCCAAGACGGATTTTACCTGAAGAGTCCCGACGCACAAGAACAACAGGTCGACGGCTTTGGCGACTGCGCGATTGTCTTCCGCGATTAGTATTTCCGGATACATGTCTCGCAGCGCCTCGAGCTTGCCTTTCGTCCTGGTCGAGAGGATGAGCCGGGACGGTTCGATCGCTCGACTCTTCAGGAAACCCTTGATCAGGACGCTTCCCATGTGACCGTATCCGATGAATCCTATCCTGCCCATTTCGTGACCTCGTATTTCGTCCATCCTCTTCCATGCCCGAGGCCGCGGTCAACCATCCCTATCCGCGCTAGGGTTTCGGCCACGGCCGGGAGCATTGCCCCGCGGCTCGAAAAGGCAGTAGATTCCCTTCGACCGGAGGAAATGCGCCATGGCTCTTCGCCGCACATGCACCGCCTTGCTCATGTCGCTCATCGCCTCGATCGCGGGGCTCTCCGCCCAGGTCGTCACCCTCAGGATCGCGGCGAACGTTCCGACGAACAGCCCCTGGGATCTCGGCTTGAAGCGTCTCGCGCATGAGTTCGATCGGGTATCGGGCGGCAGGGTGAGGATGATCTTCCCGCCGAGCGCCCACGTCGCCTCGGAAGGGGACATACTCCGGCAAATGCGGTTCGGAATCGATGGGGCGCTGATATCCTCGCAGGGACTCGCGCAGCTCTATCCCGACAGCCTCGCCCTCTCCATGCCGAGCTTCATCAACAACGACGAGGAATTCGATGCCGTACTCGCGGCCGTCGTCCCCCTGATCGAAGCCAAGCTCGCGGACCGCTACGTCGTATTGGCCGTCTCGAAGGGCGGATGGGTCCGATACTTCTCCGAATCGCCCGTCGTGTATCCATCCGACTTCGCCAAGCTCCGCATCTCCATCGACCAGGGTAACCCCGACGAGATTCGACTCATGCAGAGCGTCGGCGCGAAGGTAGTCCCGGGCACGATCTCGGATTTCCTCCTCCAAATCAATACCGGTACCGTCGACGCCATCTGCCAAAGCCCCATCTACATCGCGACCCTGTGGTTCCAGCTGAGAGGGAAGATCTCCTATATGACTTCCTTCAAAGTCGCCCCGTTCATCGGCGCGATGATATTCAACAAATCCAGCTGGGAGAAAGTACCGGCGGAGCTCAGGCCCCCGCTCGAGAAAACGGTTAAAGATATAGCGGACGAGATCGGCCTCGAGAGCGCGAAGCTCGAGGACGACGCCATCGCCTCGCTCGACGGCATCAAGATTCCGCCCGAGCCCCCCGCCGCGGCCGAGACCTGGGCCAAGCTGATCGCCCAGAGACGCAACGGCCTGATCGCCCAGATGTTCTCCCCCGATATTCTCGACGCGATGGACGAGGCCCTGGCCAAGGTCCGCCGGCCCTGATCGGATCCGAATGAACGAACCCCGCAGCAGAGCCGCGAGGGATCGTTCGTTCTGCAAGGAATGGATTGTATGCGGGATTCATACCCACTAGCCTTTGCGTCACAAAAGAGGCGAGGTATGAACCCGCCTGCGAATCAGGGCTTGGCTTCGGGACGTATCGTCGTGACCGAATAGCCGCGATACCCGAGGAGGTCCAATTTTCGGCTCACGGTCCGCGCGTCATCCGGGGAGAGGTCGGGGAAGAGGACGCGGGAGTGCCCGCCCGAGCGTTCGATCGTCGCGGTCAGGCCCGACATCGCCAAGCGCTCCACCGTCGCCTTCGCGTTGGCTTCGACCGCATAGGAAGCCACTTGTATGCGGACTCGAGCGCCCGGCGACGCGGAATCCGCGGCCTTTGTCTCGACACCCGAGTCGAGCGGGTCTTTGGCGTCGACTCCGGCCGCCTGGCCATCCAAGCCCCCTCCCTTCCAGGCGAGGGCCTCCTCCTTAGGTATCTCGGAGAAGGCGACCTGAGCGGTCCCCGTGGGGATCATGCCGATGATGCGCGCCGCGGCCTCGGAAAGATCGATGACGCGATCCTTCGCGAAGGGGCCCCGATCGTTCACGCGCACGACGACGCTCGAGCCGTTGTCGAGGTTGCGTACGAGGAGATAGGTCCCGAATGGCAGGGTCCTATGAGCGCAGGTGAGCCGCTCCTTGTCGTAGATCTCGCCCGAGGAGGTTCGCCTCCCGTCGAAATCCGGACCGTACCAGGAAGCCGTGCCCGTCTCGGCCGTCGACGCGACCGCCGCCGGCGCCGGCGCCGCGCCCGCGCCGGACGTCGCGGGCGCTTGCGGCATCGCCCTCGCGGCTTCCGCGGCGAGGGCGATGCAAGCGGCGAGCAGCGGCAGGCTCCGCGCCAGCCTCATGCCGGCCTGGCCGCTATTTCCGCGGCCGAGTCCGCGATCGCGGCGAAGAGCTCGTCGATGTCCTCGGTCTCGACGCAGGAAAAGGCGACGCGCAGGTAGCGATCCTGTATCGATACCGTCCCGATGCCCTTTTCGTCCAAGAGCTTCCTGCGCAGGGTTTCGGCCGACAGGCCCTCGCAGGCGATGCTCATGAAGTAGCCCGAGTTGAAGGGCAGGGCCTTGAGGAAGCGCGGCAGGGGGTGGGCCGCCAGGTAGTACTTGGCCCGCGCGTACCGGGCCGCGAGCAGGGCTCGGCATCGAGCCTTCTGCTCGTCCACGCCGGGAAAGTCGAAGGACTTCAAGATCAGGTTTTGAGCGGGAGCCGAGGAGCTCGAGACCGACGACCGTACCAGTCCCATGAGCTTCTTCACGAGGGCATCGTAGGATCCCGGCCCGAGCGACGCCGAGCCGAAGGTTATGAATCCCAGCCTGAAGCCCCAGACGAAGTCCTCCTTGGTCGGCCCGTCGATCTTTATCGCGAGGATGTTCGGGTGCTCCCAGGCGACGCGGCCGAAGATCGACTCGCGAAGGAGGCCCTCCTCGTATTGGAGGCCGAAGTAGGCGTCGTCGACTATTACGAGAAGGGCGATCCCCTCGGAAGCCAGGCGGGAGAATGCGGCGGCTATGGACTCGGCCTCCGAGAGAGTAGGCGTATAGCCCGTCGGGTTATTGGGGAAATTGAGGATGCAGGCGGCCTTCGCGCCCTTGCCGGCCGCCTCCGCGCGACCGGCGGAGGCGCGCAGGGCGGCCTCGAGGCCGCGGACGTTGAAGCCGCGATCGGCGTCGCCGGCCGCGAAGATCGGGAAGGTCGCATATTTTGCGGCCTTGCGCTCCTCGATTATCAGACGGTAGTTGGGCCAGGAGAGATCGGGCAGGACCACCTCGTCGCCCGCGTCGATGAAGAGATCGGCGACGATCGACATCGCGGCGGTGAGTCCGGGCACGACGACGGGCAGGGAACAGTCCCTGCCGCGGAACGAAGGATTCTTGCGCTCGAGATCGACGCGCCAGCGCGCGCGCAAGGAGGCTACCCCGGCCGTCGGCGCGTAGGCGACGGCTTCCTTGGGACTCAGGCTCGGCAGGCCCGCGCGGATCGCGTCGAGGATCATCGGCTCTCCCCCCTCGTAGGCCATGCCGATGGTGGCGTTGAACCGATGCGCCCTCTCGTCGGCCTCCGCGCTCTGCGAGACGATGCCTTTGGGGAAGTACATGCGCTTCCCCATGTCGGAGAGGAGGCGCTCCGCGGCGGTGCCGGCCAATGCTTCGTTGAGTTCTTCCGCAAGCGCGTTCATCGCTCCACCCTAAACGCGCTCCGCGAGCGCTGTCAAGGACTCGCGTCCTCCGCGACGACCGACTCCGCGGCTCGCTCGAAGGCCGGCACGTCGTCGACGGTCTTCGCGGGGGTGAGCTCCTCGGGCCGCGCGATGGGGAGGATGAGCGCCCTGCCCTCCTCGGCCAAGGCGGCATCGACGTTGTCCAGCGCGAACTCGTGGCCTTCGGGATCGTTTCCGGGGATCGCGTAGCCCGTCCCCTCGACCCAACAGCGATCGCGGAAGCCTTCCGTCTTCTCGAGGAGGGCCCGAGCGGAATAGACGCGGACGCCTACGTTGGTATAGCCCGGCCCCCGCGGCGACGGCGCGGCGCCGGATCGTGCGGCCGCCGCCGGGCTTCCCCGGAGCTTCGCATGACCGAAGGAGACGGGCAGGCCATTCCCGTCGAGGCTGATGGGATAAGCGGGCGAATCGAGGGTCGCCGCCGGCATGAGCATATCGACCCCGATTCCCGAAACCCTCAACGCGTCGAGGGCCAGGAGCGAGGAAAGGATGGTCCGGCGCGAGTTGGCGTCGCCCCCGAAGTTGGCGACGACGTACTCCGCCCTCCGCCAGAGGGACCTGGCCTGCCAGGCGGCATCGCCATGGCCCAGAGGTTTCCCGTAGGGGGCCTCTTGCGTGACGAAGTCCCTGGCTCCGGGCCCTATGCCGAGGGGAGAGAGGATCTCGGCGTCGATCTCGGCCTCCCAGCCGCGCACCGCGAGCAGGTGCCGTCCGATCCCGTCGGTGGCCGCCAAGGCGTAGGCCGCTATCGGGATCTTTCCCGAGCCATGGAGGAAATCGCGAACGGGATAGAGCCCTCGAGGCCGGGCCGGATCGAAATCCGCCGCGGCGAGGGCGAGGGACTTGACCCAACGCGAGCCCGAGCCCGCGAGGAGGGTGAGGCAGACCGTTCGACCCGCGAGATCGGCGACGTAGTCCGAGATCGAGGCGAAGGGCCCGCGGGCGGCGCGATTGCGCTCCTCGAGCGCGATGGCGGCCAACTCGCCCCGAAAGCCCGGCGCCTCGCCCAGGCCTCGGCCCGTCAGGCGGACGAGTCGTGATTCCATGGCGGACAGTATACTCGGCGCGCTAGGCCTTGACGACCCGGTATTTGTTGACGAAGCCGGAGGGCCTATAGGTCATTTTCGCCTGCCTGAGGCCCTCGTCGCCGAGGTCCTGCTCCCGGTTTATGGACTTGAAGTAGCTCGGCAGGACCTGGGCGAAGGCCTGGTTGATGAACTGATAGATGCCTTTGTAGCTTTCGATCCCCTTCTCGAAGTGCACGGCGAACATGCGGCCGCGGGCCAAAGGCTCGCCGAGGCACCATCCGGCCGGAGCGCCGTCGACGTAATAGAGGCATCCCCGCATCCCCAGGACGTCGAAGAGCTCGAGGGCCTCGCGGGAGGCGGCGTAGTCGCCCTCGGATCCCTTGGACTCCCTCCACCGCTCTAGCACGTCGAGGGCGTCGCGGACGTTATCCTTCTTGAGGGGCTTCTGCTCGTAATCGTAGGAATTGATGAAGGCGTTGACGAGGTTGCGCTTCTTGTGGTAGGTCCTGCCCGAGAGCTCGGCGAGGTCGGTACGGCGATAGACGTAATCGAAGTTGTCCCTGTCCTCGAGCACGGAGTAGCCCCACTGCTCCAGGGCGACGCGATGGGCGTCCGCCTGGGACTCCGACAGGTTCTTGAGGTAGTCGTGGCCCGCCATCAGCTCGTCGAGGACCCGCCTCTCGGGGAGGGCGCAGGGCGCGTAGAAGAAGGACTTGCCCGCCTTCGAGCCTTCGATGACGAAGGTCTTCCCCGGGACGCGCGACACGCGATACCCGTAGGTCCTCCTGAAGAGGAAGAGGTTCGAGAAGGTGAACTCGGAGATCCCGTCGGCGATCAGGTTGAGGGCGGGATAGAGGGCCGCGCGCATTTCGAGCGAGACCGGGGCGAACTCGGGATAGACGGGCACTGCATTCGCTGTGGATGTCGGCATGACCTCAATGATACGGATAGCCGAGCTTCCGAGGCAAGGCGATACGGACGGCCCTTGCCCTTTCCCGACCCCGAGGCGCATACTCCTCCTTCAATGAGACCCTTCGCCGAGCTCCTCTCCCGTCCCTACGTCCCCGACCTCGCCGCCCGCTTCCTGCGCTACGTCAAGATCGATACCGCCAGCGACAGGCACGTCGAGGACATTCCCTCCACGGCTTCGCAATGGGACCTGGCCAGGCTCCTCCGGGACGAGCTCTCCGCGCTCGGCCTGGCCGACGTCCTCCTCGACGGGCACTGCTATCTGTTCGCCCGCCTGCCGCCGACGCCCGGCCTCGAGGGAGCGCCGTCGATCGGCCTCATGGCGCACATGGACACCGCGAGCGACGTCCCCGGCTCGGGCGTCAGGCCTCGCCTAGTCGAGTCCTACGACGGCGGGCCCGTCTTCCTGGGCCGATCCGACGAGGGCGAAAGCATGATCCTCGACCCCGAGTCCGACCCCGACCTCGCCGCGCATGCAGGCGACAGCATAATCGTCACCGACGGATCGACCCTTCTCGGCGCCGACGACAAGGCCGGCCTCGCGGAGATCATGACGGTCGCCGCCCGGCTCCTCGCCGACCCGGAGATCGGACATGGTCCGATAGAGCTGATCTTCACTCCCGACGAGGAAACCGGCAAAGGCATGAACCTCTTCCCCCTCGAGCGCCTCGCGTCCAAGGCCTGCTACACGATCGACGGGGGAAGGGCCGGCGAGATCGAGGCCGAGTGCTTCAACGCCTATTCGGTCAAGGCCGAGTTCAAGGGCAAGGCCATCCACATCGGCGCCGCGCGGGGCAAGCTGGCCAACGCCGCGGCGATGGCGGGGAGCTTCGTATCCATGCTCCCTCGCAGCGAGGCGCCCGAGTCCACCGACGGCTGGTACGGCTACTACTGCCCCCTCGAGATCTCCGGAGGGCTCGAGAGCGCCCGTGTGGAAGTGTTCCTCCGCGACTTCAGCCAGGCGGGGATGGAATCGCGCATCGCGGCCGTCCGCGCGATCGCCGCGGCCGTCGAGGCGCAGTTCCCCCTCGGCGCGGTGGCGCTCACCGTCGCCAAGCAGTACGTCAACATGCGGGAGAAGCTCGACGAGAGGCCGGAGGTGCTGGAGCGCCTCATGGAGGCCGCCCGCCGCGCGGGCGCCGAACCCGTCATCAGGCCCATCCGCGGCGGCACGGACGGAGCCCGCCTCACGGAGATGGGCGTACCCGCCCCCAACCTGTTCACGGGCGGCTACAACTACCATAGCCGATACGAATGGGCCTCCCTCTCCGAGATGGCCCTCGCGGTCGATACTCTCATCGAGCTGGCGCGGCTGTGGGCTTCGTAGCCTTCGACCGGCATCGCCGCGCCGTTCTGCGCTTTCCCCTTTTTCATGTACAAAGGTCCCCGGACGAGATATACTTCTGCGGGAATGCGGCGCCGCCTATGATCGATATTGCCGAGTACGAAGAATTGGCCCGCGAGACGGGCGCTTATAAGGATATAGAGCTCGAAATCCTCAAAGAGGCGCTTTCCGCCTCGCGGCAGAAGCCCGGCGATCCGTACACCCTCCTCGAATTGAGGGACGGCAAGATCCTGGCGGGTTTCGCCGTCCTATACCGCGAAACGGGAACCGAGCACTCCTTCGACATCCTGGCGATCTGCGTCGAGCCTTCCTATATCGGAAAGAGCGTAGCCGACCGCCTGGTCGCCCTGGTCGAGGAGAAAATCCAGGGATCCGAGAGCTCGGCCATTCTCCGTTTCGAGACATCGGCCCAGAAAGAAGCTGCCTTCGGTTCGGGAACCATGTCCCGGCATGGCTTCGCCCTCATGGGCCACATCCCCGACTTTTACGCTCCCGGCGACGATTATTTCATGTACGCCCGACATTTAAGCCGCCGCGCGACCGACCGGGACAGCGGAGCGAAGGAGGGGGAATGACCATCGGAGCGATCGAGGCGGGAGGCACCAAGTTCGTCTGCGGCCTTTTCGACGCCGATTACCTGGAATGCGCCAAGCCCAGGATAATCGCCCGGACGAGCATCCCGACTACCGAGCCCGATCGAACGCTCGAAGCGTCCTTGGCTTTCTTCTCCGCGGCGGAAAAGGAAAAGGGGATCGCCAGGCTGGACGGAGTCGGCATCGGCTGCTTCGGTCCGGTGGACCTCCGCCTCTCGAGCCCGACCTGGGGCTATATCACCTCGACGCCCAAGCCGGGCTGGCGCAACACGAGGATCGCGGGCTTCTTTCGGGATCGGCTCCACGTGCCCGTCGCATTCGATACCGACGTCAACGCGGCGGCCTACGGCGAATACCTTTGGGGCGCGACGAAGGGACTCAAGGATTTCGTCTACGTGACGGTCGGGACCGGGATAGGCGGAGGCGTCTTCGCCAACGGCGAGCTCGTCCATGGCCTCTCCCATCCCGAGCTCGGCCACATCAAGATCCAGCGCGAGGCCGCGGACGCCTTCGCCGGCGCCTGTCCCTTCCATCGGGACTGCCTCGAGGGCATGGCATCGGGGCCGGCCATCGGGAAGCGATGGAACGCCAAGGCCGAGGATCTCGGCTCCGGCCACGAGGCCTGGGAGCTCGAGGCGCGCTATCTCGCGAAAGCCTTCGCGTCCTATACCTTCGTCCTTTCGCCCGAGCGCATCCTCTTGGGAGGCGGGGTCGGCATGAGGCCCGGCCTGGCCGAGCGAGTGGCGGCCTACGTCGGGAGGGAGCTCGGCGGGTATCTCGCCGTCCTCGAGGACGGCGCCCGTCTTTCGGCCTTCGTAGTCCGGCCTCAGCTCGGCGCCGATGCCGGCTTGTTCGGCGCGGCGGCCATCGCGCTGCGCTGCTGCGTCGATTAGGCGGACCCGTTTAGGTTCAACATCCTTCTTCTTCCCGCCGAAAATCAATGGAGGACAGGTCTTGCAAGGATGGGTGATTGGACCACGCTTACGCCTTTACCGACGCCATAGTAGTGACGCCGCGCAAGATTCGCGGTTCCGCGTCCCTCCTCGTAGAGGGAGGTAGGGTCGCGGGCTTCGGCCTGGGCGCCAGCCGGGAGGTGCCGATAGGTCCCGGAGCCTATGTCTACCCTGCCCTCGTCAATGTCCACGACCACCTGCGGGGCGATTACCTTCCCCGCGTCGGCCCCGCCGAGGGAAGCTTCTACGCGAATTGGTCGCCCTGGGACGCCGACCTCAAGGCCTCGCCCGTCTATTCCGAGCGCGCCGCCTTGAGCGTCGAGCAGATGTATCTCCTCGGCGGCTACAAGAACCTCTTCTCGGGCGTCGGCACCGTCAACGATCATTTCCCCCACGAGCTGAACGACGCCTACCTCGGCAGCCTGCCCATCCGGGCGGCGCGCGAGTATTGTCTCGCCCACGAGTGCTCCTCCTTCGACCTCAAGTGGGGCGACGGCATGGAGGTCGAGCACGCGCGCGCCCTCGAGAGGGGCTGGCCCTTCATCACCCATCTCGAGGAGGGCTTCGACGCCGAGAGCATGGACGGGATCGGCGTCCTGGAGCGGGCGAAGGCCCTCGACGACAGGGACCTCCTCGTGCATTGCATCGGCTTCTCGGAAGAGGACATCAAGAAGGTGAGGCGCGCGGGGGCGAGCGTCGCCTGGTGCCCGGCGTCGAACTACTTCATGTTCAACCTCACCTGCAAGGTGCGCAAGCTCCTCCGCGCCGGGATCAACGTGGCCCTCGGGACGGATTCGACGCATACCGGCTCGGTGAACCTCCTCGCCGAGATGAAATTCGCCCGAAGGGTATACCGGGATATATACGGCGAGGAGCTGCCGGCCAAGACGCTCTTCGATATGGTGACGGTCAACGGAGCGCGCGCCCTGGGATTGGAAGGCCGCGCGGGCCAGCTCGAGCCGGGGGCCTGGGCGGACGCGGCGGTATTCAAGGCGAAGGCCGACGATCCTTACGAGAGCCTCGCCCTGGCCGAAAGCGGGGACCTGGAGCTCCTGACCATCGAGGGCATGCCGGTCTATGGCGAAGAGGCCAAGTATGGCGCCCTACTGGAGGCCCTGGCCGGGACCGAGGCGGCGGATTACGGCCGCGTCGTCGTCGGGGGCAGGGAAATGTTCGTCAAGGGAGATCCCGCCGGCCTCTACCGCGAAATACGGTCGGCGGTCGGTTTCGCGAAGAGGCTCGATTATCTGCCCTTCGACGTGGAATGAGGCTCGGGTGCCTCGTCGAGGGCTGGAATTACCCGCTCAAGAGGCCTACACTAGCGGGGCGTCGGAGCGAGAACGGACTGAAGGAGCAAAAAGAGGATGCCAAAGGTAGGGAACTACCGCGCCAACTCGGTGATCTACTTCCAGGGGGACGTCGTCAGCGACAAAGTCTTCGTCCTGCAACAGGGGAAGGTAAGCCTTAATTACACCGACATCGAAACGGCGAAGGAAATACGGGAGATCATACAGACTGGCGAGTTCTTCGGGGTCAAGAGCGCCCTGGGGAAATACCCGCGCGAGGAGAACGCCGTCGTGCTGTCGGACGCGCAGGTCCTCGTCTTCAGCGTCCCGGAGTTCGAGGTCTTCGCGCAGGCCCAGACCCGCATCATCATGAAGATGCTCAAGGTCTTCTCGAACCAGCTCAGGCGCGTGCACAAGCAGGTCGACAATCTCCTCGAGAAGAACGAGGCCCAGAGCCCCGAGGCCGGCCTTTTCAAGGCCGGCGAGTACTACCTCAAGGCGCGGCAGTATTCGCAGGCCAAGTACGTCTTCGGCCGCTACCTTACCTACTATCCCGCGGGTAGGCTCGCCGAGCAGGCGAGCCGCTACCTCGAGGCGGCCGAGAGCGGCTCGGTCAAGTACGGCGACGGCAGGGGGCCCGCGCCGCTCATGGTGGAGGCGACGCGCCAGGGACAGTCATCTCGCGATAGCTCGATGTCTCGCGATAGCTCGATGTCTCGCGACGGCTCGATGTCCCGCGATGACCCGGTACGGGACGACGAGCCGGCCGCATCGTCCGTCAGGGCCGCCCCGGGGGAGGGCCTTTCGGACGCAGCCAAAAGCTACTACGACGCGGTGAGCCTCTTCAGCTCCGAGAAGTACAAGGAGGCCCTCGCCGGCTTCAAGCGCATCGTGGAGGCCAAGGCCGACGCCGAATACGTCCCCAAGGCGCTCTTCGAGATGGGCCGCTGCCTCTTCATGCTCCAGCAGTTCGAGCTGACGATCAAGCACTTCACCCAGATGATACAGACCTACCCGAAGCATCCCGACCTCATCGACACCCTCTTCTACCTCGGGCAGGCCTACGAGAAGAAGGGCGACGCGGATCGGGCCAAGGGATTCTACAAGAAGATCCTGTCGATGGAGCCCGACGAGGACGCATCCATCCGCATCAAGGCTGCCAAGGCCCAGCGCCGTCTCGAGGAGGCCGGTCGTGGCTGATCTGGCTGGTTTTACCCGCTTCGCGCGAACTTGCCATCCCGGCGAGATCATCTTCGCCGAATACGAGCCCGGCGACAGCTTCTATCTCATCCAGGCCGGCAAGGTGAAGATCACCAAGATAGTCGGCGACACCGAGAAGACCCTCGACATCCTCCAGCCGCCGGAGATATTCGGCGAGATGGCTATCCTCGAGGGCGCCCCGCGCTCGGCGACGGCCCAAGCCATAGATACGGTCAAGGTCCTCGAGTTCAACAGGGCCAATTTCGAAGTGCTCATGATGGGGAACCCCCAGATCGCCTTGAGGCTCCTGAAGCTCTTCACGAAGCGCATCTGGGACCAGAAGCGGCGCTTCATGATCCTTACGCTCGACGACCCCCAGGCCAAGATCGCGGACGTCTTCCTCATGCTCGACGAGACGAACGCGGCCGTACGCGGAGGCGAGCTCGAGGGAGAGAAGCGAGAGTTCAGGGTCACGATGGACGACGTGGCTCATTGGGCCGGCATGTCCCCGGCCGAGGCCCAGACCCTCATCGGGCATTTCGCCAACCAGCGTCGGCTCGAGCTTTTCCCCGACAAGATAGTCGTGAAGAACATCAACGACTTCATCCGATTCGTCAATTCGCGCAGGAAGAAGTAGGGTTCCTTGTCCGAGCTAGTCGCCCTCGGCCTCACCGTGAACGGCGTCAGGATCGCCAGGGACGTCGAAGCCTCCCTGTCCCTGCTCCGCTTCCTCCGCGAGGATCTCGGCCTGGTCGGCGCGAAGAACGGTTGCGAGAAAGGCCATTGCGGCGCCTGCACCGTCATCGTCGACGGGAAGGCCAGACGCTCCTGCGTCCTCAAGGCCTCGCGCATGGAAGGCTCCGAGATCCAGACGATCGAAGGCATCTCAGGGCCGGGCGGGGAGCTCCACCCTCTGCAGCGGGCCTTCGTCCTCGAGGGCGCCGTCCAATGCGGATTCTGCACTCCGGGCATGATCATGGCGTCGAAGGCCCTCCTCGACAGGGTCTCCGACCCCTCGGAAGCGGAGATCGCCGAGGCGCTGCGCGACAACCTGTGCCGCTGCACGGGCTACGCGGCGATCCGCAGGGCGATCCGCCGCTTCGTCCGCGAGCGCGGGCGGGACGGCCGGGCGGAGGCCGGCGATGGGTCGCCGCCGGCCGCGGCGCGGCGGGCGGGAGCCGTGGGCGTCCCCCTGCCCCGCAAGGACGCCCCGGCAAAGGCTCGGGGCGAGGCCCTCTTCGCCGAGGACCTGGCCGACCGCTTCGCCCTCGGCCGCGCCGGCCCGATCGCCGCCGGCGGCGCCAAATCCCTCGTAGGCAAGATGCTGTTCAGCGAGCGGAGCCACGCCCGCATCGCCTCCCTGGATATCGCGAAGGCCTCGGCCGCCGAGGGCGTCGCCCTCGTCCTCACCGCGAAGGATGTGCCGGGCCTCAACGCCTTCGGGCTCTTCGTGCCCCAGCAGCCCGTGATCGCGGAAGACGAGGTCCGCTACCTGGGCGACGTGGTCGCCGTCGTGCTGGCCGAGACGCGCGAGGAGGCCGAGGCCGGAAGGTCTCTCGTATCGGTGCGCTACGAGGAGCTCCCCGTCCTGTCCTCGCCCGAGGCGAACATGGAGGAGGGAGCCCCCCTCCTCCACTCCGATACGAAGAGCAACATCGTCCACGAGACCCACGTGCGCAAGGGCGACTCGGGCAGGGCCTTCGCGTCGGCCGATATCGTGATCGAGAACGAGTACGAGACTCAGGCGGTCGAGCATGCCTACCTCGAGCCGGAATCCTGCCTGGCGATACCGGACCCCGACGGCGGCGTGACGGTATTCACGGGCAACCAGGGCTCCGGCGACTACCGGAGCATGATAGCGGCCAGTCTCGCCCTTCCCGACGACAAGGTACGCGTCGTCCTCGTCGCTTGCGGCGGAGGATTCGGCGGCAAGGAGGAGCCGACGGTCCAGATACAAGCCGCCCTCGGCGCCCTCCTTACGGGCAGGCCCGTGCGCATGGCCCTCTCGCGCGAGGAGTCGATCCGGATGAGCACCAAGCGCCACCCCATGCGCATCCGGATGCGTCATGCGGCCTCGAGCGACGGGACGATCCTGGCCGTGGAATCTCGGGCGATCGCCGACGCCGGAGCCTACGTCTCCCAGACCATTCCGGTGGTATTCCGCTCCGCGGTGACGGCGACGGGCCCCTACGAAGTCGAGTCGGTCGTCGCCGACTCTTACGGGATCTACACCCACAAGAACCCGAGCGGCGCCTTCCGCGGCTTCGGCAGCACCCAGGCCAGCTTCGCCTGCGAGATTCAGATGGACGAGCTGGCCCGGGCCCTCGGAATGAATCCGGTCCGGCTGAGGCGGAAGAACGGCTTTGCCCCCGGCAAGCGCACCGGGACGGGACAGCTGCTGGACGAGGGAGTCGGCTACCTGGGCACGCTCGAGGCGGCCTCCGACGCTCTCGCGCGAATGCGCGCCGATTTCGGGAAGTCCCCGCCCCCGCCCGGCAAGGGCATCGGCTTCGGCATCGCGAGCTCGTACAAGAACGTCGGCATCGGCACGGGTCTCGCCGACGGGGCGGGCGCGATCGTCGAGCTCGTGCCCGAGGGTCGGGTGTCAGTGCGCACGGGCGCCGCCGACATGGGCCAAGGCTCGGACACCGTGGCCGCCCAGATCGCGGCCGAGTGCCTCGGCCTGCCCTACGAGCTCGTCGACGTGGTCGCCTGCGACACCCGGACCTGCCCGGACGGCGGAATGACCACGGCTTCCCGGCAAACCTTCGTGACTGGCAACGCCGTAAAGATGGCGGCCCAGGAGCTCCGAGAGCGCCTGGCGGCCTTCCTCCCCGCGGGCGGGGCGAGCGGCGATCCCGTCGCGTCCGCCGCCGAGCTCCGAGGGATCCGGGAGCGCGCCCTGGCCGCTGGTCTCTCCGTCCTCGCCGAGGCGAGGTACCTGCCTCCCCCTACCAGGGCCCACAGGACCGAGGCCGCGCCTTCTCCGGGAGAGGGCGGCTCGGACCCGGGCATACATTACGCGTATTGCTTCGCGAGCTCCGCGGTGGCCGTCGAGGTCGACCTGGAGACCGGAGCCGTCAGGCCCCTGCGCCTCTTCATCGCCCAGGACGTGGGGAAGGCCATTAACCCCATGAGCGTGGTCGGTCAGATCGAGGGCGCCGCCGCGATGGGCTTGGGCTACGCCCTTTCCGAGAGCTTCGTCGCCGACGAGCGCGGCGTCCTCACGGATACGCTGCGGAAGCTGGGCGTTCCGCGCATCGTCGACCTGCCGCCCATCGAGGTCGCCATCGTCGAGAGGTCGCAACCCGGCGGACCCTTCGGCGCCAAGGGCATGGGCGAGGTAGGTCTCAACCCTGTCGCCCCCGCCTTGTCGAACGCGATATTCGATGCCGTGGGCGTACGGCTGCGATCATTGCCGATGACTCGCGACAAAGTGCTCGCCGAGCTGCGCAAGCGGGCTTAGGACCATCTTGGCGGGCGGAAGATATTCGCGGTCTGCCTCGTCGGCATCTCGGTGAAGATGTTCTTGGGCTAGGCCCTCTTCTTCCCGAGCTGCTTGCAGCCTTCGTCGAAGGTCTTCTTGGGCACGACGATGTACAGGAAGGCCTCGCGATTGAAGTAGAAGTCCTTGCCGTCCTCGTCGGCGACGGCGAAGAAGAGGCCGGCATCCTCGGCGAAATCGGTCTCCAGGGCCTCGCGGACGCGGTCGTAGAATTCCACTGCAGTGGAAGGCGAGTCGACGGCGAGGTACTCGGGATCGCTGCGCCCGAGGAGGCGGTATTTGACGACGCAATCGGCGTCCTTGATGTTCTCGAGAGGGGGGAACTCCTCGAGGCTCGACTCGAAGACGAAGTGGAGGGTCTCGACGCTCTTGCAGGCGATTATCGCAGCCGAGCCGTCGCTCATCTTGAAGGAGATCGCCTCCTCGGGCCGGGAGACTTCGAGGTAGCGCTCCTTGAGGCGCGAGAACTCCTTCTCGTCGACCTCGAAGAAGAGCTCGTTCTCGATCCCCGCGAACTTGGCCTTGAGGCAATATTTCGTGATCATCCCGCCCACCTCCATCCGGTCCTGATTTTCCCCTCAATGACCCAGGCCTGTCAACGTGCCGGCCGCCCCTTTCGAGCCCGGCTCGCCCGAGACGGGCGCAGGCTCAGGCGAAGTAGAGGCGAAGGACGATCGCCTGGTCGTAGTTCCCGAAGCCGCGGCCGAAGACGTTGATGCCGCCCACGTGCTCGGCCTCGTCCTTGATGCCAATCCTCACCTTTATCGAGTGGTGATCGGGAAGCGCGAGGTCCGCGAGGCGGACGTCGGAGACGCGGACGCCGTCGACGAAGCTGCCTTCGTCGGAAACGCTCCAGTTCTTGAGCAGGCCGTACTGCGACCCTTCGAGCTTCCACCATTCCGGCGTCAGGGTGCCGCGCTTATCGCCGAAGTCCCCGGGAGAGGTCCATCGCCCGACTTCGACTGAATTGAGCCAGAGCGAGATATCGGAAAGCCAATTCTTATTGGTGCCGGGCGTCTCCGAGGAAAGCTCGACGCTGATCTCGAGCTTACGTATCGGCTTTTCCTTATAGAGACTGTTGTTGGGGAATTTGTACTCGACCCAGCCGCGCTCGAACCAGAGGAGCCCCGCCTTCATCCTATCCGGATTGAGGAAGGAATCGGGCACGTCCAGGTATCCGATGATGCCGTCCGACGAGCAAAGCCCGCAGGGGGCCGATACCTCGTAGCTGGTGAAAAGCCCGATGGGCATCTCGACCTCGATGAGATCGTCGCTCATTCTCTTCTCGTCTCCGTTGAAGCGGATGACCAGCTCTTCGTAGACCGCGCGACAGATCTTCTGATTGCCCTTCTTGGCTTTTACTATATCGGACATGACGAGTCCGGCCCTTTCGAGAGTGGCGACGTTCGTCGCGACGGTGGATTGGGGCAGGGAAAGCTCTTCGGCGATTTCGTTTATATTGGCCGATTTCGTATGAAGCAGGCCCAATATGCTCAGACGAACGTCCGACGCGAGGCCGAGGATTATTTCCTGGTCTTCGCGGGGATCGATGACTAGTATTTTTGGACTGCCGTTCATAACGCATATATATCTTGTTTATTGATATAATACAAGAGAATTGTTCCAGTTGTTTGCCATAATCAATGCCGTTTTTCGGATAATAATCATATTTTATATTTGACATACCGATAAACTTGATTTATGCTCCCCAATTAATGACGGAACTCAAATAAATGCTTTTGTTTTCTATGGTTTCGTCCATCATTATCAGTTTTGACGATATAAATCGTCAACAAGAGGAGGAAAGATGAAGAAGTCAATCGTGGCCGTCCTCGTCCTCGCGCTCATTCCTTTCGCTCTGGTCTTCTCTCAGGCGAAGACGGACATCTCGCTTTGGACGTTTCAGGAGGTACACCTGAAATTCTATCAGAGCATGGCGGAAAAATGGAACGCCGAGCACCCGAGTCAGCAAATCAACCTCAAGGGCGAGGTCTTCCCCTACGACGACATGCACAACAAGCTTCTGGTGTCCCTCCAGTCCGGATCCGGGGCGCCCGATATCAGCGACATCGAGATATCGAAGTTCGCCAACTATCTCCAGGGCGACATCCAGCTCGCCCCGCTCAACGACCTCATCGATCCGGAGAAGAAGCAGTTCGTCCAGTCGCGCCTCGCGCTCTATCAAAAGGACGGCAAGTACTACGGCCTCGATTTCCACGTCGGCGCGGAAGTCATGTATTACAACAACGAGATCTGCAAGGCCGCGGGAGTCGACATCGACAAGATCAAGACCTGGAGCGACTACATCAAGGCGGGCCAGCAGGTCGTCGCCAAGACCGGCAAGCCCATGACCACGATCGAGGTCACCGAGCACTGGTCCTTCTACCCGCTGCTCAACATGGCGGGGTCCGACGTCATAGACTCCAACAACAAAGTCATCCTCGACAACGACACGAACGTCAAGGTCCTGAAGCTGCTCTACGACATGATCTACAAGTACAAGATAGCCATCCCGACTCCCGGCGGATTCCACCACTCCGAGGGCTACTACGGCTTCATGAACGACGGCGGCGCCGCCTCGGTCTGGATGCCGATGTGGTACATGGGCCGCTTCACCGACTACATGGCCGACCTCAAGGGCAAGATGGCCGTGCGCCCGATGCCCGTATTCGACGGCTCGCCCGAAGTCTACGGGATCAAGTCCAAGTTCACCTCGGCAGGCATGGGCGGCACCGGCACCGCCGTCGTGAAGACGAGCAAGAACCTCGAGCTCGCGAAGCAATTCCTCTTCTACTGCAAAGGCACGAAGGCCGGGACCATCGAGATATGGAAGCAGCTCGGCTTCGACCCCCTCCGCTGGGACGTCTGGGGCGACAAGGCCATGACGGAGCCCAACAAGTTCACCGATTTCTTCCAGAACGGGACAGGGGTCTTCGGGATGCTCCTCAAGGTCAAGGAGGGCTTCAATACGACGAACGTCGGCGGCAACTACCCGGCCATAATCGACTCCGTCAAGCATAACGTCATGTTCCAGGCCCTCTCGGACAAGTCCAAGACTCCGGAACAGGCGCTCAAGGACGCGGCGGCGGACCTCCGCAAGTAATCTCGCTAGAATGGAGCCTAGAGGATACCCGCCTCGCCGGGAGGCCCCGCGGGTATCTTCCTATGGAGGAGCCGTGAAGACCGCTTCGTATTTTCGATCCTATAGGCTGGTTCCCTACGTCTTCGTCCTGCCCTTCCTCCTGTCCTTCTGCGCCTTCTACCTATATCCGCTGATCGGGACGACGGTCATGAGCTTTCAGAAGATAATCCCCGGCCGGACGCATTATATCGGCCTGGAAAACTACGCGAAGATGTTCTCGCCCGACTTCGCCCAGGCCCTCGGCGTCAGCTTTCAATATACGGTCTATACCATCCTGCTCCTCGTTCCCGTCCCGGTGATCCTCGCGGTGCTGCTGAATTCCGGGCTCAAGCGGCTCAACTCGGTCTATCGGGCGGCTTTCTTCATCCCGTCCCTGGTCTCGGTCGTGGTCGCCGGAACCGTATTCCGACTCATGTTCGCGGCGAGCGGCAGGGCGGTCGTCAACTCGATCCTGGGCCTCCTCGGGGCGAAGCCGGTGGATTGGATCCTCGGCGGCGCCTGGCAGGCCATGGCCCTCATGGTCCTCGTAGCCGTCTGGCGATGGACGGGCGTCAACATCGTTTATTTCATGTCGGGCCTCCAGGCCATCCCCGCCGATCTCTACGAGGCGGCGGAGATCGACGGCGCGGGCGCGGGCAGGAGACTCGTCTCCATCACCCTGCCCCTTCTCAGGCCCACGATCCTATTCGTAACGACGATAAGCATATTCGGCGGATTCTCCATGTTCGAGGAGAGCTACATCTTCTGGCAGGGCGTGTCGCCGAACAATGTCGGCCTCACGATGGTGGGGCTCATCTACCAGAAGGGCTTCCAGCTCGGCGACCTGGGGATCGCCTCCTCGATCGGGCTGGTCCTGATGCTGATCGTGTTCGCCCTCGCGATCGTCCAGCTGAAGCTCTTCGGCTTTTTCGGGAAGGAGGACCGATGATGGGCGCTGCCTCGCGAGGGGACGCTTTTCGCGCCGCGGGAAAATACCTGCTCCTTGGGATGCTCGTGATCGTCGCCGTCTTCCCCATCTTCGCCCTCATCATGGCGAGCTTCCGCCCCGGGCGCGACCTGATGCGCTACGGGATAGCGTTCAAGACCCTGGTCCCCAGCGCCTTCGACCCCAAGAATTTCATCGAGCTCGCGACGAGCAGGGACGGAGTCTATCTCACCTGGTTCAAGAATAGCGCGATACTCACCATCCTGCAGGCCGGCCTCTCCCTGATCCTCTCGTCCTTCGTCGGCTACGGGCTCGGAGTCTATCGCTTCAGGGGACGCAGCCTGGTGTTCATGCTCGTGCTCGCCGTCATGCTCGTGCCATTGCAGATCCTCATACTCCCCCTGTACAAGCTGATGTCGGCGATCGGCATCATGAACAGCTACGCCGGCGTCGTGGCGCCCTTCATCGTCTCGCCTTTCGCCATCTTCTTCTTCAGGCAATACTCGCTCGGGATACCCAAGGACTACCTCGACGCGGGGCGGATCGACGGACTCGGCGAATTCCGGATCTTCTTCCTCCTCACCGCTCCGCTCATGGCCCCGGCCTTCGGGGCGATGGCCATCCTGATGTCGCAGCAGGCCTGGAACAGCTTCCTATGGCCCCTCATCGTGATGCGGACCGGCGATATGTTCCCGCTCACCATCGGGCTCAACAGCCTCCTCACTCCCTACGGGAACAATTACGACATGCTGATAGCGGGCTCCTGCGCGGCCTCCGTGCCCATCATCATCGTATTCTTCTTCTTCCAGCGCTTCTTCATCTCCGGCCTCAGCGCCGGCGGCATCAAGGGATAGGCTCCATAAGGAAAGCGGAATGAAGGCAAGGCTTCGCATCGACAGGGATTTCGCCATCGGAAAGATCGACAGGCGCCTTTACGGCTCCTTCATCGAGCATCTCGGGCGCGCCGTTTACGGCGGCATCTACGAGCCCGGCCACCCGGCCGCCGACGCCCGAGGCTTCAGGCGCGACGTGCTCGAGCTCGTCCGCGCGCTCGACGTGCCCGTCGTGCGCTATCCGGGCGGCAACTACGTCTCGTCGTTCGGCTGGGAGGACTCGGTCGGCCCCGTCGACCTGAGGCCGCGCCGCCTCGACCTCGCCTGGAAGTCCCTCGAGCCCAACACGTTCGGCCTCCGCGAATTCGTCGAGTGGGCGAAGGAGGCGGGGACCGAGCCCATGATGGCCATCAACCTGGGCACGCGCGGCATAGACGCCGCGCGGAGCCTCGTCGAGTACTGCAACCATCCGGGCGGCTCCTACTGGAGCGACCTGCGCAGGGAGCAGGGATCGGCGGAACCCTTCGGCATCAAGCTCTGGTGCCTCGGCAACGAGATGGACGGCCCCTGGCAGGTAGGGCAGAAGACTCCCGACGAGTACGGACGCATCGCCTACGAGACGGCCAAGGCGCTCAAGCTCTTCGACCCCGCGCTCGAGCTCGTCGCCTGCGGCAGCTCGACGGGGACCATGCCCAGCTTCCCGCTCTGGGAGGCCACCGTCCTCGACCACTGCTACGACTCGGTCGACTATCTCTCCCTCCATCAATACTACGGCAACCCGAACGACGACCTCGCCACCTTCCTGGCGGCCTCGCGCGGGATGGACCGATTCATCGAATCGGTCGTCGCGACCTGCGACCACGTGAAGGCGAAGAAGCGGAGCGGGAAGGAGATGAAGCTCTCCTTCGACGAGTGGAACGTCTGGTTCCACTCGCGCGAGGCGGACGCGAAGGCCGAGCCCTGGCAGGTCGGGCCCCGCCTCCTCGAGGACGTCTACACCTTCGAGGACGCCCTCGTCGTGGGCTGCATGCTCAACAGCCTCATCCGCCACGCGGATCGCGTGTCCATCGCC
>Ga0181520_10003349_pt1 | contig 28310 bp, 15 predicted proteins | sample PEATcosm2014_Bin_29_FD_132451 | JGI IMG/M metagenome (GOLD analysis project Ga0181520, IMG submission 132451) | Peatland microbial communities from MTU Mesocosm Facility, Houghton, MI, USA - PEATcosm2014_Bin02_30_metaG | ecosystem: Environmental > Terrestrial > Soil > Wetlands > Peat | place...
ATCTGGCGGGCATGGATGCTGCACCGGGAGAGTTTCCTTACCGGCGCGGCACGCGCACAACAGGCGACTGGCAGATTCGCGAAGAGATTGACGCGCTGGATGTGGAAAGCGCGAATCGCGCGGCATGTGCCGCGGTTGTTGGCGGCGCCGAGGGAATTGCGTTCAGCGGGCTTTTGGTCGAGCGGGCGGATGAACTGGACGTGCTCCTCGCGAATCTCGATGAAATTCCTGTTCATTTCGAGCGGGCTGACGAGCGATTGCTGCGGTTGGTGATCGAGTGGCTCGGCAAAGGCCGAAGCGAGACGCGAGTTTCAACGCGGGTTTCAACCGGATGCAACGCGACGGCGAGCGTCGAGTTTGCGGCGAAAGTGATCGACGACGCGCCAGAAGGATTTGTGCCGTTCACGATTCATGGCGAGGCATTCGAGAAGGCCGGAGCGACGGCAGTGGAAGAAGTTGGACTCACTCTGGCGGCCGGGGTTGATTTTCTGGCTGCAATGCAGGAACGCGGCGTGGGAGTGGAACGCGCCGCGGCGGTGCTGGAGTTCAGCGTTGGCATGGGCTCGCCAATGTTTTTCCAGATTGCCAAGCTGCGCGCCTTTCGCATGGTGTGGGCGCGCGTAGTCGAAAGCTTTGGCGTAACGCGTTCGGGGGCACGGACACGCATTGCGGCGCACACTTCCCGTTGGAACAACACGGTTTACGATCCGCATATGAATATCCTGCGCGCCACCACCGAAGCCATGGCCGCGGTGCTGGGCGGCGCAGACTCGGTGACGGTTGCGCCGTTTGACGCGTGCTACAAGCAGCCGGATGAGGCGAGCCGAAGGCTGGCACGCAATACGCAACTCCTGCTGAAGCATGAAGCGTGGTTGGGGCGCGTGGCCGATGCGGGAGGCGGGTCGTATTTCATCGAGGCGCTGACAGATTTTCTGGCGCGCGAGGGCTGGAAGCGCATGCAGGAGATCGAGGCGCACGGCGGTTATCGGAAGGCTCAGGCGGAAGGGCTGATCGCAGAAGCATTGGGACGCTCAATGGCTGGGAAGGAAAAAGCGGTTGCGCTGCGCCGGCGCGTACTAGTGGGAACAAATCAGTTCGCGAATTCGGCCGAGCGAGCGTTGGACCGGATCGAGACAGATCGAGTGAGCGAGACAAAATGCGGAGCGCAACCTTATGAGGAGATGCGCCTGCGCACCGAGCGGCACGCGGCTTTGACCGGCGTGACGCCACGGGTATTGCTCGCAGAGATTGGCGACGAGAAGATGCGTGCAGCGCGTTCGAACTTTGCGACGAACTTTTTTGCATGCGCGGGATTCGAAACGGTGACGCGACGATTCAGAAATGCAACGGAGATCGCCGCGGCGGAGGGCGACCTGATTGTGCTCTGCAGCGCCAATGCGGAATACGCCGCAATTACCGTTGGGCTGACGACGAAACTGAGGGAACTGGGCCGAACGACGCCGGTGATTGTTGCAGGAAACCCTGATGACGCGGGAGAGCTTGCGGCGGCTGGGGTTGCGGATTTTGTGCACCTGCGCAGCAATCCCCTGGAAATGTTGACGAAGTGGCAGGAACGAATGGGGATGAAGATCTGACGATGCGACCTGACTTTACAAAGATCGATTGGCAAGCCGCAGCGGGAGCACGGGCTCCGCATGAGGCAGAGGAGTGGTTTTCAGCAGAGCAGATCGAACTAAAGAGTTTTTATACACGTGAGGATTTGGCGGGGCTAGAGCACCTGAATTACGCGGCCGGCGTTCCTCCCTATCTGCGCGGGCCATACGCGACGATGTATGCAATGCGCCCGTGGACGATCCGGCAGTATGCAGGATTCTCAACCGCGGAAGAGTCGAACGCGTTTTATCGCCGCAATCTGGCGGCCGGGCAGCGCGGGCTTTCTGTGGCCTTCGATTTGGCTACGCACCGCGGCTACGACTCCGACCATGAGCGCGTAGCGGGCGACGTGGGCAAAGCGGGGGTGGCTGTCGACTCGATTCTTGACATGAAGACACTGTTCCATCGCATTCCACTGGACCAGATGTCGGTTTCAATGACGATGAACGGCGCGGTTCTGCCGATCATGGCGTTCTATATTGTTGCCGCGGAAGAGCAGGGCGTGGCGCCGGAGGCGCTGAGCGGGACCATCCAGAACGACATTTTGAAGGAGTTCATGGTCCGCAACACGTACATCTATCCGCCGGCGGGATCGATGCGCATTATCGGCGATATCTTTCGCTACTGCGCAGCGAAGATGCCCAAGTTCAACTGCATCAGCGTGAGCGGATACCACATGCAGGAAGCGGGGGCGACGGCCGACCTGGAACTGGCATACACGCTAGCCGATGGGCTGGAATACCTGCGCGCGGGCGTCGGCGCAGGGCTGGATGTGGACGAGTTTGCGCCGCGGATTTCGTTTTTCTGGGGCGTGGGCATGAACCATTTCATGGAGATTGCCAAGATGAGGGCGGCGCGCATGATTTGGGCGAAGCTGGTAAAGAGCCTCGGCGCAAAGAATCCAAAGTCGCTGGCGCTGCGCGCGCACTCGCAGACGTCGGGGTGGAGTCTGACGGCGCAGGATCCGTATAACAACGTGGTGCGCACGTGCGTTGAGGCGCTGGCAGCGGCATTTGGGGGCACACAATCGCTGCACACCAACGCACTCGATGAGGCATTGGCGCTACCTACGGATTTTTCGGCGCGGATCGCGCGCAACACGCAGCTCTACCTGCAACTGGAAACGGGGATTACACGTGTGGTGGACCCGTGGGCTGGGTCGTACTACGTAGAGCGGCTGACGCACGAGTTGATGCACAAGGCGTGGGACCTAATCGAGGAGATTGAGCGGCTGGGCGGAATGGCAAAGGCGATTGAGACGGGCGTGCCGAAGATGCGCATCGAAGAAGCGGCCGCGCGCAGGCAAGCAGGCATCGATGCAGGGCACGACGTGGTTGTGGGCGTGAACGCGTACCCGGCGACAGAGGAGCCGGAGATTCCGGTGCTCGACATCGACAATGACGCGGTGCGCACGGCTCAGGTAAAGCGCCTGGAGCAGTTGAAGCGCAAGCGCGATGCGAGGGCGGTTCGCGAAGCGCTGGAGAAGCTGGAGCGCTCGGCGGAAAGCGGCGAGGGAAATCTGCTGGAGTGCGCGGTGGAAGCGGCGCGCAAACGAGCAACGTTGGGCGAGATTTCGATGGCTCTGGAACATGTGTGGGGGCGATACGAGGCAATGACGCGTACGATCGCCGGCGTGTACCTGGCGGAAAGCGCGAATGGCGAGGAATTCAAGAAAGCGCGGCGAATGGTGGAAGAGTTCGAGCGCGAAGAAGGGCGGCGGCCGCGCATTCTGGTGGCAAAGATGGGCCAGGATGGGCACGATCGCGGAGCGAAAGTGATTGCGACGGCTTTCGCGGACATCGGCTTCGATGTGGACGTAGGACCGCTTTTCCAAACGCCGCGAGAGGTGGCGCGATTTGCCATGGACAGCGACGTGCACGTGGTGGGCGTGTCGAGCCTTGCCGCGGGGCACAAGACGCTGGTGCCGCAACTGATTCACGAGCTGCGCGCGCTGGGCCGGGACGACATTCTGGTGGTTGTGGGTGGCGTGATTCCGCCGCAGGATTACCAGTTCCTCTTTGACGCCGGTGTGGCCGGAATTTACGGGCCGGGGACGGTGATTCCGATGGCGGCGCAAAAGATTCTGGAGATGCTGTGCGCCGCCGTAATCGGATAGGTGAATGCAATGAAGAGCGCGCTGCGTGAATTGCCGGGATGCGGAACGCCGGAAGCTCCGGCGCCTGCGAAGAGACACCGGCCACTCTCGCGCGAAGAGTATCGCGACGGAATTCTCCTTGGCGACCGCAGTGTGCTGGCGCGCGCCGTAACGATGATCGAGAGCGCTCGCGAGGCGGACCGCGAGGTGGCCGAGCAGATTGTGGAGGATTGCCTGCCACACTGCGGCGATTCGGTTCGCGTGGGGATTACGGGCGTGCCAGGCGCGGGCAAAAGCACCTTGATTGAAGCGCTGGGCGGATTCCTGATCGAGACGAAAAAGCAGAAGGTCGCGGTGCTGGCGATCGACCCCAGCAGCCAGATTTCCGGCGGGAGCATTCTAGGCGACAAGACGCGGATGCCAAGGTTGGCCGCGAGCGAGATGGCATTTATCCGGCCGTCACCCTCGCGCGGCACAGCCGGCGGGGTGGCGCAGCGGACGCGCGAGGCGATGCTGCTGTGCGAGGCGGCGGGATACCCAAACATCCTCGTGGAGACAATCGGCGTGGGGCAGTCAGAGACCGCTGTGCACGAAATGGTGGACTTTTTTCTGCTGATCACTCTGGCCGGGGCAGGCGATGAGTTGCAGGGAATCAAGCGCGGCGTGATGGAGCTGGCCGATCTGGTGGCGGTGAACAAGGCCGATGGAGAGAATGTGGCCACGGCGGAACGCGCACGCGCCGAATCGCAGAACGCGCTGCACTTTTTTCCGGCATCGGGGTCAGGATGGACGCCGCGCGCGGTGACCTGTTCGGCGCTCACGGGCGCGGGAATCCCCGAATTGTGGGAGCGCGTGCAGGAGCATGCGGCGCTGACGCGAAGCAACGGCTGGTTCGCCGCGAGCCGGCGTGAGCAACAGCGGCGATGGATGCACGAGATGATCGATCAGGCCTTGCGAACGCGATTTTTCACCCATCCGGAAGTGCGCGACAGGATGGAGGCGCTGGAGCGCGACGTGACAGAAGGTCGGACGACGTCGTTTCGCGCGGCGAGAACGCTGCTCGCAGCCTATTCCGATCCCGGGCGTGTCTGAAGACACTCGATCACTTGATCCAGAGCGGACTGCCACGTCGGAAGCTGGACGCCGAAGCGGGCATGGAGCTTGGCGTTCGACAGGACGGAGTTGCGAGGGCGGGCGGCGGAGGCGGGATAATCTTTGGTTCCAATCGGGATCAGCTCCGGCACTTTCACGCCGAGACGCTCGGACGCTCGGGCGAAGATGGCCTGAGCGAAACCGAACCAGGAGACAGAGCCCGAGCAAGTCATGTGGTAAAGGCCGCGCCAGTTTTCTGATTCGCCAAAGCTGCCTGCCAGTACGCCCGTGACGATCGCGTGAGTTGCACGGGCGAGTTCGATCGATGTAGTTGGTGCGCCAACCTGGTCGTCGACAATGGAGAGTCGGTCGCGCTCATGGGCCAAGCGGAGCATGGTGAGCAAGAAGTTGTTGCCGTGCGGCCCGTAGACCCAACTGGTGCGAAAAATGAGGTAGCGAGCGCGGGAGTTTTGGACAGCCTGTTCGCCCGCCAGCTTACTGGCGCCGTAGACGCTGAGTGGCGCTGGTGGATCTTCTTCCGTCCATGGCTGCTGCTTGCTGCCGTCGAAGACATAGTCGGTGGAATAGTGAACGAGGAGGGCGTTGCGTTCGGCGGCTTCCTCGGCAAGGACGCGAGGAGCGAGGGCATTGATGGCGTGGGCCAGGGCCAATTCGGTCTCAGCGCGATCGACGGCGGTGTAGGCGGCGGCATTGAGAATCACGTCGGGCGCGGAGCGGCGGACGAGGTCGCGCGTCTGATCGGGATCAGCCAGATCGACGGACTCGCGATCGACGGCGACGATGGGACCGACATCGGCGAAGAGACGCTCAAGCTCGCGGCCGAGCTGGCCACCGTTGCCGAGGATGAGAATGCGGGGCTTCCCCGATAGACTTGCAGCCGGAGTTTGGGTTGGCGTATCCATCATGCGAGGACTCAAAGAAAAACTCCGGTGTGCATTGCTCGCATTTTAGCTGGCTTGACCGGCACAGTTCGCGCCGCAGCGCGATTCCCCGTACAATTTAACTTAGGAGTGCTTCCCCGATGCGACGGGTTTATTGCGATGCCAATGCCACCACGCCTCTGCTGCCTGAGGTGATGGAGGCGATGCGCCCGTACTGGATGGAGCAATTTGGGAACGCTTCGTCGATTCATTTTCAAGGCCAGAAGGCGCGCGCAGCCGTGGATCATGCGCGGGAGACGTTGGCGCGGTTTTTTCACTGCCGCGAGGCGGAAGTGGTGTTCAACTCCGGCGGCACTGAAGGCGACAACACGGCAATCTTTGGCCTTCTGCGCCCGGGCGATCAGTTCATCACGACGTCGATAGAGCACTCGGCTGTGTTACGGGCTGCCGACCGGATGGCAGAGCGCGGCGTGGAAGTGACGTTTGTAGCGCCAAAGAGGGATGGGCTGATCGATCCCGAAGAGATTCGGCGCGCGATCAGGCCCGCTACGCGGCTGGGCGGTTCCCGCAGAACCCTGGTCAGCGTGATGCTGGCAAATAACGAGACTGGAGTTCTGCAGCCGGTGGAGGAGATCGGCGGAATCGCCGCGGATGCCAAGGTTTTCTTCCACATCGACGCGGTGCAGGGCGCGGGTAAGGTTGCGTTCGACGTGAGGCGGTTCGGGTGCCATCTGTGTTCGATCAGCGCGCACAAGATTCAGGGGCCGAAGGGCGTGGGAGCGATGTACGTGCGGCGTGGAACGCCCCTGGAGCCGCTGATTGTGGGCGGGAGTCACGAGCGACGCCAGAGGGCCGGAACTGAAAACGTGCCAGGCATCGTCGGCCTGGGCAAAGCTGTCGAGCTCGCGATGGAGAGCGTTGAGGATGGGACGATGGAGCGAATTGCGGCGCTGCGCGACCGGCTGGAGGCGGGGATTCTCGCAATTCCCGGCACCCAAGCGAATGGCGCGGGAGCGCCGCGCGTGGCAAACACGACGAACATTCACTTCGAGCATTTGGAGGGAGAGGCGCTGGTGATCGCGCTGGATTTGAAGGGCGTTGCCGTGAGCGGAGGGTCGGCGTGCCATTCCGGATCGACGGAACCGAGCCACGTGCTGATGGCGATGGGTCTGGACAAGAACGCGGCACTGGCGAGCTTGCGGTTTAGTTTGCTGAAGACGGCGACGGATGAAGATGTGGACCACGTGTTGCGCGCGGTTCCAGCGGCGGTGGAACATTTACGGGCGCTGGCGCCGGAAACAGCTTCTAGCTTCTAGCTCCTGGCTTCTCGCCGGTTTACATTTGAGCTGACGGCATGGTCGCAGGGAAATGCCCGCAAATGGAGGCAAGCATTTAGAAGTTTTTTACTTATGAAGCAGAGCACAACCATTGCGGTGGCAATGTCGGGAGGGGTGGACTCCTCGACGGCGGCGGCGATCCTCGCTCACGAGGGCGACGGCTCCGGCGTTTCGCACAATACTGTCGTGGGCCTCACAATGCAGCTGTGGGATCAGAGGCGTCTGGCAGGCAAGCACGGGATTCCCGATACGCCGAAGGCGGGGCGATGCTGCTCCCTGGATGATGTGTATGACGCGCGGCGCGTGGCCGAGCATTTGGGGATTCCATATTACGTGGTGAACCAGGAGGAGCGGTTCGAGCGGGACGTGGTGCGGCCGTTTGTTGATGAGTATCTGGCCGGGCGCACGCCGATTCCCTGCTCTCTCTGCAACGACCACATCAAGTTCGATCAACTGCTGAGGACCGCACGCAGCATCGGAGCCGAACGGATCGCAACGGGCCACTACGCAGTGAACGAGTTCGACGAGAAGCGCGGACGCTGGATTCTCAAGCGGCCCGCGGACGTGGCGAAGGACCAGACGTATTTTTTGTTCGGGCTGACGCAGGAGCAGCTGGCGCGAACGCTGTTTCCGCTTGGGCATATGACCAAGCCGGAGGTGCGCGAGGCGGCGCGGCAGCACGGATTGACGCTGGCCGAGAAGCCGGATTCGCAGGAGATCTGCTTCGTCCCGGGCGGCGACTACAAGCAATTCATCACGGCGTATCTCGAGGAACAGGGCGAGGCAGCGACCGAGACGGCGGGCGAGCTTGTGGCTGCGAACGGCGAGGTGATTGGGCGGCACGCGGGCATCCACAACTTCACCGTGGGACAGAGGAAGGGCTTGGGCGTGGCCAGCCCGGCGCCGCTCTACGTCCTGAACATCGATCCATCGAGCCATCGCGTGACGGTGGGCGCGGACGCCGAACTGGCGACTTGCACTCTGCGGGCGCGGCGGCTGAACTGGATCAGCGTTGCGGAACTGACGGGGCCGATGCGGGTGCGGGCGAAGATCCGGCACCGGCACGAGGCTGCATGGGCCACGCTGGAGCCAGCAGGCAGCGACGAGGTTTTGGCCACATTTGATGAGCCGCAGCGCGCGGTAACGCCAGGCCAGGCCGCCGTCTTTTACGATGGCGATGAAGTGGTGGGCGGGGGCTGGATCGTCTGAGTCGCGGGAGCGAGAACTAAACAAACATGTCGTGATCGCCCGACCGCGAATTGGAATGCGAGTTGGGCTCGGGTGCTCCGTTGCGCAACGATTCGATCACTGCTTTCACAGAGGCCAAAATTGCCGAGAATTGGCGCATCGGCTTTTGGACGGCATCGGACATGAAGTGGCCGGTGCGGTCGAGGGTGTCGAGGACATGAGACAGCATCCCGTCAAGGCGGCCTGCCTGGATGCGCGCGCGCGCAATCATTTCGTTGGCCGCGGATTGCACATCGGCGGTCTGCACGCGGAGGGAATGAGTGAGGGCGGCCAGGTCGTCCACGGTTTCTTCAATCCTTGGGGTCAGGCGCGTGACCAGTGCGCGGGAATTCTCGATGAGCGGAGTGACCGAGGACTGGAACGCCTCGAGCTTCTGGTCAACGGAGCGCGCCGCTTTGCGCATGGCGATGAATGCCGCCAACAAAACGATGGCCTGGACCAGCATGGCCAACGCGACCAATGCGATCAAAGCGAGTTGAATGGTCTGATTGTCGAGCTTTGGCATGGTGAAGATCTCGCGCAGTACACTGCGGAACTACGAATTGCAGCTTGAGCACGCTGCGTTCGCGAAGGCAGCGGCTTTTGTCCCGGCGCCAACGCGGGCACTCGGTTCGATCACACGCGCATTCGGCGCCGGAAGGAAGAATGGGATGAGAGGCCGGCACCGACCCGGTTGAAACGGCCGGATCTCAGTACTCGTGCGTTTCGGGCTCAGAATTCGCCGACTTGTATGCCGTGCGACCAGCGTCCACGGCCGCGGTGACACGAGTGGATTGGTCGGCGACCAGATTCTTGCCACGCTCGACAAATTCTTCCCACTGTGCCCGTCCGCGATCGACGACTTCCCGGCCACGATCGGTATATTCGCTGATCTGTTCCTTGCTCTTATCGACGAAGGCGCTAATCTGTTCCTTGCCGCGATCGACAATGGCGCTGACGTTCTCCGCAGCTTCCCGTGTGCGCGCACGAAGATACTCGGCGCTCTCGCGAGCTCCCGTGGCGATGTCCTCGCGGGTTTCCTTGCCGCTCTTTGGCGCATAGAGAATGCCGACCAGAGCGCCGACACCTAATCCGGCCAAAAACCAAGCCAAGCCGTAAGACTTGCTTTCCTCTGCCATGATGAAACCTCCTGTTTCTACTGCCCTCAACGAATGCCTGAGACTACCAAACCCCTCCAGTTTACCGCAAACCGGCCCGGCGACGCAGATTCACCGCGCTGAAAAGGGGCGAATCATTCGGCGCAGGCGCAGTTGTGGGACAGGAGTTCGGCGAAATGGAGGGCCTGGCGGTCGGATAATTGCGCGATTTGCTCGCGGCAACTAAAACCGTCGGCGAGGATGATGGTGGCTGGGCCGGCGGATTGGACGGCGGGCAGCAGGCCCTGGTTGGCGATGGTTTTAGAGATTTCAAATTTGCCGGCTTCGAAGCCGAAGGGGCCGGCCATTCCGCAGCAACCGGCCTGGATGGACTCGACTGTGGCCCCCGCTTTGCGGAGCAGTGCGATTTCGCTGGCCGGGCCGCCAAAGACGGCCTTGTGATGACAATGGCCGTGAATGAGGATGTGCGCGCCTTGAAGACGCCCGGCAGCAAATTCCGGCGCGTAATCGGCAAGCCAGTCAGCGAGTAGCCAGACTTGATCGCTCAGGAGCTTGGCGCGCCGATCGTGAGGGAAAAGCTCCGGCAGCTCATCCTTGAAGACGCTGGCGCAGCTCGGCTCGAGAAAGATGAAGGGCAGGCCAGCCTCAATCTGCGGAGCCATGCGGTCGAGAATGCGAGAAAGATAGGAGCGGGCCGCGCCGAGAAGACCGAAATCGTAGAGCGGACGCCCGCAGCAGATGTGGCCGCGGGGAACTTCGACCTGAAATCCGGCTTGAGTGAGGACGGTTTCGGCCGCGGAAAGAGATTGGGGGTGGTAGTAGTTGTTCCACGTATCAGGCCACAGAAGCACCTTCCGTGCGGCAGCCTTTTGGACCACCTGCGGTGGGGCAGCCTTTTGGACGAGATTTGTGGGAGTTCTTGAATGCCGGGCCGAGGCATTCCGCATATTCTGGTAGCTTTTCGCGGCCAGGCGCGGGAGCTGGCGTTCGCGGGCTATGCCGGCGATGCGCTTGACGAACGGGCTTGTGAGCGGGCCGGTCAAGATCGCATTAGTGAGCGACGGGGCGAACGAGCCGTAGCGGGCAAGGCGGTCGGCAAAGCCGAAGATGTAGTGGTGCAGCGGGTGCAGGCGGCCTTTGTAGCGCTGCGCGAGGAATTCGGACTTGTAAGCGGCCATGTCCACCTGCACCGGGCACTCGGATTTGCAGGCTTTGCAACTCAAGCAGAGGTCGAGGGCCTCGTCGACGGCGCGGCTCTGGAAGCCTTCGTCGCGTAGGGCTCCGGCAAGCATCTCCGACAAAAGATGAGCCCGGCCGCGAGTGGAGTGCTGCTCCTCTCCTGTGGCTCGGTAGCTGGGACACATCACGCCGTCCACAGTGTTGCGGCACGTGCCGACACCCACGCAGCGCTCGGTGGCCCGTTCGAGGGAGCCGTTGTCTTTGGTGAATGCGAAATAGGGTTCCCACCCAATTTGTCCGGGGTGGATTCCCACCTCGGACAAACTGGATGGGGCACTCGGCCGGATGGATGGGGCACTCACTGTGAGAGGGTGGCGAAGGTTTTCCGTGGGGTCGTAGACACGCGCGGCGTCTGAAAGCTTGCCCGGATTCATGCGGTTGCCGGGGTCCCAGAGCGCTTTGAATTCGCGGAAGGCTTCGACGAGCACGGGGCCGAACATTTTTGGCAAAAGCGCGGCGCGGGCCTGGCCATCGCCATGTTCGCCGGAGAGCGAACCGCCGAAGGAGAGCACGACATCGGCGGCGCGCTCGATGAATTCGCGGAAGATGCGAATGCCCGCGGCGCTGCGAAAGTCGAAATTGACGCGCATGTGGACACAGCCCTGCCCGTAGTGGCCGTAAAGCGGACTGCGGAAGCCGTATTCGGCCATAAGCCGCGTGATTGCGCGCAGATATTCGCCAAGTCGTGCCGGAGGGACGGCCGCGTCCTCCCAGCCCTCCCAGCGATCGGGCTCGCCGGGCACGAAGACCATTGCGCCGAGCGCGGATTCGCGAACATGCCACACAGCCCTGGCTTCGTCCGGCGCGCAGATATGAGCGACCGGCGGCGACGGCCACGACTGCGATGCGCGCGCCAGCGCCTCGGCTTTCGACTGGGCCTCTTCCGCTGACCACGCGCCCATTTCGACAAGGAGAAAGCCATTACCGGGAGGGAGCTGGTGGAGCTCGCGGAGCGCGAGGCCCTTGCGGCGCATGAAATCGATCAGTAAAGAATCGAAGCCCTCAAGCCCGATGGGTTTGTGCTCGAGGGCGAGCGGGACCGCGTCGGCGGCAAGGAAGGGATCGTCGAAGCCAAGCACGGTGAGCACGCGGAAGGGCGGGCTGGCGGTGAGGTTGAGAGTGGCGGAGACGACGTTGGCGCAGGTTCCCTCAGAGCCGACCAGGGCGCGGGCCACGTGGAAGTTGTTTTCAGGCAGGAGCTCGTCGAGGTTGTAGCCGGAGACACGACGCGGGATGCGGGGAAACTTTTCGCGAACGAGAGAGGCGTAGCGGTCGCGGATACGAGCGAGACCGGAGTAGATTTGGCCGATGCGTCCGCCGGCGCGGATGAGAGCATCGAGGCGCTCGGGCGTGGTTGCGCCGACGGTCATCCGGGTTCCGTCGTACAGAACGATGTCGAGCGATTCCACGTTGTCAACGACTTTGCCGCCGAGCAAACCATGAACGCCACAACTGTTGTTTCCGATCATTCCGCCAAGCGTGCAGCGGGAATGGGTGGCCGGATCGGGGGCGTAGGTGAGCTGATGGAGTTCTGCCGCGTCGCGAAGGCGGTCGAGAACGATGCCTGGCTCAACACGGGCGATTTTGGCGTCGGGATCGATCGACGTGAGCGCGTTCATGTGGCGCGCGTAATCGAAGACTACGGCCACGTTGACGCACTGGCCGGCGAGGCTGGTGCCAGCGCCGCGCGGAAGAACGGCAGCGCCGGTGACGCGGCAGGCGGCCAGCGCAGCCTCAACGTCAGCCGCGTCGCGCGGAAAAATGACACCGATCGGGAGCTGGCGGTAGTTCGATGCATCCGCAGCATAAAGTGCACGCGAGCCGAGATCGAAGCGCACAAGATCGGAGGAAGCCGGGCCGCGAAGAGATTTCTTTAGCAGCGCCTCAAGCTCCTGGTGAGCCGAGAACTGCTCATGGTCGAGCGGTGTGAGATTGGAGAGGATGGCAAACGTGGAGGAGCTCACGCTGCAATGGTAGCGCGCGGAGGGAGAAAACTGTGAGAGTGGTTTGGCTGACGCCTGCGTCGACGCGGCGGCTCAATCGCGGCATAACAGGCGGGATCGGCGCGGTTACCTCGACGGCCACTCTTCGACGACGACGCCGAGGTCGTTGAGCTGACGGATGACGGCCTCAACGTTGCGGCGGACCATGGGACGATCTTTGGCTTCTGCAGACGGAGATTCGGCGACGGCAATCACGCGGCCATAAGGCCAAGCGCCGGCGGGAATTGCGGCCACGGCGGCGTCCAGGTCGGAGAGGCGCAATTCGAGTTCCTGGCGGCGCGCAGCAGCAGGGCGGAGCAGAGTTCCCTGCCCCACCGGACTGGGATTCGCATCGGCCATGTTGATGCGCAAGCCGATTGTTTCGGGTCCAACCGAGAGAAACGGATTGACCCATTGCGCCGGGTCGTGGATATCGATGTACAGGCTCTTGGTGGGCAGCGCGATCTGGTCGAGCTCGGCGCGTTCCTGATCGCGCTCCATCGCCTTGACCTGCGCCTGATGTTCGGCCTTTTCGGCGCTCTTTTCCACGTTTACCACGGCCCGCTCTTCCCTATGGCAGGCGACGAATGCCAGAGCGGGAAGCAGGACCAGCGCAAACATTCTCTTGTGGGATTGGTGCGGAATCACGAGATCAAGGATAGCAGGGCCGGAGGGGGTTGCATGTGACGACGAGGGCCGATCGGCCGCGGGACGCCTGCTGCTCATTCCTACTTGCCTACGATGACGCTTCGTGCGATGGAGTCAAGGATGCCGTTCAGGAAGTTGACCGACTCGGGAGCGCAGTAGCGGCGGCCGATTTCAAGCGCCTCGTTGATGACCACGGGAAACGGCGTGGATTTGACGCCGATCAGTTCAGCAACGGCCATGCGCAGCAGGTTGCGATCGACGGCGGGCATCCGTTCCAGCCGCCAGTGTTTCGAGTGCTCGGTGATGAGGCCGTCGATTTTCGGTTGCTGATCGTTGGCAATCCGAAAAAGCTCCTCGGCAAAGTCGCGCACTTCGGGTTCGACGGGATCTCCGGCCTTCCAGAACGTGGCCCGAACCTCGTCGGGAGTCTGATGGCCGATGTCGGCCTGAAACAGCATCTGCATGGCGAACTCACGGGACTTGCGGCGATGGCGCGAGGTCAAGCGGGGCCACCTTGCTCGAGTTTCCTGCGCAGGCTCACCATCTCAATGGCAGCGATGGCGGCCTCAAATCCCTTGTTGCCACTCTTGATTCCGGCGCGGTCGAGCGCCTGCTCCAGGGTCTCGCAGGTGAGCACGCCAAAGCTGTGGGGAACGCCGGTCTCTTGCTGGGATTGGCCGATACCGCGTGCCACTTCGTTGTAGATGGCTTCGTAGTGAGCGGTTTCACCGCGCAACAGGCAACCCAGAGTGACGACAGCATGGACGCGACCGCCGGCGGCGCAAGTGCGAGCGGCGGCAGGAATCTCCCACGCGCCGGGAACGCGCACAATCTGGATATCAGAGCGGTCGGCGCCGCTGCGCAGGAGCGCGTCGAGAGCGCCATCGAGCAGACGGTCGGTGACGACGGCATTCCAGCGCGCGACCACGACTGCGAACTTCATTCCGGCGGCCGATAGATCGCCCTCCACGGCAACAGGCTTTCCCTTCACGGGATCAGTCCACGCCCAGAAGCTGAAGCGGAAGCCCGGCTCGGGCTCGACAGTGAAGAGGCGCGAACGCCAATGCGTCTCAGCGATGGGTGAAAGCCAAGAGGCAGCCTGGTCAGCGCTTTGGCCCGGAAGCGCATGGGCACGGAGCCAGGCGTCCGCGACCTGGTGAACGGAGTCGAGCGAAGTGACTTCGATGAGGATATCGGCGGTGGATGGGAACTTTCCGTCGACAAACTCCAGATTGCCGAGCGGAGCGAGAAACGATGCTCCTCGGGATCCCTCTTCCTGCCAACCCTTGCCCGGCGCGAAACCCAGCGCGGCAAAAAAGCCAGCCAGCCGGTCGTAGGCCGCGGCACTGCTCGCAGGTCGCAGAAAAGAGATCCCCTTGATCATGAATCGATTGTAGAAGACAGGGACCAAGGGACCGAGGGAACAAGGGAACGAGAAGACAGGGAACGAGAAGACAGTGAACAGGGGTCAGGGATCAGAAGGACAGGGACCAAGACAACGGGTTTCGTGAATTGGCGGGTTGTCGAGTTCGCAAGTTGGCGGGTTCGCGAGGTGGGGAATCAGCAGGGGCTGCGTGCATCCCATGTCCCAAAATCGGGACATGGGAGAACCGGCAAGGGGGCGAGCGCCAAGGGAAGACTTGTGACTAAGTGACGGAGCGCGGCTTGACCGCAATGAACGTTGCGGGAACCACGGTGGTTGGGCCAGGAACCGCCGGATAAAGGCAGCCCGCATCGTTGCCGCCCGCGGAGACCGGTGTGCAGGCGGGCAAAGTGGGGCTCAATTGCTGCGTATCGGTGGGCGGAGAAGTAAGACTTAGGTTGGTGGGAATGCTGATGAAATGAACTTCGTTGTCGCCCGCAGTGGAGACGAAGAAGATGGAATGGTCGGGCGAGAATGCACCCGTGAGCGGCGCCGTGGGCGGAGTAGCAGACGTGCTGTCGGCGAAGGTGACGTAGCCGACAGGTCCGATGCCGCTCGGCTGGGGCAGATAGAAAGGAAGTTCGGCGGCCGTTGTGGAAGTGACCGGGGTGTTGTAAGTGACAAAGGCGATGGGCGCGGCAATGGTCACCGAAGCCGTGGTTGGCGCCGTGCCGGTGACGATCTGATTGATGGCGGTGGCATCGGTTACGCCGGTCAGGTTGACCGAACCGTTGAGCGTGGGGTTGGTGGAGAGCGGCGACAGAGTTTGCGTCGTGCCTGCCGTGGCCACCGGACATTCAGCGGCGGGATAGGCCAGTGTTGGCGGAATGCTGACGCCGATGTCATTGAGCGTGATGCTCGAGCCATTGAGCGATGCGCTGAGAATGTGCTCACCGTCCGCGGTGGCTCCCAGGATGTTGCTCAAAAGATTGACGGAATCGCTCTGCGGGTAGAGCTGGATGGTGGCGTTGTTGCCGACCGTGCCGGAAGGGCACCACGTGTGCACAACGGTTGGATTACCGGCAAGATAAGCGCCCAGGCCGGGAACAGTAACGGTCAGATTCTGCGCGCCGCCGGAGGCGCTCAGGTCGTAGGTGCTCCAGCCGGTGTTGGAGTCGTGCACATAGAGCGTGTTCGTGTGATTGCCGCCGAGCGCCTTGCTATCGACGATATAGACAGTATTGGAATCCTGCGTCCATTCGGCAGCGGCTCCGAGGCCGCCGAAGGTGGAGACGATGCCGCCGGAGGAACTGTACAGGTAAAAGAGGCCGCGAATCTGATCGTTGATCAACAGATTGGAACTGTTGGGAGAAACTGCAAGAACCACACCTGGGACCGAGGGGTCCTGTTTTGTGAAGGAATTGCCTGAGGTCGAGTAGACCATCAACTCGTGAGACGAGCCAAAGTAGAGACTCTGGCCCTGCTGATCCATCAGCATGGAGTTGGGTACATAGGGCAGGCGAACAGTCGAGCCGGGCGTGCCGGTTAGCAACTCGACTGAAGAAAAGTATTGCGACTGATTTGGCGCTCCGAACCAGACAAAGTCACTGGTGGTACCGGGAACAATGATGTCGACAGGGTTGGACGCGATGGACAATCCGGTCCCATTCAAACCGATCTCGTTGATGGGCGCCGGATTGCATCCGGGCGGCTTGCAGAACGCGGTCAACGTGGCGACGCCCGGGAAAGACGGAGCGATGGCGCCGGACCCTGCGATATCGATCGGATTGGTGGATTCGTAGCTCAGGGCAAGGCCCGTGATGGAATTACCCAGGGTATCGGTGACCGTAGTGGTGAGCTGCTGTGAAACGCCCTGCGTAACGACGCCCCTGGTGCTGCCGTTGGCAAGCGTAAGACCGATCGATTTTGGCGGACAGGTGGAAAAGTAACCGGCCGAGGAAGAGGTTTGCGTGATTGTCGCGGTGATCACGGTGGTGCCAGGCTGCTGCGCGGTGATGACATTGGTGGCGGAATTGATGGTCGCTACCGCGGAATTGCCGGTAAGAAAGCTGAGCGTACCGGTGGACTTCGTGCACTCGGGAACCGCAGTAATGCCCGGCGCCAGCTTGCCGGGGCATGAATAATTCGCGGGCGACAGCGAAGGCGGCGCGCAGAATTCATATTGCGTCCCGTTGCTTACATAACATTCCTCGGCGTCGAGAATTGCCTGCTGATTCTGTGAGTAGCAGCCTTGCGGAGAGGAGCCGGAGCTGGGGGTGGTGACGAGGCTGACGCTGGAAATCGGGGCGTGGATGTAGACGGTGACGGGATTGGAGGTGACTGATTCGGCCGTTGCCGTGATGTAGCCGATGGTGTAGGGCAAGCCGTTCGTCGAAGGCAAGGGATTGGGGAAGTTGCAGTACGTGTAGTCGGCGATGCCGCCGCCGCTGTTGCGGTTCCAAGTGCCGGCGCAGATGCTGCCCGTGGGGGAGATATCAACCAACTGATTGTTGCTGGTGCCGTAACTGAGCCCTCCGGAGGGGATCGTTGCCGTGTCGCCTTTGCAGGTGGTTGCGGTCGGAGTCGAAATCTGGGTGGTTTGTCCATAGGCCAGCGAAATGCCAGCAATCTGGGGCTGCAGCGTGAGATTGGTCAACTGGCTAAGGGTTGGCCCGTACCCGAGGCCGTTGCAATAATTGCCCGCAGGATTGCGCACGCATCCGGAGATTGAAATTCCGGCCGGTAAGGCCAGGCCAAGCAAACAAACAAGCGTTAAGAACCGCCGCATGAATCCTCCCCGTCCCGCCTTAGAACCGCGGAACGGATTTGAAAAGAAACGAATAGAAGAATGAGCGATCACCGCACCTGCCGAAGGCCAGGGCCGGACCGTCGGTTGGCCAGCGCCGGGTGAGTCGCGCCGCGGCAGCAGGTTCCCGGCGGCACACTGCCCGATGCGGCCGGAAGGACGAAACGCACAATAAAGACTCCAAGAAAAAAGTGTATCAGGATGGGCCTGCCCTTGGCATCGGCCGGAATTGCGATAAGACACTGACAAATAGACTGCCGGGGAGACGGTTCGGGAGCGGAAAGAGAGGGAGTAGCCAATAGGGAGTAGCCAGTAGGGAATGGAGCGTATTTCATGAATGGCTCTGCAGATTCCGGAACATCCCTCAGTGGTTAAAACCCTTTGTCTTACCGCATTCTCCTGACCCGACTCAAGTCGTGCCCTTGTTCCAGAACGGAATCTTGAAACACACCCCGGAGAGATTGTGGCACTGACTAGGGGTTTGGCGGCATGTAGCGGGCGAACCAATCGACGGCGCGCTGCAAGGTGTCGCGGCGGTCGGCGGGATCGGTGAAGCCGTGGCCTTCGTTGGGGTAGACGACCAGCTGCGCAGGAACATGCAGATCGCGCAGCGCATGCCAGAACTCGAAAGACTGCGGCGCGGGACACTCGCCGTCGCGATCGCCGACGACGGTGAGGGTTGGGGTTTTCGCCTGTTTGATGAAGGTGATGGCAGAGCTCTTCGCGTAAATCGCGGGGTCGTCATAAACAGATGCGCCGAAGTAGGGAATCATCCACTGATCGATGGAGTTTTCGCCGTAGTAGGAAAGCCAGTCGGAGATGCCCGCTCCCGCGACCGCGGCGCGGAAGCGATGGGTCTGGGTAATTGCGAACATCGTCATGAAGCCGCCGTAGCTCCAGCCAGCGATGCCGACGCGTTGGGGATCGACGGGATATTTTGCGAGGACGGTATCGACGCCGGCGAGAATGTCGCGCAGGTCGCCGTATCCGAAGTCCTTGCGATTGGCCTCGGTGAAGGCCTCGCCCTGGCCATAGCTGCCACGAGGATTGGGCATGAGAACAAAGTAGCCGAGCGCGGAAAAAGCGGTGGAACTGACGCCGCCTGCGCCGCCGTTCCAGCGCGAAGCGACCGACGAAGCTGGACCGCCGTGGACTGCAACGAGAAGCGGATATTTTTTCGACGGATCATAATCCCTGGGCAAGAGCAGCCAGCCCTGAATGTTGAAGTTGTCGTTGGTCCACGAGAGCGAAACGGAATCGCCCCAGGCAGGCTTGACGCCGTCGTTGAAGTGAGAGAGCAGAACGAGGCGTCCGGTGCCGGGCGAGTGGACGGACGGATGAAGCCCGGCGCGCGCGACGAAGATTTCGGGCGGCGTATTGAAGGAGCTGGCCTGAAAGGCGAAGAGGGAGCGATCGGCCGAGGCGGATAGGCCGGGATCGAATTGTCCGGAATCCACATCGCCGGGAATGGTGAAGACGGGTTCGCCAATGGTGGATGCAGCACCAGCGGTTGCGGACCTTTGCACGCGGACGAGCCGTTGGTCACCTCCGGCAACTTCGTCAACATAGAGGGACCGGTTGTTATCCCACGTGATCCATTGAGCGGATGCGGGACGGTTGGGCGTGAGGTCAACTGGTTCGCCGCCGGTCGAGGGGACGACCCAGACGTCGCCGCCGACGACGCCTTGATCGCTCATGAGACCGCCGATGAAGGCGATTGTTTTTGCGTCGGGCGACCAGCGGGGAATGGCGATTTGCAGATCGTGGAGCGGGCCGGAGAGATCAGCGGGCGCGAGGATGGCGGTGGGTTTGGTTTCCCACCCTACTCGGACGCCGTCCTTCGGCGCCGCGTCCGAGTAGGATGGGGCACCCGGCTTCCCTTCCCACCCAACACGTCCGCCGCTTGAATCGGCGGACGCGTTGGATGGGGCACCCGCTATTGAGGTTGATGGGGCAACCATGCTTTGCGTGTAGAGCTTTGCGACCCACCAGTTGTTTTCGCCGGGAGGGTCCGCGGCGATGTAGGCGAGAGATTTGGAATCGGGCGACCAATCGAACTCGAAGACGTGAAGATCGGGCGGCGTGACAAAGACAGGGAGAGCGGGCTGAGAAGTATCGGCGGAGACAGCGGCCACGCGCTGAATTTCAATGTGATCTTCTCCGATGACGCCGGATGGAAGAGGTTCGGCGGCGAGCGCTCCGGAGGGACGCGTAGCGCCTTCGACGTAGAGAAAGGCGATGCTCTTTCCATCGGGAGAGAAAGCCGGCGCTTCAACGTAGCCGTGGAGTTCGGTGAGGCGAGTGGCCGGCTTGCCGTCAAGATGAGAGAGAAAGAGATCGATCTGGCGGCCGGGATCCGCGCAATCGGAGAGGAAAGCGATGGAGGCGGAGCCGGGCGACCAGACGAAGGGGCCGGCGTTGCAGGAGTAGCCGGTCGAGGCGGCGATCTGCTGGCTTTGGGCCAGATTGTCGATTGAGGCGAGGTGAAGCTGGCCGGATTCAAGCCAGGCGACGCGCTGGCCGTCGGGAGAGATGGCTACCTGAGCGATGGTGCGCGCGGCGTTCTGGCTGGCGAGGATTTCATTGAGCTCGGCGGATGTGGGTGCGGATTGAGAGTGAGCGAAGGACGCGGCGCAGGTAACGATGAAAACCGCAACGTAATGGAAGCTCGGTGACGAGCGGAACATAGGGGAATGGTAATGCAGGACAGCGGAGTTAGCGGGGTTAGCGGGGTTGGCGGGGTTAGCGGAGTTGGAGGGTCGGCAGGGTTGGCATGGTATCCCCGGTCCCCAAATGCGAGGGACCGGGGGCACCCGGCGCTCTGGGGTCGAATTTGGGCCCTTTTGAGGGTGAAATCGCGCGAAAAATCGCAAAAAAACGCAAAAAATCGACACGAATTTTGAAGAGTTTTTGTTGATTCTAAAGATAGTTACGGTCAAAAATCGCGTTTGAGAGTGTATCAAATCACTCCCTCTCGTTTTTTTTGCGGCAGCGGCGGGGAACAGAGAGACAGCGCGGCAGGAATCGATCGCGATGGCGAAGTTGCTGCACATAAGACAAGGATAGCGACATTGGAGAATTAACCGGCAAAGTTGGGGAACGAAATTTTCGTCGCAAAATCATCGAGATGCGCGGGTTCAGAGGTGGAGTCGCTCTTGACAGGTGAATTGCCGGCACCAGAAAGGGTTAGCTGAGTCGGCAAGAGCTGCATGGTATCCCATGCCCCAGAGTCGGGATGTGGGGCACCCATTCAGTGTGGTGGTTGAAGATCGCGAAAAACAGAAGCAGATCCCTCGGCTCCGCTTACCCAATCACGAAAAGCGTGATTGGGGCCCCAAGCGCGCTCCGCTCGGGATGACACGGTGTGGGTGGTGGGCGGTGGGCGGTAGGGCGAAGGGGCTTGACAAGAGAGAACAGAGGTCAGAGGGTTGCGGCACGGCTAAAGCCATGCCCTGATACAAAGCTCGACGCTTTGAGCTTGCGGTATCCCACGTCCCAGAATCGGGACGTGGGGCACCCATTCCGTTCGTCTGGGGCCGAGGACGCGAAAAGCAACCGCAGATCCTTCGCTCCGCTGAAAACCGCTTCGCTCAGGATGACACATCGTAGGGAATGCTCAGTTCTGCGCGCTCCGCTCGGGATGACACGGCGTGGGCGGTGGGCGGTGGGTGATGGGGCTTGACAACAGGATCAGGGGCGGTTGACGGCGCGGGCGCCGTAGGGGACGAGGAGATTGGCGACGATGGGAGTGACGACCGGCGACCCGGCGCCGACGAATTCGGTGACGGTGTTGAGGTTGGTATTCGTCGTCCAGACATTTCCTGAGCCGTCGATGGCGAGCGAGAGAGAGATGTTGAGGCCGGCCTGATAGCCGGTGGAGGGTGAGATCGCGATGCCGGAGGAGTTGAACTCGCTGATGGAGCTGTCGGGATACGGCGCGGAGGTTGCAGTGCTGCCGCGATTGGCGACCCAGACGTTGCCAGCGCCGTCGATGGCGATGCCCTCCGGGACATTGAGACCACCGCCGGTGTAACCTGTGGGGCCGGAGATGTTGGAACCCGATGCGCCGAAGAGACTGAGCCTGCTTTCGGTCGATGAGCTGTCAGCTACCCAGACGTTGCCGTTCGCGTCGACGGCAATGCCCCAGGGATCGGCGAGGCCGCCTCCGGTATAGCCGGTGGAAGGGGAGATGGCAGTGCCGGCGTTCACACCCGATGAATAGAATTCACTGAGCGCGCCGAGAGTGATGCTATCGGTTACCCAGATGTCGCCCGAAGCGTCGATGGCAAGGGAAACAGGATCATTGTTTATGCCGCCGCCGGTATCGCCGGAGGAACTGGTGATCGGCGAGCCGGTGGAGCTGAACTCGCTGAGGCTGGCGCCGACATTGTTCACCACCCAGGCATGGCCAAGCTGATCGAATGCGATGGCGTAGGGGGCGTTGAGGCCGCCGAGTGTGTAGCCGGCGGACGTGGAGACCGGCGTGCCGTTGTTTGCGATCTCGCTGAGGCTGTCGGGAGTGACGTTCGCGGTCCAGACATTGCCGGATTTATCGATGGCGATGCTGAATGGATCTTCGATGCCGCCGCCGGAGAAAGGCGAGCCGGTGACGGGCGCGCCCACGGGACTGAGCTCGCTGACAGTGTTTGCGCCGGTTGCCGTATTGCCAACCCAGACATTCCCAGCGGCGTCGATGGCAATGGGAAGCGGCCCGTTCATGCCTGCACCGGAGTAGCTAACGGCGATGGTGAAGTCATTGGGCACGGGCGTGGTGGGCAACTGAGGCTGGAAGGGCGAGTCAGGGGTCTGGAGTCCAAACAAGGCGGCGACGTTAGCGCCGGGATTGTGGGCGATGTTGAGAGCGGCGGTTGCGGTGTCAATGGGTTGAACGCCGTTGTTGGTGGCGTTGGAGAAAAGCGTTGAGCATTGCGTGGACGCGGAGCCGGCGGTGTTGGCGGAGTTGACGCAGGCGGCGAGAATGTCGGCGAGAGAATTGATCTCCTGCTGCGGTACGGTACCGTTGAGACCGGGCGTGGTGGCGAGGGCAACACCCATGCTGGGGTCTTCAAGATTGGCCAGGTTGTTGAACGCGTTGGTGAGGCCGGTTGCGGCGAGGCTGGTGTTGGAACTGGAAATGTTCAGCGGACCACTGGCAAAGCCGGCCAGGGCATAGGCGGTTGCGATGGTCGAGACCTCGTTGACATCAGTGGACGCAGAGGTGTTGCAGGCCTGCGCCGGAGCCATGAGGGTGATGGCCGGGTTTACGCCTGAGCCCAATCCAGGATCGCCGCCGGATACGTAAAAGTAGGTATGCGCGTAAGAGCTGGGACAGTTGTAGTCGTTGGTGATGGTGAAATTGCCGTATTGGTCGGTTGTGACGTAGTAGTGGTTGCTGCCGTCTTCAGTGGTGTTGGCGGCGCTCCTGAGCAAGGAGAGCGATTGGTTGGTGCTGGAGGCAGCGATGCCGGGGCCACCGTAACCGGCGTTGTTGACGGCGTAGAGATAGACGTGCGCTCCGATGATGGGATTCTGGCCGCCGTGAACCGATCCGTGGAGAACCGTGCCGGGAACGGAGCCGGTGTTGGACACGGTGTTGGCCGGCATGCCCGCGCAACCGGAGAGAAGAAGAGCACTGAAAGAAGCGGCAAAGGCCACGAAAATACGCATGATGAAGACTCCCATCGCCGGGTGCTGTTGCGGTGCTCGGACCCTGCCTCGACGGACACTAAGCGAAACGCGCAAGACAAATCAGTTGTGGGCGGCACGAAGAACTGCGAGTTGTATACCACGGCGCAAGGCGCGAATCAATGGCTAAGCAGGTGCATGAACAGGAGCTATTAGCCATTAGCTTTTAGCTCTTAGCTTGTGCTGTGGAAGTGGAGCGGATGCGGCTGGCGCGAGCCGGATGAGGCAAAAAGCTCATGGCCAGGAGCAAAAAAGCCGTTGGCGGCGGGAAGCGGGGTTTCGAGCCGCGACGAGGGACGGGCATGAAATTTGTCAACAGGCTGGAGGGCAAGAAATTTGCTAAGTGATTGAAAACAAGCAGAAGATTCAGGGGGGCGAAGTTTGCAGGTAATTTATGCGGTTTGGAGTAAGCTGAAAGCAATCTTACAGAAATGATTCTGACTGACGGAGAAGCCGAGAGGCTTTTCCGATCTTCTTCGGGCCATCACCGCGGAGGGCGCGGGCACGAGGAAAGAAGAAGAGAGCGGAGGGGCGACTCGATGGACGAGTTGCCCCTTTTCCTTTTCCGCGGCTGAGAGCGTGACCGCGCGATGAGGTGAAAGGAGCCGGTGCGGGGAGCGGTGAGAGCAAGTGGAATCCGCTTGAAGCACGGGATTCAGATCGCGCGGTCTCGAAGCAAGGGAAGGACCGTGGATGGGTGGCCGGAATGGTGGAGGAATGGCAACAGTAAGGGAAAACGCAAATTTGAACAAGAAGAAGCAGGGACAAGGAAACAAGGTGGTGACCATGCAGCCGGCAAACGGCGGCAAAGAATTGGAGGAGGACGAGAAAGGCGGAAAACAGGCCGCAAAGAAAAAGCGCGACAAGAAGGAGGGCAAAGGAGGAACCAAGGCGCTGCGCCGTGAAGTGAACAAAGTGGTGAAGGGCCGCAAGGAGAAACTTGCGGAAACGCTGGTGGAGGAGGCCGCACGGGGCGACTTGCACTGCGCAGCGATGGTGTTGTCGCTGATGGAGGAAAAGAAGAAAGACGGCGAGGACGACGATTGGGACGGGCCGGGACTGGCGGATCTTCTGGTGCCGGGCCAATGGCAACAGAAATTAACAGCCAAGAAAGCGGCGAAGGAAGAAGAAGAGACAAAGGCGGCGTGAAAGGCAGGGACCAGTGGTTAGTGGTTAGTGGTTAGTGGTTAGTGATCCGCTTTCTTGGTTTTCTTGCTTGACGTAGGGCTGGGGTGGGCCGATCTGCTGCGGCCTGCCCCAGCGAATTGAGTTTGCGAGTTGCAGTGAGAAGAGGGATGCGATGGGAATGAAGCTCATGAGAGACGGATGGTTCAGGGTGCGGCAAATGACATCGTGGGTTCGCACCCTTTTCGCAAAGAACGCGAAAAGGATGGGGCAAGCGATCGCGGTGTGCGCGGCGGCGATGGTGCTGACGGCGGCGGCGATGGCGCAGGCAGTGAGCACGACGACGGTGCAAGGGACGGTGTACCTGGCGAACGGGCAGCCGGGCGCGGGGACACTGGTGATCAGCTGGCCGGCGTTCACGACCGCGGCGGGCCAGGCGGTGGCTGCGGACTCGACGACAGTGACCATCGGGCCGGACGGATTTGTGAGCGTGAGCCTCGCGCCGAATGTGGGCGCGACACCCGCGGGAGAGTACTACACGGCCGTGTACGACATGAGCGACGGGACGACGAGCACGCAGTACTGGGTGGTTCCGGCGGCGGCGCAAGCGAGCCTGGCGCAAGTGCAGGCGCAGGTGATGCCGGCGGCGCAGGCGGTGCAGGCGGTGAGCAAGGCGTATGTGGACCAGGCGATTGCGCAAGCGAGCCAGGGCAGCGGGTTGACGGCGACTGGCGGAACGCTGACCGGACCCCTGTATTTAAGCAGCGATCCGACGCAACCGCTGCAGGCAGCGGACAAACATTACGTGGATACGCAGGTGGCCACAGCAGTGCCACTGGCGGGCGGAAACATGACGGGCGGGCTGACAACGCCGGCAGTGAACGGCGTGCAGGCTCCGGCGGCAGCGAGCGCGCAGACCACGCTGCAAGCGACGATGAATGCGGCGGGAACGAATGGGGCGATGGAGATTCCGCCGACGTATGCGGGAAAAGATACGTTCACGAATGCGAGCGGCGTGAGAGTGACGGACTTGCGTACGGCAGGCGCGCAACAAACGGAGCGCAGCGTGAAGGAGTTCGGCGCGGTGTGCGACGGACTGACCGACGACACGAACGCGCTGCAGGCGGCGCTGAGTTACGCGAACGCGCACGGCGTGGCGCTGACGATTCCGCAAGGGACGTGCAAGACGCGGGCGTTGAGCTGGCATGGGGAGTCGATTGGAGGATTGGGCAAGCAGGTGTCGGCGCTGATGGGATTTCCGGGGCAGGATGTGCTGGAGAGCGGGCCGGACGCGACGAACATTTTGAGCTACACACGGGTGCACGACCTGACGATTTATGTGGACCAGAGCGCAGATGTGTCGTGTTCGCCGGCAGAGGGACGCGCGGCGGCGGGAAGCTGCCAGCAGAGCCGGCCGATGGAAGCGAACTCGATTTTTTCGGCGGGCGGAAACGGACTGACGGGAACAATGGGGACGGGCGCGGCGTGGAGCGTTGGCAATTGCGCGATCGCGATGCAGGCGACGACGGGCAACGGGGGCAACGGGCTGCGCGTGGCGGAGATCGAGAACGTGGAGATTGCGGCGACGGGCGTTGATCCGATGGCGGCGGAGTATCCGGGCGCGCACTCGACGCACACGTGCGGCATTTATCTGGCGCAGTGGCCGCAGTGGAGCGAGTTCCGGAACATCGACATTCGCGGAGTGAATACGGGCGTGGCGATTCCGGCGTTGCCGACTGCGGTGCCGGCGGGCTTGAATGCGGATTCGAATCGCTGGCAGAACGTGACGATCCAGGCGACGCACGCGTTCACGGCGGCGGCGGGATCGAACAATGTGCTGGACAACGTGGTGGCGCTGGCGGGGAATTCCTCAGCGACGGGCGAGCCGCCAACGGGGCTGGTGCTGGATCTGAACGGAAGCGGGCAAAATCCGCAACAAAATCCGCAACAGGGATGGACGGTGCGGAATGCGGTTGTGGTTCCGGCGTGGTACGCGGTGCAGCCGGCGTTGACGGTTACGACGGCGGGCGGCGCGGTGACGGCGGTGACGGTGGGCAGCGAGCACGGCCTGGGATGGGATCCGTACGGAACGAGCGTGCCGGTGGCATTCAGCGGATCGTGTTCGGCGCAGGCAACGGCGGCCGTGAATGCGAGCGGAGCGATTTCAGGAATTACGGTCACGCAGGGCGGAGTGGGCTGCTCGTCGACAACGACGGCGAGCCTGAACGCGGCGGGGACGTGGGATACGGCTGCGCCGGTGAACCTGATCGGCGGGCAGGATATGACGTTCTTCGCCGGAAATCTGCTGAAGGGCAACGGCGGATACACGGTGTGGAACGCGGCGAACTCGGCAAGCTACGGAACACAACTGGATGGCGGAGGCGGAACGCTGCCCGGCGGCGGGGCTTACGCCGCAATGGCCGGAAGCGGGCGAGTTGGGACGGCATTTCAGGTTGACCAATTTCCGGGCGCGGACATTGGAGCGAAGATCCAGGCGTGCGTGAACGCTGTGAATGCGAGTTATGGCGGAACGTGCGACGCGCGGAACTTCACGGGCAATCTGACTTGGGGCGAGAGCCTGACGATTTCGACGGGCAATGTGGCAATTCTGCTGCCGTGCGCAACGATCACGACTGCGAACCAGATTGTTGTGACGGCAGGGACGCGGAACGTGTCGTTGCGCGGGTGCGCGCTGCGCGGCGGGACGCAGGCGAGCGGGAGCACGGGCGGAACGGCGCTCGCTTACACGGGATCGAGCGCGATGGTGCAAGTGGGCGACCCGACTTATGCGACGGACACGCAGGGTTTCCACCTGGACAACGTGGTGATCAATACGACGGGAGCTACCAGCGCGACGGCACAGGGATTGGTGGCATACCGGACGCAGGAGATGGACTTAGAAAGCCTGTATTTCCTGGGTAACTCAAATCAAACAGGGATGACTCTGGACGGGACCGGGAATTACACCGGTGGAACGTTTCTGGATAACCAGTTCAGCGGTTTTGGAACGGCGGTGAATGCGATCGGGCACCAGATTACAAACCCGGCGACGACGGATTGGGCGAATGCAAGCACGTTTGTGCGGCTGCACATCGATTGCCCGACGAGCAGCGGGAACCCGATCAGCGGCACTTACGGAATCAACTTACAGCAGGGCGATGGAAACACGTTTACCGGAGGGGATGTCGAGGGATGTTCGACAGCGCTGCACTTAGGGCCGAATGCGCAGAACAACACGATTGTGGGGCTGCGGAACGAGAACTCGACGAGCCAGGTGGTAGCGGACGCAGGGAGCGCATACAACAACTGGATGACGGGCGGCACGATGTTCACCGGAAAGCTGACCGACAACGGAACGCGCAACAGCTTCCTGGATACGTTTCACCGGAGTTTCAACGCGTTGAATGGTGACTGGTATATGAGCCAGCAGGACGCGACGCTGACCAATCACTTCCGGCTCGGAACCGGAGCGGGAAACGAGCGCGGGCTGCTGAATGAGATCCAGACCGACTATGGCTATCGCTGGCTGTATGGATTCAGCGACGCCACGGGCGGCCAACAGCTCTACCAGATGCAGGACCTGCTGAACAACGTGTACCGGCTGCAGATTCAGCAGTGGAATTCAGGGCAGAGCAGCACAGACAATCAAACGGCATTGAATGCGGCGGGGACCGGCAACGTGTGCTTCAACTGCTCGACGAATTCCGGGACCGGGGGCGTGACTTTTGCGAGCGGCGGCGCGACGCCGACAGCGGTGGGCACGGTCGACAAGGCGGGAGACGCCCAGTTTGTGGGGAATCTGCTCGTCGGCGGGACAACGCAGTCGGCGGGAACACTGTCGCTGCGCAACAGCGCCGATGCCGAAGTGGATTACTACCTGTGGCCGGGACTTACGACGAGCCAGAAAGGATCGTTTACTTACAAGGATTGGAACGGGGCCAGCCAATGGTACATGGTGAAGGACGCGAGCAATAACTGGGCGCTTAACTCGGCGACAGGAGGGTTAGACAGCTTCAAGGCGTATCAAAACACAAACAGCGGAGATACCTATATCGACGCGAGTAACTCAACGGGACA
>Ga0181520_10003350_pt1 | contig 28305 bp, 19 predicted proteins | sample PEATcosm2014_Bin_29_FD_132451 | JGI IMG/M metagenome (GOLD analysis project Ga0181520, IMG submission 132451) | Peatland microbial communities from MTU Mesocosm Facility, Houghton, MI, USA - PEATcosm2014_Bin02_30_metaG | ecosystem: Environmental > Terrestrial > Soil > Wetlands > Peat | place...
CAGCGGGACAATCGTCACCGTGGCGACGCGGTAGCTGTTGGTATATGCCGTGGAAGTCGCCTTGACATACACTTGCGCTGGGGACGGCACGGTCGCAGGGGCAGTATAAACGCCCGCGGAAGATACGACGCCGCAGGATGACCCGGTGCATCCAGTGCCACTCACGCTCCAAGCGACAGCAGTATTCGTCGAGCCACTCACAGTCGCCGTAAATTGCTGACTGCTGCCGACTGCAACCGTAGCGGTTGCCGGCGAGAGCGTGACGACAATGGGCGGAATGACGGTAACTGTGGAAGTGGCAGTCTTGGTTGGATCCACCTGCGAAGTTGCGGTGACAAAGACCTGCGCCGGGCTGGGAACGGCAGGAGGCGCGAAGTAGAGGCCATTGGGAGATACGGTGCCGCAGGTCGAACCGCTGCAGCCGCTCCCCGTCACACTCCAGGAGACGTTGGTGTTCGAAGTGCCGCTTCCAGTTGCGGTGAATTGCTGACTGCCTCCGATGACGACCTGCGCTGTAGCCGGGGAGACACTGACCGATATCGGCCCGGAGAGAGTTACTGTGGCGCTTCCGGATTTGGTTTTGTCCGCAACGGAGGTCGCGGTGACAATCACCTGGTTTGGAGTCGGGGCGCTGCCTGGCGCGGTGTACAGCCCACTGGCCGAGATAGCCCCGCAAGCCGCCCCAGAGCAACCGCTGCCTGCAACGCTCCACGTGACGGCGGTATTCGTTGTGCCGATTACGGTTGCCGCGAATTGTTGCTTGCGTCCAATGAGGACCTGCGCCGTTGCGGGGGCCACCGTGACGGAAACCGGCGAGACAATGGTCACTGACGCTGTGCTCGACTTGGTGGGATCCGCTGCCGCAGTTGCGGTCACGGATACCTGGGGCGGGTTTGGCGCCGAAGATGGCGCGGTGTAGAGCCCGCTTGTTGAAATCGTTCCGCAGGCTGCTGCGCTGCAACCGCTGCCGGCGACGGTCCATGAGACAACAGTGTTCGATGTGCCAGTTACGGTTGCCGTGAATTGCTGCGTGCCTCCAGTAAGAACCTGGGCGGTCGTCGGTGTAATTGTTACGGAGACCGGCGGGACAATCGTCACCGAAGCTGTGCCGGATTTTGCGGAATCTGCCGCTGAGGTTGCGATCACGGTGATCAGAGCCGGACTTGGTATTGCGGAGGGCGCGGTGTACAGTCCACTTGTCGAGATCGTCCCGCAGGTTGCTCCAATGCAGCCGCTGCCGCTGACTTTCCACGACACAGCGGTATTCGTCGTCCCCTTCACGGTTGCTGCGAATTGCTGTTGCTCTCCTACGTGAACCTGCGCCGTGGACGGCGCAACCGTTACAGAAACTGACGGCACAATCGTTAGCGACGCTGTGCCGGATTTTGTGGCATCTGCAACCGACGTTGCGGTCACCGACACCTGAGGCGGATTTGGCACGGTGGAGGGAGCAGTGTACAGTCCAGCGGTTGAGATTGTTCCGCAGGCCGCTCCGCTGCAGCCACTGCCAGCGAGGCTCCATGACACGGCGGTATTCGTTGTGCCGGTCACCGTTGCTGTGAACTGCATCTGTGTTCCGGCAGTGACCCGAGCTGTAACCGGGGAGACGCTGACTGCTACCGGGGGAGCAACCGTGACCACCGCCGAACCGGATATGGCGGGATCGGCTACTGAAGTTGCTATAACTGTCACCTGTGGCGAAGTGGGCACGCTCGCGGGCGCCGTGTACAAACCATTTGCTGTCAGGGTGCCGCATGACGATGTGCCGCAACTGGCGCCTGTCAATTGCCAGGTGACGCCGGTGATGGTCGTGCCGCTCACACTGGCCACAAACTGCTGTTGCAGGCCCACGGAGACAGTTGCGTTCGCGGGGGACACGGACACCTTTACATCGGAAGATGAGCCGAGAATCACGGAGGCGCGGGCAGAGGCAGTCAAATCGGCGAGCGATGTTGCTGTCACGGTGATCACATTCGACGTTGGAGTGGTCGCCGGTGCCGAATACAATCCCGCGCTGGTGATCTGGCCGCAACCGCTACCGCTGCAAGAGGAGCCGGTCAGGTTCCAGAGAACTACGTTGTTCGTGGTTCCGCTAACGACGGCTGTGAACTGCGTCTTGCCGCCTGGCAGCACGTGCACAACGCTGGGAGTGAGCGAGACCGATACCGCGCCCCAAGTAGCTGCGGGACAAACCAATGCCACAAGCAAGAGCCAGGCAAACTTTAAAATGGGATTCATCCGTGCTCCGCTGTGACCCACTCTCCCAACCGTGCAGAATTTCATCTTGCTAACCTCCGCCAGCCGATCATCCCATGCTGCGGAACAACTCATGGGTAACACCTGCGCCGCGAAGACATGGAAGTAGTTAACATCGGGCAACGCACCCTGTCTTCCGAGTGCCGGACTCCTCGATGCTTCATACCCTCGGGACGACAATTGCAACATGAACATTGGGGCTCGCGCAATAGTGCTATTGGCGTAGTTCGATCCACGCCGCTCCCGCATGAGCAATCATTTCCGCGCCTGGATGGATGGATCGATGCGGAGCAAAGGGGGGATTCGGTTGATGGGCCATACCCATCGGGAGAAGACACGGGACGGGGAGGAAGAGCGATGAAGATACTATCGCTTTCTTGCGGTGAGATGGAGAATTACGGTCGTCCGCGGCGAAGCCCGATCGGGTAACACGACACGCAGGCGCGCGGCATCCTTCGGTTCCCTAAGCAACTCGCCTCCTTCGACAGAGAGAACCTCTTGCTCGCCGAAAAGTGCCAGCTCGTAAGCGCCTCCGCCGACGCCTTCAAACTGCAAGGTCCAGGTTTGGGCGTCGGCCGACCAGGATTCGTGCGTCAGGCGCAGCCCGGTGCTGGCGCCGCCGAGTGCGGGCAAAACGGAGTCGTACGCGATGCGCACATCGCCTTCGGCGCGCACTTCCACGGTCTGCTCATGGCCATCGAGGGGAATATGCAGATTGGTTCGCTGGTCGTAACCGCTTGCCGTTACGGTGAACGGCAGCGTGCGGCCATTCAATGAGGCGCGAAGGATGTGTGCGTGCGGGCTGAAGGCGGGTGCATAGTCGAGCGTCGCGCCGCCGGCTGTGTTGCCCGCAATGACAAGGCGCATGAGTTCCGGCTTCTGTTCGATGCGCAGGTCGACGGCGGCTTCGCCTAGACGTACATTGCGCAGCGCGACATCGCCCCAGTTAGCCGGCAGTTGCGGAGCGAGGGAGATGCGGCGTTCCTGTGCGTCGACGCGCAGATCGAACATGCCCAGCAGCAGGGGCGCGATGACCATGGCGGAGGACCATGTCTGGTGCGGCGTCGACTGGGAAAGCGCCTGGTGCGAGTCGCCGGAGAGAACCTCGGTGATGTGCCCTGGAGTTCCGGCGAAAGTCAGCAATGCGTTGGCGCGCAGATTTTCATACGCCTGGAACGGGCGGCGATAGCGGTATTCGGCCACTGACGCCCAACCCGTGAACAGCGGCCAGACGCTGCCGAAGTGATAGCCGCTGGGGTTGTAGCGGTTGTCCGAGGTGGCCAGCAGTCTCATGCCCCAGTCGGCCTGGTGCTCGGGGCGGGCCAGTTCGTCCAACTCTGCCTGGGCGTGAGCGTTGTCGAGCAGGCCAAACCACAACGGTACCGTGGCCAGCACGCTGGGGGCATCGACTGGCGCGCCGTGGTTGTCCAGCGCAAAGGCGTACCGTCCAAGTCCGGCCATCCAGAAACCCGATTCGAGTTCGGGGTGCGGGGCGGGAGGGTCCGGGTCCGCAGAGGAGCCCGCGGCTTGACTGCCGGTGATGCTGGCCAGATGCGACCAGGCGCGCATGGCTTCCACGCCAAGGCCGGCCTGGTAAAACTCCATGGCAACGGGAAACAGCGGTCCGCCTTCGACCCAGCCGTGACCGATCTCTCCATTGCGCGCCAGGTGGTTGGCGTCGAAAGTCGAACGCAGGAACTTGCCGGCCCCTTCGAGCGTCGCCCACTTCTGCCGCGCAAACTCAACATCGCCGCTGCGCGTAACGTAATCGTCGAAGGCGATGAGATAAAGCGGGGTGGCATCGGCCGAGGCGAAGGCAAAGGGCGTCTTGGCCAGCGGCTGGATGAGGCTGGCGGTTTGTGGAACTTCGTGCGGAATCTTGCCATCCTGACGCTGAAACCGGCTGAGGAAGTCTAGCGCCAGGCGAGTGGTTGGGAAATCGCCGTTGGCGTTCAGGGCGAGCGCGGTCCACAACGCGTCGCGGCCGAAGAACCAGTCGTAGCCGGGACGGCGGTCGCCCGCGTCAACGCGATAGCCGGCGACCAGTCCCTTGCCGATCAGAGGATTGTCCACAATGGCTTGCGCCATGTTGACGCGCGCCCAGTCATAGGCCTGTTGCAGTTCCGGGTCGGGCAGATCCAGCGCCACTGTACGGCTCAAGTATTGGTGGTAATACGCCGCGGCCTGGCTCTCGAAGTCACCGGCGTGGGCGAGCAAGTCCTTATAGGTGGATTCAAGTTGCTTGCCGCCCTGGACGGACGCGGCTAGCACGACGATCTTGTGGTCGTCGCCCCTGGGGGAAGGTCCCAAGCGGAATGAGCTTTCATTCGAGGCGGCGTAATTGGTGGCGAGTTCGGTTTCATTCACGACGGCCGTAGGCGAGCCGATGAGGGCGGTGAACTCAGGGCGCTCGCAGGCAAAGGTGAATGCGTGCAGGGTCGGCGACCAATCGATCTCCGGCTCGGAGAGCACCGCCGGCCACTCCAACTGAAAATCGCGCTCGAAGACGGCCTCCACTTCGAGAGGCTGGGCGCTGTGAATATCGAGATAAATCAGCGCTCCGGGCTTGTCGACGGGAATCACCATGGTTTCGCGGACTGTGAAGGTGTCGGAGGCATAGATTATGGTGGTCGACTCGGGGCGGACAATCAGTGTGCGCGCCAGGGACTCGCCTTGCTGGACGTGGTCTTCGGCATGAAAGAGAAGATGGAAATTGCGCAGAATCTTGAGCGGATAGACCCAGGCCTCGAAACGCCCGGATTCATTGCCCAGTAACGCCGCGCGGGGGCCGGTCACGTCGAGAAACTCCCACGGGCGGACGGCTCTTGAAATCTCCAGCGCCGGGGGGCGATCCTGGGGCACCTGCGCGCGCAGAGGGTGAGCAGAGAGCAGGGCCAGCAAGGGAAGCGCCAGCAACGGCAATGTAGCAAGAATCGAGCGGCGAAGCAGAGCCTGCGGGGAACGCGGCAGCGGGAGGACGGAAGCTTGCTCTTCTAGCCTGAGGCGCACTCTTTCGGAAAAATTATGTGGAAGCATAGCATCCTTGACAATGCAGGATCAGTCTAATCAATGTTGGAACGTTTCAACAATGGGGTCATCGAGGTCCCCGCGAAACTGGCCTGAGGAAAACCGATGAATCCTCCACGCGGACGCTGTTGTGGTCCGGCATGAGGGTGTTGCTCGCATTTGCAGTCTCACCATTGAATGATTTGCATCCAACCGAACAGATGTACCCAACCCTTGTTGTTCCCGGCGGTCCCTGCCAGATTGCTTGCCGTTGCGGGCGTCTGGAGGCTCCTAGGAGCCATGACGGCTACGGGGAAGTACTCCCGTGGCAGAGTTTGGTTTTCACGCACGCAGGAGGTTCGATTGATTCCCAGGAATAGCATTCTCGCAATTGTGTTGAGTGGTATGTTGTCCTGTTACGGACTGGCCCAGGATTCCGCTTTTCATCCCCATGGGGAGCAGATCGATGCGCCGCCCTGCGATGCGGTTCCTGACGAGGATACGCCGAGAACCGGGGTTTGCAGCGAGCGGACCATCAGCGAGTGGCTCTCCGACATCCAGCACTGGCGCCAGGAGAAACTGGTGCGCATCGGGTATGAGGACGCCAATTATGAGCGTCCGGAGTTTCAGTGGGCTCAATCCAGTTTCGTGCAGACGCAGACCATGATCCAGGATCGTTATTTCTACGATCCAGTCAGCAGGAGTTATACAGTCGATCGTTATCTGGACGACCTGAAGCAGCGCTATGGCGGGGTCGATAGCGTGTTGATCTGGCACGTGTATCCCAACCTGGGCGTGGATAATCGCAACCAGTTCGACCTGTTCCGCGATTTGCCCGGCGGCACCGAGGGCGTGAAGAAGATGGTCGCGCAGTTTCATGCGCGCGGGGTGCGCGTGCTCTTTCCGGTGGTGATCTGGGATGAGGGAACCCGCGCGGAAGGGAAGCGGGAGTGGGAAGTACTGGCCAAGGAAATCACCGAGGTGGGGGCCGACGGCATCAACGGCGACACGCTGGAGGGGGTTCCGCGCGTCTTTCACCTGGAAACGACACGGCTGGGAAGGCCGCTGCTCTCTGAGCCGGAAGCGGGCCTTGCCTCTGGCGAAATGCTGAACTACAACGTGATGAGCTGGGCTTACCTGACCTATGGCTTTGCGCCGCCGGTGAGTCTGTTCAAGTGGCTGGAGCCCCGGCACATGGTGCATGTGTGCAACCGCTGGGCCCATGATCATACCGACGACTTGCAAGCGGCCTTCTTCAACGGAACAGGCTTTGAAAGCTGGGAAAACATCTGGGGCATCTGGAACCAGATGACGCCGCGGGACGCGGAGACATTGCGCCGGATCATGACCATCGAGCGCGCCAATGCAACTCTGCTGACCAACGCGCAGTGGGAGCCGAACGTTTTGACGCACCAGTTCGGAGTTTTTGCGAGCAAGTGGCCGGGCAAGGCAAGCACGTTGTGGACGATCGTGAACCGCAATGCCTATGCGGTGGCCGATGGAGTCTTCGAGACTCCCGTGGTGGAAGGCGCCCGCTACTTCGATTTGTGGCATGGCGTCGAGCTTCATCCAAAAATCGTAGGCGGGAATGCGTGGGTCAGCCTGGAATTGGATGCGAATGGCTATGGAGCGGTGCTGGAGACGCGGCAGGACGCCCCGATTCCCACCGCACTGCTGGAGACCATGCGCACGTTCAGCCAGAAGCCGCTGTCCAGTTTTTCAAAGGAGTGGAAGGCGCTTCAACAACAAATGACGCCCATCGCCGCCACGCGCCCCGCAACCGCGGCTCCCGACGGGATGATCAAGATTCCTGCCGCCGACTTTCAGTTCGAAGTGCACGGCATCGAGATCGAAGGCATGAACGACGAAGGCGCCGATGTCGAGTATCCATGGGAGGATTCTCCGCGGCGCTTTCACTCCAAGCTGCTTCACATCGATGCATTCTGGATCGACAAGTATCCGGTGACGAACGCCCAGTTCAAGAGCTTTCTCGACGCATCCCACTATCATCCCGCGGACGATCATAACTTTCTGAAAGACTGGGTGGATGGTTCCTACCCCGCGGGCTGGGGCAACAAGCCAGTTACATGGGTCTCGATCGAGGATGCCCGCGCCTATGCCGTCTGGGCCGGCAAACGCCTGCCTCACGAGTGGGAGTGGCAGTACGCGGCACAGGGAACGGACACCCTGGATTATCCCTGGGATCGGGAGATCGCGCCCGGCACCACGGTGCCAAAACCGGACAAAGGACGCACCATGCTGCCTCCCAGCGATGTAGACGCCCATCCCAGAGGCGCCAGCCCGTCGGGGGTGTTCGACCTGACCGGAAACGTGTGGCAATGGACAGATGAGTTTGTCGACGAGCATACGCGTGCCGCGATTGTGCGTGGCGGCAGCCACTATGAGCCGCAAGGGTCTAAATGGTATTTTCCGCAGGCATACAGGCTATCGGAGCATGGCAAGTACCTGCTGACATCTCCCGGCATGGACCGCTCCGGAACGATTGGATTCCGGTGTGTCGTCGATGCGGGTTGAGGATGGCCCCGGCCAATGGACAACCTGGTACATGCGGAACCTGTCGTGTTCGATCTGACCGCATGAGGATACAAGAACAAGAGCGGCGCCACCGGCAACGGTGGCGCCGCTCTTGTTTTCTTTGAGGACCGAAGCCCCCCGGGCATTTGCGGTCCTCGGCGCCGGATTGGTTTCCGGCAATTCGCTCTAAAACAGATTCCACAGCGACTGGTTGTAGACCGCGTGGTGGAACTGTACCTCGGAGCTCTTCACGATCGTTCCCAACTCGCGCGGGGAACGGTTGGCCACGGCCTGCTTCAGATCGGCATAGCGGCCCTGCACATCCGAGCCGAGGATCTTGGCGATCCAGGCCGAGGACTGGAAGTCTTCGATGGCCGCCTGGATGTTGTCGGGCAGAAAGCGTCCACCGGCGCGCAAATCGTCAGCCGGGGCGATGTCTCCGTCGATACCGGTTTTGAAGATGCCGTAAAGAGCCAGGTAGGGGTTGGCGTCCGGCGCAACGGCACGCACTTCTGTGCGCATCGAACGGTGGTTGCCGATGGGCACGCGAACCATGGCGCCGCGATCCACAGCCGAGGCGCGAATCTGGTTGGGCGCCTCGAAGTGCGGATCGAGCCGCCGATAGGCATTGACACTGGAATTGAACACCAGGCAAAGATCCAGCGCGTGGGTCAGGATGCGGTCCAGGAAGCTCCAGCCAAAGGTGGAGAGCTGCTCCACTCCTTTTTCGTCCCAGAACAAGTTGGTCTTGCCCTTGGACACTGAAACGTTGGTATGCATACCGCTGCCGTTCACGCCCACCACAGGCTTGGGCAGATAGCAGGCTGTGTAACCCATGTTGTTGGCAATCTGGCGGGTTAGCAGTTTGTAGAGCTGAATCTGGTCGGCCGCCGCTACTGCTTCCGCGTAGCCGTAGTTGATCTCGAACTGGCTGGGCGCAACTTCGGGGTGGTCCTTCTCATTCTGGAAGCCCATGGCGCGCTGCACTTCAGCCGAAGTGTCGATGAACTGGCGCAACGGATCGAGCGGCAATGAATGATAGTAGCCGCCGGAAGAGATGAACTCGAATTTGCCGGTCTCGTGGTAGCGCTGTTCGGCGTCCTTGCCAGCGAAGAGAAAGCCTTCGATCTCGGTAGCCGCGTTCAGGGTGTATTCCTGTTCCTTGAACAGCTTGTCGGCGTACCCCTTCAACACGCCGCGCAGATCGCCCGAATATGCGGTTCCATCCTTGTCGATGACGTTGCCAAAGACCAGAACCTTGCCGGTGCCGAACACATCCGCTGGCACCCAGTAGAAGGCGCTCCAGTCGATGCCCAAGCGCAGATCGCTCTCTTTTTGTGCCGTGAATCCGCGAATCGACGAGCCGTCGAAGGTGAGATTCTCGTAGGCTCCAATCAAAAATTTCTTGTCGTAGTCGAGCAGGTGAAGGCGGCCCTCGAGGTCCGAGAACAGCACTGTCACGGCCTTGATCCGCTTCTCGTCGGTCAGGTACTTCAACCGCTTTTCGCGAATCTCTTCGGCGGTCACGCGGCTGGCGCGTTCGGCCTTGGCTGTCAGGTTCAGCTCTTCCAGCTCTTCATAGGAGAGAGCAAGAAAGTTGCGGTAGTCAGTAGACATGGTTCTCCTTTTCGACGCAGATAGAGGTGCCGTGTATTCACACCCAATCGTAGGGTTTTGGGCATAAGGAACCCGTGAAGATTTCCCGGCGGATCGAAGAAAAAAAGGAGTTTACCTGTGTCGGGTGAGCAGGATCATCACCAGCAGAACGACCACCGGAATCAAGGCCAAAGCGCCATAGTAGAGGATCTTGCGCGAAAGCTGGGATTTGCGCTTCTGCCAGTCCCGCAGCTCGACGCGATCCTCGACACCCACCTGGTCCAGATGCAGCAGGTCGTTCTCGAAATCGCGTGCCTTGGCGTACCTGTTCCTGGGATCCCTCTCCAGGGCGCGATAGAGAACCTCCTGCAACTGGGGGGAGATGGAGGGGTCGGCGACGCTCGGCGGGGTGGGGTAATTCAAAAGCCGGTCGTTCATCACCGCCATGGGCGATGGGCCGGAGAAGGGAAGTTTGCCCGACAGCATTTCGTAGAGGATGACGCCGGCGGCATAGATGTCTGAGCGGCCATCTCCGCGCTTGCCCTGCACCTGCTCCGGCGAAATGTAATTTGGCGTGCCCAGCGTGGCGGTGAAGTTGGCATAAGTGAGCCGTCGCGCCGCGGCGTCCCCGGCAATGCCAAAGTCGATGAGCTTGATGTTGTCCTCGGCATCGACCATGATGTTTTCCGGCTTCAGGTCGCGGTGCACCACGCCATTCGAATGGATGTAATCGAGCGCATCGAGAACCGCAATGGCGATGCGGATGGCGCGGTCATGAGGAATTCTTCCCTCGTCGAGGATTTGCCGTAACAGCCGGCCCTCGCACCATTCCATGACCATATAGATGCGGGTGCGTTTTTCGCCGCCGAAGACGCGCATGACCTTGGGGTGGTTGAGCTTTTCCCCGATGCCCGCCTCGCGCTGGAAGCGGTCGAAGAGGATGGGATCGGCCTCCATGTCGGGGTGGGGAATCTTCAGGGCGACCACGCGGTTGTCGCGGGTATCGATGGCGCGGAAGATGGAGGCCATACCGCTGCGCGCAACCGGCGCCTCGATACGGTAGTAATCGATCTGAGAACCGGTTTCAATGCTGTCCAGAAAGCCCATCGGGCGGCATGCTCCCCAAGGAAAACTGGCTCTAGTGTATCTGGAATGAACGCGAAAACAGTAAAAGTTCCGTAAGAGTTAACTGAGTGCCTGTGGTGAAAGTCGAAAACGCCGAAGATGTCCCTCGGGGGCTAAAGCCCTTCGTTTCTTATCAACCGTTTACGGCACGGCTAAAGCCGTGCCCTTTCAAAACAACGTGGCGCGAGGCTCAGCGGCCGCAGCTAAAGCCGTGCCCTTTCAAAGCCCGGCGTTCACCACGGGCTGCTGAGTGCCTATCCGAATGCCCGATTTCTTCAATGTGCACAACTTCCCAGCGGGATTTTCGGTATGGCGCGGCTCAGGAGGGCAGCCGGTAGGGGCGGCCGCGATACATGCCCACCTGCTCCACGGCGCGCACGCGGATCACCTGCGCGGTGGTGTTGTCCCCGCCGTCGATCTCGACTGCGCGCGCCACCAGATCCCGGGCTGCCTCATCCATGTTCTTGCTTTGGGAAACGATTTCGGCAATGGCCTCCTCACTCATTTCGTCGTGCAGGCCATCGGTCGATAAAACCAGTATGTCGCCGGCTTGAAGCGTAATCGCCGTGGTGTCAGGGGAGACGAACATCTCCGGTCCCAGGGAGCGGATGAGCACGTGTCGTGACTCGGAGTCGGCCATCTCGCCGGCCGAAATCAGTCCCATCTTCCGCTGCTCGTTTACCCAGGTGTGGTCCTGCGTAATCTGCCTGGCCCGGCCGTTGCGCACCAGGTAGCAGCGCGAGTCGCCCACGTGCGAGACGATGGCCTGGTCGTAGCGCAGCGCGCAGGCCACAAGCGTGGTTGCCATCCGCTTGCCGCGGAACTTCTGCGCCAAGGTGCAATCGTGCACGGCGGCGTTGGCGAACTGCACCAGGCGCGGCAGCAGGCCCATCAGCATGGTGCCCGGCGGCGCCTTGGCGAACTCTTCAGTCAGCACTGAGATTGCCGTGGCCGACGCAACCTCACCCAGATCCATGCCGCCTACTCCGTCGGCGACTGCAAACAGGTAGCCGTGCGAACGGGCCTGTTGGCGCGAGGTGGGAATGAACGATCCCATCGCGTCCTCATTGTTGGTGCGAACTTTGCCGAAATCGCTTGCCTGGCCGAACTGAACATCCAACATGGTTGTCGCTACCTGGGTCCTCTTCCCAAAGGAAGTGCTGAAGTTGCACGAGAGAATTGTGAAACATCGGGCTTCAAATTGCTACTGGGCGACGTTCCGGCCCGGCTTCCAAAAGAAGTCGGGCCGGAACGTCGCCCAGTAGTTACGATTCGGTTACCGAGCCGCTGACTTGGATTCGAGCAGGATTGACTTGCCCTTGGCTTTCGACGAGCGGAGGAAGTAAATGGCTCCGTAGATGCCCCACACCCCCGAAATGCCCAACGCCAGCAAAGGTTCCTTGAAGGTTCCCAGGCCGAAGACGGGGCTGATCAGATAGAACGCCATGCACACCAGATTGGCAATCAGACCGAAGCCCGGAATAAGCAGGTGCAGAACGGGGTTGTAGTCAGGCCTCCCATGGAAGGCCACGATGCACAGGAAGCAACTGAGCGCGTACAGGATGAACGTGCCGAAGTTGGAGGTGAGCGTGATGGTCAACAGCGAGTTGGGCAGGGCGGCCAACTGGTCGTGCGAGAGGTAACCCCAGTTGGAGAAGATGCCGTGGGGCAGCGCGGCAATGGCTGCATCGGTGGGCGCGCCGGCGTCGCCGAAGACCAGGGAGACCGCGATTACGCCGATGACCGCGGAGATGACGGCCAGCGTCCAGATGGCGCGCCGGGGGCTGAGGGACTTGGCGTGAAGAATGCCGAAGTGCTCGGGAGCCTCGTCGTCCTTGCCCATGGCGTAGGTGACGCGGGCGCCGGTGTTCATGCAGCTCAGCGTGGTGCCGATCAGGGCCAGAAAGACGGTGAAGGCCTCGGCCAGCATGAAGTAGTGGCCATTGCCGTGGCCCAGCAGGGCGTCGCCGACAATGATCATCATGTCGCCGATGGGCGCCGCGGAGGTGGAGGCGTTGGCCATGGAATACCCGGAATTGAGGAAGTAGTTGGCCGCGAAATATTCGATAAGGTAGCACACCAGGCCCTGAATCAGCAGCGAGGAGATAACGGCGATGGGAATATGCTTGGTTGGATTCTTAGCCTCGCCTCCCATCGAAGTGACCGATTCGAAGCCGACCAGGATCAGAATGGCGACCGTAGCCTGAATAAACAGGAAGCTGAATTTGTGTGGCGAGACGACCGAAGCCGCGGAGGGGTGGGAGAGGAAGGCGCCGGTCGCATCCTTCTCGGGATAGTCGATGGTGAAGGGAACCGGCTTGCCGGCTGGGTCGAGCAACGGAAGGGGCGCTCCGCTGGCATCGCGGATTGTGGCTCCGGTCTTGTCGGTGGCGAACTGGTAGCTGTAAGTTGCCAGCGTCTGCGCGTCGTACTGGAAGGCGGGCGAGCCGGCGGGATGGCTGGTACGATAACCGATGGCCAGCACGCTGAAGACCAGCAGCGCGGAGATCTGAATGATATTGATTGCAAGGTTGACGGCCGTGGAAGCGCCCGCGCCCTTGGAGGCGATCCAGGCGACAAAGAACGCAAAGACCACGGCCACCAGCGCCATGAAGAGAGGTCCGGGGTTCGAGCCGCTCATAACTCCCGGATAGAGGAAACCAACGACATAACCCATGAAGATGCCTGTCGTGGCCACCATCACACCGGGATAGACCCAGTAGTAAAGGTGAGAGCCCCAACCGACGATGAACTTGGCGACGCGGGCGTACTTGAAGGCTGTGTCCTTCGACAGCAGCGCCTGTTCCGCGTAGTAATAGCTGGAGCCGGTGCCGGGATAGAGCTTGGAAATCTCCGCGTAGGCAACGGCGGTGGCCAGGCAGAGCAGCAGGGCGCCGAAGATGCCCAGCCACATGGCCGGCGCGGTGGTGCCGGTGGTGGCCTGGATATAGAACGTGAGCCAAAGGAAGGCGCCGGGGGCAATGAGAGCCATTGCATTGCTGGTCAGCCCGGTGAGACCCAGGGTGGCCTGCATCTGAGGTGCTTTTTGATCTGCCATGTGCATTCTCCTGAGAGTAGAGGTTGGTATGGCTGCTCCCGGCGATTGGCCTGCCGGGATGTTCTTGAGACTCGCCCGTATCGGGATTCAAAGCATGGGCCGAATGGGTTAGCTGAATGAGTTAGCTGAATGTTAGAGTCGCGGCGATAAAGATGAAATGAAGAACCTGAAATGAGGATTCGGCTCTTCTTACTGCGTTCGGCAATCTCTGCCGAAGATTCTCGTGCAGTTCCGGCCTGGCCGCTCGCGAGTTATCCCGGCCGGAACAGCTCGTTGGTGCTTGACCAGCGCTTGGGACCAAAGAACGTCATGAACCTCAGGGCTATCGTCGATGGAGCTTTCAGCGCACGCAGCAGCAAAGCTGTGGCGGCGATTCAGGTTGCCACCGCTCTGCGGGGCTGATGCAGCGGGTCTGCTATTTCTCGGTAATGTTTTTGCCGAAGATGAACCCGAATTCAAGTACGGCCCGGAATTGGCTCGTGTCCGTTCCTGTCTTGCCAAAGACATCGCCCGTTGTGGAACTCGTCGCATGCACTACCGCGAAATCGCTGCGAAGGTAAATGCCTCCCTTTTGGTAGGTTGGCGTCGCAGTAAAAGTAACGCCTCCGCTGCCCGCTCCAAAGCCCAACAAGTTGACCGATCCGTCGGTAGCACTCCCCGAACTGGTGAGGAATTCCACGCGCGCCGGAAGCGAGAAGCCGCTCTTGAAGGCATAGCTGACGTTGACCGCGCCGCCAGTTGCGGATGTACCCTTGGGCACGCCTACCTTCGCGTTGGTCGGCAGCTTGCTGTACTGGAAGTACGGCGAAATGATCCATGGGCCCTTGGTGTAGGTATAGATCGCCGCGTGCATGTAGCTGTTGTTCGCGACCGGTGTGGCCGCCGTTTGATAGGCGGTCTGTCCCAGGTTCCCCATCCCGTCGTACACCAGGCTATGATGCCCCTTGGTAAGAGTCGCCGAGCCCGAGAGCCACGAGTAGCGGTTGGAATAGTAACCGTCGTTCCAACTGATGGCGGCGGACAGGTACTTACCCAGGGTTTGATTCACCTGGATGCCGCGATTGATGGCGTTTTCCTGGTTCCAAACGACGCCGCGCTCGATGTTGAAGTTCTGGTACGTAAAGGTCGACTCGGCGCCCATCAGGGTGGGAAGAGAGCCGAGAAGGAACTGCGTGTTTTTCGCCGCCTGCCACTTCAGATAGGCGACCGGAACAGGCCCGTAGAAATTGTTCACTGTGTCTTGGGCGTTCACAAACGGCACGCCGAGGGTCGGCATGGTGTAGACGCCCACCTGGATGTAGTACTGAAGCTTCCCGTCCGCTTTTTGGATGAAGATTTGTCCATTGCTCAAAGTGGCCTGCGCAGTGTCATCTCCCGGCACGGAATTATTCTGGAACACCGAAAAGCCGGTCACGATGCCGTTGACAGACAGCTTGCCCAACGGTCCGGCATCAAAGGTCGCCGGCGGCAGCCATTGCAGCGGACCCGTGAGGACAAATGTGGAGAGCGGAGCGGGCGCCGCGGGCGGATCGGCGGGAGCGGGGGTCGCTGCCGGCGCAGGCGTGGTTTGCGCGCCCGCTGCCAAAGCGATTGCCATGGCGGCGCCTGCCATCGATTGCAGTATGCGATTGTGGGTCATGTACATCGGCACTGTTCCTCCAAAAATGATTTTTGTTGGTATGACCGAAGATGATTTCAGCCGAAAAACGCAGACAGAGCCTCAAGCCCGGCCGGATATGATCTCCGTGCCGGCCAAAGCTGAAAAGCGACAGTGGTTCTACCGCCGTGTAAATTGCGAACTGCAGGACCTGCGTGCGCGTTGCGCCGCTCCCCGAGGTGGTCCGATGGTTGCGGGCTGACATTAGTAATGCAAAGGTTCCATAAAGAACAAATGAGGATTCAGAAAAGAATTTTCAGGGACGGCCGAATGGCCCGGACTGACTTGGCTCGGGAAACAACCTGATTCTCAAGAAGATGTGGATTGATGCGGTGGAAACGATGACAGTGTGCCGCGTCAGGGGAAAATGATGAATCTGTTACTATTTCTTCAATCTTTACCGCATCAGAGACTGGTTCAACGAGAGAATTCCTGTTTGAATTGATTGTGCCCTGGATGGCTTGAACCGTGGAGGGAAGAGGAATGAGCCACTTGCCTCTTTTCCGCTGGTGGCGCTTTTCTCGAATCCCGTTGGAATGAAATGGTGGGTGGCCGCTTGTCAGGAAGTTACATCCCTGTCCGTTCTCTATTCGGTGCGCTGCACCCGCATGGCTCCGGGCTGGGGGTTCTTCTGTTCTTCCTGGAGTGCGCTCTGGGGGTTGTGACCGTCGTGCTTGTTGCGGCGCTAGCGCACTGGTCCGGGTGGCTGCTTCCGGTGGCCGTGCTTCTCTACATGCTGATCGTGGTGCCTATCGCCCTGCTGTGTGGATTCTGGCAGGCGGTCATCGTGTCGCTCTCCGCGGTCTTCATGCACAGCTACTTCACCACGCGCCAGTCGCAGGCCAATCTTGCCGCCGATCCAGCCAACTCGGTTACGCTGCTGGCCTTCGTGCTGGTTGCGCTGGTGGTCAGCCGGCTATCCGCACGGGTTACCGGCCATGCCAAGGAAGCAGAGTCCTGGGGCGGACAGATGCACGACCTCTATGAGTTCACCCGGCGGACGCTGCAGATGAATCTTCATCTTGAGCCGGGACCGCAGTTGGCCGAACTGGTTCACGAAACCTTTGCGCTGGAGGCTGTCGCGGTGTTTGACGCCGACCTGCACGAGGTCTACCAGGCCGGGGTCTGGAACGTGGACCCGCAGGAGTTGGCGCAGAACGTCTATTACTTCGAGACTTCGGACGACGATCCGGTCACCGGAATCGGCCGCCGCGTCGTTCGCCTGGGAACTGTGCCCATCGGAAGCGTGGTGGTGCGCGGCGATACCAGCCCGTTGACCAACAATGCCATCGCCTCCCTGATCGCAATTACCTTTGACCGCTACCGGGCCTTCGCCAACGAGAGCCGCATTGAGACCGAACGCCGCACGGAGCAGTTGCGCGCCACCGTGCTCGACAGCCTTGCCCACGCCTACAAGACGCCGCTGACGGCCATCCGCGCGGCCTCGACGGGCTTGGGCGAGATGGGCCACCTGTCGGCGGCACAGGCGGAGCTTGTCGCCCTTATTGATGAACAGGCCGGCCTGCTGGGCAGCCTGACCACGCGCTTGCTGACCACGGCCCGCCTCGACGCCGGCGAGTTCACCATTCATGCCACACCGGTCGGCGTTGCGCCGCTGATCGAAGAGGTGATCACCAGCCTCAGCGATCGCCTGGCCAGCATGAAGGTGGTCGTCGATCTGCAGGACGATGACTTGGTGGTCAATTGCGACCGGCAACTGATGGTCATGCTGCTGACGCAATACATCGATAACGCCTGCAAATACTCGATCTTCGGAACCGCCATCACCATTCGCGCCACACAAACGCGCGCGGAGACCATCTTTTCGGTGCACGGCTACGGTCCGGTGATTCCCATGGCCGACCGGGAGAGGATTTTTGACCGTTACTATCGCTCCGCGACTCAAGCGGGCACCCACTCCAACCGCACCGCCGGCACCGGAATCGGCCTTTCGGTGGCCAAGCGCGTCGCCCTCATCCATGGCGGTTACGTCTGGGTAACCAGCGATGAGATCGAGGGAACCACGTTCTTTGCGGCCATTCCCGCTTTTGCGCAGAAGAGGGTTTCCTGATGAAGCAGAACGTCATTCGCATTTTGATTGTTGACGACGAATCGGCCATCCGCCGCGCGCTGCGGCCTCCGCTGCTCGAACTCGGCTTCCAGGTGGCCGAGGCCTCACGGGGCGAAGAGGCCCTGCAGATGCTGCGCGCCGGCGCCTACGAGGTAGTTCTGCTCGACGTGAATATGCCCGGCATCGGGGGCGTCGAAACCTTGCGCCGCATCCGTGCTTTTGCGCCCCGGCTGCCTGTCCTCATGCTCACCGTGCGTGACGCGGAAGAGGAAAAAGTGGAGGCGCTCGAACTGGGGGCCGACGACTATGTCACCAAGCCCTTCAGCACCAGGGAACTGATCGCCCGCATCCGCACCGCCGTTCGCCGCGTTCAAGCCCCGGCAAGGGCCGAAGACGCACCCATTGATATTGGAGAAATTCACCTGGAACCGGTGAAGCGCACGGTGACCAAGCGCGGCCAGCCGGTGCATCTGACGCGCAAGGAGTTCGACATTCTCCACTGCCTGATGAGCCGCGCCGGCCGCGTGGTGACCTACGCCAAGCTGCTCACCGCCGTGTGGGGAGCGGACTGCCGCGAAGAGGTCGAGTACCTCCGCACCTTCGTCCGCCAGTTGCGCAAGAAGATTGAAGACGATCCGTCCAATCCCCTCTATCTGCTGACGGATGTGTATGTGGGATACCGCTTTGCCGACGCCCAGTTGTTCACCGAAGAGGCTGTAGACATAACGGCCACGCCCGGCGCTTCGCAAAATGCGCCGGGAGAAGTATCTTGAGGAGTTTTCAGAATCGGTCGCGAGCCTGGCGAGCGCGCGTTATTCGTCGTAATGCAGCAGGCTGAAGACGTCGTACTCGGGGAAGCGGTCGCGGCCCTTCAGGAAGTCCAGCTCCACGGCGAAGGCCAGCCCGGCGATTTCTCCGCCCAACTGCTTTACCAATTTCACCGTGGCCTCCATGGTGCCGCCGGTGGCCAGCAGGTCGTCGACCAGCACCACGCGCTGGCCGGGCGCAATCGCGTCCAGGTGGATCTCCAGGGTGTCCGAGCCGTATTCGAGGTCGTAGGTGACGCGCGCCACCGGGGCAGGCAGCTTGCGCGGCTTGCGCACCGGCACAAAGCCAGCGTTCAGCCTGTAGGCCAGGGCAGGTCCGAAGATGAATCCCCGCGCCTCGATGCCCAGCACCAGGTCGATTTTGCGCGCAATGTAGTGCGCGGCCAGCGCGTCGATCAGTTGCGCAAAGCCGGTCTTGTCCTTCAAAAGCGTGGTGATGTCGTAAAACAGAATCCCCGGCTTGGGGAAGTCGGGCACTGTGCGCACCAGCGCCTTCAGGGCTTCCACGTTGACGGGCTTGATTGGTTCGGGCATGCGTCGAGTCCCTTCCTGATTGAGGCGTAAATTTCGTTGCAGGAAGGGACCCTACGTTTCCAGTTCCGCTTCCCTACAGATTATAGAAGGCAGGGGGCAGGGATCAGGGGTCAGGGATCAGGAAACCGTTGCAAGTCGAATAGGAACGTGGAGAAGCGCCAGGAGCTTAAGCCTGATCCCTGATCTCTGACCCCTGACCCCTGGAGTTACCACGCTCCCTCAATCCGGAAGGAACTCAGACCCTCGGCTTCGCGGTCGTCCAGATAGTGCTCCACCAGGCGGTCGACACGGGCGCCTCTGGGTCCGCGGCGCAGACTGGCCCTGAGTTCGGCCAGGTCTTCGGCCGAGCCCGAGGCTACCACCTCTACTTCGCCCTCTTCTGTGTTGCGCACCCAGCCGCGCAAATCAAGCTCGCCAGCCTCGCGCTGCACAAACCAGCGGAAGCCAACGCCCTGCACCCGACCCTGAATCAGAAAATGAAGAACCATCGTTGGGAACCATCGTCAGTTTTGCAGATGCGCCGCCCAAGCGCAACCGGCAGAGCGTTTGTCATGGGAGGGACCCCAGCGGATGAGATCGCACCAAACACTTGCGCGCGAAGAGCGCGCGGCTAGAGCGGTTCCAGGAAAGCCACACCCTTGTCGGTGCCAATCGAGGTCGCCACTCGCTGATGCTCCTGTCGACTGGAAGGAACGGCCTTCGAGGCACACCATCCCTGGAGCCGCTGTAGCCCCACCGCAGGTGGCGCGCTACACTGGACTTCACCATGGTCTTTGTCCTCGACAACTACGATTCGTTCACCTACAACCTTGTCCAATACCTGGGGGAGCTGGGCGCGGAGGTCGAGGTCTATCGCAACGACGAACTGACGGTCGAGCAGGTCGAGGCGCTCCATCCCGATCGCATTTTGCTCTCGCCCGGCCCCTGCACCCCCGCCGAAGCGGGAATCCTGGTTCCACTCATCCGCCACATGGCCGGCAAGGCGCCCATTTTAGGCGTTTGCCTGGGCCACCAGGCCATCGGCGAGGCCTTCGGCGGCCGGGTGGTCCGCGCCGAGCACCTGATGCACGGGAAGACCAGCCCGGTCGAACACGACGGCAAGGGCATCTTCGCCGGACTGCCCACGCCGCTGACCTGCACCCGCTATCACTCGCTGATCGTGGCCCTGGACTCGCTCCCCGCCGAATTGATGGTCACCGCCCGCACTCCTGAAAACGGCGGCGGTTCCGTCATCATGGGCCTGCGCCATCGCACTCTGCCCATCGAGGGCGTGCAGTTCCATCCAGAGAGCGTCCTGACCGAAGGCGGCCACCAGATGATCCGCAACTTCCTGAACATGTAGAGGCCATGGAAAGAGCAATGCGCCGAACGAGGCCGACCTTTCGCGCAGCACCGGCCGGATTTTCCTGTCTGGCGGGGCTGGCGGTTTTCGCGCTGGCGCTCCTGTGCGCCTCGGCTCCTGGTTCAGCTCAGACCTCTGCTTCCACTCCCATCGCCATCGTCCCGCTCGACAGCAAGAATCCCGATCAGGCGGCAAACGTCACCGGCGCTCTTGAGGTTTCGCAAGGCAAAGCCATCATCGCCGCCAGCGGCACCATCACCTCGGGCAGCCAGACGACCGAGGTTGTGCTGCCTCATCGGGGCGTGCTGCGCGTCTGCGCTTCCACCACCGTCAAGCTGGCCGCCGACACCAGCGTGCCCGCCGGCGAGACGCCCGGCCTGCTGATGGCCGTCGATCACGGCGCGCTGGAGATGAGCTTCGCCACCAGCATCGCCGCCGGCCGCAACTCTGACATTTTGATGACGCCGGATTTCCGCATCCTCATTGCCGGTCCCGGCGCGGCGGAAGTAAAGGTTCGCCTTGGCCAGCACGGCGACACCTGTGTGGACAACTCCGGTGCCAACGCCCCCTACGTGCTGGTGACAGGGGTTTTCGATGGCGGCAATTACCGCGTGCAGCCCGGCCAGCGAGTCATGTTCGAGCACGGCAGCCTGCACGAGGTGGTGGACCAGGAGAAAGAGCCATGCGGCTGCCCGCCCGCCGCAAAAGGCGGCAACGAATTTCCACTGGCCCAGAGCGAGGGCCTTGCGCCCACGCCCAAATCTTCCCCCGCCGCCCCTAATCCAAGTTCCATGAATCCAGGCAGCTCGTCGACTCAGGCGGTTGAGCCGCTGGTCTACAAGAGCGCCGACCACGCCCCTCAGCCCGCTGCTCAACCTGCTCCGCCAGCCAGCGCCAGCGCGAATCCGCCCGCAACCGCGCCGCCCGCGCCCAAGAAAAAGTCCGGCTTCTTCTCGAGCGTTGGCAGGTTCTTCCGCCGCATTTTCGGCGCGGAGTGAAGGCTGCCTCGCAGGTGAACCGTCGCGGAGCGCAAGGCTGCACAACGCCTACATTATCTTATGTCTGGGTTTCTTTTGGATTGGATTCCGTCTGAGAGGGGAAATCCGAGGGTATTCTGATTAGAAGGAAATGGAAGGGCTACGAGCATGATTCTCAAGCGAAATCGGCGCATAGCGGGGATACCGCGTATTGAATCGCTGAAGGTCGAGAACTACCGTGCACTACGAGATGTGGAGTTTAAGGACTTGACCCCAATGACGGTTCTGCTGGGTCCGAATGGTAGCGGAAAATCCACTGTTTTTGACGTTTTCAACTTTTTGTCGGAGTGCTTTCAGTCTGGCCTGCGTCATGCGTGGGACCGCCGTGGAAGGAGCAAGGAACTCAAGAGTCGTGGAGCCGATGGGCCTATTCAATTCCAGCTTAAGTACAGAGAACGGCCGGGAAGCCCGGTCATTACCTACGCTTTGGCCATCGACGAAGGGTCGAGAGGACCGGTGGTGGTGGAGGAGTCGTTAAGGTGGCGTAGGCAGCAGTATGGTAATCCGTTCAAGTTCCTGGAATTTCACAATGGTGAGGGAGACGCAGTCAGCGGAGAAGAGCCGGATGAGCAGGCCAAGCGGGTAAGAACTTCTCTCAGATCACCCGATCTGATTGCAGTCAATACTCTGGGCCAGCTTTCAGACCATCCTCGTGTTGCCGCACTACGGGAGTTTATTACCGATTGGTATGTCTCCTATCTGTCGATTGAAAGAACCAGAGAGCAGCCCGAGGCTGGTCCCCAAGAACGGCTTAGCAAGAGTGGGGACAACCTGCCGAATGTGATCCAGTATCTGAAGGAGCAACACCCAGACCGTCTGGAACACATCTTTCAGGTACTCCGCCAGCGGGTTCCGCGACTCGAAAATGTGATTAGCGAACAGATGCCGAACGGCAACCTCCTGCTGCAGATCAAGGATGCGCCATTCGATCAACCTATCCTCGCCAAGTTTGCCTCTGACGGAACGATGAAGATGCTGTCTTATCTAACAGTTCTTTACGATCCGGAGCCGCCGCACTTCATTGGGCTAGAAGAGCCAGAGAACTTTCTTCACCCGCGCCTCTTGCCTGAATTGGCCGAGGTATGCCGGGAGGCATCCGCGAATTCGCAGTTGCTGATTACCAGCCATTCGCCGTTCCTTCTGAATGCCATGAAGCCGAAGGAAGTTCGCATTCTGTATCGGGATGAAAAGGGGTTCACGCAGGCCAAACTGGCCAGTGAACTTCAGGGTATCCAAGAGCAGATTGAACAAGGGGGCAAACTTGGTGATCTGTGGATGGAAAATTTTTTTGGGGTCGGAGACCCACTCACAAATCATGGCGGGCCGCAGTCTTCGGGGCGGGGGCGCGGCTGATGCTAGAGAGACTGATCGTCTTCGTCGAGGAAGAGTCGGCAGAAGCCGCTCTCCTTACCATTCTGCCGAAGTTATTGCCTGAGTCCGAGCTTCAGATTATTCGCTTTCAGGGCAAGCAGAATATGCTCCGAAATCTTCTGGCGAGGCTTCGCGGCTTCCAATCATGGCTGCCGGAGAATTGGCTACTGTTGGTTCTCGTGGATAGGGATAGAGAGGATTGCCATACTCTCAAGGAGAAGCTTGAAGCCATTGCTTTGCAAGCAGGATTGATAAGCAAGAGTGCTGATCGTGGCAGATCCAAATTTCAAATTGTGAACCGGATCGCAATCGAAGAATTGGAATCTTGGTTTTTTGGAGATTGGGAAGCGGTGCGTCGCGTATACCCGAAGGTTCCTCGTACAATTCCGCTCCAGGAACAATACCGCGATCCTGACGCCGTTGCCGGCGGAACCTGGGAGGCGATGGAGAGAATATTCCAAAGATACGGTTATTTCGAGTCCGGGCTGCGCAAAATTGAATTGGCCCGTAGCGTAACCCCTCACATGGAGCCGACAAGGAATACTTCGCGCAGTTTTCAGGCTTTTCGGGATGCCATTGTGGCTGCGGCTGCATTTTGATGGGTGGGTTTGGCCACCCAAACCTACAGCTCCCGCGCCCGCTCGATCGCCCGGATCACTGCCTGCGCCTTGTTGAGCGACTCCTGGTGCTCCAGCTCAGGCACGGAATCGGCCACAATGCCCGCACCGGACTGCACGTAGCCCTTGCCGCCGACGGCCAGCATCGACCGGATCGAGATGCAGGAATCGAGATTCCCCGAAAAATCTGCGTAGAGCACTGCGCCGCCGTAAGTCCCGCGCCGCGCCGGCTCCAGTTCCTCGATGATTTCCATGGCCCGTACTTTGGGCGCGCCCGAAAGCGTTCCGGCAGGGAAGCAGGCGCGCAACGCGTCCACGGCCGTCAACTCCGGCTTGAGCCGGCCCTCGATCGTGCTGACAATGTGCATGACGTGGGAGTAGCGCTCGACGAACATCAGCCGGTCCACCTTGACGGAGCCGAATTCGCTCACCCGGCCCACGTCGTTGCGGCCCAGGTCTACCAGCATTACGTGCTCGGCGCGCTCCTTTTCGTCGTGGATCATCTCCTCGGCCAGTGCCTGGTCTTCTTCCTCGGTCGCGCCGCGGGGACGTGTTCCGGCGATGGGCCGGTACTCCACCTTGCCCTGGTGCACGCGCACCAGCAGTTCGGGCGACGAGCCGGCCAATTCCACCGTCGCAGCCCGCGGCGTGGGCGCTTTTTTCTTTTTGAAGAACCCTCTCTCCGGCTTGTCGGGCGTGCCGCCGAGGGGCCCATCCGGCGCAAAGCGCAGGAAAAACATATAGGGGCTGGGATTGACGGTGCGCAGGGCGCGATACACCTGGAAGCTGTCCACCTCCGGCTCCACGTCGAAGCGCTGCGACAGGACCGCTTGAAAAATGTCGCCCGCGCTGATGTACTCCTTGGTGCGGTTGACGGCGGCCAGGAAGTCCTTCTTGGCGGTCCGGTGCCGCACCTTCAGTCCGCTCTTGCCTTTGTGCTCCGGCAGATTGGGCAGCGGCTGTAGCAGCCGCTTTTCGAGCTTGTCGAGCCGCTCCACGGCCTTGTCATAGGCGGTTGCGGGAGCGTCGGCTGCCTTGCCGCGCGTCACGTCGGCTGTTACCACCAGCCAGATCTCCTTGCGCACGTGGTCAAAGGCCAGCACCTCGTCGAAGAACAGCAGGCAGGCGTCGGGAACGCCCAGTTCGTCCTTGGCCAATTCAGGGAGCCGCTCAATCTGGCGCACCGCGTCGTAAGAGAAGAAGCCCACCGCGCCAGCGGTGAAGGGCGGCAGACCGGGCAGTCGCGCCGGCTTGTGCCCGCCCAGCGCCCGCCGCAGAACGGCGAAGATATCATCCTCGATTTCGACGACTTTTTTGCCTTCGGTAATTGTGATATCGCGGCCGCGCGCCACAATCCGCTTGAATGGCCGGAGGCCGATGAAGGTGTAGCGGCCCACCTGCTCGCCGCCTTCAACCGATTCCAGCAGAAAACATTCCTGCTCCGGCCAGGCAGCGCGCAGAAACGCGGAAACCGGCGTCTCCAGATCGGCCGCAAGCGTGCGGCAAACGGGGACAAGCGTGTGCTCTTTGGCGAGCGCCAGAAACTCCTTGCGGCTGGGCAGGACGGGGCTGGAAGAGATTCTCACAGCCTCCAGTGTAATCGCTGCGGAGGTTCAGGCCTCCGGCGTGCCGGCGGACCCTGTTCGTCCAGCGCCTCTCACCTGGGGTCGAGCAGCATGATAACCGGGCCAGCTTTCCTTCACCGGAAGCCGATCAGTTGATCGGCTGGGAACGATACGCTTCAAGCCAATGAACCATCTCCTGGGTCGGCAGGGGACGGCTGAAAAAATAGCCCTGCGCCGAATCGCAGCCCCTCGAGCGCAGGTAATCCAATTGCTCACGGGTCTCCACGCCTTCCGCAGTCACCTTCATGCCCAGCTCGTGGCCAATCTCGATGGTCTTTTGCACCATGACCCGGTCGCTGTTGTTGGCATGCATATTCATCACGAAGATCTTGTCGATCTTCAGTTCTGTCGCCGGAATCGCGACCAGTTGCTGCATCATTGCATAGCCGGTCCCAAAATCGTCGATCGACAAATGAATGCTCTTCACGCGTAACCTGGTTAGCACGTCCAGCGAGCGCGACAGCTCATCGATCAGGCCGCTCTCGGTAATCTCGACCATCACGCCCTCGGCTGGCACGTCATGTTTTTTCAGTATCGCGACAAACCTATCCGGGAACCTGAGGTCGCGCAGGGAATGAACCGAGACATTGAGGGCCAGCCGGGGTGCAGCGTGTCTCTCATCCGCAAACTGCTTCACATCAGCCAACCCGTGATCCGCGACCAGCCATCCAAGGTCGTCAATCAGTCCAAGAGCCTCCGCACGGCCAATGAAGTTGTCGGGATAGATCAGACTGCTGTTGGGCGGTTGCCACCGCGCCAGCGCTTCCATACCGAAGACGTTCCCGGTCTCAAGGTCGATCTGCGGCTGGTAGTGAATCACGAATTCATCGTGTGCAACGGCGTTTCGTAATTTTTCGTCGGCGAACACGGTGCGGGGATTGTATTCGACCGCGACAGCGGTTTCCTGCGCGGCGTGCTTTCTGAGCGCGTCCTCCAACTCGGCCAGACGGAATGGCTTGACGAGATGGCCTGCGATGGAGAGTCCAAGCGCATGAGCCAGTTTTTCGGCCGTCTCCATCACGCGAATGTTGATGCCGCTCATCAACAGAATGCTGGCCTTGCATTGCAGGCTGCTGAGCGTCCGCAGCACCTCAATCCCATCCATGTCCGGCATCATCAGGTCGAGCAGGATCAAAGTCGTGTCCGGCGTGTAAAGCTCGCGGACCGCCGCCGCGTCGGTGGTTGCGACGCAACCGAATCCCAACCCATACGCAACGGCGGCAACGAACTCGCCCACATCGGCTTCGTCGTCGATGACCAGGATCCTGGCGGGAGATGTCATCGTCTCTCCCTGTCTTGCCGGTTGACCGATAGTTCCTCGCCATGCGCCGGAACAGGAGGCGTGGTGTTTTCCCCAGGCGGCACTGTCTCCTCCATGGTGCGACGAACGATGGCAGCCAGTTCGGACCGCTGATAGGGTTTGTGGAGCACTGGACCGTCGACCAGGGTCCCACTTCCTTCCGCCAACGCTTCGGCCGGGAATCCGGAAGAGAAGATAACCCTGGTCCGCGGGCTCAGTTGACGAACCTTCTGTGCCAGTTCCGCCCCATTCATCCCGCCCGGCATGGTGACGTCGGTGATCATCAGATCGATATCGTCGAACCGGGCAAAAGCTGCAAGCGCGCCGGCGCTGTCCGCTGCCTGATGAACCGAGTATCCCATCTGCGTTAGATGAGCGCTCGCGATTTCAAGCAGAACCAATTCGTCGTCAACCACCAGTATCTTTCCGCCCGGTTTGACGTCGGGCAGGGTTCTGAGAGCCTCCGGTTCGGCCTGCCGGGGCTCGCCGGCGAGAGGCAGATACAGGCAAACGCTGGTGCCAAAGCCAAGTTCGCTGTCGAGACGCACGGTGCCCCCGGATTGCCTGGCGAATCCGTAGACCATTTCAGGAGAGTGGATGAACCGGGCGGGAAGCCGCATTGCCGCCATGCCGATGACATGCAGCGACTCAATGGCGAAGCCCAGGAAAACGCTGTCGGCAAGCGTGCGCAACAACTCGATGTGAGGCAACTTCCCGATGGGGCGGCTCACAATGAGGAGGGCAACGCTGGAGGCAAGAATCGAAGTCACGAGCGAAAGCAGCATCGTGGGCCAGTCGTATGCGATTCGAACCGGCAGATGGAAAGCGCCCAGGCCTACGAAGGTTGTGGCCCAGATGCCGATGCCCATGGCGCCGCCGAACAGCCATACCAACTGGCTTCCGCGGCGCGCGGCCGATACTCGTTCGGCCAGGTCGAGCGCGGCATAGGCGGCCAGCACCGATAAGGCTACCGACAGGGCTACAAGGCGGTAATCGTAGAAACCGGCCAAGGCGATGTCTGCAGTCATAGGGGGCCCGCCTGCAAAAAAGGAATCTGTTTCCACCCGGCAAACGTGAACAGCGCAACCTGCCCATCGCGTGAAGAAGGCGAGGCAAGCTCAATTCCGGCATACGCGCGTTCGGATGGTTCATGCCTTGAAACGCCCGAGTGATTGCAAAGGGAAAGTAGGCGTTCCATGGACTTCAGGTTCTTTATACACCTTGAATGAAAAGCGTGTATTCCTCTCCGGGAGGGATTGCGGCGGGCTTTTCGCAAACTCAAGAAAAGGCATCGATTACCTATTCCCGGTTGTTCGATAGCTAATTCGGTTGGGACTTCTTCCATTGGGAGAGCGGTTCCACCTGGGACTGTTATTGTTGTAAGTTTGCGAAGGATCTCCCGGTTTTGGCGCTCCGGACCCTCCGTCGTATTGGGTGGCACGGGTGGGAGAGGACACCGGGTCCGCGCCGGGAGGGGGTCCCAAGGCTAGTTCCCACAGGCTTGACGGGGCTGCGCGGCGGGCCTAGACTCACTTGGTTTGGGCTAGAGCCTTACAGCTTGCAGCCTCAACAGACCGGCCACCGGACGCTGTCCAGAACGCCGGAAAGGCAGTGCTCCGTGAAGACGGAGGAAACCCTGCCGCGTCTATTCCTTGCGAGTGGGTGCCTTCCATTGACCCATGGTTAGACCGGCAGGCAATCGGAATTGGAGAGATGTATGGCATCGGTAACCCTCGAGCAGGAGATTAACCCCTGGGAAGCACAGGCAGCTCGATTTGACTTTGCAGCGCGCAAACTGAACCTGGAAGAAGGCTTGTGGAAGTTGCTGCGCACACCCGCGCGCGAGATCATCGTGCACTTCCCCGTAACCCTGGATGACGGCAGCGTCGACATGTTCACCGGCTTTCGGGTGCAGCACTCAATCGCCCGCGGACCCGGGAAGGGCGGCATCCGCTACGCGCCCGACGTGACGCTGGACGAAGTGCGAGCGCTGGCCAGTTGGATGACCTGGAAGTGCGCGGTAGTCAATATCCCCTTCGGCGGCGCGAAGGGCGGGGTCATCTGCAACCCTAAAAAGATGAGCCAGGGCGAACTGGAGCGCATGACCCGGCGCTATACCTCGGAGATCATTGACTTCATCGGGCCGGAAAAGGACGTGCCCGCGCCCGACGTGAGCACCAACGAGCAGACCATGGCCTGGATCATGGACACCTACTCGATGCACATGGGGCACACGGTCACCAGCGTGGTTACCGGCAAGCCGCTCAACATTGGCGGGTCGCGCGGCCGCATTGAGGCCACCGGCCGCGGTGTGCTGGTGGTGTGCGGCGAGAGCCTGCGCTACCTCA
>Ga0181520_10003351_pt1 | contig 28293 bp, 28 predicted proteins | sample PEATcosm2014_Bin_29_FD_132451 | JGI IMG/M metagenome (GOLD analysis project Ga0181520, IMG submission 132451) | Peatland microbial communities from MTU Mesocosm Facility, Houghton, MI, USA - PEATcosm2014_Bin02_30_metaG | ecosystem: Environmental > Terrestrial > Soil > Wetlands > Peat | place...
GCATCGCCTCGCGGTCGAATACCTGTTCGCCGCAAGCCGGGCACTCGTAGAACTCCAGAGCTTCGATACGGTACTTTTTATCTTGAAACTCGCCGGTCCAGTCGCGCCGCACCCTCTCGATCCTTGTACTACCGCATGTCGGGCATCGGTTGATCTGCATATTAGAGCGCTCGCTTCGCCGAGATCAGAAAATAGTATGTCTCGACGCCGCTTTCCTTGACCAGTTTACCCTTGGAGTAGATCGCAAGGCCCTCCAGGTTCGAACTCTGGATGACGTACAGGTATTCCGTTGCGGCGCGAAACCGGCTGGTGGAGCGGAGTTTCTTATATATCGCCACGGCATTCAGAATAGACTCGGCTACATCTAGTTCCGTCAAACCATCGCATTCCATTTCCAGCCGCGCTTTGGCGCTGAAAGCATACCGTCCGGCCAAGACCGCCCGCTTGATCCGGATCAGGACCTCGTTCATTCACTCTGCCGATCGGCTTCCATTGTAGTCCGGCGGCGTGCGGAAACACAAAACGGCCGGCGCGGGAGCCGTGATGCCATCCGCACCGCCGGCAAGAACAACAACGCCGGGCGGAAGCGGGCCCAGAGGGCGCGGCGGCGGGATGAACCCCCGACCCCACCTCTAAAGCCTACCGCTTCCCCGCCTACCGCTTCCCCGCCTTCCCCTTCCCAGTGAATATTCCCAAATCAAACGCATCCGCCATGGCCTGATATCCCGCGTCGTTGGGGTGCAGGTGGTCGCCGGGGTCGAAATCGGCGCGGATATGTTTGGGGTTGGCGGGATCGCGGGTGGCTGCTTCGAAATCCACCACCGCGTCGCAGGCGCCGCTCGAGCGAATCCACTGGTTGAGAGCCTCCCGCACGGCTTCGCCCGTCTCGCGGGAGTAGCTGGCGCCTTCATAGGGCGTGAGGGTGGCGCCGACCACCTTTATGCCGTGGGTGTGGGCGCGCTCGATAATCTGCTTGTAGGCGCCGATCAGCTCATCGGCGGTCACCGCTTCGGCGGGCACGGTGGCCTCCCGGCCGATATCGTTGATGCCTTCGAGCACCACCACCCAGCTCACCCCGGATTGGCTCAGCACGTCGCGGTCGAAGCGGGCCAGGGCGCTCGCGCCGGTTCCATCGCGCAGCAGCCGGTTACCGCCGATGCCCATGTTGGCCACCGCGAAATGGGCGGTGTCTTTTTTGGCTGCGAGACGCGCGGCCAGGAGGCTGGGCCAGGCGTGGTTGGTCTCGGGGGTGGAGCGGGCGCCGTCGGTGATGGAGTCGCCGAACGCCACGATGAGCGAGGCGTTGGCAGGCGCCAGCACATCCACGCCGGCCAGCCAGTAATACGATTGGGTGGTAGAGCCGCCGGTGATGGCCGTCTGGCCGGTCAGGTCTCCATCGGCGACATAGGTGGTGTGCAGGCCGGTGGCGTGGCTGGTGAGTGGACCGGTTTCGCCGGGGAAGTAGAGGCTCACGGCCAGATCGGCCAGCGGCGGCGCATTCAGGTCCACCGGATCGCTCAGTATGACCATGCCCGGCCCGATAGTGCAAGACGGCTTGCCGTTGAATGTCAGCGCCCGGTCCGTGCCGGGCGCGATCTCGGATTCCTTGACGCGGATGGCGATGTGCGCCGCGCCGACGGCTACGGGGGCGCTTGCGAAAGCGCTGGCCAGTTTCACGCGCAAGCGGCGTCCGCCGATGCTCGCGCGCACCACCATCCGCACGGTCTGGTTGTTGTAGCCACGTGCGCCCGCAGCCTGAGGTCGGGGAGTCGTCGCCGCCGTCTGGGGCGCCGGCTGGTCGCGCGCCAGCAGTTGCGCGGTGGTCCAGGTGGCCACCCAGTGTTCTTTGTTGGCCGGCTGGGCATGGATGAAAGCGGCGCCGCAGAGTTGCGCCAGGATCAAGACCGTCGTCAGGCGAAGCTTCACCAGATTATTTCCTCCTGGTTAGGAGGGTATCACGGCGGCGGGCGAAGAGCCCGGCCAAGAGGGTTTTGGGCAAGTTGCCCAAAAACGCTTGGTCCCAAGAAAATAACTGGTTTTATTTCAAATACTTACGTTTATGCTTTTGGGCAACTTGCCCAAAAGCGAGCAACCAGCGCCCGAATCCGCATCACTTCAGGGTCGTGCGCCCTACGTGGCTGGCAGGCGAAAGCGCCTGCCCCACCAGAGTTCCTTTGCGTTAAGTCATTATCTTTCCACGTTTTCGGCCTCCGGCACGTCTGGATCATTGTGAGGCTGTTTCGGCTAGGAATAGGTCTGCTCGTGGTATCGGGATTCGCCGCGGATGCCGGTTTGAGTACTTTGCTCAACAAGGTGGAGCGTCGCTACAACCAGGCCAAGACCTTGGAAGTCCTTTTTATTGAATCGTATACGCCTCTCGGAAAAGCCCCGCGGACGGAGAGCGGGAAGCTCATGCTGCGCAAACCGGGACGCATGCGATGGGACTACCAACAGCCCAAAGGCAAGCTCTTCGTTTCCGACGGCAAGAACCTGTGGCTCTACACCCCGCTCGACAACCGCGCCGAGAAGATGAAGCTTCAGGAAAGCGAGGACATGCGCGCTCCGCTCGCCTTTCTCCTCGGTAAGTTGAACTTTGAAAAGGAGTTCCGCAATTTGCAGGCGCGTCCGGAAGGGGGCGGCACGCGGATCGCGGCCGAACCGAAAACGGACAACCTGCCCTATTCGGCGGTGGAGTTCCTGGTGACGCCGGATTTCCGCATCCGGGAGGTGAAGGTGACCGGGTTCGACCAGTCCGTTCTGGCCTTCGCCTTCGACCAGGAGAAGATGGACCCGCCGCTCGACGCCAAGTTGTTCGGGTTCAAGCCTCCGATTGGCGCGAAGGTGGTGGAGGAAGGACAATAGGCCATGGCCGATTTCGTCCTCAAGTACGCCGACGGCCGTGGGCAGATCCATCAGCAGGTAGCCGCCGCCGCCTCGGAAAAGGAACTGCGCGAGCGCTACTCCCAACAGGGTTTCCTGGTCTACTCGATCAAGCCGCGGGCGGTGGCTGAGGCGGCCGGCCTGCTCTCGCGCCGCAAAAAGCTCAACCTGGAGAAGTTCCTCATCTTCAACCAGCAGTTCGTGACCCTGATTCGCGCCGGCCTGCCGATCCTCAAGTCGTTGGACCTGCTGGCGGACCGACTGGTGGACCCCAAACTGGGACCCTACATCAAGTCCGTGCGTGACGAAGTGCGCAACGGAACTCTGCTTTCCGAGGCTTTCCGGCAACAGGGAGTGTTTCCGAAGATCTACGTGTCCTCGGTGATGGCGGGGGAAAAAAGCGGCAGCCTGACGGAGGTGCTGGACCGCTATATCACCTATCAGCGCCTCTCCCTGGCGGTGAAGAAAAAGGTCGTAGTTTCTCTGATGTATCCGTCGGTGTTGGTGGTGCTGGTGGTTCTCCTGCTGGTCTTCCTGGTGACCTATGTGGTGCCCACCTTCGCCACCCTGTACACCAGCATGTCGGCCAAGCTGCCGGCTATGACGGTGGCGCTGATTGCCATAGGCCAGGCCGCGCGCAGCTACATCGTGGTGTTCGCCGGGGCGCTTTTGTGCGCCATCGCCGGGTTCCGATGGTGGGCGCGGCGGGATTCGGCGCGCATGAAGATTGACCGCTTCAAGCTGTCGCTGCCGGTGGCCGGCGATATCTGGCTGAAATACCAGGTGGCCCAGCTTTCCCGCATTCTGAGCACCCTGCTGACGGGCGGCATTCCGCTGGTACAGGCCATGGAAACGGCCGCCGATTCGCTCGGCACGCCGCTGCTTCGCGGGGCGGTGGAGCGCGCCGGCAAGAGCGTCCGCGAGGGCCAGCCGCTTTCCAGCTCCCTTAAAGCCTCCAAGCTTTTTCCGGGCCTGGCGATCGATATGATCGAGGTGGGAGAATCCACCGGCGCCCTGCCGGCCATGCTCAACAGCGTGGCCGAGTTCTTCGAAGAGGACGTGAACACGCGGATGACGGCGACGCTCTCGCTGATCGAGCCGGCCATCATGATTTTCATGGGGATCTTTGTGGCTTTTGTATTGATATCGCTGTATCTGCCGATCTTCTCCTTGGCGGATACCATCCGGTGACGCATGGCGACTACCGATAAGACGCGTCTTGCCGATTCCGCCGCCGAGGTGGAGCAGTCGCGAGCCATGGCGGCGCGCTATCGCTGCGAATTCGTGGACCTGAGGGAAGAGGCTATCGACCACGACCTGTTCCGCTCGATTCCCGTGGATCTGATGTTCCGTTTCAACTTCGTGCCCATGAAGGCGCACGACGGCACCCTCGAGATCGCGCTTTCCGATCCGCGCAACCTGAACCTGATCGACGAGCTGACCCTGCTGCTGAACAAGAAGCTGCGCGTCAAGGTGGCCACCCTTTCGCAGATTTCGGAGCTGCTCAAGAAGACCGAGCAATCCCAGCGCGTACTGGAGGAAGTCACCGAGGGCTTCACCCTGGACGTGGTGGCGGACGAAGGCGAGCAGGACGAGACGCTTTCGATCGACAAGCTGACCGCTACCGACAGCGACATCGCCCCGGTGATCAAGCTGGTGGACACCACCATCTTCAACGCGCTGGAGCGGCGGGCGAGCGATATTCACATCGAATCGCGCGATCAGGAAGTGGCCATCAAGTACCGCATCGACGGCGTGCTGCACTACGCCATGCCGCCCATCGCCAAGGACTGGCAGCAGACCATCATCTCGCGCATCAAGGTAATGAGCGAGCTCGATATCGCCGAGCGGAGGGTGCCGCAGGACGGCCGCTTCCGGGTGCGCTACAAGAACCGGCTGATCGATTTCCGCGTCTCCATCATGCCCACCATTCACGGCGAAGACGCCGTGCTGCGCGTGCTCGACAAGGAATCGATGAGCGAGAAATTCGCCCAGTTGAGCCTGGACGTGGTGGGGTTTTCGGATGCCGACCTGGTCAAGTTCCGGCACTATATCATGGAGCCCTACGGCATGGTGCTGGTGACCGGGCCGACGGGCTCGGGCAAGACCACCACGCTGTACGCCGCGCTGAGCGAGATCAAGAACGACGAAGACAAGATCATCACCATCGAAGACCCGGTGGAGTACCAGATCAAGGGCATCACCCAGATACCGGTGAACGAAAAGAAGGGGCTCACGTTCGCCCGCGGGCTGCGGTCCATTTTGCGGCACGACCCGGATAAGATCATGGTGGGCGAGATCCGCGACCAGGAGACCGCGCAAATCGCCATCAACTCGGCGCTCACCGGCCACCTGGTGTTCACCACGGTGCACGCCAACAACGTGCTGGACGTGCTGGGCCGCTTCCTGAACATGGGCGTGGAACCCTATAACTTCGTTTCCTCGCTCAACTGTATTCTGGCGCAGCGGCTGGTGCGGGTGATCTGCGAGCATTGCAAGAAGCCGGTGCGCTACCCGGACAGCTTCCTGGTGGAAAGCGGGCTCAACCCCGAGGAATGGCGCGACCATCCGTTCATGGAGGGCGCCGGCTGTTTCGAGTGCGGGGGTACGGGCTTCCGCGGCCGCTCGGCGATTCACGAGCTGCTGAATCTGACGGACCGCATCCGCGAGATGATTCTGGACCGGCGCCCCAGCTCGGAGATCCGGCGCATGGCGCGGGAAGACGGCATGACGTTTCTGCGCGAATCGGCGGTGCACAAGATGCGCCAGGGCGTGACCACATTGCGCGAGATCAACAAGGTGACGTTCATTGAGGGATAGAGACGTGGAGATGCGTTTTGACGCGGAGACACGGAGACGCGGAGAGGATCGAGAGATGGGAACAAGAAACGGAAGGACCTCGTGGTTCTCATCTTCTCTTTTTATCTCTCGCATCTTCCTCCGTGTCTCCGTGTCTCCGCGTCAAACTCTTTCTATCTCTCGCATCTTCCTCCGTGTCTCCGTGTCTCCGCGTCAAACTCCTGAAGCCCGGGAGGTCGAAGCCCCATGCTCCTAGACCGTCTCAAATCTCTCTTACAGGACCCTCCCCCGGGCATGGCGTTCGAGATTTCGGAGGCCGGGATTGCAGCGGCGCGCATCGGCTCGCGCGCCGAACTGGGTTTCCAGCCGCTCAAGCCGGGCACAGTATCGGTTTCGCCCATTCATCAGAACGTCACCGATCCGGAGGCGTTCGCCCAGGCGGTACGCGCGCTGGCGGGCACTCAGGCGGCGCGCAAGCGGAAGGAAGTGGCCCTGATTCTGCCGGACTTCAGCTCGCGGCTCGCGGTGCTCGATTTCGACAGCTTCCCTTCCGAGCCCAAGGAGCAGCTCGCGCTGGTCAAGTTCCGGCTCAAGCGCAGCGTGCCCTTCGACGTGGAATCGGCGGCCGTAGGCTATTGGCCGCAGGCGGGAGCGGACCAGCGGGTCGACGTTGTGACGGTGGTGACGCCGCTCGAGATCATAGCCCGCTACGAGGCCCCCTTCCGCGCGGCCGGCATGCACCCGGGCCTGGTGACCATGTCCGCCCTGGCGGCCCTCGAGCTGGCCCCCGAAAAGGGTCTCACGGCGGTGGCCAAACTGACCGGGCGCGCGCTTTCGGTCCTGGTCCGCGACAAGGCCACATTGAAGCTGGCGCGCTGCGTCGAACTGCCGTCCACCGATTTGGACGATGTGGCGGCGGTGCTGATTCCCACCTTCGTCTACGTGGAGGATAACCTGGGCGGGCGCGCGGAGAAGCTCGAGTTGTGCGGATTCGGCGCCCGCATGGACGAGGCCGCGCGGCGCTTTGCGGACGAACTCTCCGTGGAGGTGGAGCCGCTGCGGTCGCCGCTCGGCTCCCCTGGGGAAAACAACGCCGGCTTGCTGGGCTATTTGCGGTCCATAGCCAAGAACAACTGATATGAAGATTCCCATCAATCTCGCCAGCCAGCCCTTCCGGCGCGATCGCGCCATGCTGGCGGCGTCCGTCGCGGTTAGCCTGCTGCTGGCGGGGACGCTTGGCGTTCTGATGATGCTGATTTCAGCCGACCGCGCGCAGGTGGCCGACGTGCGGCTGGATATCGGCCGGCTGAACAAGCGGATTCAGTCGTTGAACGCCGAGCAGGCCACGCTCAACGCCGTGCTCACCAAGCCGGAGAACGCCGAGGTGCTGGAGCAGAGCGTTTTCCTGAACACGCTGCTGTACCGCAAGGGCATCAGTTGGACGGGCATCTTCTCGGACCTGGAGAAGGTCGTGCCGTACAACGTGAAGGTCACGGTCATAAGGCCTTCGGTGGACGCGCAGAACCAGGTGACGCTGAACATGACGGTGGCCACGCAAACGCCGGCCGCCTACCTGCAACTGCTGATGGCTTTGGAGAAGTCGCCTCTCTTCGGGGACGTGACGGAAGTGAGCGGGATTCCTCCCAACCAATCCGACCCGCTGTATCGCTACCAGGTGACGACGTCCTATGCCCAGAAACTTTAGGCCCGACGATCTGACGCAGCTTGCGGGCGCGGCCCTGAGGGATCCGCGCGTGGCCACGCGCGTGGTGATCGGGCTGTTGCTGGCGGCCAACCTGGCGGCGGCCATCGTGGCGTTCAAGCCGTTCGGCGGGTCGGCCGACGATTTGCGGCGCCAGCAGGCGGAACTGCAACGCCAGATCGTGCTGCTTGAACAGCGGGCCAGGAGCAGCCAGGCGCTGGTGGCCAATATCGACACGGCGCGCAAGGAGGGCGGCGAGTTCCTGGAGCGGTACGTGCTGGACGAGCGCACCGCGACCTCCACGCTGAGAGAGGAGCTGGACAGGGTGGCCACGGAGGCGGGGCTCAAACCTCTGCCCTCCATGTGGACTCCGGAGCCCATCGAGGGCAGCGGCACTCTCACCATGGTTTCGATTGCGGCCGGGTACGAAGGCCAGTACGCCAGCCTGAGGAAGTTCGTGGAGCTGCTGGACAAGTCGCCGCGCTTCCTCATTATCGAGAATCTGTCGGTGTCCGCGCCCCAGCAGCAACAGCAGCAGGCCGGGCAAACGGTGAACGTGACCGTGAAGCTGGACGCGTTTGTGCGCGCCGCGCCGGGAGCGCAGTCATGAACCTGGGTCTGGAGAACAAGCCCAAGGCGGCGAGGGCGATTCTGGGCGTGCTGGTCCTGGTGTGCGGGTACATGCTGTACACGAACGTGCTGGCGGGGCCCTCGCTTCCCCCGGCCGCCAGCCGGCCGGCCGCCGTTGCCGCGAGCGCTGACGCGCCGCCGACGATTTCGGCGTCTTCCGGACAGGCCTCTCCGCGGGCCCAGGTGACGCGCGGGCGCAACGAAGAGTTCCATCCGGCGCTGCATCCCAAGCGGCAGGAAGACCGGCCCGATCTGAGCAGGATCGACCCCCAGTTACACCTGGAACTGCTGGCGAAACTGCAGAAAGTGGCGGACGAAGGCAGCGGCCGGAACCTGTTCCAGTTTGGCCCGCCGCCCCCGCCGCCGGAAAAGAAAGGGGCGGGCTCGAAATTGCCGGGCGGAGCCGAGCCTATCGTGGGGTCAAAACCGCCAGCGGCTCCCTCCCTGCCGGCAGCGCCGCCTCCGCCTCCGCCTTTCAAATACTACGGGGTCATCACGGACCGCCTTACGGGTTTGAAGACGGCCTTTTTCCTCGAGGGCGACGACATCTACAAGGCCGCCGAGGGCGAACTGGTGAAGAAGCGCTACCGCGTGGTGCGCATAGGGGTGAACTCGGTGGTTTTGGAAGACACCGAGCTGAAACGCCAGTCTACTCTTCAACTGGTGGAGGATGCGAATGCAGGCTAGGGCCCATATCGCGGCATGGCGGTTGGCAGGCGGAACCGCCTGCCCCACCTGGCCGGAGTTGGTGGGGCAGGCGGTTCCGCCTGCCTTTTTCAACCCCGGCGCTCCTCGCCAGCCGCGGCTCGAGGCAGCGGCGCGCTTCAGCTCGCCGCCTGGGAAGAATGCCGGCCAGGATGCCGGCATGGCAGGCTGGAAGCCCGCTCTACGGCGTGCGCCACCCAGCGGCGAATCCGGATACGCCTTGATGCTGGTTTTCCTGATGGCCGCGGTTATCGCGATTGGGTTGTATCGCGAGATACCGCGGGTGGCGTTTCAATCGCAACGTCACAAGGAGCAACTCCTGATGGAGCGCGGCGAGCAGTACAAGCGCGCCATTCAGGTGTTCTACGCCACCAACAAGCGCTATCCGCAGAACCTGGACGATCTCGAGACCACCCAGACCCGCCACTTTCTGCGCCACAAGTACATCGATCCGATGACCGGCAAGTCCGAATGGCGGATCATCCACATTCAGAACGGCGTGTTGGTGGATTCGGTGCTGAACAAGAACAACAACAACCAGCAGCAGCAGAGCACGGGCGATAGCAGTTACATCACGGCGCTCGCGGGGCTCGATCAATCGGCGTCCGGCGGGCCGCAGCAAGGCCGCCCGCAGGACCGGCGGCGCGCAAGCGAAATGCCCTCCGCCGCGGGCGGCGCGCTCTCCGGCATGCCGGGCGCGGGCATGGCCCCGGCCGACGGCGCCAATCCGGATGGACAGCAACAGACGGGAATGCAGCCGCAACCGGGAATGCCGGGCAACCAGGGGCAGGGCATGCCCGGAATGGCGGCGAACACTCCGCCGGGAACCTCCGGGGCGCCTGGAATGTCAGGAATGCCCGGAATGCCTGGGATGCCGGGCATGCCGGGTATGCCTGGAATGACCGGCATGCCGCAGGGTACGCCGGGCGGGCAGCCTGCCGCGAGTTCCCAGGACCAGGGCGGGGGCTATGTGACTTCCTTGCCGGGGCTTGGCTCGACCTCTACCACGCCACCCTCCTCGGTGTACCCCGTTCAGCCCAATCCCAACATGCCCGGATACCAGAATGCGCCTGGGTATCAGAACACGTCCGGATATCAGAACACGTCCGGATATCAGAACACGTCCGGATATCAGAACACGCCCGGATACCAGAACATGCCGGGCATGCAGTCGGGGCAGCCGGGGATTCCGTCCGCGCCGAGCGGGGCTCCCAATGCCGCGACGCAGATGATTGCCAACATACTGACGCAGCCCAACCCGGCGGGGTACAACGCCGTGCAGCGCGCGCAGCAGATGCAGCAGCAGGCCGGCGGCGCATCGGGGATGACGGCGATCGGGGTGACAGGTGCGCCCGGCGCGATCGGATCGGCGATGGGGGTCGGCGGCAGCGGGATGGCGGGCATAGCCAGCGCCGCCAAGCTCGAAGGCATTATGGTTTACAACGACCGCACCGCTTATAACGAGTGGGAGTTCATTTTCGACCCAACCAAGGTTCCGCCGGTACCGCCTCCACCCGGAGGCAGCTCGGGCGGCACTCCCGCAAACCGGGTTGGCACGCCGGCGGGTCAGACGAACCAGTCCTTAGTGTCCGCGGGCGGCGGGTTCGGCGGCGGAGGGTTTTTAGCCGGCGGCGCGCAGGGCGCCGGCGGCATGATGGGTGGCGCCGCGGGCTTGCAGACGGGTCAAACCAACGCCGCGGGCATGCAGACGGGGCAGGCGGGTCAGACAAACGGTCCCCCGGGCATGCAGACGGGCGGGATGGGAATGACCAACAGCGGCCTCCCGCCGAATATCCGCATGGGCAGGCCGTAGCGGCCGGCACGCCCGGCCAGGCGGCGCGCGCCTAGGCTCAGTACGGGAACCGGCGCCCCGGAAACCCCACTGGGTTGCTCTTGGTATCCGAGTCGGTGGCGGCCGACCCCGGTATCGTACGCGGCGGCTGGTAGCCGCCGAAGTTCAGGTCGCTTTCGCTGAAGCTGAGATTCCGGTCCAACGCCATTTCCACCGTGCTGCCCTTGGCAAGCACCGCATCCGGGCCGCGCGTCAGCAACACGGCCATCAATCCCGCCGCCGCGCCGGCCCCCGCGCCCACCCCGATCCCCATGCCGGGGCGTCCCGCCGCACTGCCCGCTATCGACCCCACCGACGCGCCCGCGCCCGCCACTTCGCCGACCGTCCGCACGTCGCCCGCCTTGTTCCCATCGCTCCTCACGGTCCCTTCGGCCCGATCCAGTTCGGCCGCGGTCGTGCCGTCCAACCCGCCGACGCGGGCGTGAAAGTCGCGGCTCACGCCGTTGGGCAGCGTCAGGGCGTCGAACCGGATATACAGCTCCCCTCGCCCTTTGACCTTGCCCGGCCGCTTCACCTGCGTGACCGTGCCTACCACGTAGCTCCCCACCGGAATCACGATCCGCCCGTTCGTCATCACCGGGAACGCGGTCTCCAAATACACGCGGTCGCCTTCCGCCGAGTGTTTGGTGCTGATGCTGTTGATCAGGCTGAGCGGCACCTTGGTCCCCGCTGGGATCACGTAATCGCCGGCCGGAGCGGGTGGCTGGCTCTCGAGAGCCTGGTCCGGCTGGTCGTTCCGGGCGGGCTCCTGCCCCCCCAGCAGGCCCGCACTCAACACCATCCATAGGGCGATCGGCGAACGAAACATGCCTGGCTCCTTAACCGATTCTATCCTGTATGTTTAACGTCCGCTTGCCGGTTTCCGTTGCGCATCGGACGGGTCGCCCGTTTGAACCGCCAGATCGATGCCTCCGGCGCTCGTTTGGGTTCCCATCAGCAGGCGGATTTCCGGGTTTGGCGCGATATCCTCCGGCAACTGCAGGTTCACCTGGTAGAGTCCCGCGTTTCCGGGCGAGAACCCCGCCCACAGCACGTCCGCCGGATCTAATGGTTCCCCGTTCAAATAGACTTCCAGCTCGTTGAACAACAATATTTTCCCGCCGTATTGCGGAATCTGGTCGGGCGTCGCGGGATCGTTCTGGGTGTTCCCCAGCCCGGTGGCATAGAGAATCACCACGTCGCCGGGGGCAGCCGGCGAATCCGGTGCGATCAGCGAATAATCGGGCCACTTTTGCGCAATCGCGTAGCCCTCATAGTCGAACAACGCGGGGGCCGCATCGATAAGCGTGATGGGCACTTCCGGCCCCGTGACCCCCTCCCGCACCACTCGGACCGTCACCGTGCCCGCTACGCAGTTGATGGGGATCAGGAAGTTTATCTGGCTCGGGGACACGTAGAGAATTGGCGCGGGCCAGCCCGCCAGGACCACTTCCACGCCGTTGAGCATGGTGGGCAGGCGCCCGGCCTGGATGTCGCCCGAGGTGATGGCCTGGGCGGACCAGGCCATGTTCGATCCGAATATGGACAGGACCGAATTGGGCGCAAAGGGACCGCCGCTGTAGTCCGATGCGTTGACGAAGCCCGCAGCCGGGTATGCCGGCGCCTGGCCCCACGCGGCCGCGCCGAAAACCCCTAGCGCCAGCCCTAATCCCAATCTGGTCATCCATTAACCCCGCATCGAATAAGATATAGTGGCGGCCCGCCGGTAAACTCTCGCCCGCGTTTCCATCGCCGGGTCTCACGCGAGATTCTCACACTCCGGAATTGTGGGGCAGGCGCTTCCGCCTGCCAACTGCCGGCTCACACGCGCGAGGCGCCTTGGCTGGACGAACGCCGGCGGGAATACCGGCGCGGCAGGCCGGAAGGCCTGACCCCACTCCCCGCAATGCCTGTACACTGGTGGTTTACCCGCGTCCGTCTTTTTGCGGGTGAACTGCGTCTCATCACATGGAGTCGGAAACTTGATCTTTCGGGCGGTTGAAGACGCCGACCTGATTCGTCATGCGGCCCGCGGCGCCGTGGAGGCCTATAACCTTCTGGTGTCCCGTTGGGAGAAGCGCGTCTACAATTACCTGCTGCGCCTTACCTCTAACCGGGAAGACGCTCTGGACTTGGCGCAGGACGTTTTCTTGAAAGCCTATCAGAACCTTCGCAAACTCGAAGACCCGGGGCGGTTCGGCCCCTGGCTGTACCGCATCGCGCACAACGAGGCCTATTCCATGTTTCGCAGGCGCCGGCCCGAAACGGATGTGGACGAGCTGGAGCCGGAAGGCGTGGGAGGCGGAATCACGGTGGGTGGAAGTTCCGTTTTTCCCATCGAACTGAGTTTGGCGGTCTCCGCTGCCCTCACCCGCCTTTCCCCGGAGCAGCGCGAAGCCGTGGTCCTCAAGGTTTACCAGGGCTTCAAGTTCGACGAAATGGCGGAAATCCTCTCCTGCCCCGTTTCTACCGTCAAGTCCAGGCTGTATACCGCGCTCGAACTTCTCAAGGTGGAACTGGCTCCCATTGGAACCCGAGGCGTATCATGAGTTGCTCGCCATTCGATCTTAAAGACTACTTCCTCAAAGAGCTGCCGGACGCCGGCCGGCAGCCGGTGGAAGATCATCTCCGGACGTGTCCCGCCTGCCGGGAAGAACTGGACCGCCTGCGGCTCACCGAAGCGGCCCTGTTCGCCCTGCGCGACGAAGAAGTTCCGCAGCGGATTGGGTTCGTCTCGGACGAAGTTTTCGAGCCCGCCCCCTGGCGCCGCTGGTGGGGCGCTTTTTGGGGCTCGGCCGCGCGGCTGGGCTTCGCCTCCGCGGCCATGCTCTCCATCGCCATTCTGGTGCACGCGTTCGTGCGGCCGGCGCCGCTTGCCCCGTTGGTTTCCTCGCCGGTCGCGACGGCCGCTTCTATTTCCCCCGTCGAGGTTCAAAACCTGATCCAGGCCGCCGTGTCTCGAAGCGTGAAGGAAAGCGAGGCCCGCCAGGAGGAGAAAACCCAGAAGCTGGTGGCCGATTCCCTATACCGCGAGGAGCAGGAGCGAATCATGCGGGTGCGGGCCGAGGACTTGAATCGCTATCTGGAGCGGAGCGACGGCGCGCGGAAAGTGGCCGCGTACCGTACCACCGCCGAAACGAGGTTGCTGCCATGAAGTCGCCTGTCGCGTTACTGTCCCTGGCCCTGGCTTGCGTCTGCGCCGCCCAGATGAAGCCGGCCCCTTCCGCGGCGCCGGCGCCGGCGCCGGCTGCCGCTGCCGCCGTGGCGCCGCTCGTCTCTCCGCAGACCCTCGGGCGACTGGAACAGGACTTCGAAGACAAAGTCAGATCCCTGAAGGGCGTCGAACCATTTCAATCGCTGGGCGCCAGCGCCGGCTTCTATCTGGAAGGTTATGGAGTGGTGGTCACCGTGCCGCTCGATCTGATCTACACTCCCGGCATCACCCCCATGCGCCAGCAGTTCACCAAGAAGGACCAGGAGCAGGTGCGCCAGCGCAAGATCGCCCAGCTCCCGGCCTTGAGACAGGCCGCGCGGGAGATGGTCGCCTCCGCCGCCGCCTCGCTCTCCACCCTGCCCATGGACCGCAAGATCTCGGTGGCCGTGCGCATCTATTACATGAACTGGGAAGATTCGGCCGGGCTGCCCCACCAGATCGTCGCCACCGCCGACCGCAAATCCGCGCAATCCGGCGCCATCCTACTGGAAGAACAGTGACGCCCATCGAATCCACGATTCCGGAGTCCGCTTTCGGCGCGCGCTCCCTGCGCCTGGGCGAAATGCTCCTCGAGCACGGCAAGATCGAGCCCGACGAGCTCGAACGCGCGCTCGAGCTGCAGCGCGAGCGCGGCGACAAGCTCGGCAAGATCATGGTCGACATGGGGCTGATCGCCCAGCGCGATATGCTGGCCGCGCTCTCCGAACAGCTTGGCATCCCCCTGGTAACCGTGGACCAGCCCCCGCCTTCCGCGCCCGAAATCGAGGGCCTTTCGCATCGCTTTCTGCATCAGTGCCGCGCCTTCCCGCTGGCCCTGGCCGATTCCACTCTCACCGTCGCCATGGCCGATCCGCTGGATTTCGAGACGGTGGCGGCCATTCGCTCGTTTTCGGGCTTTGAGGTGCGCACGGCCCTGGCCCCCGAGCAGGAAATCCTCGAGGCCATCGAGAAGCACTACGCCCATGGCGACCGGGAGACCACCGTCGGAGAGGGCGAGGACGAGCAGGCCACCGCCGACCTCGAGCACCTCCGCGACATGGCCAGCGAGGCGCCGGTCATTCGCCTGGTCAACGCCATGATCGCCCAGGCCATCGAAAAGCGCGCCAGCGACATTCACATCGAGCCCTTCGAAAAGGAGTTCCGCATCCGCTTTCGCGTGGATGGCGTGCTTTTCAACCAGGACACCCCGCCGCGCGAGCTCAAGGCGGCCATCATCTCGCGCCTCAAGCTGATGGCCAAGCTCAACATCGCCGAGCGCCGCCTGCCCCAGGACGGCCGCATCAAAATCAAGATTCTGGGCCGTGAAGTGGACCTCCGCGTCTCCACCCTGCCTACCCTCTACGGCGAAAGCGTGGTGATGCGCCTCCTTGATCGCTCCGCCGGCGATTTCTACGACCTCCGCCGCCTGGGCTTCGACGACCGCATGCTGGCCCGCATGGAGCATTTCACCAGCCTTCCGCATGGCATCTTCCTGGTCACCGGGCCGACCGGCAGCGGCAAGTCCACCACCCTCTATTCGGCGCTCAAACGCATCAACCTGCCCGACAAGAAGATCATCACCATCGAGGATCCGGTGGAATACCAGATGGACGGCATCAACCAGGTCCACGTGAACCCGCAGATCGGTCTGACCTTCGCCGCCGGTCTGCGGCACATCGTGCGTCAGGACCCCGACGTGATTATGGTGGGCGAAATCCGCGACCGCGAAACCGCCGATATCGCCATCCGCGCCGCCCTCACCGGGCATCTGGTCTTTTCCACCCTGCACACCAACGACGCGCCCAGCGCCATCACCCGCCTCACCGACATGGGCGTGGAAAACTACCTGATTACTTCCTCCCTGGTCGCCGTGCTGGCCCAGCGCCTGGTCCGCGTCATCTGCAAAGAGTGCGCCGGGCCCGCCGGAGCGGCTCTTGCCCCGGACGGCGAAATGGTGGAAATCTGGCGCGGCGCGGGATGCGAGGCCTGCAACGGCACCGGCTACGCTTCGCGCGTCGGCATCTTCGAAATGATGGAGCTGAACGACGATCTGCGCAAGCTGATCATGAATAACGCCGACGCCGGACAGCTCACCCTATCCGCCCGCCGCTACGGCATGCGCAACCTGCGCGAAGACGCCTGGAAGAAAATCCGCGACCACGTCACCACCGTGGCGGAAGTGATGCGGGTCACCCAGGAGATCTGATGCGGGGAGCGCTGAAGGAAATGGTGGGCAGGCGACAGGGCATGCCTCACAGAGCTGCCAGTTCGACGGCATGCGGCGCACGTTCGGACATAGCCCCGTCAGGGGCGTTAGAGAATAGCCCAGGGCGTGAGCCCTGGGAAACCGGTTCGGAAACACTCCAGCCCCGGAGGGGCGTAAGAAGGACCTACGTATCCGAAAATCGAGCACTTTCCGTGAAACGGCCCTTTCGCCCCTCCGGGGCTGTTTGTCGGATGCATCGGTTCCCATGGCTTACGCCATGGGCTACTTTCTGGCGCCCCTCCGGGGCTGGTAGGGTGGCCTTCTGATGGCGACCTTCTTCTTCCGCGCGGTGGCCGCCGATGGCAAAGTCCGCAATGGACGTCTCACCGGCGACACCGAGAAGGCCGTCGCCGGCGAGCTGCGCCGCCAGGGGCTCACCCCGCTCTACGTGGGCGCTACTCCCAAGGGCAGCTCATTCGAATTCAAGCTGCCCACCTTCGTCCTGGGCCGGCGCCGCGATGTCCTCTTCTTCACCCAGGAGCTTTCCACCCTGCTCAGCGCCGGGGTGCCGCTCGACCGCGCCCTCTCCATCACCGCCGAGCTCACCGACCGCTCTTCCTTCCGCCAGCTCGTGCTGGACGTGCTGCGCGTGCTCAAGGGCGGCAAATCTTTGGCCGACAGCCTGGCCGTCCACCCCGAGCATTTCTCCGATCTGTATATCAATATGGTGCGCGCCGGCGAAGCATCCGGGGCCCTCGCCACCATCTTCGAACGGCTGGCGGAGTTCGAGCGCACCCGCGACGACCTGCGCAACTACGTGATTTCCTCCATGATCTATCCGGCCCTGCTGGCCACTGTCGGCCTGGCGTCCGTCACCATTCTGCTGACCTTCGTGGTGCCGCGCTTCGCCCAGATTTTCGAAGGCTCCAGCATGAAAATTCCCGTGCCGACCCAGATCATGCTGGTGGCCAGTAAGTACGTGAAGGCTTACTGGTGGATGGCCGCCTCGGCGCTCGCCGGCGCGGCCATCGCGTGGCGTGCGTATACCCGCACCGCCGCGGGCCGTCTGTGGTGGGACCGGCAGCGCCTCAAGACCCCGCTGTTGGGGCCGGCCCTGCTCAAAGCCGAAACCGCGCGCTTCGCCCGCTCCATGGCCACCCTGGTGGCTAACACCGTGCCGCTCGTCCAATCCATCGGCATCTCCGCGGCCACCTTGAACAACCGGACTCTTTCCAACGCCCTGGCGGGGGTGGCGCTGGGCGTCAAGCGCGGGGAGGGCATCGCCGCCCCCATGCGCAAAGCGGCCGTGTTTCCGCCCCTGGCCGCCCACCTGCTGACGGTGGGCGAGGAAACCGGGCGCCTCGACGTCATGTTCGCCCGCATGGCCGATATCTACGAAAATGAGACTCGCGCTTCCATCCGCCGCTTTACCGCGATCTTCGAGCCGCTCATCATCCTGGTGATGGGGGTGGTGGTGGGCGCCCTGATTTTGAGTATGCTGCTCGCAATCACGAGCATCAATGAGGTGGCGATATAACTATGAACCGACGAAGACGAAGCCGGGGACAAGCCGGCGTCACCCTGATCGAAATGCTGGTGGTGGTAGTGATTATCGGCCTCTTTGTGGCCCTGGTGGGGCCGGCTCTATGGAAGAACGCCGACAAAGCCAAAGTCACCGCGGCCCGCTCCCAGATCGAGAGCTTCATGACCGCGCTGGGGGCCTACAAGCTGGATGTCGGCACGTTCCCCACCACCGAACAGGGGCTCCAGGCGTTGCGCATCGCTCCCGCGGACGTCGCCCAATGGGCCGGACCCTATATGCCCAAAGACATCCCCAAGGATCCCTGGGGCCATGAGTATCAGTACAAGTATCCCGGAGAACACGGCGATGAGCCCGATATCGTCTGCTTTGGCCTTGACGGACAACCGGGCGGAGAGGGACTGGCCAAAGACATTGTCAGTTGGACAAACAACTAGCCGGACCCTCTCACGGGTGTTCAGGCGCGACGTGGCGCAGGCACTCCTGCCTGCCGCGTCGGCACTCATGCCGACGCTTGGCTACGGCGCTTTGTCGGACACGCCAACGCGTGTCGAGACGAGTCTCGACACGGCAGACACGAGTGTCCGCGCCACATCGGGGAGCGGGGTGTGAGATATGCGGGCTAGAGGCCGTCTTAGAGGCGCGCGGCAACCCCGAAGGGTTGGACCCACTCGCGGCGTCACCCTCATGGAACTGCTGGTCGTGATGACCATCGCCGGCCTGATCGTGGGCATTTCTTTTCCCTCGATCTCGGCCGGGCTCGACAGCGTGCGACTGGCATCCGCTACCCAATCGGCGGCCGCTTTTCTCAACTCGGCCGTCAACCGCGCGGAGCGCCGGCAGGACGCCGTCGAACTGGTGATCTCCCCCGGCGAGAACGGCATGACGCTCTACTCCAATGAACCCGGCTTCCAGCGCGAATTCCATTTGCCGGACGGCATCACGCTCGATGCCGTTCTGCCCGCTATCGCGGGAGAAACCGACCCCGTCCGCCGCATCCTGCTCCTGCCCGGCGCGGCGGTTCCCGGCATAGGCATCCAGATTTCCAACCGTCACGGCGGGCGCCGCATCGTGCGGCTCGACCCCATGACCGGCTTTCCGCGCGTGGAAAGCGTGGAAGTAAAGTGACCCCCATGTGGTGGACCGTCGGATTGACAGACGAAAGCGTCTGTCCCACATTGCGATCGAACGGCCATCCTTGTGGGGCAGGCGCTTTCGCCTGCCAACTTGACTTTTCAGATCTTCTGACGAGGATGGTGGCGCTCCAGTGGACCGCATGAGCCCCCGCCGCGGATTCACGCTCCTCGAGATGATGGTGGCCTCTACCATCATGGCCATCGCCGTGGTGGGTCTCATGGCCACTCTGTCCGGCGCCGCGCGCAACGCCGCCCGCCTGCGCGACTACGACCGCGCCGTCCAGTTGGCCCGCCTGCGCATGAATGAACTGCTGCTCGACGAGACCATGCCGCGCAACGCGGAAGTGGCCGGAAACTTCGACAGCAGCCTCGGCGCCGGTCTCGAGTGCGGCTGGCGCGCGCGGACCAGCCTGTGGAAATTGCCGCCCTACCCCGTGCCGGGTGAGTTCGCTCTCGAGCGCCTCGATCTCGAAGTGTGGTGGGGCGCCGGCGCCGGCCGCCGCACCCTCGCCATGAGCTCCTACCGCCGCCACGTACTTACGCCGGAGGAAGCCGCCCAGATGGCGGTCGCGCCATGAGAACGCCCCGCTCCGAAGCCGGCGTCACCCTCATCGAGGTCATCGTGGCCGTCACCCTGCTGAGCGTGCTTTCGGTGGCCATGCTGTTCGCCATGCGCATCGGTCTCCTCACCTTCCAGAAAGCCAACGCCAAGCTTATGGAGAACCGGCGCGTAGCGGGGGCTCAGCGTATCCTCGAGGATCAGATCGAAGGCCTTATGCCGGTAGTCGCGCCCTGCACCGGAATGGAAGGCAACCTGGGCCCGCCATTTGCTTTTTTTCAGGGCGACCCCCAAAACATGCGGCTGGTCTCCACCTACTCGCTCCAGCAGGGTTGGCGCGGTCAGGCGCAGATTCTGGAATTGACGGTCATCCCAGGCGACAAAGGCGCGGGTGTCCGGCTGATTGTCAATGAGCTTCCGTATAACGGGCCGCCCGCCGCCGGCAGGCTCTGCAAGGGCTTCCTCCCCGACCCCAACCTGGGGACCATGATCCCCCAGTTCGCCTCGGTGGAAGCGTCGCCGTCCTCCTTCGTGCTGGCCGACAAGCTGCAGTTCTGCCGCTTCTCCTTTTTGACGTTCGACCCCCGGCAGCCGCTCGTGCCGCCGGTGTGGAAGCCGTCCTGGGCCATGACCGGCTGGCCGCGCGGCGTGCGCGTTGAAATGGCGCCGCTCCAGGCGGACAGCTCCACCCTCCAACCCATAACCGTGACCGTGCCCCTCCGCCTGCGCCGTAGTCCGGAGATCCCCTATGTGGACTTCTAAGGGTTCCGACCTACACGCTTTTCTCCGCGTCTCCGCGTCTCCGCGTCAAGGCGGTTGTCCCACTCGCGGCAGCGCCTTGCTCGCCGTCTTATGGCTTTCGGCCGCCCTGGCGGCCATCGCGTTCTCGCTCTCTACCACCGTGCGCGGGGAAATCGAGCGCACCTCCACCTCCATGGACGGCCTGCGCAGCTACTACATCGCCACCGGCGCCCTGGAGCGCGCCACCATTGAAGTGCTTTGGTCCGTCAAGTACCCCGACAAGCGGCCTCTCCCGCAAGGCATCACGCAAGTGGATTACGAGTTCCCCGACGGCATGGCGCACGTGGAGATTATGCCCGAAGCCGGCAAGCTGAACGTCAACCAGGTCCCCCCCGAAGATCTATACCGCCTGGGAGTGGCGTTGGGGCTCGACCCCGAACGCGCGCGCGATATCGCCATGGCTATCGACGATTGGCGCCAGCCGCCGCGGGACGATTCCATCGGCCGGTATTACCTCACGCTGACTCCGTCTTTTATCGTCCCCCATACGTCTTTTCAAGAGATCGAGGAATTGCTGGCGGTGAGAGGCGTTACCCCCGATATTTTCTACGGAACGTGGCTTCCCGGCGCGGAGTCGGAGGGCGGCCGGCGGCTCATTCCCCGGCCGGGGCTGATGGACTGCCTGTCGGTCTACGGAGCCCCGGATCGCGTGGACGCCAACACCGCGCAGCCGGCCGTGCTGGCCGCCGTCGGCTTGAGCCCTTACGCCATCAATGCCTTGCTGGAGCGCCGCCGCCGGGCCCCGCTGACCATCGACCAACTCAATCAGTTCCTGGCTTCCATCGACGCCTTGGGAGCGCGCCTTCGGGTCGAGGGCAATTCCATCGTCACCTTTCGCGCCACAGCGCGTTTGCGCCTGGCCGGCGGCAAGCTTTCCGATCTTCGCCGCACGGTGGGAGTTATGGTGAAGTATATGCCCCCAGGCTACGATTCCTCGATTCACATCCTGCGCTGGTACGACACGGCTTGGAGCAACTGATTCCCGTCATGCCTCTACAGATTCCCATCCCCGACGACCTGCGCAAGCTGATGCGCTTCGGCTCGGGCGTCGGCGTCGAGATCGGCGACAAAGACCTGGAGATCGTGGCCGCCCGCGTGCGCCCGTCGCGCATCCGCGTGCTGGGCCGCCTGGTAATTCCCGACTTCGCTTCCCGGCCGGCCGCCGAGTGGGGGGCCGAGTATGCGCGCTTCCTCCAATCCCTGGGCGCCACCCACCTCACCGCCACCGTTCTCCTGCCCCGGCGCGAGGTTATCGTACGGATGGTTTCCCTGCCGGGCGTGTCCTCCAGGGACATGGAGGGCGCGCTCCGCCTGGAACTCGATTCGCTGCATCCTTACGGCGAAGACGAGGTGGCGTGGGGCTGGTCGTATCTGGCGCCTGGCGCCGCCCTGGTGGGCATTGCGCGGCGCTCCGTGGTGGAACGCTACGTTCAGGCTTTCGCCGGGGCCAACGTTCCGGTTTCGAGTTTCACCTTCTCGGCCGCCGTGCTCCACGCGGCCGTGCGCTTGCAGGGCGATGGCCGCCCGGCCGCCTTCGTGGCCCTGGGCCGCACTGCTTCGGGCGCCTTCGAAACCTACGGCGAAAGCCCGTCCCGTCCGGTTTTCTCCGCCGAGTTCGACTTGCCGGCGCAACGCGCGGCCGCTCTCGCCCTCGCCGAACTGCGCCTTCCGCCGGAAACCGCTCCCTTAAGACTTGAAGACACGCTTCCCCAGCCCAGCCAGAATCCCGTGGAGAACGATCTTTCCCGCAACGCGCTGCCGTATGCCACGGCGCTGGCTGGGGCTTGTCCCCGGTTGGCGCCGTCGGCCAACGTGCTGCCGCCCGAGCACCGCAAGTTCAGCTCGCGCGCCATGTTCATTCCCACCATCGCGCTGGCTGCCCTGTTGCTGCTCTGTTTGGCGGGAGGCTGGGTGCGGTCGCGCGCGGCCGAGCACGCTTACCTGGCCGGCCTGCGAGCCGAAACGGTGCGGCTCGAGCCCCTGCTGAAGCGCGCGCAGAAACTCGATCGCGACGCCGCCGATGCCCGCGCGCGAGCCCAGTGGCTGGACCAGTACCGCACCCAGACGCGCCGCGATCTGGATGTCCTGAGCGACCTCACCAGTCTCATCCAATCCCCCGCCTGGACCACCGGCGTCGATATCACCCGCGATACCGTCAAGCTCCAGGGGGAGGCTGCCCAGGCCACCAGCCTCTTCAAGATCGTCAATAGCTCCGCGCTCCTCAAGAATACCCGGCTCGAATATGAGCAGCCCAATCCCGCCGGCGGGGAGAATTTCGTGATCAGCGCCGCCCGTGAGGCCGCCAAATGAGGCAGCGCGCTCCGGTGGTCCTGATAGCGGTCCTGGCGGTCGCCGTAATCCTGAAGTACTTCGTGCTGGGCGGCGGCGATACGCAGGTTGTCGCCGCGCGGGAATCCGTCCCCATGGCCGAGAAACGGCTGGACAACATGCGCAAGGTCGCGGCCACCATCCAGGGCAAGGAAGAGACCTACAAGAAAGCCGCTGCGGAGCTGGCCGGGCGCGAACAGGGACTCATCAGGGCCGACAACGTGCAGCAGGCCCAGGTAGCGCTGGGGGAACTGGTGCAGACCATCGCCCGCTCCAATGGCGTGGACGCGCGCGGCATCCAGGAATTCCGCGACAAGGTTCTGACCAACGATTATGGCGAGGTGACCGTGGCCATGCAGTTCAGTTGCGGCATCGAGCAACTGGTGAACCTGCTCACGGCCATCGGCAATCAGCCGCAGATCCTGGCCACCAATGAAATCCATGTGACCGGCGGCGCCGACAAGCAGAAGAGGGTGCAGGTGCGGCTGAGCGTCTCGGCGGTGGTGCCCCGCAAGCTCCTTCCCGAGAAGAAAGGAGTGTCGGCGTTTTGAGACGGAAACTGCTGATCCTGGATCTTGCGCTGGGCATGGCGTTGGTTTACGCCGGCGTGCGCATCCGCGCCGAGTGGCAGGCCGCCAAGGCGCGCGAGCGCGCCACCTGGCTGGCCAAGACGCCTCCGGTGGCCCCGCCTCTGCTCGTCCCCCTGCCGGAGGCGCCGCCGGTACTGCCCTCGGGTTATCTGAACATCGCGGACAAAATGCTGTTCGACAAATCGCGCGACTCGAAAGTCGTGGTAGAGCCGCCCCCGCCGCCCCCACCGCCTCCGCCCGTGCCGCCCATGCCCGTTTATCACGGGCAGATGAACCTCGGCGGCGGACCCATCGTCTTTCTGACCGCGCCCGGGGACGCCGGCAGGCAGTCCGTCCGCATCGGCGACAAGGTAGGCCCCTTCACCCTGCTGGACGCCAACACCGCCGAGCTGACCTTCGGATGGGAGGGGCGGACCATCCGCAAGACCACCGAGGAACTGCTGGACCATTCCATTCCGTCGCCCGGACCGGCGCTGGCATCCTCCGCCGCCGCTGCCGCCGCCGCGCCCACCATGCCCAAGACGCCCACCGGCCCCGGCGCGGAAATGGGGGATGGCACCGGCAGGACATACTGCGACCCGAACGACAGCACCCCGCAGGGCGCCGTGGTCAACGGCATGCGAAAGACCAGCCGCTCGACGCCTTTTGGCGTCTCGTGCTGGTGGGAACCGGCGAGATAGCGATGATACGACTCGATTGGAGATCTTGTAGAGAAATGAAAACCTCGATCGTCTTCTTCATCCGGGAGCGGGACAAAGCCCGAGCCGGCAAATCCAAGCAGGATGAAAAGTAGATGCGCCACCTTTCCATTTGCCTGATTGCGGCCACCCTGGTTGGGGCCGCCGCGCTCCCGGCCCAGATGACTCCGGGCGTGCTCTCGCAACCGCGGCCGCAGGCCGAGGCGCCGGCGCCACAGCCGCCGCCGCCGCAGCCGCAGACTGCTCCGCAACAGAGCCAGCCGGCCGCTGCGCAGCCGGCTGGGCAAGCTGGGCAGGCTGCCAGTCCGGCCACCCAGGCCCAGACCTCCGCCCCTCGCCCGCTGGGTGATGCGCCCTTCACCCTCAACGGCGCCTCCCTCACCGAGATGATCGACGTGCTGGCCAGGCAGTTGAAAATCAACTATATTCTGGACCCGGCCGTCAAGGGCGGATCGGTAACCATCTACACCTATGGCGAGGTCAAGCCGGTGGACCTCATGCCGCTGATGCATACCATCCTCCGGATCAACGGGCTCGCCATGGTGCAGGTGGGAGATTTCTACCGCATCGTGCCCATCAAGCAGGTTTCCGTGCTGCCCCTCAGCCCCACCACGGACGTCGATCCGAAGACGCTCCCCGACGACGAGCGCATGCTTTTCAATTTCGTCTTTCTGAAGTACGCCACGGCGGCGGAAATCCTCAAGCTGATCCAGCCCTTCCTGGGAGAAGGCGCGCAGATTTCGGCCTACGATCCGGCCAACCTGCTCATGATCGAAGACAACAGCCGGAGCATGAAGCGAACCATGGAGTTGGTCGCCATGTTCGACAGCGACACCTGCGCCGGCCAGCGGGTGAAGCTGTTCGATATCCAGAACAGCCGGCCTTCGGATCTGGTGAAGGACCTCGACTCCGTATTCAAGGCGTATGCTCTCTCCGACAAAAGTTCGCCCGTGAAGTTCATTTCCGTGGACCGCATCAACACCCTGATCGCCGTGGCGCCGAATCCCGGCGTCTTCGTGGAAGTGAAGAACTGGATCGACAAACTGGATCTCGCCGTCAAGATGACGGCGGGGTCCTCGGAGTTGCACTCCTACCGCTTGAAGTACGGCATGGCCACCACCGTGGCGATGGCCATCATGGCGGTATTGAGCGGCAACCCCATGGCTATGATGGCCTTCGCCAACATGAGCGGTGGCATGGGCATGGGCATGGGCGGCATGGGTATGGGCGGCTACGGCGGTATGGGCGGCTACGGCGGTATGGGCGGCTATGGCGGCATGGGCGGCTATGGCGGCATGGGCGGCTATGGCGGCATGAGCGGCTATGGCGGCATGGGCGGCTATGGCGGTATGGGTGGCTACGGCGGCTATGGCGCCGGCGGCTACGGGGGCTATGGCGGTATGGGCGGCTACGGCGGCATGGGCGGCTATGGCGGTTACGGCGGCTATGGTACGGGCGGCTACGGCGGGTATTCCCAATCCGTGTTGCCCGGGGGCGTCACCCAGAGCGCCGTCACCACGCCCTCGGCGGTGAGCGCCAACCCGACGACGACGGGAGGCGGCGCCGGCCTGACAGGCTCCTATCTGGGGATTGCGGCCAGCGAAGCTTCGAACCAGGGGAGAGGCCCCACCGTAATTCCCAACCCGTTCGACAACACCATCCTGGTGCGCAGCACGCCCCAGGAATGGGAACAGATCAAAGACCTGCTGACGCAGATCGACGTGCCGCCGCGCCAGGTCCTGATCGACGCCAAGATCTACGAAGTGGACCTGACGGGCGCCTTTTCCTCGGGCGTGAACGCGTATCTGGAAGCCGCGGGAACTCAATCCCGCACGCTCACCGCCAACAGCGGGCCGGTGACCACCAGCGGCGGCGGATTGAACTTTTCGGTGGGGGCGCTGGTGCTTCACAGCCATGAGGTCATTACCGCCCTGGCGGCCGCCGAGACCACTTCCCAATCGCGTCTCATTTCCTCGCCCAGCATCATCGCCACGGATAGCATTCCAGCGGTGATGAACGTCGGCGAGGAGGTTCCCGTACTCACCTCGCAGGCCGTCGCGGGCGTGCAGACCAGTGGGACCAACCTGTTTACCAACACCATCTCGAACGTCAATTCGGGCGTGACGCTGTCCATCGTGCCGCGCATAAACTCGAGCGGCGTGGTCACCATGGAGATCAACGAGAACGTCAGCAGCCCCATTGCGCCGACGCCGGGCGCCGGCATCCAATCGGACTCGTTTTCGCAGCGCACCTTCAGTACCCAGGTCACCGTGCAGGATGGCGACACCATCGCCATCGGCGGTTTCATCCAGGAAACGTACGGTAACACTTTGACCGGCGTTCCGTTGCTGAACCGGATCCCCGTGCTGGGCAGTCTGTTCGGCTCCAAGAGCGTGAGCAAAGGCCGAACCGAGCTGGTTATCCTGATTACGCCGCGGGTGATCTACGATACCAACCAGATGGCGGACGCGGCCGAGGAAGTCAAGACCAACCTCAAGCAGATTCAGAAGCTCATGAAGAGGGACGACCAGTAGGCCGCATATCTCACACTCCACCCTCCGATGTGGGACAGGCGCTTTCGCCTGTCAACCCGAGCGCAGCTCGGGCGCCGCCTACTGAAGCCGGTTGGCAGGCGAAAGCGCCTGCCTCACAATTACCCGTTTCCGGCAAAGTGTCGGAGCCAGGCGTCGGCATGAGCCGGGGCGCGGCAGGCAGGAGTGCGCGCCACGCCATGGCGCCTGAACACCTGTGAGAAGGTCCGGGTAGGCCGTCAAGCCGGATGCTCGGTTCTTGCCGTCGCCCCTTTTTTGGTCGCCTCCCATGGGGGTTCCTGGCCTATCGGGGCGGCGCCGCAGTTGCTTTGCGGTCTTGGGCCAGGCCCAGCATGCCCCAGTCGGTCAGTTGGGTGATCCGGCCCTGGCCGTGCGGCGGTTTCAATTCCTGAATTTTGAAGTCCGCTTTGGCCGCGCTCACTTGCACTAGGGCATGTCCGAAGAACCAGCCGTCGTGGTATTCTTCGGAGCCTCGCAAATGGCCGCCCGAGCTGGGCATCGAAAGGTACGTGACGCCGTCGAGCTCCAGGTGCAGCAACTGGTGCACGTGGCCCGCTATGACGTACTGCACTCCGTATTGCCGCGCGAGTTGGTGCAGAGCGAAATCCGGATTTCGAACCGCCACGTCGACCAGCCAGGATGGCCGGTGCGAGAAAACAAACTTCAGCGGCTGGGCGGCATGGGCTTTCAGGTCGCTTTCCAGGAACGCCACTTCCTCCGTGGACAGCTCCTCCGAACGGCTGTTGTCGAGGATCGTGAAGTGCGCGCCGCCATAGTCGAAGCTGTAGCGCCGCGGGCGCCCCGTGTGCCGTTCGAACAGACCCTCCGATTCCGCCGACCAGATATCGTGGTTTCCGGGAACGGCGTAGAAGGGAAAGCGCTTGTAAGGCAGCAGCAGCCGTTCCACTTCCCGCCACTGGGCCGGCGCGGTGGCGTCGTTCAGACCCTCGATCGTGTCTCCGGTCGCAATCACAAACGCCGGGCGTTCGGCGCTGGCTTCCCGCCAGACCTGTTCATAAACACCGGGCTGCGCTTCGCCCGTCCGGTCGCCCAGAATCGCGAAGCGGAAAGACGCCTGCTCCGCCGTAGAACGGGCGCCAACCAGTATGAACGCCGCCGCCGCGACCAAAAGGAGAAACCGCGCGTAGCGGGCGAGTCGCGCTGAACCAGCTTTATCGGGAGCGTTGCAGGTCACAAGTCCCATTATGGCCCGAGTTGATGGGGCAAGCGATTCCGCCTGCCCACCGTGGGTCTCAGGTGGTTCTTCGCCCCCGTCGGGATGGGCCGCCGGCCGCGAAATCTCATGAAAAACTGGCGGGCGAAAGCGCCTGCCCTACCTTGAGCTCGACCCAACAGAGCGCCAAATCACCCCGCACTCAGCGGAACGCCGCCCGAGCGATGCGCGCGGCGCAGCCGGACCGCTTCCTCGGCTCAAGCAATTATTACAGGACTGCCGGGTTGACCGACCAGGAAGGCGCCGCCCTCAAATCCATCGCGGCGGACTGGCGGGCGGGCGACTCCGGCATTGTCCCGACCACCGGCGAGATCAACGGATATGCGCGCACGGTGGACTATGGGGAGTTCGGCGAAACCGGGCTCCGCGCCGACGCGACCCTCTCTGACCCCAACGGAAACACGGTGGCTTACGACTCCGACTCGGCCTATGGAGAGGCTGACGCCTACGTTTGGTGGGAAGTCGGCTCATTCTACGGGAGGTATGAAATCCAGGGTGCCCACTGGTATTACATTGAAGACGACTACATGGAAGGCGGGGATTGGCTGCAATATACTCACTGGAGCGTGTGGGCCGAACCGCAACCCGTGATCTTTTCTCCCTGCGGCGGAGCATGGCGGGACGGAGCATGGCGGGACGGAGCATGGCGAGCATAAGCATAGCGAGCATAGCGGGACGAGCATAGCGGAGCATAGCGAGCATAGCGGGAGAGCATAGCGGGACGAGCATAGCGAGCATAGCGGGACGGACGAGACGTTTCCGTGTTTTATGGAAGCATGATGGACGGCATGGCGGGACGGACGAGACGTTTCCGTGTTTTATGAGAGTTCTTGGACATCCGGGACACTGAGTTGTTTCCATGCCAAGATCGAAGCGCGTGGTGGCGGTGGGGGCGGCGCATCACGTCAC
>Ga0181520_10003352_pt1 | contig 28291 bp, 28 predicted proteins | sample PEATcosm2014_Bin_29_FD_132451 | JGI IMG/M metagenome (GOLD analysis project Ga0181520, IMG submission 132451) | Peatland microbial communities from MTU Mesocosm Facility, Houghton, MI, USA - PEATcosm2014_Bin02_30_metaG | ecosystem: Environmental > Terrestrial > Soil > Wetlands > Peat | place...
CTGCCTTCGGCGTATTTCCGCGTCGTTTGGCAGTCCCCAGCGGCCTGTAAGTTGTTGAAAGTACATTTAATAGGGGCTATGGCATGGAAGAGGTCATCGGTTCGATCCCGATCAGGTCCACCAAAACACAGATCGCGTCCCGGCTTGCCGGGAAGGTCGTCGGTTCGATCCCGACCAGGTCAACCAATCCATCTCCAACTTCTTAGACGGCTGAGCCACTTTGAGTAGCGTTGAGTGGTTATTGTGGTGTAGAGCGCCTGGTTACTTCGGGTGATCGGACGTGCGCGCGCATTGTGGTACATTTGCGCCATGCAACTAAAGGGCTTGGCAGTGTTTGCAATCCTGCTGGCTGTTTCGCAAGTGCAATTGGCAGCAAGCGGGCAGTCCGGCGATCACTCGGCTGCGTTTCGTCCAGCTCAGGGAGTGCCTTCTTCTTCGGCCGCGGTACCGGCAACGGCGGCAGGTGCGGCGGCGCGAACGGATTGTCAAAACGGCCCATGCGATTACCAGCCGCCCCATATCACCATCGCCACTCCCGCGCCCGCGCCTGCGCCCTGGCCTCTGCAGGAACGCATTGCCTGGGGCGCGAATGTGCTGCTGGCCCTGGTGGGCTATGCGGGCATCCTGCTGGCGCTTTCAACGTTGAAGAAGATTGAACGCCAGACCAAGTATGGAGAGGCTGCAGCCACGGCCGCCGCGGAGAGCGCCCAGGCTGCGTTGATTCATGCGCAGGCCATCCTTCATGCGGAGAGACCATGGGTGCTGGTTACGGTGACGCCCTCGCCAAGCATCGAGAACGGGTTTACCGTGATTGCGACGAATCGCGGACGCAGTCCGGCGCGCGTAATCGGGATTGCGAATGAGACAAGGATGGCGGTGGGCGAAGCACAGCTACCGGGCATTCCCGAGTACTCGCCTGTAGACCCGGAGATGCCTGCTGTCTCCATTATTCTGCTGCCGGGCGAATTTACGAGCATCAGGAACTTCTGCCGGGACGATGTGAGGGGGCTTTGCGAATCCGAGGGGAAATTCCGGCGGATCGAAAACTGGGAGGAGCGGATATTTCTGTATGGAAAGATCGATTACAAGAACCTGATGGCGCCGCCTGACGAGCCGGCAAGTGAAACCAGATGGTGTTGCCGGTATATTCATGGGCGGCAGAAGAGCGGCCTGGTGATGGCGGGAACGCAGGAATACAATCTGCATACTTAGGGCGTCGACAGGGATAGATCGGATAATGCGGGGCGGATTGTTGCCGGGCAAACGGGCACAGCGACAAAGTGCGGCGAGGATTGTGGTAATAAATTCAGCAAGTTAGCGTCCGCTTCGCGGACATGGCAAGTTAGCGAGTTGGCGGCGGAATTGCCAAACAAAGGTTTCATGCCCCGTGGGTCGGCAACGCCGGTGGGAGGCTAGGCTGTGACGGACTCTCGCGCATTTGCATTCTGCTCGAAGGCCTGATCCGGTTCGGCCAGCCTGATCAGGCGATGCAGATAAGCCCTGGAGATGCAAAGGCTGCGCGCGGCAAGGGTCTTGTTTCCGTTGTTCTCGCGCACGGCGGCGACGGCCAGCTTGACTTTGTATTCGTGAATCTGGCGTTCGAAGGAACCGGCGGACTGATAGTCGGCGATGTCGACAACGTCGTCGAGTGCAGACGCTTCTTCTTCCGGGTTGCTCAAGGTGAGATCTTCGGCGCGCACCATTTGGCCGGGGGCGAGGATGATGGCGCGCTGCATCACGTTCTCCAATTCGCGCACATTGCCTGGCCAGGAGTAGCCCTGCAGCGCCTCCAAGGCCTCGGGTTCAATCCCTTCCATCGGTTTCTGAAAGCTGAGCGCGTATTTTTGCAGAAAATGCAGAGAGATCGCGGGGATGTCCTCGGGGTGCTCCTGGAGTTGTGGGGATTCAATGCGCATGACGTTGATGCGGTAGAAGAGATCCTGGCGGAACTTGCCTTCGGTAACCAGCTGAGTCAGGTCGCGATGGGTGGCAAAGATGAGGCGGGCGCGCAAGGGGATAAGGCGGCTGCTGCCGAGGCGGCTGAACTCCATCTGCTGCAGGACGCGCAGGAGTTTTACCTGCGTGAACAGGCTGAGGTCACCGATCTCGTCGAGGAAGAGCGTGCCGTCCGCGGACTGCTCGAAGTAGCCTTCGCGAGCGCCGACGGTGCCGGTGAATGCGCCCTTTTCGTGGCCGAATAACTCGGCTTCAATCAGGGTTTCAGGGATTGCGCCGCAGGAGACCGCAACAAAAGGGCGGCTGGCGCGGGAGCCGAGATTGTGGATGGCGCGGGCGATCAGCTCCTTGCCGGTGCCGCTTGCGCCGGTAATCAGGACCGAAGCGTTGAGACTGGCAACACTGCGGATCAGTTGATAGACGCGCTTCATCTGCGGGCTGGATCCGATGAGCCGATCGCAACTGGCTGGTTCTTCGAGGCGCTGCTGCACGGTCTGGAGCTGCTGTTTGAGGGAGGAGTTTTCGCACGCCCGGCTCAGCATGGTTTTGAGATCGCGGATGGAGGGTGGGCGGCGGCAGTAGCCGAAGGCTCCGTTGCGAACCAGCTCGAAGGCGGTGGAACGAAGGCCATCGTCGGCCATCACCACCAATGGAACGTTAAATGCAATCAACTGCCGGGAGAACTCGATGCGCTCTCTCATGGAGTCGCGATTCGAATTCAGATCGACGATCAATACGTCGCATTCCCTCGAAGATACAAGGGTGCTCATCGCTTCCGCGTCCGACTCGAAGAGCACTTGAAAGTCTTTTCCGAGAGCCGAGGCAAGAAGAGGACGTAACGTGCGGTCTTCCGAATACAAACCGATCTTGATCATCTGAGCGCGAACTTTCCGTCGCTTTTTAGGGACACACTGCTTACATCGGTAAAATCCCGATTGAATAACAGTGTTATATGTTCATCATCGGCAGGGTGCACTGATATGCAAATGGCTGTTTCGTGGTAGGTCAGTGCGACGATGGTAATGAATGCCGCCGTAAGCGAGGCCCAAGGCTCTTTGGGGCCCACGGGCTGCATCCTCAGCAAACGTAAGTGGTTGTAAATCATTTATTTGCTAGGAGATGGGGAGAAAGTAGGGCGGGCCGTCAGTCCAGTCTGGGGAAAAAGCAGGTTAGGCACGAGTAAGTACTTTAGTTTCATTGCCTTGGTGAGAATTCCCTCATAAAGAACAATCTCCGCCTGCTGGAACGGAAAAGACCTGCTTTCAAGCGGTGTGGCGATTTTTGGAGCGGCGCACGTACAACTTTTGTGTTATGCCAGTTGCATGCAGGTAACAAAGCGCCGATTACCTTGACTTCGCATAATTTGTACCTCACTTTCAGAGGCGCAGATGCCCAAAACCTGCCCACGGCCCGAGGTGTAAACGGGCTGCTTCACCGCGTGGGCCCGTCCGTAAACAGCCGTGTACACCGCCGAGGTGTCCGTGGCCATAACTATCTGACTTCAGGGCATTTCTGATGAGGGAATTTTGGTTGGGGAATTGCTTTGAAGCAGGTGTTCCCTGGAGCCGGGGGAAAAGGAGTCCTAATGTGGCACGAGTTCGCATGGTGGCCAACGGTAACCGTTCTGGGCGTGGCGACCTTTACGGATTTACGAACCCGGAGAATTCCTAATTGGCTGGTGCTTCCTTTCCTGGCTGGCGGGTTCGCTGTCTCCGGCTGGCTGAACGGCTGGCATGGCCTTGCCCAAAGCCTTGAGGGAGCGGCGCTGGCTCTGGCGATTTATGGAGTGCTTTTCTTTTTGGGCGGGATGGGCGCGGGAGACGTGAAGCTTTGCATCGCAATCGGGGCCTGGATTGGCCCGAGCCAGTTGTTTCTGGCATTGGTGATTACGGGCATGGTGGGGGGAGTGATGGCGCTGGTCTGGGCAGCCTTTGGAGGATTTCTGAAAGAGCTGTTCACCGGCGCAAGCAACCTGGTTTTCAGTTGGAAAGGCAGCGGCGGGGTTCTCGATCCGGAGACGTCGCTGAGCAATCCCAAGCGGCGCAGGATGCCTTACGCGCCGGCCATCGCCATTGGAACGTTGATTTCATTTTTTGCGCACTGAGAAAAAGGGTAAAGGGCCATGTCAACTTTGCAGACGAGTTATCGAAGCTCGATGGACACGCGGGAGGAGTTGCGCATGGACCCAATTGGTGAATCGATGAGTGCGCCTTCTTCCCCGTATCTTGCTCCCGAGCCCGACGAGTCTCTCGGGGTGGATGACCTGTCGATTGTTCTGATCGGACCCGACGCGGAACGTCGCCATGCAGTGACCCGCGCGCTGGCAAAATGCGCGGGCAGCGATATTTGCGCGTTTGCTTCCTATCCTCCGAGCCTGGACGATGTGCCCAGGTTGCTGGACCAGCACCACGACGTGATCATCATCGATTTGGACAGCGATCCGGAGTACGCGCTGGATCTGGTGGAGAGTATCGGCGCTGGTGGATCGGCGACAGTGATGGTTTATTCGGCAAAGCCCGATCCCGACCTGCTGGTGCGTTGCATGCGCGCCGGGGCGCGGGAATTTCTGACGCTTCCCCTGGAACCAGGGGTAATGGAGGAGTCTCTGGTACGCGCCGCGGCCCGCCGGCCGGTGGTTCGCGTGACTCCTCCCGCAAGTCCTACAAGCCACAAAAAGACGAACGGCAAGCTGCTGGTTTTGATGGGCGCGAAAGGCGGCGCCGGCGTAACCATGCTGGCCTGTAATTTCGCGGTGGCGCTGGCCCAGGAACCCAACCAGAAGACACTGTTGATCGATCTCGATCTTCCGTTTGGGGACGCGGCCTTGAATCTGGGGATCATCTCAGAGTTCTCCACCATCGATGCTTTGCAACAAAGCGAGCGGCTGGATGGAAGTTTCCTTTCCAAATTGCTCTTCAAGCACAGCTCGGGGGTCTCGGTGCTTGCGGCTCCGGGGAGATTTCAGCCCTACCAGCCGACCAATGAGGGCATCGACAAATTGCTGAGCGTGGCTCGGCAGGCTTTCGACAACGTGGTGGTGGATGTGGGCGCGAGATTCGACTTGACGGGAACGGCTTTGTTCAGGGAGGCCTCGACGATCTACCTGGTAACGCAGGCCGGCATTCCCGAGCTGCGCAATTCCAATCGCCTGATCTCGCAGTTCTTCAACGCGGGCGGACCGCAGCTGGAAGTTGTGATCAACCGGCATGAAACGCGGTTGCTGGGCGTATCGGAGAACGACATAACGAAAGCTTTGACGCGGCCGGCGCATTGGAAGATTCCGAATGACTATGCGTCGGTGAGGCGCATGCAGATCGAAGCATCTCCGCTGGTTCTGGGAGACTCGGCGATCGCGCGGCAGATCCGGCAGATGGCCAGGGCGGCGACCGGCCAGGCGGAAGCCGAGGTCAAGAAAAAGGGCTTCAGTTTTTTTGGATGACAAGTTTTTCAGGACCGATAACGAACTGTGGATGGATGGTAAAACGTGGAACTTCTGAACCTGGAAAGTTACAAAGCGGAGATACATCGGACCCTGATCTCGAAACTGGATCTGGAAAAGCTGTCGCGCGTGAATTCGAACCAGGCGCGCCAGGCGGTGCTGGGCATCGTGAAGGAAATCATGGCGGACCAAAGGGTGCCGCTGAGCTACGACGAGCAGGAGAGAATCCAGTCCGATTTGCTGGACGAAGTCTTCGGCCTGGGACCGCTGGAGCCGCTGCTTCGGGATCCGAAGATCTCCGACATTCTGGTCAACGACAAGGACCACGTTTTTATTGAAAAGGGCGGCCTGCTGCAGAGGGTGAGCACGACCTTCCGCGATGACCGGCACCTGTTGCAGATTATCGACCGCATCGTTTCGCGCGTCGGCCGCAGAGTTGATGAATCTTCGCCGATGGTGGATGCGCGCCTGCCCGATGGCTCGCGCGTGAACGCCATCATTCCGCCACTGGCGCTGGACGGACCGTCGATGTCGATTCGCCGTTTCGGCACCGGCCCGCTGGCGGCCAACCAGTTGGTGAAGTTGAACAGCATCTCCGCGGAGATGATGGAAGTGCTGTCGGCCGCGGTGAAGGCCAGGATCAGCATTCTGATCTCGGGTGGAACCGGCGCCGGCAAGACGACGTTCTTGAACATTTTGTCGCAATACATTCCCAACAACGAACGGCTGGTGACGATTGAGGATGCCGCCGAATTGCGGCTGGCGCAGGAGAACATCGTGCGCCTGGAAACGCGGCCACCCAATATTGAAGGTCTGGGCGCTATCAAGCAGCGGCAACTGCTCATCAACTGCCTGCGTATGCGCCCCGACCGCATCATCATCGGCGAGGTTCGCGGCGAAGAAGCGTTCGACATGCTGCAGGCGATGAATACCGGCCATGAAGGTTCAATGACCACGATTCATGCCAACACGCCTCGCGACGCCATCTCCAGGTTGGAATCGATGGTGGCCATGGGCAATATGAATCTGCCCGAGAAGTCGGTTCGGCAGCAGATTGCCTCGGCGCTCACCATCTGCGTGCAGGCGACCCGCATGAGCGATGGCACGCGCAAAGTGACTAGCATTTCAGAGATTACCGGCATGGAAGAGAACGTGATCAGCATGCAGGAGATTTTTTCATTCAATAAAAAGGGAATCGGACCGGACGGCAAGGTGATTGGAACATTTACGCCCAGCCGGATTCGTCCCAAGTTTCTTGAGAAGCTGCGCGTGGCCGGCATTATTCTGCCGCCCAGCCTGTTCGAGCGCGAAACGCAGGTTAACTAACCGGAAGGGAGGGAACAGCGATGTTATTGATTATTATTCTGGTCTTTATCGGCGTGTTCGCGGTTGTTGCCATGCCGTGGATAGCCAGCGCTGTTGGGCCCGCCAATAAGGCCAAGGAAGTACAGAGCAGGCTGGCATCCGCACTAGCTACCGAGGCCCCGGAACAGCACGACGTGATACTCAACCTGCGCAAGAACGATCAGTTCAGCAGTATTCCCTGGTTGAACAAGAAGCTGCTGCAGTTCGAACTGACTCCTTATCTTCGCAAGAGGCTAGACCAGGCCAATCTAAGCTGGAGCGCGGGCAGGCTGCTGATGTTGAGCGCCGTCTGCTTTGCGGTTCCGTCCTATTTGGTCGACTGGAAAACCTCGATGATTTTGCCATCGCTGGGGGTCGGCCTGGTGACGGGTTTGGGCCCGTACGGCTTCGTGCTCTTCAAACGCAGCAAACGCTTTGCCAAGTTTGAAGAGAGATTGCCGGAGGCTCTCGACCTGATGGTGAGCGGACTGCGCGCCGGACACAGCTTGATTGCCGCCATGGGCCTGGTGGGCAGGGAGGTTCCTGACCCGGTGGGCGGCGAATTCAAGGCTTGCTTTGAAGAACAGAACTATGGACTAGAGCTCAAGTCGGCCATCGAGAATTTGATCGATCGCGTGCCGTTGCAAGATATGAGAATCGTGGCTACCGCGATCATGATTCAAAAGGAAAGCGGGGGTAACCTGGCCGAAGTGCTCGACAAGACCTCGTATGTCATCCGGGAACGATTCCGGCTTAAGCGCGAGATAAGAACGCATACGGCGCAGGGACGGCTTACCGGGTGGATTTTGAGCCTTTTGCCGGTGGTGCTTGGCATAGCGCTGTTCTTTGTCAATCCGCAGATGATGAGCATTTTGTGGACGCGGCCAATTGGGGTCGATCTGCTGTGGGCTTCAGCGGCCATGACGGTGGTGGGCGGATTAATCATTCGGCACATTGTCAACATGGAAGTTTAAAGGGGACGTATGGTACTGACAGTCGTTGCATTCTTTGCCGCATTTCTGCTGATCGCCAGCGGTGGGCTGTTGCTGTTCTATCGCGAAGCCCTGCCCCAGCGAATCGCGGAGGCCATCAATCCGCGGCCGAAGAAGAGGAATGTAATCAACGCCATTCGGGAGACCGGGTTTTCAATCGGTGGCGCGATGGAGCACTTCGAGCACCTTTTGCCGAAGAGCCAAGCTGAGATCGGGATTGTGCTGCAGCGTCTTCAACGCGCCGGTTTTCGCGACGAGGCAGCGATGAAGATCTTCTATGGCTGCAAGGTTGCGGTACCGCTGATGCTGTGTGTGCTGGCGTTCGTGACCAGGCTAGCGACCTTGGCTCCGTTTTTCGTGTATGCCTCCTGCCTGGGACTTGGATTCCTGGCCCCTGACTTTTGGCTGGGACAGAAGATCAAGGGACGGCAGAAGAAAATCGAGCGGGGCCTTCCCGATGTGCTGGATCTTCTGGTCATCTGCATTGAGGCCGGCCTGAGCATGGACCAGGCGACCGCCCGCACGGCGGAAGAGTTGAAGAAAGCGACACCGGAATTGTGCGATGAATTCGGTGTGCTGGTGCTGGAGCAGCGCGCGGGGCGCGCCCGTTCCGATGCCTGGAAACATTTGGCGGAACGCACTGGAGTGGATAGTTTGCGCAACCTGGTTTCGGTGCTGGTTCAGTCTGAACAGTTTGGAACCAGCGTCGCCAAGACGTTACGGCAACATGCCGATTCCCTGAGGTTGCAGCGCATTCAGAAGGTGGAAGAGATGGCGGCGAAAACCTCGGTCAAACTGGTTTTTCCGCTGGTGTTTTTCATTTTTCCGGCCCTGTTCCTGGTGACCCTGGGTCCGGCAGCGATTTTGATGATGGAGCAGTTCAAGGCTCTGATCAATAACTAAGGGAAGGAGGATTGAAATGGACAGTGCCACAATTATCCGGATTGTAGCCGGTGTGCTTTTTGTTATTGTGCTGGTGTTTTTGGTCCAGCGCCGCCGGACGCGCGTGAGTTAACGCGGATTGTTCGTTGGAATCAACGGCGCCTCAACAAGCAAGGCGGCCGCCGCTGACCGGTTCTACAATTGCGCAGACCGGGGAATTTGGCGCCGAAAACGCCGCGTTAGCTCCCAGGTTCCTTAACGATAAGAAGCGCATGTAGGATTTTCAAAGAGGAAGGAAATCGCAATGGACAGTACCACAATTATCCGGATCGTTGCCGGTGTTTTGTTTGTAATCGTGCTGGTGATACTCATTCAGCGCCGCCGTACGCGAGTAAAGTAGTCCGGATTTGCAGATTGAACCGACGGCGCCGCGGAATAGGGTAGGCACCGCCAAATTATTGATTCTCCTGCAGTAAGGGAGCGTCGCCACTGCGATGGCGACTGTCAAAGAACTCCCTCTTGCGGCGGGACAGGTGAACTGCGCCCATTAAGGCCCTGGCGATTCGAAGAGGGTAACGGAGAACTTGGATGCAACAGACAAACAGAATTGAATGGCCGGCTGGGAGCGCGGAACTGGAACAGGTTCCGAAGCTCTTGAGCGTGGTAGAACCCTCGATGGATTCGCGGACCCATTGCGCGTACAACCAGACTCGGGAATGCTTTCTGGGTCTGGAGGTTGTAGCCACCGAGCTCTCCTTTGCGAGCATCGAGGAGCGGCTTTCGGAGCGGGAACTCAGATCGGGTGAAGGGCTGTGGCTGAATCCGTTCCACGGAATTCCGATGATGGGCCTGATTTCCCCATTGGACCTGATCTACCTGGACGAGGAGTGCCGGGTAATCGAGGCAGTGGAATCGTATCCCACCTTTCTCGCCAGCCCTTCGCGGCCGCGGGCGACAAGCGTGCTGGTTCTACCGGCCCACTCGATTTATTCATCGCAGACCCAGGCGAGCGATCAGCTCGTGTTATGCGTGGCCGATGAGATGGAGGGGCGGTTGGAGCGGATATTGGAGCGGGCATCGGAGCAGACACTGGATGAGGGCGCGGCTCCGAAAGACGACTCGGAGGTTGTACAAGGCGCGGTTCTGCTGCGGGAACAGCCGCTTTGGAGCGGGGGCCCCGGACTGCTGGAGTTGGGGACGCGCTCACAGCAGGATCATAGCGGGATGCCGCAAGCCCACGAGATGAGCCTTATCGAACCGGGGATAAGGGCGGTGAGGCCGCCGCGGAACTGGCTGGAGCGCTGGTGGTCGCCCGATCCGCGCAAGGCTCCTCGGGAGCAGGGTAAAGGCCTGGCAGCATATTACTGGAACGGCGCTGCTCCGGCGGCGCACACAATCCGCGACATCAGCGCCACGGGATTGTACGTGGTGACGGAAGAGCGCTGGTATCCCGGAACCCTGGTTTTGATGACCTTGCAGACGACTGAAGACGGAGAGAAGACCGCGGAGCGATCAATCTCGGTAATGTCCAGGGCAGTGCGGTGGGGCAACGATGGAGTGGGACTGCAGTTCATGATGCCCGGCGAGGATGACGCGCAAAAAGGGCCGAATCCCCAGGTGAAAGGGCCGAGCAAGAAGGAATTCGAACGGTTTCTGGAACGGCTGTTGAAGGGGAAGAGTTAGGCGGGGATGCGCCGGCTATTGCCGGCTCGCCCCTCAAGGAAATCAAGAGCGCCGCAGAGCTGAATGGCGCATGGAGCGAGAACAATGGAAATTCTAGAGGGTTTGCAGAATCAAGGCAGGAAGTTTACGCGCGGGCTGAGCCGTTTGCTCGGTTCACGTAGCGAGCCTGTCGCGCGCCGGTCGACTCGTGGCCGGAGCTGGGCAGCGCTTATTCACTCCGACGAGGGCAATCCGCTGGTTGAAATGGCTTTGGTGGTGCCGCCCCTGATGGCTGTGATGACCGGGCTGATTACGTTTGCCATGGCGTTCAGCAACCAAGTGACGCTGACGCAGGCGGTGGGCACCGCCGGACAATACCTGTCGCAGATTCGCACGTCAACGACAGATCCTTGCGCGGATACGTATTCGGCGCTGACCAAGGCTGCGCCGAACCTGAATCCGGCGTCGATCACCATGACGATCACCATGAACGGCACCGCATATACGGAGAACACCTGCTCCGGCCTGCAAACGCAACTGATTCAGGGCTCGCCGGTGGTCGTTTATGCGAAGTACGCGTGCAACCTTGAGATCTACAAGATCAACCAAACATCCGTCTGTCAATTCGGTGCAAAGGTAACCGAATATGAGTACTAATCGGGGAAATATCGAGGCAACTCAAATGAAAGCGACCATTGTGTCTTTTGTCCGGAGAGCGCTGCTGGACCAGAGCGGGCAGGCTCTAGTGTGGATGGCGTTGGGATTTACCACGCTGCTTGCAACGGGGGGGCTGACGGTCGACGTCGGCCGGGCATATGTGATTCATACCCAGCTCCAGAACTATGCCAATGCCGCGGCACTGGCGGCAGCGGGACTGGTGTACAACACGTCTTCCACCAACAATGCGACCACCGAAGCGACCACTTTCAGCGGCAGTTCGGGGGACGAAAACGCCAGCAGCACCATCGGAAACGTTCAAACGAACGTGACCCCGGAGTGCCTTAACCTGCTGATGCCGGCGGGAACCACTTGCGGTACCGGTAGTCCCAAAAACGCCGTCCGGGTCAACGAGACGGCCACCGTGGGCACCCTTTTCATGAGATTTGTAGGCGTTAAGCAACTGACGGTGGGGGCGACCGCGACCGCTTCCATGCAGGGCATCGCGGAGCCGTGGAACGTGGCCATCATCGAGGACGCAACGGGCTCGATGGCTACCGCCGACACCAACTGCGGCGGAGTCTCGGAGTTCCAGTGCGCGTTAAATGGCATTCAGGCGCTGCTGTCTTCCACCAATCCCTGCCCTCCCGGCCTGACGAGTTGCACGCCCGCGCAGGCCAATCTTCGAGTGGCCCTGTTTTCGTTTCCCAATATGGTTACTTCGGACCTTCCGGTGGCCAACGCGTGCAGCGGCGCGACCTTCACCACGCCCTTGCCGTACCAGGTGTATACCCTGCCTTCACCCACCGCAACGTCCTACACGCCTCTCTCCTATGTTGAGAACGGCACGACCTGGTCGGCGAGTTACGAATTCACTTACGGAGCCAGCGATGCGGATGCCAATGGCTTTGTAAGCGATTTTTATGCCCCTTCCAACACTGCCACGGGCGGGTTGAACTCGTCATCTTCGATTGTGCAGGCGGTCGGGTATGGCGGCACCGGCAGCGGAAGCAAAGCCGGATGCATGACCACCGCCCCGGCGGGCATTGCCTTGAACGGCAATACCGGCACTCCCAGCAGCAATTCCATCGTCAACACCGCAAACGTCGGCGAAGGCATTACCTACTATGCCAGCGCAATCTATGCGGCCCAATCGGCCTTGACCGCCGCCGCCAAAGCCTATCCAAATTCGAACAACGCGATGATCCTGCTCAGCGACGGCCAAGCGAACACGCAATGGATCTACTTCCCGCAAGGCTCGGTCACCAACGGCACGTCCCATGGAAACAACTGGTCCACGTCCTCCGTTCTCAAGTCCGGCTTCACCGGGTATTCCCTGACGACCAGCACCCCGAACACGGGCGCTTATGGCGCGTATTACCTTTCCACGCCAAATCAAGAGGCCAGCGGGACAATCTCCGGGGTGTACCCGGACTTCCTCGACGAGTGCCAGCAGGCGATCGTTGCGGCTCAGAAAGCCACCATCGCGGGAACCAGGGTGTACGCGGTTGCCTATGGCGCGGAGCAATCGGGGTGTGCATCCGGCGGTCATCCCGACAACTACACCGATGTCACGACGGTGACCTTGCCCAGCACTCCGAACGCCGCATTTACGCTCTCCTCGCTCACCCCGTGCGTGACCATGGAGAACATCGCCTCGAGTTTGCAGTATTTCTACTCCGACTACCTGCAGAGCGGAAGCGGGGTAGCCACCAACTGCGTGGACAACTCGCATTCGGTCACGTCCCTGACACAAATCTTCTCGTCGATCGCCGCCAACTTCACCAAGCCGCGATTGCTCCCCAACAACGCCCAATAAACCCACAGCGATGGTCGACCCCGACGCCCCGGTAGATTTTGCTGGGGCGTCCGCTTTTCAGTTTGCAAGAGGAAATGCGCGAGCCGCGATGGGGTTTTCCTTGCAGCCCGCTCGTCACATTTCCTGGGGGATGATCAACAGCACTTCCACTGTTGCTGCCTGCCCGTTCTGGCTGGCTGGCCTGAACTGCCAATTCTGCAGAGATCTGAGCACAAACTGGGCCTGTGGGAATTGCGGAGGAAAGACAATGTCGAGACCTTCGAAGCGGCCGGCCTGATTGACAAAGCCGTGGATCATGATGGTGTTTCCATCCGTGGAGCCGAACGCGAGGTTGGGGCGCACGATGTTGTAAGGCCATGGGGCCTCAAGCTGGGCGATAGATCCCGCCGCCGCGGCTTCTTCTGAGCGCGGGAGCGAGTACTGCAGAATCCAACTCCTTGACAGACCTACGTGCAGAAAGACCGTGTAGGCCACCCTGCCGCCCCAAACTGCACTCAGTTCAGGATATTGATCGTCGAGCGACTCGCCGACCACAACCGCGCCAAACTGGCCATCCTTGGGCAGCGTGATCTGGGTGGCGGAAGGCGGGCCGCTTTGGCCGGAACCAGCGTCAGCGGGCGGGGGTGTTGAAGATTCAGCTCCATCCGCTTTTGCGGCGACCGCACTTTGCACCGCGGCATTGGTTGCGCTTGATTCTGCGCCCGCGTTGCCGGCTTGATTGCTCTTTCCCGGTGCTGAAGGGTCGTGCGCCGCGCCTGGCGCCAATGTTCCTTGCGCCTCGGTGGCCGCGGTCTCGTTTACGGGAGGCAGCGTGACCGTGCCTTGCGCCATTTTCAAATCGGAGAGCGACATAATTGCCGCTGGAGTTGGCTGAGCAGTGGGCTGCGAGACGGTTGCGGGCGCCATCTGAATTCGCTCGGGCACATGAATTGCAACCGGCGAAGTTGTGCTGGGCGGCGTCGGCAGTTTCGGCGCAGGAACGGCGCTGGCTGCGATGCTGATATCGGACAGGTCCACGGCTTGATTGGGAGGATCGGGCATGGGCTTTACATCGGCGGCCGTGGCCTTCTCCGGCTGCGGCGCGACCACGGTCTTGACGTCGGCCTTCTTTGGAGACCAGATCACGATGGTGGGGACGGGGATTTCCTGTTTGAGTGTCAGTTGTGTGGGAAGATCGGGCTGCACCAGCGTCTGCGGGCCCTTTTGGGCTTTCGCAATCTGGCGCAGAAGCGGCGGTTGCGGAATTGGCTTGCCGGCGCCAGTCTTCGCTTTGGGCGGCGGGCCAGGATTTCGCGGGCCTGGTTGCGGGCCCGGATACTTGACCTTGCCGCGCGCCGCGCGCCGCGCCTGTTGTTCGGGCGTTTCGAGGTCGATATTGCGCACCGTATAGCGCGCGGCGATCGCCCTGGTGTCAAGGCGCGGCGTGTACATTACCCCGAAGGACAGCAGGCCCAGCGCGATCGAATGGAAGAGAACAGAAACCGCAAAAGAGGTTGACCGCCGGTCGATATCACGACTCTCGGAAAAGAGCGTGATGGTGCGGGAAGACGTCATGTACAGATGATCTCCCTCCCTGCTACCTCTTTCGCTACACCATTGTAGCCTTTAACAGAATCGCTCAAGTGAAGGCTCTGGCTCATAGCTCTCTTGATACCTAAGTGGTATTGGACGGTACTTGACGCCGATATAAGCTCCATATGGGGCATAAACTGAAACCGCGCTCGGACTAACTTGATTAGTTTGGGGCCCCTTGGCAGGCTTGGCCTGAATTGGGAAATGGGTAACGCTGGCAGCGGAGATTGCCGAAGTAGACAGAAGAGAGAGCCTGGCGCTAGAGCCAGTTTCTTCAGGAATTCCAATGAATCGAAGGCTGCTGACAATTCTTCTCATCTCGTTCGCGATCGCCGGCGCGTGCGCCTTCCTGGTCTACAAGATCGTAGGGACGCGCATGATGGCTGCAAAACCGGTGGTGACCACAAGGGTGGTTGCGGCGGCTAACGACATCAAGCTCGGCGCCGTGCTGGCGGCCGCAGACATGACAACCATAGAGATTCAGGGGTCGCTTCCCAAGGGCGCGCTCCTGAAACCGGAGGAGTTGGTTGGCCGCGGCGTGATCTCGCAGCTTTACCAGGGCGAGCCGATACTGGAGAGCCGGCTTGCGCCGCCTGGCTCCGGCGGAGGAATGGCGTCAACCATTCCCCAGGGCATGAGAGCCTTGGCGGTAAGGGTGGATCAGGTGGTGGGCGTGGCTGGATTCGTTACGCCGGGCATGCGCGTGGATGTTCTTGCTTCGGGCAACCCTCCCGTTGCGTCGGTATCTCAAGGCACGGTGACCAAGACCATCCTTCAGAACATTCAGGTTCTGTCGGCGGGCACCGACATTCAAAAAGACGCGGAAGGCAAGCCGCAGCAGGTGCAGGTTGTGAACCTGCTGGTGACTCCGGAACAGGCTCAGACTCTGAGTCTGGCCAGCAATGAATTGAAGATTCAATTGGTGCTGAGAAATCCGTTGGATACCAAAGTTTCGAAGGTTGACACCAACTCCATGGGCCAGATATTTGGAGAGGCCGGTCCCCCGCCAGGCGTAAGACGCGCGCCCAAGGCGGCGTCCAAGGTCTTCACCATCGAGGTGATCAACGGGAAAGATACCAGCGTGCAAAAATTCAAATCTCCCGAGGCAAAGCAGTGAGAGCGAAGGCCAGCGTAACAATCGCATATTTGAGCGCGTTCTGTCTGGTCCTTTTCGCCGGGAAGGGCTTGTACGCCCAGGCCGCGCCGCCGGCTCCGTCGGGCGGGACCACTTTCCAGGACTCGTCGAACGAGCTTTCGGTAGCTGTAGGCAAAACCGTATTGGTAGATTGCGTGCGGCCGACAACCAGAGTTGCAATCGGACTTGGCGATGTGGCCCAGGCTTCCGCGATCAGCCCCAACGAGATCATGGTGAATGGGAAAAATCCCGGAGAAACCAGCCTGATCATCTGGGACGACCGGGGCGGCCGGCAATTCTTCAATGTAACGGTGCGCGCCAGCACTGCCGCAGTGGACAACAGCATGGAAGCGATTCGCCGCGAGCTGGCTACGGAACTTCCCGGCCAGGCACTGAAGCTGAGTTCAGAGAACGGCGTTGTTTATCTGCGCGGGACGGTCAAGGATTTGCTGAGTTCGACACGGGCCGTGCAGATCGCATCCACGGCTGGGAAGGTTGTTAATCTGCTCAATGTCGCGGTGCCGAAGTCCCAAGCGCAGATCATGCTCAAGGTGCGCTTTGAAGCCGTCGACCGCAGCAAGCTGAAGACACTGGGCATCAATATGTTTAATCTCGGCCTCGGAAACGCGGTCGGCGGAATCTCCACGGGAGAGTTCTCTCCGCCGTCCATCTCCGGGGGTTCATCGTCTTCGGGCGGAGTTTCTTCGGGTGGGAATGCTGCCACAATCAGCAATGAGCAGAACATTTTTGCATTTTTCCCAGGACTGAAGGCGGGCGCGACCATTGCCGCGCTGGAGAACGATGGCGTGGTTGAAACGCTGGCGGAGCCGAACATCGTGGCCACCGACGGACAGGAGGCGAGCTTCCTGGCGGGCGGAGAATACCCCTATCCGACGGTGCAGGGGACCGCGGCCGGCGCTTCGGTGTCGATTCAGTTCAAGGAGTATGGAGTCAGGCTCAACTTCATTCCGACAATCACTCCGCGCGGAACCATCCGCTTGCAAGTGGCGCCGGAAGTGAGCTCACTCGACTTCTCCAACGCGATTCAGATCTCGGGCTTCAACGTGCCGGCAATTACCACCCGTAAAATGAAGACCGAAGTCGAACTGGGCGACGGCGCAACCTTTGTGATTGGCGGACTGATCGACAACCGCGAAACTGAGACATTCGAGAAGATACCCTTTATTGGCGACATTCCGATTCTGGGCAAGCTCTTCCAATCCAAGTCGAAGAACAGAACCAACACCGAGCTGATGGTGCTGGTCACGCCGGAGATCGTAGCGCCGCTAGAGGCGGGCACCAAGCCTCCCGAGGTGAAGTTCCCCGTCAAGTTCCTGCCGCCCAACTCGAATAATCCCATGAATCAACCGGACGCCAAGACGGCTGCCAACACGCCTGCTCCGGCGCCGGACACGATTCCGGTGGAGACATTGATCCAGAGTATGAAACCGGAGAAGGCGCTGGTGATCGAAGGCGACTCGGGAGGCTTTGGCGCAGCAAGCTCTTCGGCTCCCTCGTCTGGAGGCGGTGGGCTTGGACTTCCTGCACCGACGACTGGTCCATAGCGAGGTGGGCCACTACGGCCATGCGCAGGGATCGGGGGCGGGCGGATGAATCCGATCGGTTGGATAGTTACGAAGCTTCAAGGCCGGAGTGCTCTACGTGAACCGGCCACGCCTGATCGGCGCTTTCAGGTTACCAATCCGGCGCGCTCGACGGTGCTTGCCAGCCACCTGGAACTAGCCGACAGCGGGCCAAAGCGCAACAAAGGCTTGCTGGGGCGCGAGGGGCTTGCTCCCGGTGAAGGTTTGTGGATTGTGCCCTGCGAATCCGTCCACACTTTTTTCATGCGGTTTCCTATCGATCTGGTCTATCTGGACCGCAAGCACAGGATCAAAAAGGTGAGGAGCGCGGTGGGACCATGGCGGTTGTCTGCCTGTCTCTCCGCGCATTCCATCCTCGAGCTTCCCGCAGGAACCATTCGCGCGACGCAGACTCAAACTGGAGACTCGCTGGAATTCTCTCCAGCGGAATTCAGTGCTGAGAGTTTGGATGCAGCGAGCGTTTGAATTAATGCCAGCAAGTGGATGAACAGGCCGCAGAAAATGACTTGATTCTGCCTCGAAATCGTGAAAAGCTTGCCTCAGGGGCTGAAGCCCAACTCATTTTGCAGGATAATGTACGGGCTGAAGCCCGTACCCTTCACCCGAGCGAGTTTTTCCGCAGCCTGCGAAGCCGCCAATGCCGGAATCACTCGGCGACTGCGCCCGCTTGATTCTCTTGCTCGTTTTGATCGGTCTTGCACAATGCGGGAGTGCGCCACTGTTTGAAGACCGCATGGGCCGCCATCCCCACCGTGAGCACCGCCATCAATCGCAGCAGACCGGGATGGGCAACCAGAAACGGGTACTCGAACCTGACCGTGAGCGACCAGCAAACTACGACTGCCAGATACAGAAGGGCAGCGCGGAATCGGCTGTATCCCACACACGCCGCGAAGCAGCCGAATGCAAGGCCTGCAACCAGGTCAATGACGTAGTGCTCGCCTGTCGAGAGCGTGGCTAGTCCGGTGCCGCACAGGAAAGCCAGCGACACTGCTCGCCAAAACCTGCCTGGGGCAAAAAACACAAACACAAACGCCGTGCCCAGGTGGAGGGAAGGGAATGCGTTGGGCATTGCAGCGAGTCTTATGGTATCTGCCTGAACCTGCGGCGGATTGAGCCATTGCGCGCCAAAGGCATAGATCGGCCCACATCCGGGCAGCACGGCATACAGGATGGGCCCGACAACCAACTCGCCAACGTAGGCCAGCACCACGGAGCCGCGCACATGGCTGTATTCGGTGACAAGAAACCAGACGATCATCATGGGGACCATCAACTGGTAGATGACGATCATCGGAACTCGAAAGACGCCCTGCAGACTCCTTGCAATTGGGGCCGCCGTCACGCCAAGGGCCCGGTCGAGCGCGAACAAAACGTGATCGTATTTCCAGGGCAGCAGGCCGCCTTCCCTGCTCATGAAGACGGTGAGAAGAAAACCGAAAAACAGGTTCAGAATGAGGGCGAAGACAAGTAATGGGCGCGTCTTGTCCTTCTCGTCCCTGAGCATCCAGATCACGGAGAGGAAGAGGGCCAGCACCCCGATGACGCCGGGATTTAACAAAAGCGAAAGCAGGCGCATATTCTTTCCCAGCCTATCGTCTGCCGGTGTTTGCCGCGGGTGAAATTGCCAGGGGTAATCCCAGAAGACAATCCCGAGGGATTGACGGTAGGTCCCTGTCGCCGCTTGAGCAGGTGTTCACTGGGCGCGTCTGTTTGACGTCTTAGGACCTGTCGAAAACTTTTCAGAAGGCCGCGGGAGATCTCAAAAACCCATCCCTCAGGGGCTAAAGCCCACGTCGATTTCGGGGCGGTTTCGGCACGACTGAAGTCGTGCCCTTTCAAAATCCGACCCGACCTTGTTTTTTTTCAAGAGGTTCTAAGACGGCTGCTTCTGTAAGCTGGCTGGCTTGCGGCTCGCGCGGAGTGGCGCTCGCAAACAGATACCACGCAAACCAGGCCGGCACGGTCCATAGATAAAGGGGCGAGGTGACCATAACGCCGGCAACCAGTTCGACTAGAATAGCAAGGCTGGCAAAGGCGAGGATGACCAACAGGAGCCGCGACCGCGTCCTGTATACGCCCTCTAAGAGAGCCGGAATCGCCAGGCCACCATCGTAAATCCACGAGTAAGGCGCCGCTACCAGCGAAACAAGAACAAGCAAGTTGCCGTATTTCTCCCAATCCCAGGCCTGGCGGCGAGGCCAGAAGTAGGTCAGCGCCCACACGGAGCCGAGCAGGGGCGCCAGGTATTGGAGCCATACCGCATGTGGGTTAATCCAGAGTTGCAGCGCGACGACAAGGCAGGGAATGTACTCCGCCCCGAGTCCCGCTGAACGCATCATCTGCGCGTAATCGGCCCAGGCGGTTGGGTCGAACAAGTAGGCGATGGCGCAACTTGCGGTAAGCGCAATCGCGGCTCCGATGAGGATCCGGTAGCTTCGCGAGAGAAGTATCCAGACCAGCAGCACCACACCGAATGGGACAAACAGGTGTGGCTTCAGGGCGCAGAGCCAGAGCGACATTCCTGCCACAAAGGGATGCGTGCGATGCAGGAAAAGAAACAGGACGTAGCCCAGCAGCGCGAATATGGTTGTTTGCCCCATGATGGCGCACAGCAGAGCGGGGCCGAATGACAGCCCGATCCAATGGAGATGGTTCCTGGGCCGCCCGTGAATCCGCCACAGGATGAGCACCGAAGCCACCAGGCACGCGAAGATGGCCAGAGACCACAGAAACGCCCCGATCCGCAGGCCGACGAATCCAAGCGCCAGCACGAGCGGCAGCGTCCAAGGCGGATTGCGCATGAAAAGGATGCCGTACCTTTTGTCGAGGCCGGCGGATTGCTCAATCCTCTTCATTGCGGCCGCATCGTAAGGATTGCCGTGGTGAACCAGTTGCTGGCCGGTGGCCCAAAAGCAAACGAAATCGCGCGACGCTGCAATTTTGCCGGCCAGCGGCACGACGCAAAGGAACATGGTTGTGAAGGCAAGCGCGAGCCCGGCCACGGTCGCGATCGAAAACTCGGCGAAATCGATGCGCGGCTTTGCCTGGGGAGCAATGGTGCTTGTCATGATCGCTATTCTACTTTCTGTCTGGATCGATCCAGCGGACCACGGCAAATCAGAGCCTTCTTAGTAACTTTAGGTGTGAATTCGTCCATGTCCTGTATACGGCGCCGTTCTGTCCGAGCGCCCTCTGTAAACGGCTGTTTACAGGGCCTTGCTGTTGAGGCGGAAGGCAGATTCTGTAAGTTGTTGATTTTTAATGAGCGGCCTGGAACGCGACAATGGCAAGCAACTTGCAGTGTTGGGGGTGGCCCGGCTGAGGCTGGGAAATTCGAAATACGGAGAGAAAACTAATGAACAACCTGCTTCTGAAGCTCTATGTGAAGTTCCAGGATCTGGCCAGCCGTGAAGAGGCTCAGGATCTCGTCGAATACGCCTTGGTCGTCGCTTTGATCGCGTTTGGCGCAACCGCCGGCATGGGCAAACTGGCCAGCGGCATCAATGCAGCGTTCAGCGCTGTCAGCACCAAGCTCGGCGCTTACATCAGCTAGTTCCGGCAAAACACCGCCAGTAAGATCGCCCATCACCTCAGCCTCCTAGCTGGAGGGATTATGCAGAGCGGCAACAACGCACCTGCGTACTCTCTCCAGCCGGGGTAAACCCATAACCGGCATCCGCAAGGGCAGTCCGTTCTCGCACAATCATAGATGGAAAGCCAAGAAATCTGATGCCTGCCTTGATTCCTGTGGATCGATAAGTCAAGGAGCAACACGAATAGTCCTATATTCTGCCGGTAATCCGGTTCAGGCCGGAAATGCCGAGCAAAAGGAGAACCCCACAGTGAACAACTTGCTTTTGAATCTTTATGTGAAGTTCCAGGAACTGAAGAACGGTGAAGAAGGTCAGGACCTGGTTGAGTATGCCCTGGTTGTCGCTTTAATCGCTTTCGGCGCCACGGCCGGCATGACCTCTCTAGCCAGCGGCATCAACAGCTCATTCAGTGCCGTTAGCACCAAGCTCGGCGCAGCAATCAGCTAGCCGCGGTCCTTGCAAGGGCAAGACCGCGCAACTGACGAGACCAAGTTTTTCCGCGGGAGAGGCGCGAACGCCAGGCATGGTTGCCCGGGCGCACTCTCCCCTGCAAGTTTATTCATTAGCGGCCTTACAAAAGGGCAGATTCTTGCTGTTTGGTTTTGCCGGGTTCGCTCCCAGTTTGCGTCACGCAATTCCGCCCAGCACAAATGGGCCGCGTTTAACCTCTCAGCTGGGGCTGGGACATGATCAAACATCAAGGAGAACACCGCAATGAACAACATGCTTCTAAAGCTGTATGTGAAGTTCCAGGAACTGAAGAACGGCGAAGAAGGTCAGGACCTGGTTGAGTATGCCCTGGTGGTCGCTCTCATCGCTTTCGGCGCCACGGCCGGCATGACCTCCCTAGCCAGCGGCATCAACAGCTCATTCAGTGCCGTCAGCACCAAGCTCGGCGCCGCAATCAGCTAGCCGCGGTCCTTGCAAGGGCAAGAAAGCACAACTAACGACACCTGTTTTTCCGCGGGAAAGGCGCGAACGCCAGGCATGGATGCCCGGGCGCACGCTCCCCCGCAAGTTTATTCATGAGCGGCCTTACAAAAGGGCAGATTCTTGCTGTTTGGTTTTGCCGGGTTCGCTCCCCGGTTGCATCACGCAATTCGGCCCAGCTCTAACGGGCAGCGCTTAACCTCTCAGCCGGGGTTGGGAGTACATCAAAGATCCATGAAAGGAATGTGATGAACGATGTGCTTTTGAAACTCTATTTGAGATTCCAGGGTCTGAGGGACAGCGAAGAAGGCCAGGACTTGGTGGAGTATGCCCTGGTGGTCGCTCTCATCGCTTTCGGCGCAACGGCCGGCATGGGCAAACTCGCGTCGGGCATCAGCCACGCCTTTAGCGACGTCAGCACCCGGCTGGGCGGCTATATCAGCTAATCGTCTGCGCTGGCGCCGTCACGACATCGAATTCGTTGGCTCTGTTTCCATGCGGGAGAGGCGCAGGCCTCAGGCATAAATCCGCTCCTTGATTGCATTCCCCAACCAAACCCAGCCAGACAGGGTTCTACGCCAGACCCAGTTGGGCTGGAACTATATCAAAGATCGAACGGAGGAAGGCTATGAACAATATGTTTCTGAATCTGTATGTGAAGTTCCAGGATCTGAGGAACAGCGAAGAGGGTCAGGACCTGGTCGAGTATGCGTTGGTTGTCGCACTGGTCGCCTTCGGCGCAACCGCGGGCATGGGCAAACTGGCCGGCGGCATCGGCACCGCGTTCAGCACGGTGAGCACGAAACTGGCTCTCTACCTCAGCTAATCTCCGGCCTAAAGGCGGCGGGATAGCGCAACCCGGCAACGCCGCCAGTTTTACGGAGAAGATGCACGAGGCAAAGTCGACTGCTGGAGCTCACTCCGCTGCCTATACAATTTATTTTCAGGATGACAAGGATTCCAACTCGGGCGCCGGATCGCTCCTCAAACCAAGCTGAGACGCTTCTGCTGCTCGATCTAATCCACGAAACTTTCAGCCGGGTAGGGGAAGCCTCCTGACATGCCTCTGCCCTCTGCTCCGGAAAACGCAAATTCGCTGCTGCTGATTGAAGGCGGCCTGACTGCGATTTCCGTCGCAATCGCATTTGCCGTGCCGCGGCTGGGCAACCGCTGGTTTACGCGCATCGAGCACACTTTCAGCCGGCTTGCCCGCAGGCAGGCGTGGTCGGTGGTATCGGTCGGGTTTGCGACGCTCTTGTTGCGATTGGCCGTCCTCCCGCTTTTTCCCATTCCCCTTCCTTTCATCCACGACGACTTCAGCCATCTGCTTGCAGCCGATACCTTCGCCCACGGCCGGCTCACCAACCCGACCCCAGCGATGTGGACCCATTTCGAGAGCTTCCACATCACCATGCAGCCGACCTACATGTCGATGTACTTTCCTGGGGAGGGATTGGTTCTTGCTGCCAGTAAAGTGATTCTCGGCAACCCCTGGTTCGGCATCCTGATCTGCAGCGCCTTGATGTGTGCCGCTATCTGCTGGATGCTGCAGGCCTGGTTGCCACCCGCCTGGGCCCTTCTTGGGGGCATCCTGGCGATGCTGCGCCTGGGTCTGTTCAGCTATTGGGTCAACACTTATGCCGGCGGGGGAATGATCACCGGCTTGGGCGGAGCCCTGGTGCTGGGTGCGCTGCCCAGATTAATGAAGACCGCGCGCTTTCGCTACGGAATCGTGATGGCGATCGGCATGATTCTTCTCGGTCTTACTCGTCCCTACGAGGGCGTGCTTTTATGTTTGCCGGTTGCGGTTGCTTTGGGTCATTGGGCGCTCTTCGGAAAGAATCGACCGAGGCCGGCGGTATTGCTGCGGCGGGCCGCGGCGCCCTTGCTGCTGATTGTTGCTGCCGTATCCTGGCTGGGCTACTACGACTACCGCGTGTTTGGAAAGCCCACGACCTTGCCGTATACCATCAACCGGGCAACGTACGCCGTGGCCCCGTATTTCGTATGGCAGTCGCTGCGGCCTGAGCCGCATTACCGGCACGCGGTCATGCGCGAGTTCTATACCGAACTTGAGGTCAAGGACTACCCGCGTGTCCATTCATGGACTCTCTTTGTCCCAATATCGTTTGGAAAAGTTCTGGTGGCCATCATGTTCTTCGGGGGTTTTTCGCTGCTGCCTCCGCTCATCATGATGCGAAGAGCGCTTATGGATCGGCGCATCCGCTTCCTGGTACTGTGCCTGCCTGTGCTGATGGCCGGGATTGCGATCGAGATATTCATGATCCCCCACTATCTGGCGCCTTTCACGGCGGTGTTTTATGCCCTCGGTTTGCAGGCCATGCGCCACCTGCGCGTCTGGACCCCGGAAGGCAAACCCGTCGGCAGGACGATGGTCAGGCTTAGCATCACAGTCTGCTTTGTGATTGCCGGCGTCAGGTTATTTGCCGTACCGCTGCATCTGGAGACGGTGCCTTGGCCGGCGCCAGGGTGGTCGGCCTCATGGCGTGGTCCGGGGCATTTCGGCGTTGATCGCGCGAAAGTTCAGGCGCGGCTGGAACAGCTCCCCGGCGAGCAACTGGCGATTGTCCGCTATTTCTCCGACCACGATCCGCAGGACGAGTGGGTCTACAACCTCGCCGATATCGATGGTTCCAAAGTCGTATGGGCAAGGGAGATGGACGCAGCGAATAATTTGGAGTTGATGCACTACTACCGGAACCGCAAGGTCTGGCTGGTTGAGCCAGATGCAAAGCCGGCAGCGCTTGTGCCCTATCCGATGGCAGATCCGGAGTCGCAGGCCAAGGTTGAAATGGCTACGGGCGTTGGGCGCGAAGAAACCATGTCGCAGGAGTCGAGACCATGATCAACGGAAAACGCATTGCGGTTGTAATGCCGGCGTACAACGCAGCAAAGACATTAGAGATGACAGTGCGCGAACTGCCCGACGTGGTGGACATCAAGATTCTGGTTGACGATTCCAGCAAGGACCAGACCGCGGCGCTCTCCCGCAGTCTGGGAGTGCAGACTTTCATCCACGATGCCAATTATGGCTACGGACGCAACCAGCAAACCTGCTACCGCGAGGCACTGGCCGCGGGCGCAGACATCGTGGTAATGGTTCATCCCGACTACCAGTACACGCCGTCGCTGGTTCCGGCCATGGCGGGGATGGTGGCCAGTGGAGTGTACGACATGGTTCTCGCGTCGCGCATTCTGGGCGCAGGCGCGCTGAAGGGCGGAATGCCGCTCTATAAATACGTTGCGAATCGGCTTTTGACGGCATTTCAAAACCTCTTTCTAGGCATCAAACTTTCCGAATACCACACGGGATTCCGGGCCTTCTCAAAGGAACTGCTGCAGACGCTTCCGCTGCTGGAAAACTCCGACGATTTTGTTTTCGACAACCAGATGATTGCGCAGGCCGCGATGTTCGGTTTCAAAATCGGCGAAATCTCCTGTCCGACGAAGTACTTCAAGGAAGCCTCTTCAATCAATTTCAAGCGCAGCGTGCAATATGGATTGGGCGTGATGGCCACCACCGTGGGATTCGTCGCGCATAAGCTGGGCATCGTCCGCATGCCGCGATTCGGAGCTACGGGAAGAAAAGTGACTCAGCAGTATTACTCCCAGGCCAAGCATGGTTCCTGAGAAACTGGATCGAACCGTGACTCGAATCCCCTCCGCAGCCGTCCAAGTGAGAAAGAATTTGACCTTGTCAAGGCAACGGCTCGATGGTTTGTATCTGCTCCTCGTAGGATGTCTGCTCTTCATTTCTGTGGGCACATTCACAGAGCGTGCCTCTTTTGTCTCAATGGTCGATTTCAAGGCGGTTTTCTATGGAACGCGATGCCTTCTTGAGCACGGCGACCCGTATAGCGACAAGGATCTGCAGCGTGTTTACCTTGCCGAAGATGGTGAAACTCAATTTAAGAAGCTCAAACTAATTCACGCTGTCACACCCAATGTCAATCTGCCCACCACATTCTCGTTCGTTGCGCCCTTTGCGCTGCTGCCGTGGGGCCCGGCGCACCTGTTGTGGATGCTTCTAACTGGCGCAAGCTTCATCTTCGCCGCGTTCCTGATTTGGAAACTGGGCGCGGAACACGCTCCAGTCATATCGGGCGGTCTTCTATTCCTTTTTCTGCTTGGAAGCGAGCTTCTTCTTGAGGTGGGTAATACCGCTGGAATCGTCGTAAGCCTTTGCGTGGTTTCTGTGTGGTGTTTCCTGCGGAGACGATTCGCACTGGCAGGTGTCCTGTGTCTTGCAATTAGCCTTCTCGTAAAGCCGCAGGATGCTGGTTTCGTCTGGCTCTATTTCCTGTTGGCCGGCGGAATTTACCGCAAGCGCGCGTTACAAACCCTGCTGTTAACCGCGGTCCTTGCGCTGCCTTCCCTGATTTGGGTTTCGCACGCCGCTCCAAACTGGGTTGAGGAATTGCACAACAATGTATCTCTGTCCTCGGAGCGCGGCCACGGCAATGATCCTGGGCCGACCACGGTTGATCCCCGTTCTCGCGGGGCTATCATAATCAGTCTGCAATCGGCTTTTAGTATCTTCCAGGATGAGCCACGCTTCTATAACTCAGCGGCCTATCTTCTGTGCTCGCCACTCGTGCTCGTCTGGATCTACGCCACGGTGCGAAAGTCGCCACTTCCAGCAAATACATGGTTGGCGCTCGCAACCATCGCGGCGCTCTCCATGCTGCCGATCTACCACCGGCAGCACGATACCAGGCTCCTACTGCTCACGGTCCCTGCCTGTGCCATGCTCTGGTCAGAGGGTGGACCGATCGCTTGGATGGCTGTAGTATTCACTGCGTTGGGCGCGATATTCACCTCGAATACCTTCTTGCAGCTTCTCGCTAGCTCGACGACGGGCTTCCGCTTCTCGGTAAAGGGCTGGCCCGGCAACATTCTGAACGTTTTGCTGTGCCGTCCGGCGCCGCTAATCTTGCTATTGGTGAGTGTTTTCTATCTTTGGGTCTATGTGCGGCGGAGTACGCCGAAAGTCGCTGACGAGCCGATCCGTCTTTGACGCTAGCGGTACGATTCGTCGCGGTGGATCACAAACTCCGGATAGGCGCCGCCGCCTAGCTCGTGCAGGTCCATGCCGATGCGCTCGCCGTCGGGGTCCACTCTGAAAGGCACAACGCGGTTCAGGAGCCGGAAGAGCAGATAAACCAGGGGGAAAAATACGCCGAGCAGAGTGGCGATGCCGACCACTTGAGCAACGAACTGGCCAGGGCGGTGCGAGAAGATTCCGGCGGCCAGCAGGCCCCACAGGCCGGCCGCGGCGTGGACCGAGATGGCGCCGGAGGGGTCGTCGACAGAGAGAGCGAGTTCGAGCAGCTCGACAAGCAGCGGGGTCAGAATGCCGGCGACCATGCCGGCGAAGATGGCCACGATGGGCGAGACGAGCGCGGCGCAGGCACTGGAGGTGACCAGACCGGACATCCATCCGTTGGCGCAGAGGCTGGCGTCGGGCTTGCCAAAGCGGATGCGGGTGACAGTGAAGGTGGCTGCGAGAGCCGCGGAGGCGGAGAGCAACGTGTTGATCGCTGTCTGGGGCAAAGCAGCCAAAGGCGCGTTGAGCCAGAGGATTGCGCCGGCCGAATTCCAGGCTATCCATCCGGCCAGGCTAACGAGGCAGCCAAAGAGCACATAGACGGCGTTGTGGCCGGGCATGGCGGTGGAGAAGCCTTCTTTGGGAAACTTGCCACGGCGAGGACCGGCGATCCAGATGACGGCCAGCGCGCTCAAGCCGCCGAGCACATGGACCGTGCCCGCGCCGCCTGGGTCGAGGAAGCCGGCGGCCTCGCCGCCCGATGTGCCGAAGTTGACGGCCAACTGGCTGAGCCATCCGCCTCCCCAGATCCAATGAGCGGCGAGTGGAAACACAAAAGCGGCCAGGACTGCGGCAGTCGCGCATCCGGCAGTGAGCCGCCAGCGATCGGCTCCCGAACCCCACGGAATGATGGCGGCGAGAGCGACGGCGAGGAACTCAAAAACGAGTACAAGCTGCGATTGCACAGGGGCCGAGCCCAGGCCGCTGAGCAGAAATGGGCCTGTGCCGAGCCAATTCCACGGCTTGCCGGCCAGGTGGAAGGTGTGGCCCGCACCGCCAGGCAGAGAGCCGGCAAAAGCAGAGCCCACCAGGGCAAAGACGATCGCCGTCACGGCGACGATGGCCAGGCTGCCCAGGAGCGCCTGCGCGGCGGAGCGGGAGCGGCCCAGGCCGGCATTGATAAGCGCCACGCCGGCAATGGCCAGCGGCGCAAGCAGCAGCAGCGCAAAGGTCAACGCGAAAACAGAGTCGGACATGGCGGAAGAAGTCGTCGGGTTCATGGGCGGCTTTCTCCGCGCGCCAGCATGTGTCCGCGCACCGCGACTCCCAGGCCGAGCAGTTCGACCAGCAGGCCGCAGAGTACAAAGACCGATCGCTCGATCGGGTCGGCAAACAGCACAAGTGCGGCAATCGAGAGGAAGAATCCGGCTGGCATGACGAGTAATCCGGCGTACTTCATGGTCTTTCCTTTCCGAGCCTTTAGAGGTAGTTAGGAACAACCTATGCGGGCAGATCGAATCGGCATGGGATGAACGTCAGCCCACCGGGTTCCGATTCAGGAGGTCCGCTCTGCCAATTGTTTTTTAAGGTCGACTGTTACGCGCCGATGAATTCCCTTATGAATTCTATAGCAAG
>Ga0181520_10003354_pt1 | contig 28287 bp, 23 predicted proteins | sample PEATcosm2014_Bin_29_FD_132451 | JGI IMG/M metagenome (GOLD analysis project Ga0181520, IMG submission 132451) | Peatland microbial communities from MTU Mesocosm Facility, Houghton, MI, USA - PEATcosm2014_Bin02_30_metaG | ecosystem: Environmental > Terrestrial > Soil > Wetlands > Peat | place...
CGTGAAAAAACTCTCCCACGATGGCCTGAAACTGAACGTTACCGCTATCCTGACCCTCGACCAGGTAAAAACGGTCGCAAAGGCCCTTTCCCCGGAAACCCCGAGCATTGTTTCGATTTTTGCCGGCCGTATCGCGGATACCGGAAGAGACCCGATGCCGATCATGAAAGAGGCAGTGAAGATCCTCAAGCCCTTACCGAAAGCCGAACTGCTCTGGGCAAGCACCCGCGAGCTTTTGAATCTCGTCCAAGCCGAGTCCTGCGGGTGTCATATTATTACGATAACGAATGATATCCTCAAGAAAGTCCCGCAGGTGGGTAAAGATCTCGACAAATTGTCGCTTGAGACGGTGCAAATGTTTTATTCGGATGCGCAGAGTGCGGGGTATAAGATTTAGAATATACTATTTTGAATTGTTATCATGTCTGAACCTAACAAGTGGCCGAAAAAAATTCCAGAACTTACCTCAAGACAACTAGAGATCAGAGAAGATTTTGTCAAACACTGGTTGGCTGTTTTACCCAATAAATACAATATTATCGAAAAATTTAATCACGGATTCCCTCAGAACAAAGGTTTTTTTGACAACTGTAATACTCTTGAAATTGGGGCTGGGCTGGGAGAACACATCAAATACGAACCTGTTAACAGCCAATCATATACAGCAATGGAATTGAGGGAAGACTTAGCAAAAGAAATACAGCGTCGCTATCCTGAAGTTAAAACAATTGTCGGGGATTGCCAGGAAAAAATTAATGCTGGCGACGGCTCTTTTGATCGCATTCTTGCTATTCACGTACTGGAGCATCTACCCAATTTGCCTGCGGCCTTAAATGAAATAAAAAGAGTACTAAATCCCAGCAAAGGAAAATTTATTGTCGTCATTCCCTGTGAGGGAGGAATTGCGTACAACTTGGCAAGGGACATATCCGCCCGAAAAATATTTGAAAAAAAGTACAACGAAAAATATGATTGGTTTGTCAAGACAGAACATATAAACTACCCCGAGGAAATCCTTGAAGAGTTAAATAAATTATTCACAATACAGAAAGTTTCATATTTTCCGTTAAAAATCCCCAGTGTCTCGTTGAATTTATGCATAGGACTCGTGCTAATTTCGAAAAAATTGTAATTATTCGATTATAGCGTGAAGTTAGACCGTCCTTTTATCACGTATTATCTCTTTTAGCAAAAACAAAGTAATTTGTGAGAATATACCCTAATATGGTACTTAATACAATCTGAATGACTTTGGATTGAAGAACCTCGAATCTGAGTACTTGGATGAATATTACCAATACTCCATTATTAAACAAATACGTCAGAGCAACACTTATGAGATACCGTTGAAACGTTTTTGTGTGTTCTTTAATCTGATACTTAAATGTCCAATTTTTTTGAAGATAGTACACAAAAATCAATGCAATGGATATTGAAAAGATATTAGCAACGAGATAATTAATCTGAAAAATCTTTACCAAAATCGTGAATATAGAAAAATCAATAATTACACCGATTCCTCCGACCATACAATATTTTAAATAACGAATCAGTTTATTTTTAGATTCCAAATTCATTTTGATTATTCCTCAACAGTGCGGTAATATCAACACTTTTTTCAGTTTTTATTTTTTAAAGAAATCAGGCACCGGATCCCCCATGGATACCGGATCGCTCTTCCTAGGTTCAGTTCGATTCTCATTGCTAAATAGAGAATTTCATTCATGACCGGCCCGCCTAACTGAATTAAATTTTTCACAGATTTCTGATTCTCTGTTTCAGTCTGCTTCGTTTTTTGCTTGTTCCGCAATTTCATGAAACGAAATGCCGGGTAAACTAAGAACCCCAGATGCGAGGCGCTCTGCACAGAAAATCCGGCATTTTCTGCTTTTTGAGACAATTCATCCAGCGCATATCGTCGGAAATGTTTGAGTTGTTCGTCGTAAAAATCATACAATCCCGGGTTTGCAGGTACTTCGATGATTGCACGCCCGCCGGATTTCAGAATCCGATGAATCTGTCGTAATGCCGCGACATCATCTTCAATGTGTTCGAGGACATTCAACGCAACGATTACATCCACGCAATTATCCGGTAGAGGACAATTGACAAGATCAAACTGGATCAACGGTATATCTGGATGATGTTTCGCGATTTTCCCCAAAGGTTCCGGAATGCAGTCAGATCCGATTATAAATATCCCGGGAAAGGCTTTTTTAATGTCCCGAAGCAGGTAACCGGAAGATGAGCCAATTTCCAGTATTACACTATCTGCCGACAGAATTTTTTTTAATTCATTACAGGCATGAAGCCGTGAGGCCCGGTCAATGTAATGATTACCCCGATCTGCCTCCGCTTCGTGGAATTCGGTAAGGTCTGAGGTCCACCCGGCATTGCATTCAGTATAATGTAAGACCGGTACGTTTTCAGAGCCGATCCGGAATCCATTTCCTGTCCAGACCGGATTTTCACAGTATCCGGGAGGGATGGGAAATTTAAACCCCATTACAGGTTCTCCGTTTTTTCAACAATATACAATGGACGCTGCCTTACCTCCTCATAAATACGCCCGATGTATTCACCCATAACCCCCAGAGAGAGGAGCTGCACACCTGAAAGGAACGTGATCAGGACAATCGTCCATGTCAGCCCTGGAGTTAACTCGACATGTAGTATCAATCTCTCAACCAGGATCCAGAACCCCAGCAGGAATGCGCCCAATGCAATTATTCCCCCCAGTATCGTTGCAACTTGTAGGGGGCGTATCGAAAATCCCACAATTCCGTTGAATGCGATCCTGAGCGAGCCCAGGTACCTGTTGTAGTTTGAAATCCCGGATGCCCGTTCATCCCGATCATATTCGACGAAGGTCTGTTTGAAACCGACAAAAGCAACCATGCCACGCAGGAATCCGTGAGACTCATGCAATTTTTTCAGTTCATCAACAACACAGCGATCTATCAGCCGAAAATCTCCGGTATCAGCCGGGATCGATACATCAGAGATTTTATTGATGACTATGTATCCGAAATGCGAGATCCACTTTTTGAAAAATGTTTCACCTTGTCTGGATCGTCTCTTTGCATAAACGACCTTGTAACCCTCGCGCCATTTTTCCAGCATCGGCTCGATCAATTCGGGAGGATCCTGAAGATCCACGTCAATGACAACGCACACATCCCCTTTACAGAAATGGATGCCGGCGAGCGTTGCGGCGGGCTGACCGAAACGCCGGCTGAATCGGATGAGTCGGATATTTTCGTTGCGCTTGATCTCATCCAGAATTATTTGTTCGGTTGTGTCCGGGGAGGGATCGAGGCAGAAGATGATCTCATAAGGATGGTTTAATTTGGTTAATACGGATTCCGTTCTTTGGAGGAATGGTTTTATGTTGGTTTCTTCGCGGTAAACTGGGACAACAACAGAAATAAGGGAAGATTTTTCAAAAGTCATCGTGCGCTCCGGTAAATATAATTCAATAATACGAATCTTTCACTTAAATTTTTATTGCCAAATTTAGATCAATAAATCTATATCTCATCGGTTTCATTATGCAAAAGAAATTTCTCAAACAAAAGTGTTCGGTAAAAGTTGGCCATGTATCTATACGTGTTTATGTCGAAGATGTTGTCGGATGGACAGGAGTTTCATCATGGTGCGATGAATTTTTTATTATCAGATAATTGTCATTAATCGTGTATTTTTCAGAAACACTTACATTGGGATAATTAATAAGTTCGCTCTCTTTGAGTAAATCCCATTCGCCATATAAAGGTGTTGCAGGGAAATAGGATGCGTATTTTAAATAAACTTTTTTATCGGAGAATAAGAAATAATAAGACCACATTTGGTTAAACCAGGGAGGTTCTAAAATATTAATTGAGGTTACATTGTTCATTGAATCGACTCTTTCCAAACTTAATATGTCATCAGAGATCGAAATACAATTATTATAATTATTTTGAGAAATTTCAATGGCAGACCAAATATTTACCAAAATTAAGCAAAATATAATTAAAATGCAACAAAATTGTTTGTATGAACCAGTTTTCATCGGTATAATTTTAAAATCTTTCAATGATGTAAGGCAGATAATTAGAATTAAAGGAATAAAATACGTTAACAACTTAAAAGATTTATAACTATCACCGTTGAATCCAACCGAGAGAATACTCTCAAGATAGTAATATAAATAACAAACAACCACAAATGAAATATAAATCGCGGACAAATAATATAATCGTTGATCTTGAGAATGGAGTTTTTTAAACGAATAAATCGATATAACAACAATGGGAACGGACAGTAAAACCAAAACGGGGAGATTTACACTCGAGGAATAATAAAGGTTCTGAACAATAATCGAATTACCCACAAGTCCGAAAACCCAATGCGGAAATATTAGTGGCATTTCCCATCCGGCAGTGACCTGACGGAAAAAGAATAATTGCTCAATCCGGGTAAAATAGATGGTCGGAAAGATCAAAATCGTAATAATTCCCGTCACAAATAAAAATTTAAACAGTTCTAATCTCGGTATTAAGAATTTTTTAGAATATGATCCGTATAGAATGTAAAGTATGATTGGGACAATGAAAAGGGGAGCTAATGTTACATAAGTAATTACAAGGCCAAATAATAAAAAAGAAATTAGGGGGATATAAGATCTTAATGAGGAAAAATTCTGATTCTTATGTAACGCGTAGAGTATCAAAAAGAAAAGACAATAAAAATATCCCATTCCAATTATTTGTCCTAAAAAACCTTGATAGATAATAAACAGTAACTGAAAATTTAGACCGCATAGTGCAGTAACAATGACAGCCATTTGGTAAGTGTAATTAAAAATTTTATAACTAATTAAAAAAATAAGAGGTAACATAAAAATAAAAAAAAGGTATATAGTTAAATTCTGGATCTTGTAGGTCTCAAGGGAGAATAGCGAACTTGGAATGGCAGTTGATACAAAAGCACCGAAATAACTATTTTCAATATTTGGATTGAAATTCTGATCGATAATAATTTTATTTACATTTTCGTTGTAATTTGTTAGCGAAGAAAATGTTAAATATTTGGATATGGTTGCATAATCAACAATATCCCCACAACCCAATGTAATTGTATTTGAGATTTGTGCATCAAATTTCACGATATACGACATTGAAACAATCAAAAAAATGGCGAAGCATACAATTAAAAGGCCTGCAGCCTTACCCCGAAAATTACTCCGAAAAAAATTCAGGTATGTAAAATAAATTTGTTTTTTAAAGATGAAAGATATAATTAAAAAAAACAAAGGGGGGATCATTATCCAACATGCATAATCATTTGTTCCCCACGAAGTGAATTGATAAAAAAACCAGGCACACCAAGACAAGTAACTTAATCCAACAAACGGTGAGAAAAAGATAGCATACTTTTCAAGTGGTTGTGGGATCAGAAGAATTGCTAATCCAAGCCCCGATATGGTATAGAAAACAAGAAGTAATAATGAATATATGAAGTAATCCATATCTAAATACAAAGTTGTCCCAGAGAGTGATAATAATATGGATACAGGGCTTCATCACATTTATAGTACAAGATGTACGCTGTCATTGAATCCATTAAACGATATAAATGAAAAAACGGATGTGGCCAGCCAGCGAATTCAAAACACTACAAAAATACTTACACTCAAAATCTGGAAATTGGAATTCAGAATCTTTCACTTATCTCACTCATTAACAAACCACACCCATAATCGACTTTACAGTGGGGTATGAGAATAATATTCAAAACCATTTTTTCCCATTAAAGTTCTCTGATTCTCGTTATGGATAAGATAGTCAATACATGCTTCGATCTCGAATCTGTTGTTGTAATACAACCCACATTGTGCAGTTCTGCACAGATTTTCCAAGGCACTATTTTTTTGAGGGACAAGCAGCGGGATTTTACATTTTAAAAATGCACGTACCCTCATGAGGGATGTTGAATCGTCCAGTACCCAGCCCACATGCAGATCTTTCTCTTGATCCGGTTGCAGCCAGTCATACATTACAAACCGGCAGTTTTCATACTTTGGATGGGTTGAAAATAATTTCATTCCTTCAATAGTATCCGCAGAAAAATGATCTCCGATACATGCTATTAAGAAATAATTTTTATGGTTACTGTCATTTCTCGGAAAAGAAAGAATTTTTTTATAGATATTTTCGACCTGAACGATCTGATTTTGCATGGTATCTGTCTCAATCCTTTCGTGTCCCGTATCCCCCAAGGTTTCAATTAAATTTGGCTGTTCAATAAATGCCAGCATTTTCTTCGCAAGATCGGATGCATTCCCGGGTTCAAAAAGAAATCCGGTCTTTCCATCCTCCACTAGCTCCGGAATACCCCCGGAGTTTGCCGCAATTATGGGAATTTTCGCGGCCATTGCTTCTGTTATGGTAACCGGCCGATTTTCCGGCCAGATTGAAGGTAAAATGAAAACATCGGTTTCTGCGTACGCCATTTCAACATTTTCAATCCGTCCCCAAAATTTCACTACCTCATTGAGTCTTTTTTCCGCAATCTCTTTTTTATATTGTTCAAAGAGATCTCCCGATCCTATAAGATTAAGTCTGAAATTTTGTTGGTCTTGGAGATACTGCAATGCATCCAGCAGCACATGAATTCCTTTATGTTTCCCGAAATATCCAATGAAGGTGAACCTTATGCGTTCGGATGGCTCGGGTATTTTTTTAATATTTGCAAATTTCTGGACGTCGACGCCATTCCAGATGACATGCATCTTCTCTTCTGGAATGCCCGCCCGGATATACATTGTTGCAAGGTACTGACTTGGAGAAATGAATGCATCGACCTCTTCAAGCTGCATAGCAATAAAATCCTGTCGCAGCCGCATGGGGATATTGAGACTGTTTTCACCGGGGATAATTGGCATGCATTCAGAACACCGGGTAAAATCCTGACAAATTTCATTGTTATTTTTGATTAATGTATTTTTAAAACAAAACCCCCAATGATCGTGAAGTGTTAATACTGTTCTTATTCCCTGCTGTTTTGCGATGTGAATGAGTCCAGCGGAAAGTCCGATAATATTATGGAAGTGTACTATATCAGGAGAAAATTTGCGGAGTAGTTTTTTAAAATACTCTTCAGTGTCTTTGTGGGTAAAATTTACGAAGTTATAGTCATAGTCTTCATAGGTGAGAAATATGCGGTAAACCGGTACTCCCTCATAATCTTTTCTTTGAGTGGAATGTCGTAGACCCAATCCACTGGGATCGCCAGCAAAAACGAGAATGTCATATCCAAGATTCTGGAGTTGTTTTGCCTGGGCGTGTGCAACGAGTTCCGCACCACCGATAAAATGAGGGGGATATGCATTACAACAAATCAGTACCTTTTTTTTCATAATTTTTTAAAATCTCCGGATTGAACTATTTGCCGATTTTGCGTTCTGAAAATTTTTTCGTAAATTCATACATTCTATTTGCAGTTTGATCAATTGCCAACGATTTATCTCGGATTGTAGGAGTCAGATACGCCAGTGCAAGACCACCCCATTGTTCGCCATCTGAAGAACTGCCATTTTCTACGATACGCCCTGGCACGAAATCCAGATCAACCCATTGGACATAAGGTGAGGTGTCCCATGATGCTTCAAGCATTCCTCTCCGGCATTCCGGGTTAAAACTGTCATGCAACATAACAAAAAGCGGTCTTTTCGGGACGTACGCAAGAACGGAGTTAAGATCTCTCTTTATCCCTTCGGCAGAATGATCTCCGTCGATCAGGATAAAATCTACAGGAACCCCTTCAGAATCTAATGCTTTCAACAAAAGAGGTAAACTGATAGTAGAGGATCCTGTCAAAAAGGTCACATTTTTAAAGTACCCGAATTTTTCTGGAATGCTGGGATCTATATCTAGTGAATAAACACATCTTGATAACTGATAAATTAAGGACAGGCTCCCCCCTTTATAGGTGCCAATCTCTATACTGCACTGAGGTTTGTGTCGCATAAGCAACGCGGTTAAGGCCATCCGCTCAGAATGATTCATCTGCCAGTTTTCACACAAACAGTGTGGATAAAGGCGTTCTTCCCACGTTGGGATATTTTTGTTGCAAGCTATATCATTTGACACGCTAAACGAGGTTTTTGTTATATCTTGTCTTCCAAGAATGGAGAGGAATTGGCGGGTGTACTCATCCCATGATTTTATCGGCCTTTTAACGGACTCTTGGGATAATTTAAGAATTAACGATGTATCGGTGCATAAGCGATAGATCGAATCTGAAAGCGATTTTCTGTCCAAGATATCTGTTGTCAGGCACCCGCCATCCGCGGCAAGTTCGGACATAACCCCATGGTCGGAACAGATCACCGGTTTGCCATGCCAGATGCTTTCGAGAATCGGCATTCCGAACCCTTCGATTATTGAAGGATATACCGTAAATGTCGCCTCGTCATATAAACGGTGCAGGGTCGTATCCGGGATAACTCCAGCCCATTGAATCCGTGGATTTTCTTTAGAGATCTGCTGGATCTCATCTGCAATTTCAAAAGCACCGGCATACCGGTTGCCCACAAGGGTTAACGTCCAGTTAACCTCCGGATGCTCGTTTTGCAGCAAAAGACATGCATCAATAAGTGTTTTATGATTTTTTCGCGGTTCAAGTGTTGAAACACACAATATCCTGATGTCTTTTAAATTTGGAGTTCGCATCGTTATATTTCGGGGGAATCCGCCGAATTCACCGGGTAGTAAATCCGATACAACGGGACAGCCTTTAATCTCCTGAGTTCTCCAAAAATTTTCAAGACACTCGGCGGAATATCCCGAAATCGGGATAATAATATCACATTCTGCAAGCCCCGCCATGTATGAATTGTGGTTGTTCCTTACCGTGATATCCTTACATAAGTCGGGATACAATACCGGAATCGCATCATAAAAAATAGCGGCGAGAGATATATCATTTTCTCTTGCAAATCGACGTATTAAGTTTGCCCGGTTTTCAGCCAGTGTTTCGGTGAAAATCAACCATCTTTTTGTAGCGGGATTTTTTTCCAGGTATTCTGTTAATGTTAATCTTCCTGTATTGGAAGAGAGGATACAATCTTCTTTAAAAACCGGTCCATTAAACTGATTTAGTTGATGGAATTCGGCTTTTGTCGGAAAAACATATTGATCTCTCTCTCCGTCCCATACCACAAAGAGTTCATGAACGTATTTTTGAAATTCGTGGCATATCCTTCGTGTGACACGAATAACTCCGGAATTTGCAGTATCCCGTGTAGCATTCGTAACATCCACGATGATCGCAGCATTGGGTAGGGACCTTTGGCAATTGTTAATCGATACATTCTGAAGAATATTTGCCAATCCTGTGATAGAGCTGTTCCAAGTAAATGATGCATGGAATTTTTGCAATGCAGTTTCTTTTGTTTCACGATCCAGATCCCGTCCTTGCAGGATTTTAATCGCCTTGTCTGCCATTTCCTCATTATCCGTACAGAGATGCCACGGGTGTATGACAACCTCAGGGTGTGCACCCGTATTAAAAACAAGCACTGGTTTTTTCAGCCATTGCATTTCCGCTAATGGCAGGTTAAATCCTTCCCAGAGCGATGTTGAAACCCCCAAATCTGCATTATTCATCAGATATTTTAACTCGGCATCCGTTGGAAATCCGATTGGGCAAATAATATCCGACAAATCGTTGGGTATCTGGATTTCTGAAGGTTTACCGAGCACTAATAACACACAGTGGGGTATTTTTCGTCGGACTGCACGTAGTATATCGAATATAGATTCTGAATTTTTGTAACAATGAGGTTCCCATCGACCAAGGTTGAGGATACAATATTTTCCTTCTTGTTTTATTGCAACAACCTTTTTTATGATATCTTCAGTCTTATGCTCATTGTGCTCCTGCCAAATGTTCATATCCATATGATCTGCACCCAGCAGGTTTGTAAAAACAGGGATTTTACTCTGGGTATCAGCAATACTTTGTGAATCCGCAATAAACTGACTTATTGCAATAATCGCGGTGGCTTCTGGCAGAAAATGCTGACGTAACTCTCGAAGTTTTTTTTGCGTAATGAGAGCGCCACCGGTGTACCCCATGAGCGGGACTGCCCCGCAATCAAGAAATACAACCGGAATACCTTTGCGCCGAAATAATGATATGGACGTGAAAAATGGCCAGCCTCCGATTAAAACAATATCTGGCTTGTTTGCCTCAGTAAAATGGCGGTCCCACGTATCATTAAGCCAGTTTTCAGTAAATTCGTTGGAATTTAAGTGATCGGTACGTGGCATGGGGACTTCGATAACGTCAGAAGCAAATTCTCGCAACACATCGCCATCGTATTTATTCGCCATTATTGAAATGCGATGGCCTGCTGATTTTAAGCCTCTTCCAAATAGAATAAGGGTTCTGTCCAGCCCGAACCGGAAAAGAAAACGCTCATTGCAAATTAATATGTGCATTATTCCACCCTATGTGTGTTGAATCAATAAAATCCCGTTTCACTTTTTCCCGATCACTGCATAATCCTGTGCACCAAACAGGATCGTATTCAGCATCTCAATATTATGATTATATATCTCGGCGTTTTTCCGGGCTGCCTCATCAAGTTCGGAAATATTTGTAATCTTTTTCAATCTGCCTGAATCAGGAACCGGTGAGGAAAATTTCATCTCGCATTCCCGGAATCCCGCAGCACTAATGATGAACTGCAACGTTTCCGGATGTACCGGTCTCTTGTGGGTCATATCGATATAGAAATTTACAAATGAAACAAACGATAAGGGGTTCACGGTCTCTACCACAAGATAATATCCCAACTTCAGTTTCCGGTAGCACAGCGCAAGCAGTCTGATAAGGTATTCCGGCTCCAAATGCTCTACAACCTGGTCGATAAAGATCCCGTCAAGACTCTCATCTTCGAGTTTCTCCAGATAGGCAATGGCATCGGACTGCTCAACATCGAGGTGACGAGACCGGCAATATGCAACCATGTCTGTATCAAGATCTACTCCGGTGCCGCTGATATTGTGGTCCTTGAGGATCTCAAGGAATTCCCCCCTGCCACAACCGATATCGAGTACACGGGAACAGTTCTCAAAATAGGGAATGAATGCCAGTTGCCGCTGTTTGATAACTTCTCGGGAACCCCTGAACCGTTCCTCGAAGAGGAGATAATTCGTGGGGGTGGTCAATTTTGAGACCGTAATTTTTTCCGCAAATCCTTTCTGCATCCGTTCTTCAAGGATATGGACAAGTCCCATCCGTAACCGGAGATCCTTGTCAACGTGGGAAAAAACTTCACGGAGATTTGAGTCAACACAATTTTGAATATTGGTGTTAAATTCCTGCTCCTGTTGAGAAATTTTCTGGGTTAACTCCCCACCTTGACGCGAAATTTTAAGATCCAATTCACTACAAATCTGTGATGTCTGGGTTAGGATCCTGACAGTACTTGCATTGAAATCAGTCTGGCGGGAGATCATCGGATCGACATATCGACGAACTTCACCATGCACAAGCTGACGCCCTTTCACGAGCATTTTTCCAAGGTAGGGATGATGGGAACTGATGAAGTAACTGTTGTTGTGGATGTCCCAGTTAGATGTTATATACGAAAGATCATGCTGGAGTGAGCCCTCGACTTTTAAACCGGTGCTGGCACACGGGGGAGTGGCAATCAGCGTATCAGGATTGGGCGGCAGTTCTCCGGCAGCCTGCCGGCGCCGGATATTCTCATGGATCTTCGCCATGACCTCTTCAACATTGATCTCGTCATCGCGGATTTCGATGGTATTGTCATTCATCGTCCTATCCAAATCATTTGCCGTTTCTTTTTGAATACTTAATGGTTCTTTTGACTTTTTTTCAAGTAACACACAGACCAACCCGGCAGCTGCAGGAGCGGAATTATCATTATATAATGTATTTGCCAAATCTGATTTATTGCACTTATGCCAACCCTTCTCATATCTGAAAAAATCCATAACTACAATATCAAAAGGACAGGACCCCAATAATTTGTTTAACCGATTCTCATCGTAATGAATAAACCAGCCATAATTGAAAAATTTTCCAAAGGGAACCGTTAACAAAACTTTTCCATTACTTTTGGTAATCCTGTAAATTTCGTTGAGTGACTCGAAATCACCATTATCTAAATTCTCATAAGAACCCGCTTGGTAAACTGAATTGTCCCGACCGATATGTTCTATGGTAGAAATACAAAAAACCAAATCAAAAAAATTATCATTAAAGTTAGTATTCCGAATATCTCCGATATGTGAAATGATCCCGTCAATGGATTTTTCGCAAATATCAAGTCCATGAAGGTGGGGTATTTTTAGTGAAAGGAGTGCCTTAATATAACGCTCTTCAGCATTTGCATATCCAATGTCAAGAACGGTTTGCTCCCCGGAGTATTTTGAAAGCGCCCACGGTATTTCTATACATCTTTCAGAGTCACCAATACCTACAGGTTCACTATTCATATATGGGTGAATTTTATTTTCGTGACCCATTTTTTACCCTCATGCATTTAAAATATATTGGGGGAAAATTGTTTGTTTTTTCATTTTAATCCCTTGTTGTTTTTTATGATCTATTGTAATGAGAACAACTCGTAGTTGATATATTTTATCCCCCAATGTAATCAACCGGTTTTTCGAGCCATATTGGATTAAAATAATCAAATGATTGATAGGTGGTGCAATTATTACAGGAATCTGGAATGTTTTCTCCTGAATTCCAAAATTGCGTACATTTCTTTGAATTATACATTTCTTCAAGCGATTTATCCATAACGGAACCGAGAATTAAATCTTGAGCGGATTTGTCTCCACAGCAACATAATGACACATCACCATTAACGCAAACTTTTATTGATATGAGTGGGCGGAAACAGGGGGTAGTAATGCGAGGCATCTCTTTCCATTTAGCATCACCGGGCAATTGATCTAATTTAGATCTAATTAATGACCCCCAAGTAGTATATTCTAATGCATATCCAAACGGAATAACTCTCCCAAAAGTATTTTGGATCCATTCACTGATTTCCTCGGATGTTCGATTGTATAATAATCGAAAGCCTAAACATACCGTCCCAGGTTTTGAAAATTCGATAATTCTTTTAATAGATGAGATACACTGATAAAACGTTTGACGCCGTGTGATTTGTCGATATTCAGATGCATCAAGTCCATATACAGAGATATGAATCCTTTCAAATCTGTTTAGTAAATAGTGCAGATCCTCATCACCAATTTTTTCCGACCCTATCCCATTAGTAGTTATGGATAAACCAGTTACTTGGGGAAATTTCTCTAATAATCGAAGTCTTTTTTCAAGAAGTGGATCTAAAAATATTTCTCCAGGGGACGGCGTCAGTGAAATAGAGCCACCTCCAATATTCACATAATCAGATACAATTTTCGAGAATAAGTCCATCGACATTATTTTTTTATCATCTTTATTTGATTCATATGCACAAAAAATACAATTATGATTGCATATATTTACAGTTTCAATATGTATCATTAATGGCCTAGACATTGTTTGACAAGAAAATTTTGACAAAATTTTATTCAAATATTCATTGTTCGAAGAACCCCTTTTATTGTATAATGACACTTTGCCAAATTTTTCGTTTTTTTCAATAGGCAGATACTGAAAAACATTCATATTATATCCTCCAAAAGGGAAATCGTGGGTTTCATATTGAAGACTCCACTGTATCCCGTCGCATTTTCGCTTTTTAAAACATGTAGTATTATTAAATCATGAAGCATAAGTAAATAATCGTTATATACCCCTTGGCCAAGTTCTTTGTCGGCAATACCCAAAGAAAATGAATAGTCCCCAGGCATAAGCGGAAAATTCATAAAAAATTGTGCATGAATAATTGTGTTTGCCTCTACGGGGAAACTTTTCATCCCTAACCACCAAGAACTTGTCTCAAAAATTACCTGGCCATATTTATTTCTGACCATAAATCCAAAATGCGGACCTTGTAGTGTGGAATGAGCCTTGAATTTTAGATCGAGAATAATATTTTCCTCGCTTATGATCGTATTAATTTCATTACCCTTTTCGGACAATATTCTAAAAGCGATGACTTCAACACATTCAGATTTTAGATCTGAGTGTACACCCCATCCTTGCTTATTTATTTGCTCAATCTTAATGTCGTCTTGATCTCCTTGATGTAACTTTTTTAAAATACAATTATTGTAATAATCTACAACCTCTTTGGGACTTCCGGCAACGGTTATTATCCCATGGTCCAGCATAATCGCCGCATCACACAGCGTCTTAACCGCATTCATATCATGCGACACAAACACGATCGACCCGCCCCCCGCCCGGAACTCCTGGATCTTCCGCATGCACTTCTGCTGGAAATAGGCGTCGCCGACCGAGAGTGCTTCGTCCACTAAAAAACACGTCGGATCCGCATGGATTGCAATCGAGAACGCAAGCCGCATCGTCATCCCGGATGAATAGGTCTTGATGGGCTCGTTGATGAAATCCCCAAGCTCCGAAAAATCAATGATTGCCTGTTTCTTTTGCCCGATCTCGTCCTTTGTCATCCCGATGAGGGTGCCGTTCATGTAAATATTCTCGAGGCCGGTCATCTCTGCGTTGAACCCGGTGCCGAGTTCGAGGAGGCCGGTCACTTTGCCGTCCACCTTGATGGTGCCGCTGTCGGGGATCACGATGCCGGAGAGGATCTTCAGAAGCGTGGACTTGCCGGCACCGTTCTGCCCGATGATCCCGAGCGTCTCGCCGTTCTTCACTTCAAAGGAGATGTTGTCGAGCGCCACAAAGTCCTTGTGGTACTTTCTCCGGTAGACAATCTCCTTGAGCCGGTCAGCGGGAGAGCGGTAGAGTTTGAACTGCTTTGAGATCCCTTCGACTTTTATCATGTATGCGTGTAACGTGGTTGATTCGCGGGCGCATTAAAAATATCGTGAGGTTTGCGGGAATGGGTGCACCTCTTTTATCACGCTCACACAAAACTGTGTCTCTGGGGATCGTATGTCCCCTTGGTCGTTAACTCGTGCTGGCTCACCCATGAGACTGACAGAATGTGTTGTTTTCAGCAGAATCTGTTACACTACCAGGTGAGGTACTGAAAGGATAACCGTCCGGTTATCGCTCTCGGGTACGCCTACTCCAGTCTGCGGATGCAACGGGAATAATTCGCCAGAAAATACTCTTCAAGGAGTTCACGCGATCGGGGAAGTGATGTGCTGGTCCGGATCTCGAAAAATTCCAGGCTTTGTTCCAGGAAATCTTTCGCTGCCTGCGAAAGTTCCCGAACCGAATCCGGATCGTACTTCAGGTAGTGTACGCGTCCGGCAGTATCGACCCCGTACCGGGAGGGAATATAATAACTTTCGAGCCGGCTCATGAAAACGAGGCTTCGTTGGAATTTGCTCTTCAGAACCCCGGAAACCGGGATTACGGAAGCATTGAAAAGATCCGATGCATGATGATCCCGTGCAATCATGATCGCGAAGAGTGCCAGACACCCTTTGGCGCATTTCTCACATACCTGCTGGGAATGAAAAATCGCAACCGGGTATAATTCCTGATTGAGTGCCAAGCTGATAGTATCCCGGTCACAGAATGCATCAAGAAAATACCGGATAGCCCGCGCTTCATCAAGGTCCGACATGGTACCCTATGGTTGCGCCATCCATGACAATTGGATGAACATCCTTTAACGTACTTCCGGGTAATTGCATCAGGAGATCCCTGCCAAAAATAAGCCGGTTATGCTGCACAATCTCATAAACAATCGGGGAAGCAACCGTCAGATCCTCATAATCCAGGATAATTATATCGATCGATCTCTTAATCTTTCCCAGGAGGGCATACCGGATATCGGAAATTTTTTGGATATAAGCATCGGGAGTCCTTTTCACGACAACGGCAATATCATAATCGCTCGATGCACCGGGATTTCCTTGTGCCACGCTGCCAAAAAGGTATATCGCTTCGACACCCTCCAGTTCGTAAAGAATACTGGCCTTGATATATTCAAGATCGCAAAGAGTGTCAGGTTCCATGTCTATATCCGGAAATGTGCTGTTTCATGGTATATATAATATCATTGAACGCTCCCAAATCGCAGAAAATTTCTTGGTGGGATAAGTTTTTTGCGCCCGATGATCCCGGGTGTCTCGCCGTTCTTCACTTCAAAGGAGATGGTGCCGGACGTCACAAACTCCTTGTGGGACTTTTTCCGGCAGGCAATCTCCTTGAACCGGTCGTCTGATCGGGTATGCACATATGGACCCGGTTTTTGAATATCTCAAATGAAGGAAGTGCCGGAGTTAAGAGAGATCCTCAATCCTTTTTTTTAGGAAAAGTTAAAGTGATGGAGGATGCTATCATCCCGGAGAGTGATTAAAAGCATGTCCACGAAAGCGAAGTCCTTTTTACTATCACCCGGCCTCCGTGATCGTGTGGATGCTGCAGTGAACCTGATGCAACAGCTACCGGGATTCGGGCATGTCCGGTTCATCATTCTCTACGGTTCAGCTGCAGAAAACCGGATGACTAAAGAATCGGATATCGATCTCTGCATCTATTATGATGGGGAACGCATGGACGCGGCACGTTTCCGCCATTCCGTCCTCTCCCGTCTTTCAGGTACTGGTTATGATATCCAGATTTTCCAGCACCTTCCGCTGTATGTGAGGGTCGAAGTCCTCAAAGGGAAACCGGTTTTCATCCGCAGTGCCCGGTTTCTGTATGACAAAGCGACCGAGACGCTTCGTGAGTTTGAAGAGTTCAAACACCGGTTGTACGATTATACCGGCCAGGATGCGATCCGATGAAAAAGAACACCGTACGGGAAACCGCGATCCGTGTCAAGATAAAAGAGATCAGGGAAGGCATCCTGCTGGTGCAGGAACATTTACCAAAAAATGCCAAAGAATTCCGAAGCCTGGGATTGGTAAAAGATGGAATCTATAAAAGAATAGAATTTGCCATTGAAGATGTATTCGATATCTGTGCCATCCTCAATACGGATCTTGATCTTGGAATCCCCGGGGAAGATGAGGATATTCTCCTGCATCTTATGGATAAAGGAATTATTACCACAATCATGCGGGACAAGATCCATGCTATGAGAGGATTTCGTAATATTGTCGTCCATCGTTACGGTACTATCGATGACGCATTGGCCTTTCACCTGTTAGAGGAAAATATCGGGGATTTTTTTCTGTTTGCCACGGAAATTGAAAATATTCTGGAAAATCTTCGTCATCAATAAAAAAGTGAGAGCGCATTGTCACAAAATCTCCCCCCTGCCAGGAAACTAAAAGGAATCCGTCATGTATTTTGACTGGAACTTCCACTCCCCGCTCATCCCGGTTCTGCCGTTTCCCATGGAAGACCCCTGTACCACCGATCGAATCCCGCCCCGGTTTTGAGTCCCGGTCGGTACTCTCTCGCATCAAAAATAAGCCCGTATAGGGCTCCGATTACTCAAATCCTCCTCCGGAAAACCCCGTAAAACGCCCGGATTCGACCCTGATCCGGAAGTCCTCGATTCGTGGTTTTTTTGGAAAAATACCCCTGTATAAGCCCCGGATTTTGACCCTAAAAGCTGGGTGAGTTTTCGTTTTGGGCATACATGGAGTCGTCCAGCGAAAGGATCGCCCCGCAAAGGGCCTTGGCGGCCCGCTATTGAGGGGGCCGGAAACCGGCGGTTTTAAAAACGTATTTTCGATAAAAACCCATAATTCGGGCGTATTTTCCCACGACGGGGGATGAGTCCCGGAAAATGAAGTTTAACTACGAACTCTTTTTCGAGAGAACAAAGGATAAATCGGGATATCCGGGGATTCTGCTCGTGGGCTGCATCCCCTTTGGAGGAGAGACCGCGTCCCCCTCATAAATTACCTGAAAAATTTTGAAAACTGGACGACTGCAGGTTTTTCAAGAGAGAGAAAAACGCCGGGTTTTTTCCCGGGTAAAAAAATTAATGCGTCCACCACAACCCTGCGATCAGATGAAATCCCGGATATCCTTCTCGAGCTTTTTGAAGATCGCATAATCCAGCACGATCAGCACAACACTCGCGAGAAGAACAAGCGAGAGATAGAAGAACGAGGGCATTGTCTGGTAAACAAAAATATCATGGTATGCCGACACCACGGCCGTCATCGGGTTCCAGATCAAAACCCGCTGCACAAATGCGGGGAGGATATCGAAAACGTACACGATGGGGGTAAACCAGAACCAGATCAGGAACGCGATGGTGACAACCTCCTTGAGATCCCGGAGAAAGACCACAAACATCGCGAGGAAAAATCCCAGTGCATAGGCAAACACCTGCTGTACCAGGTAAATGACCGGGATCAGCAGCAGGTACCAGGAAAGGGGAACCCTGGCACAAAGAAGGATCAAAAAGAAGATCACGAACGTGACAATGAAGGTAATGGTTTCCGATATCACAATAAACAGCGGGAGAGTGGGGAGATCGACGTGGATTTTTGCGATAATATTTTTCTTATCGAGAAATACTGTGGATGACCGTGTAACTGTGTTTGCAAATGCAGTCCAGGGAATAAGACCGGCTATCAGGTAGACTCCGTAACCCCATATCGATGTATTACCTGACAGCCGTGCACCCATCAGGCTCCCGAAGATGACCATGTAGATGAGGATGTTAATCAGGGGATAGATAAAAGACCAGACAAACCCGAGCGCTGAACCTGAGTACCGCTCGATAAAATCCCGTTTGGCAAGTTCAAGAATCAGGCTGAAATTCACGATCGGACTCCGGTAGTATTGTACTATCCCCGCGGTTGTGGTACTGTCCTTTCACATTAAACCGTTTTCAAACTTTCTCATTGATCCTGAAACGGGATCTAACCCCGCAGAGGAATATCCAGTCAAGCGCGGGTCGCGAATCCCGGCTCAACATATCCGGATCTACTGCATGCAGGTACACCCGGTTTCAGGAGACATTCCCAAAAACCGCACGCTTCACCTGCTCCCGGAACCCGGCCACGTCAAACTCCCGGGCCCGCGCCTCGCATGCCTCGCGGTACTGTTCAGGGTCACACGAGACCGCACGTACTGCCTCGATAATCGAACCGACGTCAGGCTTTACAAGCATGCCGGTCGCTCGCGTCACAGTCTCCCGGTAACCCCCCTCGTCTACAGCAACCACCGGCTTGCCGCTTGCCATCGCCTCTAACGGGGTAAGCCCGTAGTCCTCGTCAAGTGCGGTACAGATATGCCCCCGGCACCGGGCATAGAGATCGATAAGTTCGTTCCCGCTCACTTCCCCGCGAAGTGTCACATTCGGTGGCAGGTCGCAGCCGATCTTTTCCGCATACCGGGCAGCATGATCTCCCTTCGCGTACCCCCCCACAATAACCAGCCGCTCGTCCGGCATCTTCCGGAATGCTTCCACCTGGAGATCGATCCTTTTTTCCGGGTAAAGCCGGTTAACCGAGAGCCAGAAATCCCCGTACCCGTCGCACCGGTAGCGGGCAGTATCGACCGGCGGATAGATGAGACCCGCATTGAGATTGTGGAACATGAGGACCCGGCCCTGGACGTTTTTTGAGATCGCGATGATCCGATCGATATGCCGCACTGAGCGCTGGTCGATTATTTTGTGAAAAAATACCCAGGTGCGGAATAATTGCCGGGTGACCGGCCCCTGCCGGGAAATGAAGGTCGGATATAAATCGTAAAATGCCCGGACCGGCGTATAGCAGTACCAGAGATTGGGATGATGCCGGAAGGAGGCCATGTGGCTCCAGTTCCCGGTAAAAATAAAAAAATCATAATCTTTTGAAAAATCACAGAGCCGGAAACGGGCCGCAGCCGAAATCTGTTTGAGCGGCGGGAATTTTATGGTTTTTCCAAGAGTGATCACGCGGACGGACGGGTCGATCTTCGTTACCGCATCAGTATCGGTCGTGATGATATCGGCACCGAGACACTTTGCCACCTCGATAACAACGGTCTCCCCCCCGCCAATCGCGCCGAAATAATCATGGAAGATCGCAACTCTCACAGCCGGTTCACCCAAATGCTTCCTAATCGCCCTTCCACCACTTGTGCGGGAATTTCTGTGCGATAATCGCATCTCCTTCTCCCGGCATCTCTGAACCGGCAGCACGGATATCCGCGTCCAGCATGATTTCGACCAGATCGGAGAAGTTCAGCAAGATAGGAGCCGTCCTGGCCGGTGATCAGTGCTTTTTTCTGGTGTGCCATGTGGCGATCCTCATTTTTTATTTTGAGCAAATTCTGCCCAAATTCCTAAAGCAGTCAGGAGTTTTCAAAGCAGAGGCAATACCGGTCATTTTTTCATCCTGACATTTCCCGACAGATTCGGTGATCCCAGTACTCATAGAGAGACATGAGACTCTGCTCAAACGGTATGAGCGGTTCCCAGCCCGGATCGCGCCGGATCTTCTGGTTGCTCCCGATGATACGGGGATTATCGATCGGGCGGATCTCTGCTAGTTCCTGGTGCACCTGAACTTTGATTCCTTTGATCTCCGAGATCAGGGTCACGATCTCATCGATCGTCCGGCCCGTGCCGCTGCACACATTATAGACCTCGCCGCGTTTTCCTTTCGAAAGGAGAAGTGCGTATGCAGCGACGACATCATGCACATCCACAAAATCGCGCACGATCGACCCGTTCCCGATGTGGATCACCGGTTCCTGGAGACCGTGTGCAATCCTCACGAACTGTTTTACGATCGCGCTTACCACGAACCGGTCACTCTGGCCCGGGCCGCAGTGGTTAAAGGATCGCGTGCAGCAGATGTCAAGACCGTAACCGTCCGCATAGATTTTTGCCAGTTGTTCCTGGGCGACACGGGCAACCGCATAGGGATTTGCCGGATGCTGGGGAGTATCTTCGGTCAATGGCAGGTCTGCGGCTGAAACGATCCCGTATTGCTCCGATGACCCGATCGAGAGTACACGCGCCCCGTTGTCGTTTTGCCGGACCATATCGATAATATTTAAAAAAATATTCGTGTTGTTCATGAACGAGAAAACCGGCGTTTTCCAGCTCTCCGCAACAGAACTCTGGGCGGCCATGTGGAGAATATACTCTGGCTGGATCTCTTCGAGAAGCGATTTTATCCGCGGGATATCGAGCAGATCGGCCTGGTGAAAATGATGGCCGTTTTGCAGTCCCGGTGCAGACGGGACAAAATCCCACACGGGTTTTGAGCGGCTGATACCGTGGATCTCAAACTCGTTTGTGTGGTTTGCCAGGTAGGAGACCATATGTCCCCCGACAAAACCGCTGATGCCGGTAATCAAAAGTCGTTTCATGCGTATTTCCTGTGCTTCCTGAAAAGGTAACTGATGAGGGACCATCTGACACATTTTCGATAAAAAAAACGCCGGGTCTCTCTGTATCGTATATATTCGCTATTGAACTCACATGAATATTCTTGTTACCTTATCAGGTTCCTCCAGAGGATTTTCCCATGGATTTATTGATAGTAAATGTCCATTATGTTCATACATCTCATAAAATTCCAAAGGATTAACAATGGAGTCTCATCATTCAAAAGAGGCCGTGCCTGAAATCTCGGTTGTCCTCCCGGCGCTTGACGAAGAGCGCACGATCGGTGAATGTATCCGTAAAATACAGGACGTATTCACAGGTAATGCAATAAATGGCGAGATTATTGTTGCAGACTCTTCAACAGATAAGACGCCAGAAATCGCAGCCGCACTCGGAGCCCGGGTCATCCGGCCACAAAAAGATGGGTACGGCAACGCGTACCTTGCCGGCTTTGCAGTAGCACGGGGCCGGTATATTATCATGGGGGATGCGGACAATACCTATGACTTTCGCGAGATTCCGCGCCTGATTGCACCGCTTCGGGACGGCGCGGATTTTGTCATCGGCTCCAGGTTCAAAGGTATCATCCACAAAGGATCAATGACCGCTCTCCACCAGTATATCGGTAACCCGCTTCTTACCAGGATGCTTAATTTTATCTTCCACACCCGGTTCTCCGACACCCACAGCGGGTTTCGTGCGATCACCCGCGAGGCGCTCGACCGGCTTCCCTTAAAAACCGGCGGTATGGAGTTTGCCTCAGAGATGCTCGTGATGGCGTCAAAGGAACACCTGAAAATCGCTGAGGTACCAATCGACTATTACCCCCGCAAAGCACCGTCAAAACTGCACAGTTTTGCCGACGGCTGGCGACACATCCGGTTCGTGCTGCTCATGAAACCGCTCCCGTTCATCGCCATCCCCGGGTTCCTGTTTTTTGTTGTCGGTCTGCTCTTAATGGGATTTTTTGCCCTCGAAGGGGATGTTGAATCCTCTCACCTGCACACGTTTATCCTGGGTGCGATTCTCGTGATGGGCGGCATGCAGGTGATCCTCACAGGATTTTTGATGAAGACCTATTCGGTCGTCCACGGGTACGAGAACAAGGCCGGGATCATCGTCGGCCTGATGCAGTACAGCAACCTGGAAAAATTCCTCCTGCTGGGCGCCGCGCTTTTCGTTGCCGGGGTGCTGTTCGGTCTCAACATCATCATCAACTGGGTGGCGGTGGGTTTTGGTTTTCTCTCGGAAATCTCTATGGCGATAACGTCACTTGTCCTGATCGTGAGCGGTATTCAGGTATTCCTCTTTGCAGTCTTCCAGAGTATGATGCTCCTTAACGAGAACAACGGCCATGCCTGAACCAGAGCGGATGAAGATCGCATTTGTCTACGATGTCATCTACCCGTACGTGAAAGGCGGCGTGGAAAAACGCGTATGGGAACTTTCCGTGCGTCTTGCAGCGAGAGGGCACGACGTCCACATTTTTGGCATGAAATACTGGGAGGGGGATGATATTCTCATCCGCAACGGTGTGATCCTGCACGGGGTCTGCCCGGCACGTCCCCTCTATGCCAATGGCAGGAGAACCGTGGGAGAAGCGATCATGTTCAGCCTCCGGCTCATCCCGCATATGAGAAAGTACCGGTTCGATGTGATCGACTGTCAGCAGTTTCCCTATTTCTCCTGCATTTCAACAAAAGCCGTTTCCCTCCTGGTGAAAACTCCGCTCGTGATCACATGGCACGAAGTCTGGGGCGACTACTGGTACATGTATCTTGGCCGGGGGGCCGGCGCGATGGGGAAGTTCATTGAGCGCCGTGTAGCCCGGCTCACTCCCCATGGGATTGCGGTTTCAAAAACCACAAAAGAACGGCTCATACCAGTAGGTGGCCCGGAAACGATCGCGATCATTCCCAATGGTGTGGACCAAAAGCGCATCGCCGCCATTTCCCCCGCAGCCGACCGATCTGATCTCATCTTTGCCGGGCGCCTGATCCGGGAAAAACATGCAGACCTGCTGGTCCGGGCGTTCGCGATACTGTCAGAAGAGCACCCAAGACTCACGCTCTCCATTATAGGGGATGGGCCGGAGCGGGAGTTGCTCATTGGTCTCATCCGGGAAAAGGGGCTTCGCGACCGGATCCTGATCCGGGGATTCGAAGCAGAGCACGATGACCTGATCGCCAGGATAAAGGCATCAAAAGTATTTGTCCTGCCGTCAACCCGGGAGGGTTTTGGGATCACCGCGCTCGAAGCGCTGGCCTGCGGGCTTCCGGTGGTCACGGTCGATCACCCGGCAAACGCACTACGGGAGATAATCTCGGAGAAAAACGGGTTTCTTTGCGCTCTTTCTGCAGAGGATCTTGCAGACAAGATTCGCGAAGCGCTTGCGCACCATGAAGAGATGCGCGATGCATGTATCGCTACGGCAGCAGCGTTCGACTGGGATTGCATAGCGGCGGAGAGCGAGGAGTATTACCGGTCGGTGATCGATGGGGGCAAAAAAAGCATCGATCAGGGACCCGCAAATTTTTAAATATGTGTATACACAATTATCCGGCATGGTGACAAAGACAATCAATATCCGGGAATCAGCGTATATTGCCCTCACCAAAAACAAACGATCAGGCGAAAGTTATTCAGATGTGATACTTCGTATAACCGGCGAAGAGAAAAAAAATGTCGGGGATTTTTTAAAGACGATTGATCCTGCCATCCGTTTGGAAATAGCCGATGCGGTAACATCGGCAAAGAGCGGTCTTGACCGGATAAAACCCCGGAAGGTATCTCTGTGACACTGGTGGATACCTGTTTTCTTATCGATCTCATCAAAGGTGATCCCAGAGCGGAGCAGATCGTCTTACAGTACCCGGATCTCAAAACCACGGCAGTCTGTAGTGCTGAATTCCTGTATGGGGCAAAATTATCACTGAAACGGGATTTCTATGAGATCTCGGAAAAGTTCCTTGATTTTTTTCCCATTGTTCCATTCGATGCGGAAGCAGCGCGTATCTATGCAGAAATCGCGAGCCATCTCACCGGGACCGGACGGCACATATCCACGGTCGAGGAGTTGATCGCCGCCATTGCACTCCGCCACCATGAACCTCTCATCACCCGTGACAAGCATTACCGGGAAATTGAAGGGCTTGAACTGATTCTCTATTAATTTGCCGTAATTGCAAAAACCGGGCCGGCTAAAAAAACGGTCTAGCCGGAAACCCGGTTGCCCTGCATCACATCGTCCTCGGTCACGTTGACGTAGCGGTTCGTCCCGAGGATATGGTAGGGCCCTGTCGCACGGACATCATAGGGTGAGCCCGATGTGGAATACGGCACGGTAAACGTCCCGTTCTCGCTTGCCTGCCGGTAGACAAACGTCCGTCCTGTGTTCGTGAGTAGGGGGATCTCGATAATCCCGTCACCGGAGATCCGGGCTCCGTTGACATATTCAAAAATCTTGACGGATTTTATACCGGGAAGTGTGATTGTCTCTGATTCCGGAAATGCCGCAGCAGTCGCGTTGTCCGGCGATTCGTGGATGAGCCGGTAATGGTCCAGGGCCGGGACCGGAGCGACCGGTTCATACGGGAGACTGGAGTAAATGCCTGCAAAGCCCGACGCAGAAAGCGTTGCACCCTCAGGTATGAGCGTGAGATTCCCGGTTCCCGTGGAAATGTCGACCGGCGCATCTCCTGAGATCACCCGTGCGTACCCGTTCACATCGCCGGCGGATTCACCTGCTGCCGGCACCTGGCGGATAGTGTACCGGATATACTCCGCATTTCCCGGGGCCGTCATGGAACCGTCGAAGTTGTAGAGCCGGGCGACCATGGTCTGGAAATACCCGTCATTGAACCGGTGGACCTTGTCAAGGATCTGGGTGTTGCCGGGCTCCGGGAGCATGAACCACGTAATGTAGGGTGAAATATCGGTCGAGCCGTCTGCCCACGGGACAAGGTTCGTGAACGTGTCAACCGCGAGGTTTGAATCGACGATGACGTACCGGCCCCCGAGTCCTGCAAGGATGGCATTTGCCTGCGATTCGTTTTGTGCCAGGAAGTATGCGGCCGCACCGGTGTTTCCCTCAAGATTATCCTGGAACGGGTTGGTGATCGGGATCCGGTGTGCAAAGAACGTGATCCAGTGGCCGGCATCCCACGAGGCCATGACCCCATAGGAACCGTTGGGATAGGAATATCCGGGAGAGGGGTACTCCCCGAAATAATCGACTCCCGTAGCCGGCGTGGTATTCCCAAGCCAGGTCGTCGACTCGATCCAGTCCGGTGAGAGTTCGCGGGCCGGTGTAGTAAGCCCCAGATCGAGATCCTTGTAAATGGAAACACCGACGAGGACCACGGTAAGGAGAAGAACCAGTGCCAGGCAAACGACTTTAAGCGTTCCCGTTGCCTTCCGGTTATCTCCGGGTTGTGAATTTTTCTTTTTCTTTCCTGAACGTTCAGGAACCGCAGGTATTTTTTCCTGGATCGCCTCTGAGCCAGAACCGGCGGAAGAGGCAGGGACGATCCGGGATACAAGCGCTGATACTTTTGCACGGACTGCTGCGTCCTGCCAGCGGAACGGCTCCGTGATGCATATAGCACTCAATAGTACAATGTTGACCGTGCTGTAATAGTCAAACCGCTGGTACCGTATGGTCAAAATGAGCAGCACAAGCGACCAGATCAGAAGAAAAATCCATTCAGTCTTGTGGTTTTTTACGACAGAATACCCCAGAACCAGGAGCCCGCCTGCAGTAAGGATAATGGAAAGCCCGAAGAAGTCCCACGCTACCGGCAGGGTAAGGGGCAGTGTCTCGACAACACCCACCGAGAACTGCGTGGAGCCAAAAAAGAGTGCATACGCCTGCTGTCCCATCCCGGTAAATGGCGGGTACAGGAATACTGCTGCACAGCCGGCAACCCCGAGGACCACAAGGCTGACCAGGTACGTGGATTTTTTTGTGCCCGCCACATGCGAAAGTGCAAAAAGCACACCGGTCAGAGCGAGCAGCGCGAGGTGGATGTACACCAGTCCGGGCGAGTACTGCGTGATCGAGATTCCTGTCGCATGAAACCCGAAAAGGACGAGTAAGGCGGCCGAGAGAGAAAGGAAGATCCCGTTTGTCATCAGCAGATCGTTGGATGAATGGCCGGCCCACTGATCATGGATGCACTGCACGAACGTGTAGATCCCGATCACCACAAGCAACAGGATCACAGTCGGCGATGCAAGGAGTGCACAGAAATAACACACCCCGGCAAGCAAAGCAAGCACGATCGGCACATACAACACGCGGGGATTGCCCCGGTCCAGCCCGTGTTTCCGTGAGTACACGATGGCAGTGATGTAAAGCAGCAGAACTATCGTGCTGATAAAAACTTCGGCGATGTGGTGGCTGATCAGGCCGTACGACGAGAGGAAAAAATAGTGGTAGGATACGACTGCCACGAGGCCTGCAGCAACGATCCCGGTCTGCCAGTCCCGGATCGTTTTTCCAACGTAATACACAACAGGCACCATGAGTGCCGCCATGATCGGCGAGACCCATCCGGCCGCAGAAACGATTACAGCCTGCGATGTCGCCCCGGTGATCAGGCAGAGGACTGCTGCAACGAATGGATATAACGGCCCCCAGTCGATAAATTTCCCGGCGGGAAACGCGGTCATCGGGTCAAACCAGTTGTACTGCGGGAACTGGTGCACCATCACTTCTATCTGGCGCAGCGTATACCAGCCGTCCGTGTCATAGGTATACAAAAAACCCGAATCCTTTACAAATAACGCAGGAATAAGACGGAGGACAAGGGCAACCGCCATGAAAACAAGCAGAATTATCCCGACCCGGATACGCGGGTTCCCTTTCAGGCTACTGATATCCATGAGACCCCCATTTCATGAAAACAACGGTACTGATTATGGATTGCAGGGTATATATTCCCCGTTTATCCTTTCACATGTGCCCCGTTATGGTAAAACGGCCGGATAAACACGTGACCTGTACCCGGAGATCTTGTCTGACCCCGAATAAAAAAGTTTTATGATACTTATGTCCGGAGCAGTGCGATCTTGGATCCGACCGGGACACCCGCTTCATTAGCAACCGGCTGACATTTTGCCGCCATCAGGTATGCAACAGGGGGAAGGTCGTTTCGTTCGAAAAGGGATTCGAAATTCGCCATACCCTTGGCGATGACGAGCGTGCAGCGGGAGATGGCCTCTGAAAGGGCGGGAGGGGCATCTTCAGGACAAAAACCGATCTCCGCCCCATCGCAGTTCGTGGTGAGACAGTCGACGATGCGATCCAGCCCGAGCATTTTTGCATCTGCAATCGTCGCATCGTTGAGCATCGGGCGGGCTTTTACCGCGAGCGTGACATGTGATCCCCGTGCTTTCAGGTACTGGATCAGCAGTCGGTCAAAGACGATCTCTCCGCAGTTGTCGCTTAAGTAGACGACCCGTGAAGTCAAAGGAAGAATACGATCCGTGTCATCGATGACCAGTCCTTTTTTGAATTCCTCCCGGAAAAACGCGGAAAAATTGCTGGTGACCGTATGCCCCTTCACCCCGTAATCAAAGGTATTTGCGATGACGGAAGCAAGCACGTAGTCTCTGAACGTGTGCAGGTTTTGCCGGACCTCTTTGCAGACTGTGATCGCTTCGGAATTCCCCTGGTCTTTGAGGAGTGAGAACGGATCGGAGGTCCCGAGCAGTTCATATGCACGGTGGTGAATGCGGCTTGCAATCTGGGGATGCGTCAGGGGCTCGTCTTTGATCGCCAGAAGATACGAGCGGCAGGATGATGCAACCTGTTGGGTTGTTTCCTGGTCGGCCCCAACCAGTCTGCACTCGAGTTCGACCCGGGTAATCAGGCAATCAATACACGTTTCCGTAATCTTCAC